>WNFY01000158.1_pt1 | contig 50784 bp, 59 predicted proteins | sample 5400091 | NCBI WGS metagenome assembly WNFY01 (sample SAMN13153364, study PRJNA577476) | soil metagenome | isolation source: 60 cm soil or saprolite under grassland replicate 1 | place: USA:California | collected 2016-06-15
GTGGCGCGCACAAAGCTCCGGCCATGCGCCTCGGAGCCGCTCCAGAGCAATGTCGCCAGCGTCAGAATCGTAATGATCTCGAAGCCGGCGATCGCCCATTGATATCCGACGCGGTCGCGGAGTGCGTATTGAATCGAATTTGTCGGCGAGGCGAACAGAATCCCTAATTGGTACGCGAGCCCAGGCATCAACCCACGCGCAGCATCCGCCGCCAATTCGTTCAAATGCACCGGAATCACGCCCCAGGCTCCCTGGACACCGACCTGCATCAGCACGGCACCGATCGCCAATATTGCCAGACGTCCGCCAAACGCCCACATCGGAACCATAAGCAAGCATAATCCCAGCGCAGCCACCATGCTCTTTCGACGCCCGGCAACCTGTGAATAATGGCCGAAGATCACCGCGCCAATCACCGCGCCGATGTTGTAAAGGATGGCCATGTTTGCCCGCATCGCTGCCGTCGCTTTGTGGACTTCCTGGAGGAAATCGGGATAAAGGTCTTGCGTGCCGTGCGAGAGAAACATCATGAAGGTCATGAGGACGATGAGATAGGCGAAGCGTTTCCATTCACCAACAACGATGCGCAAAACCTGCGCAGTACTCGCTGCGCGATGCTGTTTCCACGCTTCCGATTCCGGAACTTTCGTTCGGATATAAACCGCCAGCAGCGCGGGCAGCGCGCCAATCCAGAACATCGGACGCCATCCCCAGGCGGGCAGGAGGAATCTTGCGGCAATAGCCGCCAGCAGGTATCCGATCGAATAGCCGCTCTGCAGAATTCCGCTGAGGATTCCCCGCCACCTGACCGGCGCCGCTTCCATCGCCAGTGACGCGCCGACGCCCCATTCGCCGCCCATGCCAATACCGAACAATGCGCGCAATATGAAGAAGATTGTAAAGTTTGGAGAAAAACCGCACAGCAACTCGATCATCGAAAAATAGATCACGTTGGCCATCAGTGGGATGCGGCGTCCGAAGCGGTCCGCAAGCAAACCGAAGAGCAGCGCTCCCACGGGGCGCATTGCGAGTGTCGCGGTTGTCGTAAGAACAATGTCTTTCTTGCTCACGCCGAACTGCCGGGCGAGCGTATCGAACAAAAAAACAACGATGAAGAAATCAAACGCGTCGAGCGTCCAACCGAGAAATCCCGCGAGGACCGCGTGATGAGTGCCCGGACGAACCCCTCGAGTCGAATCCGTCATTCTAATTCTTTCGCCACTCCGTTGATTTCGGCATCAGCCGCGAGATGGCTAGTCCGCAGATCATCGCGACAATCGCGAGAAAAAAGCCTTCTTGATAACGGCCAAAGCACCATTCGCCAATGCAGAAAAGCGCGGAATAGATGAGAACGCACCCCAGCAGCCAGCTCACCAGATTCTTGCCGAGGTCTTGTGTTGGCAGCTCATCCCCCACCAGTTTCGCGATCGGTTTCCATCCCGTGAGCTGCGGCCGCACCTTCCGGTAAAATCTCACGAGGGTGTCTCGTTCTTCCGCAGGCGTTAGCAGCGTGACTCCGATCCATACCAGCGTAGTCACACCCGTTGTGCACAAAGCCGTCTTAGCGAAGATCACTGGATCCGAACCACGGAACGGCGCCGTCCTCCCCGCAATCGCCATCCACAGCGCGCTGGAATGCAGGGCGACCGTGGTGACCAGCGCCGCGAGCATCGCGGAAATCTCACTCCACGCATTTACCCGCCACCAGTACCAGCGCAGCAGATACACGCCGCCTGTCCCTGCGCCTAGCTCGAGGACAATTTTCCATCCTTCAGAAACGGATTTCAGTTCCCAAGCAACCCCGGCCGCAGCCAGCACCAGAAACGCCGTGGCGAGCCGCGAAACATTCACGTAATGCGACTCGTTCGCGTCTTTCTTCAGGAAGCGCCGGTAAAAATCTTCCACCAGGTAGGAACTCCCCCAGTTCAATTGCGTAGCGACCGTGGACATGAACGCCGCCATGAATCCCGCGAGCAAAATCCCAAGCAGTGCATGCGGCGTCTGTCGTGTTGCCACCAACATGTAGCCGCGTTCCGGTTGTGCCAGCCCGGGATAGAGAACGACCGCGACGAGCGCTGTCAGAATCCACGGCCAGGGCCGCAGCGCATAGTGCGCCAGGTTGAACCACAACACCGACAACAATCCATGCCGTTCATCCCGTGCACTGAAGATTCTCTGTGCGATGTACCCGCCGCCGCCCGGCTCCGCTCCCGGATACCAGAACGCCCACCACTGCACCGCCAAATGCACGACGAAGGTGATCACGGGCAGCGTCCATAATGCTTCGCCGGTCAGGCCGCGCGAAAAATCCGGCAACAGAGCGGTGATGTCGCTCGCGCCCGGCCCGGCAGCCGCGCGCTTCGCTGCCAGCGCCGCCAGAAGCTGCGGCATCCCTCCAACCGCGCGCACTCCGAACCACGCGACCGAAATCACAATCGCCATTTTGAGTACGAACTGGAACAAATCCGTCCACAGCACGCCCCACAATCCGCCGAGCGAAACATAAATTCCCGTGAACGGCATCAAGAAGAAAACGCAAATGGCCAGTGCTTTGGCATCGCTCACGCCCATCGCCGTGCTGATGATGTTCACCATCGCCTTCGTCACCCACCCAAGAATCAGGCAGTTCATCAGCAATCCCAGGTAGATGGCGCGAAAACCGCGCAAGAAAGCGGCAGGCTTCCCGTGATAACGGAATTCCGCAAACTGCACATCGGTAATCAACCCGGATCGTCTCCACAGCCGCGCAAACAGAAAGACCGTCATCATTCCCGAGGGCAAAAAGCTCCACCACAACCAATTTCCCGCCACCCCATTCGCATAGACAAGTCCGGTCACCGCCAGCGGCGTATCCGCTGCAAACGTGGTCGCCACCATCGATGTTCCCGCCAGCCACCAGGAGACGTTTCTGCCGGAAACGAAGTAATCCGCCGTGCTTTGTGCCGACTGCCGCCGGAAATACAAACCCAGCACAAGCGTAATGAGCAGATAGCCGACGATCGCGGCCCAGTCGACGAATGTTAGGTGCAAGTTGAGATTCCCCCTGTGATGGAGTTACGTATGGTTGACCTTTCTTATTTACTGCGAAATGGGTGCGCGGGCCGCCCGGCCCGGAAAAACACCGTCAACGAGTTGCCCGTCTTTCACGACCGCAACTCCATTAACAAGCACAAACTGAACCCCTTCTGAGTATTGCAGCGGCTTCTCGTACGTCGCCTTGTCGATGACGCGCCCCGGATCAAACACGGTGATATCCGCGTCCGCACCCACGCGAATCCGTCCTTTATCTTTAAACATCGGTGCGTGCTTCTCCAAACGTTGCGCCGGCATCAAGGTCATCTTCCTCAGCGCGTCCATCAGCGTCAGGGCTTTCTCTTCGCGCACGTAGCGGCCCAGCACAAGCGCATACGTGCCCGCCGTTCGCGGATGCCCCTTTCCTTTCGCAAGATGCCCGTCGCTGGCAATCATGGTCAGGGGGCTCACCACTGCCGCACGAACGTTTTCGGGGGTGTTCGCAGGGGCTATCACCATTCCCCCCTGCTTTCGATACCGCAAGAATGATTCTTTGGTCAGATGTTCTCCAGTGGCCGGCCACAAGAGTGAAGCGTAATAGCTATCGGATTCTTCCTCCTTGTGATCGTAAAGGGCCGCTTGGATGCTCGTCATCCCCATCGTGTAAGGATAGCTTTCCGTCGTCACGTCCATGCCGCGACTGCGCGCCTCCGCGATCATTTGAAGTTCCTGCGCCACGTTCGGCCCGCCCGTGCTCTGTATGTGCACGACGTGAAGTGGTGCACCGGTGATCGCTGCGGCAGCCATCACTTCTTCGAAACCATTGAAATTACCCTCTCCGGCCGGCGCCGAAGCGCGAATGTGTACGTGGCACGACGCGTGATACTTTGCCGCTAGGCGAAACACGTCGAGGATTTCCTGATTGGTCGCGGCCTCGGTGTAGGCCGGCCCAAGCCCTACTGCAAGCGCGCCTCGCTTCAGCCCCTTCTCCAACAGTGCGCTGATCTCTTCCAACTCCGCCTTTGTGGCGACGCGGTGAGCGGCGTCTCCGCTCGGCAGCAGTCCACCCGGGTCGTGCATAACCGCCATGCGCACCGGGATGTGCCCAACGCTCGCTCCGTAGTTGATGAGCGCCTTCCCTTCCCGCTCCTCGTACCACCGATCAACGTCCGCAACGCCAACCTCGAGTTCCAGGGCCGTCGTCACGCCGTCCGCAGCCTTCGCTGTATAGTTTTCCGCGTCTTGCCCGTGCTGGTGCAGATCGATGAACCCTGGCGCAACTGCGAGTCCCCTGGCATCGAAGGTCTGCTTTCCCTTCAAGGTGCCTGCCGTAACCACTCGAATCTTTCCCCGGCTGATCCCCAAACTTCGCGCAGCGTCCAGGCCCGACTCCGGATCCATCACTCTTCCATTCGCGATGACGACTTCATACGTTTCGTTTTCAGCCAGAACGGCTTTGTCCGCGCACACGCTAAAGCAAAGAGTCAGCAGCGCCGCTCCTGAGAGCGCCGGCCTCCAGCGCATTGAATTGGTCAAGAATGGCATGTCGTCCCCCATCCGTTACGGTTGGCGCTAAGTCTCTTCGTCCCGACTCTGTCTGTCAAAGTATTTCTAAACCAACTCAACGACCGCGAACGGGCTTCAACCCAAATTACGAGTGCAAAGAGAAACCCCGGATCGCTGGGGGGAGCGACCCGGGGTGGGGGTACTGCTGAGGGGGGCCGGAGGAAACTCGTTTTTGTCTAATTCACCTGGTGTACGGCCAGCATGCAGATCTGCCGCAGCTCTTCGTAGGTGAAATACGTCTCTTCCTGTTCGCCTGCAATTTCTTTGTGACCCAATCCCGATTCACTCGAGATGCGGCTCAATTCCAATTCCGAAAGGCCAAGCAAAACCGCTGCGCGCCGCCGTGTCACGTATTTGAGTTCCTGCGTTTTCATGGCCGTGTACCTCACGCTGGAAGAGAAGTCATCGAATCTTCTTCCACCGCCAGGATCATGGCTTTGTAAATATCCACGTCCCAGCCTTCGCCGATCCGCATTCGCACCGTTTCGGGGCCATCTTTCAGGAGTTTCCCGCGCAGCGGCACCTTGATGTCCCCTAGCGCCACCTGCAGGACGACCGGTTGTCCAATCCACGTCTTGAACGCGCTATCCATTCTTGCGCCCTCTCAGGAATTCATCCTGACGGGAGAGAGAATCGCGCACATTGTCGCCCGTCACAATGGTACAGAGAGGGTACCGGACTAGTAAGAAGGTACTGTTAAGCCTTCGGGCAGGGTTCGGACGTCAGTTTCCCGTCCGGGTACAGAAGTACTGCTCCGCAGGGACGCCCGACCCATAGAAAGAAGAAGAGATGGCTGCGATCCTGCTTTCATGATGGGACGCAGCCGTTCAGCGCACAGGGTCCTGGACGAAGGTTCAGTTGCCACGCCCAGCCTGCCGGGCGTTGGACTCGCCCTTGGGGGAGGCTTCGCGCGCGGATTTGCGCATCTCGGGGTTCTCCAAACTTTCGAGCAGCATCACATTCCCATCTCTCACATTGCGGGAACCAGCGTGGGCAGTATCCTGGGCGCCGCCTATGCAAGTGGCACGCCTCTGGCTCGCATCATTGAGACCTGCCGCACCATCCGCTTCCGGGACATCGCCCGCTGGCGTGTCTCCCGTCTGGGATTGGCAAGCAATCAGCGTCTCGGAGGCTTGATCGAACGCGTTTTCGAATCGCGCCAGTTTGAAGACCTACGAATCCCTCTTGCGGTCGTCGCCACGGACCTCACCTCGGGCGAACCTGTGGTCTTCACCCAGGGCAACCTTGTCGACGCCATTCGCGCCAGTTGCGCCTTTCCGGGCTTGTTCGAACCGCTCGAGATCGGCACGCGCTGTCTCGCCGACGGCGGGCTCGTCGCCCCAGTTCCGACGCGCGCCGCCCGCGCCCTTGGCGCTACTTCCGTGATCGCCATCTCTGTCGGCATACAGGACGGCCACCGCGGCGCCCCGACCAACATTTTCCAGGTCGTCAGCCGGGCCGTGAGCGCGGCGCAAAAGCACCAGCTCGAAGTCTGGGAACGCCACGCCGACCTCGTCCTCCGCCCTGACGTGCAATCCCTCGCTTGGGACGATTTCCACCGCGCGGATGAAGCCATTGAGGCAGGCGCTGCCGCGGCCCGCCGCGCTCTTCCACGCATCAAATCGCTCCTCAGGCGGAAGGAAGACTGCGCGCGCGACGTCGCAGCCCGGATCGAAGCGGAAGGCAAAAGCTACCACTGGCTCGCGGAGGCGAACCGATGATCCGCCTCGGCGCCCCGCTCGCGGGCATTATCAGCCTCATCTTTTTCTGGCACGAATGTGGCGAGGACCTTGCGGTTTTCTGCTACCGTATAGGGTTGGGTGCCTTCACGAGCTTGCGCTCGCGCGCGCTCGTTCCGGTGCCCATGAGAGATTCATCACATCTATCTGCCGCGAGGAACAACATCGGGTGCTCGACGCCATCCTTCATTTTCTCCACTCGCTCTATAACCCGGAAGGACTCAAGGAGCTGATTCGCTCAGGCGGCGCCCCCCTCATCTGTGGGATCGTCTTCGTCGAAACCGGTTTCTTTGTCGGATTTTTTCTTCCTGGTGATTCGCTGCTTGTCACCGCAGGCGTTTTCTCCGCTGCCGGGGTCATTCCGCTCAGATGGCTTCTTCTCCCCGTCATGCTTTGCGCCATTATCGGCGATCAGATCGGTTATTGGATCGGCCGCTCGGCTGGAACTGCCCTCTACCGCCGCGAAGACTCTCTTTTCTTCCGCCGCAGCCACCTTCAACGCGCCCATGATTTCTACGAGAAATACGGCGGCAGGGCCGTGATTCTCGCGCGCTTCATTCCTATCATTCGAACGTTTTGTCCGCCGGTCGCCGGCGCTGCGAAGATGCCCTATTCCCGCTACCTGGCTTTCGACATTTTTGGCGGAGTTTTCTGGGTCGCCGCCATGATCCTCGGCGGCTACTCCCTGGGCCGCTCGGTTCCGAACATCGGCCAGCGCATCCATTACGTCATTGCCGTCGTCATCTTCCTCTCGGTGCTGCCTGCGATCATCAGCATTCTTCGTGCGAGGCATAAGCTCAATATCAGCAGGTCCCAACGCTCCGGCGCTATCCCCCGTGCTGAGGGCGAATAGCCCGTGCCTGCGAACAGGATCCGGGCCATTATCTTCGATATCGGACGCGTGCTGATCCGCGTGGACATCTCCCGCGCCACCAGCGGCCTTGCTTCCGGTCTTTCGCTCACGCCGGAGGAAGTCTGGTCTGCCATCGAAAAGGACCCTCGCTGGCTCGATTGGCAGGAAGGCCGGATTTCTCCCCGCGACTGGCATCTGCATGTAACCAAACGTCTTGGCGCCTCTCTGACCTTCGAACAATTCACCGAAGTCTGGAATCGTGCTCTCGACCCCAAGCCCATCCAATCGGAATCGTTCCTGGAGAAACTCTCCAAAAAATACCGGCTGGCCCTTCTTTCGAATACCGATTCCATCCACATGACGGAGGAAGAGGCGCGTTTTCCCTTCTTCCGCTTCTTTCCCATCCGAATCTATTCCTTCCGGGTCGCAGCCAGTAAGCCCGATCCAGTTATCTATCGCGAGGCCCTCAAGGCTTGCAAGGTCCGGGCAGAGGAAGCCGTCTATATCGATGACATTACCGCCTATGCGGAAGCGGCCCAGCGCCTGGGAATGACCGGAATCGTCTTTCGGTCGCCCCAGCAGCTCCAGTCCGACCTGCGAGCCCTTGGAATCGAATTCGATTGATGGTTCGCCAAGCAAAAAATCCGCTTTTCGCTCTCTCTTCACGTAAACTTTGCTAGGACTAGTACCACGCCCCTGATTTAGTCTGACCAACAACTGCACAAGTTTCAATCACTTATAGCCGCTCCCAGTCCACTTCTTTTGGCTTCCTGCATGCTTGTTCGCCATTACAGGCCGAACACATCGGCACTCGCCCTATCAGGGGTCAGGAGAAAGGCTAAATATGTCAGAGGAACACACACTGGAAACAAGAAATGGTTCTTCCTGGCAGCTTCCCGCGATTATCGTTCTCGGGCTGGTTGCCCTCGGTGGTCTTGGTTTCGGTTGGAGCGCTTCATCGAAGCTTGATAGCACGCAGCAGGCCGTCGCCGCACAGTTGAAAACTGCGGAACAGACCATGCAGCAGGATATGTCATCGCTGAAAGACCGTCTCGCCCAGGATGAAAAGGCGAATACCGATTTGCAGGGCGATCTGAAGGTCGTGACCGACAAGCTCAAGATCACCCAGGGTCAGCTAAAGAAGGCTCGTCAGGAAACGGCTAAGCTGAACGACGAGACCAACCAGAAAGTGACAGCGCTGGACACCTCGGTTCACTCAGAACTCGCAACCAAGGCCAGTGCGGATGAGGTCAAGACCGTGGACACCAAGGTTGTGGGCGTCCGGACAGATTTGGACACGACCCGCGAAGACCTGAAAATGGCGAAGAGCGAAATGGGCACGCTCATCGCGCGCAACCACGACGAAATCGACCAGCTCCGCCGTCTCGGTGAACGCGACTACGTGGAATTCACCATCGTCGGCAGGAACAAGCCCCAGAAGGTTGCCAACGTCACCGTTGAGCTCAAGGGCATCAGCGAAAAGCGCAACCAGTTCAGCGTTGCCATGACCGTCGAAGATAAGCGCTTCTTGAAGAGGAACCGTGCCATGAACGAACCGATCTTCTTCTATATCTCGGGCACACACATTCCCGAAGAGCTTGTCATCAACAAGATCGGCAAGGACACCGTTACGGGGTACGTCAGCATCCCGAAGGCAAATTCACAGGTGGCCTCCACGGGCGCAAAGTCCGGTAACTAAGTACATGGAGGAATGCCTCGGCTGATCTTGCCGGGCAAATCTAAAGGCGGGCAGATGGTTCTGCCCGCCTTTTTTCTTTTCCTGTAGCGCGGCGCCGTTCATAATTCCTCTTGAATAAGCCTTCCACACTTCGGAGCTGTGCTTGCGCCAGACATCCAGTGTCCTCTACATCGCCGTCGACACGCTGATTCCCCAAGCGGGTGGTGCCATCCATGGCCTTGACGAATTCACTGCGGCCCTGGACCACAGAGGCATCCCTGCTGTCTGGTTGACCGCCCGCTCGCGTCTCCAATTTGACGATCCCCGCCGCAAACATGGCCACACGCATCCCTTCATCGCCGAAGATGGCTGCGCAGTTTACCTCCCCGAGGATTATTTCCACTTGCGCCCGCACTCGATCGCTTCAGGTCCTCAAAAGGCCGCCACGCTGCGTCTGGGCCGCTTCACGGCTCTCCCCGTCGCCGAGCGTCTTCCGGCAGCCGCTGACGGCCTGGAAGCTCTTTCGGAAGATACTGGAGTCTCTGTGGTGACGCTTCGCTCGCTCTCGCCCCGTGAACTCGTTCTAAATACCGGTCTGCCGCAACGAGAAGCCGAACTTACCCGGCAGCGCGACTTCGACGACATTTTTTTCTTTGCGGGCGTTTCCGATGAGGAAATCAAGCGGTTCCTGGCAGAGGGCCGCGGCCGCAAGCTGCAGTTCCGCCAGCACGGCGGGCTCTGGTCCATCTCCATCGGCGCAAGCGTCCAACTCTGCATCCGAGAGCTGTCCAAGCTATACGACCGGGCGCTTCGCTACCATGCCCGCACCATTGCCATCGCCACCCCGGATTTAGCTCCCGCGCTGTTCCCGTTCTGCGAACGTACGATCCTCCTTACGGATCGCAAGTCCAACCAAGTCTCCCATGATCAACCGGACGGCGCGCATGGGCAGGGCCTGACGCTTCAGGATCCTGACGTTTGGGACTCCGTGCTCAAGTTTGTGGCTCCGACGGTCTAGATAAGTTTGGAAAGAACATTGCTTAAATGTGCGTTGAATTACACGCAATCAAGTCGCGATCAAAAGTGATACGCCTGTGCGAACCCCGCAACCCGCCTGTTTTCTATATCATAAAGCTCCGAGCTCATGCCCGGAATCATGGCCCCTTGATTGCCCATCTTTTTTCAGGCAAGCCATCCTGTCCCTCGGCTCTGTCGAGTTGGATTCGTACAAAAGCTCTTCTCTGAATCGAACAGAGTAGTAGGAGACCTATTACCATGTCCTGGCTCTGCCGCGTTTTGCATCTTCCAGTCAAGGAGTCCAACATCGGGCTTGTTCTCCTTTTTTGCGTCATCACCATGAGCCTCATGTCCGTCGCCCTTGTCTGGCAGGCGCAGATCATCGCCAATCAGCGCGAGGCTATTCAGTGGCTCGAACAACTTAAGTTTGGCGGCTGATTACCCGAAAATGTTTGAACATTTCAGATCCCCAATTCCTGCTCCACTTGAGGCCCGTCCTCGGCCGTTCGCTTCCAGCTCCTAAGACGCCTCGATTCCCCGCCGCATTCCCCGGCGACTTTCTTCGCGTCCTGTGATTCAATAGGGCTGCAGGGATTTCATTCTTTGGGAGAGTTGCAGTGAAACCTATCTTGAATGTTCTGTTGCTGGCGGCGATGCCGGCACTTGTTTTCTCCGTCGAGCAGTCCACTGCTGAGCAATCCACCACACAATCCACGCCGGACGCGGCTCAGCCACAAGCGACGAATCAGGCATCCTCGCACGATCGCCACCATCGCAGGCATAGCAACGTCAGGCGTCACCGCCACCGTCACAATTCTTCAGCCAAACACTAACTCAAAAGTTTCAACGCAAAAAGCAAAAGGGGGGAACCGCTTGGCTCCCCCTTTTGCCAATTTGCTGTGTCGCCCACGAAGCGCGCTGGAAGCACGTATGTTTCGTGAGCGACGCGCACCGCAAAAGCGGTGTGATCAGCTATGGTGCAGCTCTAAGCCCGGTGGAGTCATAATCCCTCCGGAGCTCTCTGAGCTCACGCCCTCCTTGTACTCCTTCGGTTCGTTGGATGCAAGCGGTGAGTTCGTGAATCTGCGGTTTACACAGAACTGGCAAACCTGATAGCAGTCCGCGTTTATTTACTTGATGAATAAAGTTTCGCGCAATTGATCGCGGCCCACGAACGATTTCATTGTCCGAAAGCGCCCGAAGAGGTCCTGGATCTCGCGGTTCTGATAAACCTTCTGGGCCGGGCAGAGCACCGCGGTCGAAATCATTTGCAGCGTATTCGAATCCGCCACGCGGTAGCGCTGGAAGCCCTCAGGTTTCTTACTGTGAAACATCGCGAAGACCACTCCTCCGGGCCGCAACAATTCCGTCAAGGTAGCCACGATCTGCTTCACCAGCACCGGCTCCAGATAATCCAGCAAATCCCACAGCAGCACGGCATCGAATGAGGCTCGCGGGTATTGCAGGTTCTCTGCAAGGAAGCGCTTTGCCCGGCCGTTCGCCGTCATATCGAGCGATTCGCGCGCGGCGGCGTCCTCACGCAAACGCGCTTCTTCCTCCATCAAAAATGCTTTCCATCCACGGAGGATATCTTCCGAAGAAACGCGGAATCCCCGCTCGATAAAGAAACTCAACGTCGTCTGCCAGGCGGGCCCCAAATCAAGCAGTGTGCCGCGTCCCAGTCCGTCGAGATTCCACAAGAATTCTTTCAATCCATTCGAAACGCGCGCCGATTCGCGTGGATCCGGCGCGCGGGCCGGGCCAGTCCCAGCCGCAGCCGCTGTCCCTCCGGGCGTGCGTGCGCGCGCGCTCGAAAGTGCGGGCCTCGAAATATCACGGCTCGTTTCGCTTCCCACTCCAATACCGATGCCGAGTTTATTCAGGAAGCTCATCGCTTAATTCGCCGCCGTTCCTGAGCTCATGGACATTGAGTCGGAAGACTTGCTCGTCGCCGTTGCTGCCGCTGCCTTGGCCTCAGGAGCCTTGCTCAACTGCTTTCCCGCTTCGACTTTTCCGCGCAGCAGCGCCCCGTCCTCAATTGTAAGGCGATCCGTTTGCACTTCGCCGGTGACTTGGCCCGTGCTCCCCAGTTGAACCTTGTCGCGCGCCGTAATTTTCCCCTCGACCTTCCCACGCACGATGATCTCGCGCGCGTTCAGGTCCGCCTTCACACTTCCGTTCGGCCCGACTGTCAAGCAGCTGTTCGTCGTAAGAGTGAGTTTCCCTTCCACGACGCCATCCACGTAAAGATCTTCGCTGCCCGTTACTTCTCCTTTGATTTTGATTCCGTGGCTGATGCACGCAGCGCCGCGCGGCAAAACAGGAATCGCAGTTGGCGTTGCCGGAGTACTTACAGGATTGTTGCTGGACACGGGCGCGGAACTCACCGGAGCCACGGGGCTGTCAGAAACACCCTGAGGCTTCGCGTCTTCTTTCTTCCACATGGGACACCTCAAGCATGAAAACTGGATTTTCGAAGCCGCTCGTCACCGGGCTGGTTGGAGGCTGCGACTCAGAAGTGTGAACATAGTACAGCACTTAATGGCTGTAAACAAGAATGGTGGGTGGCAAATGTGGGGTGTTTCGTGAAAGCCTATACCACCTATTGCGGAATTGGTCGTCCCAGCCCTACTACGCCTTGTGTTATCTCCTCTTTCTCACTGCTCCCTCGCAACTCCCACAGGGCCACCATCATGCCCGCGAATTCTCTCATTAACTCTTTGACGGATTTGCGCTTTTCCCACCAGCGCTGCGGATCAAAATCCCCATCCCGCGCGCTGGCGACACGTACTTCGATGTCCTGTGGAAAAACTCGCCGAAAAATATATCGCGCGCGGCGCGTGTGATAATTCGAGGTCACCACGATTACGCTTCGCCATTTTCTTTCCTTGGCGAATCGCGCAAGTGCTTCGGCTTCTTCCCGCGTGCCATCCGCGTCGTGCGCAAACCGCAGGATCCTGTCTCGCGGCACGCCGCGCTCGACCAGATCATGCTCCATCAATTCCGCGATCCCCGCGCTGGGCCGCAAGCGTCTTCCGCTCGCCACGACCACCGGGGCCTTCCCTTCCCGCAGCAATTCCGCTGCCCGCGTGGCGCGATCAGCATAAAAATTGTCGTCGCTCAACACGATGATCGCGTCGGCTTTGTCGATGGGGTCTTCGATGATCCAGAATTCCGCGGCAAATCGAAGGATGGGATGTCGCGCCAGGTACAAAACCGCGCAAAAAATCACGAAAAACAGCAGCACGATCAGGTTGGTAATAATGCCGCCCCGCTCGCCTTCCTTCGAATCGCAAGAATTCATGAATTGGGGTCCAACGCTCGGAGGTTCGCCGCCGCCTGCTCCGGCAGCTCCGCGTTGAAATACACCTCTTTGATGCTGTAGGACTTGCTGCGCCTCTCCACGATCGGCAGGATTTCAATGTGCCAGTGGTAATCGTCCGGCAGCGTCTTCCAATAGCCGGACAATTCACCCTTCTTGTTTCTCGTGTTAGGCGACGTGTGCACCACCAGGTGAAAGGCCGGCGCCACTTTCTCCAGCCGCCGCAATACCCTTCCGAGCAGCGCCGCCAATTGCCTGCGGTTCGATCCCGGCCTTGGCTGCTCGAACAGATGATTGTGCCGCCGGTGTAGCAGCCAAGTTTCGTAAGGTACCCGCGAAGCATAAGGACACAGCGCGTAGTAATCCCCTTGCACGTCCACCATGCGCTTTCCCTGCTTCTCTTCCTGACGCACCGTATCGCAGAAAATGCAGCGCTCCTTGTCCTTGAACCATTCGTGCGCTGAGTTCAGTTCGTACTTGATTCGGCGTGGCACAAAAATCGTCGCGGTCACTTGTGAATGAGCATGCGACCACTCTTCTCCCGCTAGTGCTCCTTGATTCTTGAATACGCTGATGTACTTGAACCGCGCGTCCTTCTTCAAATCAGCGATTCGCGCCCCCCAAACCCACAGCACGCCCTCGATCTCTTTGTCGCTGAACTGGGACATGCGCTTATCATGCAGCGGCGTCTCCACCACCACTTCGTGCGCGCCCACCGCGCCCATCTTGTCGTACATTCCTTCGGCCAGGCGCGCGGATTCGCCTTCAATGTGGTAGAGCGGTTCCGGGTGCGGCAGCACGCGCACCTGCCATGCACCTTCTGCCGGCCAATTCAGGATGGCGGGCAGCTTCTCAATCCTCGCCGGCTCCAACGCACATTCGGCAGACACCTCGCCAAGTGCTTCTCTCTGCCCCAGGATGACCCAGCTTTGTGTGATTGGGTCTTTGCGAAGTTCCATGCGGTATCTTCAGCGCGTGTAACGCGCCGGTGTGGGCCCTTGCTCCAGGCGGTGACGGTCCCAGATCGCGCCTTCGCGTGTGTAATACGCCATTTCGAAATCCTGTGTTAATTCCAGCGCGTCGGTCGGACAAGCGTCCTCGCACAACCCGCAGAACATGCATCGCGAAGTATCATACGTGAAGGTAGTGAGCACCTTGCGCCGCGTGGCATCGTCACGTTCCCAACCCACCACAATCAAATTCTCCGGGCAGGCCAGCGCGCAGAGATTGCATCCAATGCACAGCGTCTCGCCCGTCTCCGGATTGTTGTTCAGCCGCGGCGCGCCACGATAGCGCTCTGCAACCATCGGCCGTTCCAGAGGATACTGCTCCGTGACAATATTCTTGGGATTTTGCGCCCGAAAGGTGACCGCAAGCCCCTTCAGAAAGTCCACTTGAAACAAGCGCGCGAGGAGTTCACGCATGGTCGTAGTTTGTTTCTCCCCTCTCCAATTGTCAAGCCACTGTCTTCGACTTTGGTTCCTTCCCTCCCTGCTTCACTTGCTTCCCTGGCTCCTTACATCTTTCTTCGCGCATGGTATCCTCTTGCCGAAGATGGAATCCGACATCCAATTCATGCAGGCCGCTCTCGAAGAAGCGCGTTCGGCGGCCGCCGCCGGCGAAGTGCCCATCGGCGCCGTTCTCGCGCACGATGGCAAAATCGTCGCCCGCTCCGGCAACCGCACCATTCGCAGCAACGATCCCACCGCCCACGCTGAAATCTTCGTCCTTCGCGAAGCCGCGCGCCTCCTCGGCAACTATCGTCTTGCCGGTACCACGCTCTACGTCACCATCGAGCCTTGCTGCATGTGCGCTGGCGCAATAATCCAGGCCCGCGTTCCACGCCTCGTCTACGGCGCCGACGACCCCAAGGGCGGCGCAGTCCGTTCCTGTTTCGAAATCCTCTCCCACCCCCGCCTCAACCACCAGGTGGAAGTCACCTCCGGCGTCCTCGCTGCCGAATCCGCCGCCATCCTCCAATCCTTCTTCGCCGAACGTCGTTAGCAAGAATGCGTTTGAGATTGGAAGGCGTCGTGTTGCGCCGACCTTCAGGCCACCATCTTCAGTATGGGCCGGCCTCGACTCACGCTCTTTCCATCGAGCACCATCGGCCGAATGGATTGCCCCTAGTTCGAGTGCTCTGCTACGATTGACCTTGCAACCACCGCGGAGAGGTGACTGAGTGGTTGAAAGTACTCGCCTCGAAAGCGAGCATACGGGAAACCGTATCGTGGGTTCGAATCCCACCCTCTCCGCCACTTCCTTTATTTTCTTGTATTTACAAGCATTGGTGTCTATCATGGTGTCTGCTTTGCACTGGTTTCCGGCCAACTATCGCCGGAAAAGGGGCTTGCGGACATGTCCAAGCGCGGCAATGGCTACGGCAGCGAAACTCGCGTCAATATCCTCAAAAAGGTGAAAGTCGGAAAAAACTGGAACCTCTACCCTGCGGTCGTAGAGCCTAACGGTAAACTCCGTGACAAGGTCCGTGTGCGTGGCAAAGTCGAACTTCATCCCGAGGGATACTACTACATCGAGTGGTGGCAGGGCGGAAGAAAACGCGAGCAAATCAAGGATCGCGCCGAAGTCGTAGACCGTGCGCGTCGCAAAGCCGTCGAACTGGAAGCCAACCGTGCCGGGATCGAAACCGTTCAGGAGAACGGGAACGGCAATAGACCCTCGGTCGCCGAGGCAGTCGCCTCCTACCTCAAGGACATGGAGCCGCCACAGCGCGAGCCCAAGACCTACATGGCGTACAAGTATTGCTTGGAACTCTTTACCAGCAACTGCGCGAAGCGCTTTGTCCAGGATGTAAAGCGCGAAGATGTGCTGGCGTTCATTCGCAAGCTGTATGAACTCAAGTGCGGCCCGCGCACGGCTTACAACCGGGCGGTGATTGTTTCGCAGCTTCTAAAGGCGAACGGGATAACGAAGCTGCTCCGGAATCGTGACTGGCCGGAATACGTTGAGCCGATCCGTCCGATCTACGAGGAAGAGGAAATTCAGGCGCTCCTAAAAGCGTGCGATGAAGATGAGCGCGTTCTCTATCTTTGCTACCTGCTGACAGGGCTTCGGGACAAGGAAATGCGCCATTTGACCTGGCGGGACATAGACTTCCGTACCCACGTTGTACGGGTAACGAGGAAACCTCTCTATGGGTTCAAGCCCAAAAATAAGGAAGAGCGCGAAGTTCCCGTGCCCGCGTCGTTGATCGCGGCGCTCAAGAAATACAAGGTGTCAAAGAGGCCGAACGTGGACGGTCTAGTCTTTCCGAATGAGTCAGGCCGGCCAGACAAACGGCACGAATTCAAACTGAAGCGCATCGCCTTCCGCGCGAAACTGAATTGCGGGCGGTGCGTGTCAAAGCACGGCAACAAATGCTCTGAGGGTCCATATTGCTCGAATTTCTTTCTGCACAAATTCCGTCACACGTTTGCGACTCGCAACTTGCAAGATCAGGTGTGCGACATCAAAACGCTGCAAAATTGGATGGGCCACAAAGACCTAGCATCCACGATGGTTTATCTGAAGGCTGTCCGAAACAAGGATGTAATGGCGCGCGTGAACTCCAGCGAACTGGCGGCTCTGGCAATTTGAATCCGGTTTTGTCGGAGCGAGGTCCGACAAAGACTTTCGCCCGTGGTTCCAAGCGCAACGAAGGCCTAAATCGGCTTCCTCGGCGCGGGAGGAGTGTGCAAGAAAACGAACCTGATGCGTTCTAACTGGTGAGCCCCCCTATGCCCCGCGCGGGCGGTACGGTTACGAACGTCGCGCGAGACCACAGCGATTCGGGGATGGTATTCTCGTGGGCAAAAGGGGTTGTGTCTGATTCCAGCCTGGGATGCTGAAGATCCTGGACTCCCTGTGCGAGTACAGTTTTGTGTTGGAGGAAAAACACTGTGTGCCTTCGAAATAAGCCGTTAAGCGCTCTTCTGATATTGGGTATCATCGTCGTTTTCGGCCTTAGCTCTAAAGCCCAAGGACAACAGGGAAGCGTCCCGACCCCTTCTCTGCAGGCGCTTAAGCTGCTCGACTACTCGAAGTCGGACAACGACAAGCAAATCGACGCCGTGACCTACGCCGAATTACAGGAACTGATTAATGCCTGCCAGACGTATTCAAAAGGCCTTGAAGCCCTTCCGAGATTTCACGAACCTATCTTGACGAGGGGCGAAACGGGGATTGCCGTTTTCCGGAAAGTGTCTCCGAGTGTTGTGATGGTCCTGACAGCCAACTTCAAAGACGACAAGATTACCGAGTCAGGTCTCGGAACGGGCATTATCATCGATTCGGCCGGCTACGTTCTAACGAATTGGCACGTAATTCATGGCTTCGAGTCAGGAATAGTCTTTCTGAAGCCTGCCTACGGTACCGAGCCAGACAGGAACTCAGCATACGGGATAAGACTTATTGCACAAAGCGAGCAAGCTGATTTGGCTCTGGTGAAGATCGTTAAACCTCCTGCCGGTTTAATCCCCGTGAAATTGGGTGACAGCTCCTCCATCCAGGTCGCTGAAGACATCCACGTAATCGGCCACCCGCATGGCCAATTGTGGTCATACACCACAGGGGTCGTGAGCCAGGTCCGGGACAATTACGGCTGGGAATACTCAGACGGTTCGAAACACTTCGCGAAGGTTCTGCAATTACAGACAGCGATTAATCCCGGAAACTCGGGTGGGCCCGTGCTTGACAACAATGCGAGCATGCTTGGCCTGGTCGCTATGAGCGAAGAAGGTCAAAACTTGAATTATGCCGTTGCAATTGATGTCATCAAAGACTTCGTGAACAATAGTCTCGCGGCTAGGTCCAGGGGAGGCGAACCCCGATTGCCAACTGAAAAGGGGACCGTCTACACGGCTAGTACAAAGGACGGGCTTTCTGTGGGCAAGACTGTGTATTCGAATCTGGTCTCCTACACGGTCCGAGATTCCAAAGGCGTGCTCCTCGAACTAATTGCTGAAACTCCCGAGGGAGCAATTTTGACAGGTACGAAGCCAAACGCGTTCGGCGGATTTTCCGAATGGACGTTCAAACCAGTGTCCGGCAAAACGGTCTCTGTGAAATCATCCGGCGTCGGACCTGACCTTGTCACACTGGCTCCTGGGGAATAGCACCAAGTTACTCGCCGATGACAATAAATGGAGCCCAAAAAAAAGGATTCTTTGATCCGCTCGCAAATACGGCATAGCGCGCTTCTGCCAATGCTAAGCTCTTTTTCTTACCCTCTAACAACCCCTGATAGTACTTCGCCATGAGCACGGCGGTTGATTCGTCGGAGACCTGCCATAAGCTCACGGTGACACTCGCGGAACCCGAGGCAAGGAAAGCCCGACCTAAGCTCATGACACCTTCGGCTTTACTTATCTTACCGCTCCCTGTGTTGCAGGCTGACAAAACCACCGATTCCGACTGGAGTTTCAGTTTAAGAATTTCGGACATGGAGAGGAACATATCCTCTGGTTTGGGTCCATAGGAGAGCACTAAGGACGGCTCTGGGATACCCGCGTCAACGGGAAGCACTCCATGAGTCGCAAAATGTACGAACCTGAACTTTCCGAGATCTGTATCCAATAATTCAGCTTTTGTTGCATTCACTCCGTACCGAACGTCTACGGGTTGGTTTCTTTCCTTCAGAAGACCAGCGATCATCTGCAGCTCAGCCGCCGTACCGCGGATCCTCTCGAACGTAAACCCCCTCGATTTCAGTCTTTCAGGATGGGATGCTTGGCCGTCATCTTTGATTTCTGTTTTTCCAGCGGAAGGATTCTTCTCCGGGTTCTTGAGAGCCTGAGCCAGCTCAAATCTCTCATCCTCCGACGAAGTGATGGGGTCAGCTATGCCCAAGAGTGCCGATTGCCACCTAGACGAATGATTGGCAGTTCTTCTGAGTCTTAGAGAGACGGCAGACGGGTAGTAAGTGGTAGCCTTTGTAAGGAAGGGAAAATCCCCCTTTGATGCCGAAGGCGAAAATAGCTCAAAAGGCAGAACGAAAAGTACATCGTCTGGGATAAAAATGATTTCTTGTGAGTCTTGAATTACCTGTCCTGCTTCCCGTGGGAAAAGTGCGGCAAACAATTCCTCGGAGATTTTCCAATCGACAGCTTCAGGATTACCTAAATTGAGCGCGTTTCGGAGCTTGGAGAGCCGTTCATAAAACCAAGTCCGCTTCTTGCGGATCTCATAAAAGGCAGCCAGCTCGTTTCTGGTTCCATCCGGGTTGCGAACGATCCATACGAATGTAGAATCCTCGGTCATCTTGAATTCAATCAAAGTCTCGCCTTTTCTTAATGGCAGAGTTGATATTTGAATGTCTTCTGGGTACGCGACTGCCGCATACTGCGGTGAAGCTTTTCGCAAGTCCAAAACAAAGCGTGCAATTTCAGTCTCGACCGATGCCAGCTCGGTTTCCAGGCTTGCCTTGCTTCCTTTCCGGTCGGGCTCTCCTGAATCTGAAGCCGCCTCAATCTTCGCCATCAGCCCGTCCCGTTTCGTGGACAGTGCCTGCTCACGTTCTTGAACCGCAGGTTCGAGAGCCTGCCTCATCTGATTCTTGAACACACGCCCCCACGTGTCGGCAAATTGTCTCGCTTTGTTTTTCTCGGCGTATTCCAGGGACTCGGACGCCAGTTTGAATTGATCTTTAGGCGTCTTCTTACTCATGGAATACAACAGCGACACTAATTCGTCGTAGATGAATCCATAGTTTTCCGAAATCGATTTTTGTTCCTGTGCGTCTAGCTTTCCCTTGATACTTTCAAGTAGAGAAATAAGCCGCTGGTATGAGGTAAAGGCGTCGTTTAGTCTACCTTCCGACGCCAAGAGTCGCGACTCTTGGTAGATCAGTCTTCCTCGCAGGTAAAGTTCTGGAGATCTGGATACTAATGGCCGCGCTTCGTTCAACGCTGCCCTCGAATCCCTGAAATTCCCGTCTAATCTCTCGGCCTCAGACAGACTTATAAGGGCGTGAGCCCGACAACTGGTGTCCTTATCCTTCAGACAATCCTGAATTCTATCTTTTGCGATTCTAGCGGCCTCAGAGTACTTGCCTGTTTGGAGATGAATCTCCATCAAATCCAGGTCAAGGATTTTCCCGTGCCCTAAGTCCAGGGCCTTTCTGTAGCACTCCTCGGCTTTAGCAAAGTCCTTAACGGAGGAAGTTCGATCCGAATAGATTCCGGTTAATTCGGCCCACGAGTTTGCCTGTCCCTCTTTGTTGCCTATCTTCTCAAACAGGCTGAGGGCATTTTCGGATTCGGTGATCGCGTCGTCCCAGTTCCCAACAAGCCCGTCAGTCGATGCAATCGCCAGATGAGAATAGCCGCAGTGTTCTATGTCACCCTCCCTCGTCGTGATGTCCACCGCTTCGCGAAACGAGGCGAACGCTTTCTCGTATTGAGCCTGCGATCTGTAGAAGTCGCCTAAGAGATAGGCAGCTAGATATTTGTTAAAGGTCCCGGTATTAGCCGCTGCCTTCCGAGCATCGAGAAGGGCAGACAAAACTCGATCTAAATCGCCAACCTCATAGGAGTCACGACCAATGTTCCGGAGAGCGATAGTCTCGCCTACACTGTTGTTCAGCTCGTGAAAAAGCTCTGCCGCCTTTTCATGAAAGTCTTTAGCCTTGACGAAATCCTTGTCGGCCTGGTACGCATTTCCCAAACCCAATAGAGCTTGGGCAACAATATTCCGTTGGCCCGATTTCCGCGCGAGTTCATGGGCCGTTCGATAATTTTCAATGGCAGTCTTGCTCCGAGCGGCTTCGACAAAATAATCGCCAATCACGATCAGGGCCCCTGCCTCTTCAGCGTCCGCCCCAAGCTCGTGATACAACCTTCTTGCTGCGTTCAGGTATTCCAATCGAAATTTCTTGGCAATATCAGATGAATCAGAATTCAGCGCGATTGCGGTACGCGCGTAGGCTCCCGCTGCTGTTTTCTTGTCTCCAGTTGATAAGAATTTCCTTACGGCAGAGTCTAACTGTGAATTCGCCTCCGTGTATAACTTCGCGCTTGCTAGCGACATTGCGAGTTCAACAAGCAATTCGGCGTTATCAGGTGCTTTGACGATGAGCTTCTCAAGCGAGCTTCTGGTGGCAGCGATATTTCCGGTTTGAGCTTGGACCATGGCGTCGACGGCTTCCGCGTAAGTGATCGTCTGATCGTCATGCGTCTTCTCCGAAAGTTTCAGGCATTCTGCGCTTTTCTCTCTCGCCGGCACGTTTTTGCCTTGACGCGAATACGATATGGCGAGGATGCATGTGCTCCTCACTTTTAGGACGCCTTGGTCTCCTTTGAAACCGCTCAAGAGATTTTCTGCCTCGGTAGCATACTTTTCCGCCAGAACCGGGTCGGCCCCGACGGCAACGTAATATTGTGCAATTGCGTCAAGAAGCGGGAGCTTTTCGATTGCCAGCATGGGGCCAACGTCTTGCAATATTTCAACAAGTTGTGAAGCTCCTCCCGGTTCCTGAGTAATTTGGAAGGGAAGGGTCAGGATTCGCTGCCAGTTTGGATTTTCGGCTGACTTGTCCGCATGACCGTAACGCATGTCCAGCACGTAAGAGTAGGCCAGTGATTCCACAAGCTGGCCTTCTTTCTGTCGCTCATTCGCTAAGTCCTGGGCACGCAAATCGCGCAACCTCTGATCAAGGTATCCAACTTCTCGCTCCTGGGCCTTTTCATCTTTTAGGTGAAGAGAAACAGAGAAGGCACGCTCGATTGAAATCAGTTCTCTGGTTGGAATTGCTAATGTCCGATAGATATCACTCAAACTAACGTAAGCTAGATGAACGGCTTGGTTGTCAATTTGATCGTCAAATGGCCCAGGATGAACTATGGATATCGCTTTCTCTAAAGCATCTCTGGCCTTGCGAGTTTCTCCAGTTTGCTGATAAATCCCTCCGAGGGTTATGTATGCTCTGAATTCGAGTTCGCGCAAATTATTACGTTTTGCGTATGAAGCAACCTCTCCAACAAGTGGAACAGCTTCCTTTCCATGGCCTGAATTCACCAACAGAAGAGATTCCGATACCTGGACTTGACTGAGTAGAGCCTCGTTACCTAACTTTTTGTAGAGTTCGGCGGCGAGAGCATAATTTTTGAGAGCTTCATCTGTCTTCTTCAGCTGATTCTCCAGGTCAGCTACCTTTTGTTTCGCCTCTGCTTCTGCCGCAAGAAGGCCAAGTTTCAGGCTGGTCGAAAATAGCTCGTCCCAAATCTGGATTTCTTCCTCCTTCTGGTTGGCTGCTTCCAGAACATTGGTGAATCCTTCGAGGAAAATGATATGGAAGACCGGAAGAGCGAGGCTGGATGATAGACAGTCTCTGTCCTTGGCATTGCGAACAAACTCGGTTAATTCTCCAGCTCTGACAAGCTCCATCTCTCTTTTCGCTTCATCTACCTTCCCTTTCCTTGCCAAGCCAAACGCGTATGCGTTCTCAGCCAAAATGAAGCTGTAAGTGTCCTTGGCCTCCACGGCCTTGGCGCGAGCTCGTTCCAAGGACTCAATAGCCTGGTCCTCCTTTCCAATCACCCCCAGATATGACGCTCTGTAGACCAGATGAAGTGATTCAAACTTGTATCCGTTCAATCTATCGATATTCAGTGCTTCATCAATGAGACTCGACGCTTCGTCATACTTTCCAAGCAGCATTCGTAATCGGCCTAACTCACCGAGGGCGCGCGCTTTTCCATAAAGGTTTGCGGTTTTCTCGGACAGAGAAACTGCACTGGTAACTAGATCGACTGCCTCTTGAGTGTTTCCCTTCAATTGTCCTTCCGAAGCGAGCGACACCAAGATGTCGGCTTCTAGTATTTCTCTCTTGGCATCGATGGAATCCTGTAATGCCTTTCGAAAAATTATAAATGCTTGGTCTATATTGCCTTGCATAATCGAAGCGGAGGCGAGAAGTGCTTCCACAACGGCCCTATCACCGACCAATTCACGACTTTCTGCTATTTGAAGCGCTTTTTGAACCTTCTCCACCCATGCGTCAGGGTTAGCCGCTTTGCAGGAGTCGTCCCCGACTCCCAATAGCTCCCGGATCTCCTGATCGACAGGAAGCAGCTCGGCCGGTATCGAGAGACGCGAGGCGGTTCGGTCTTGCCCCTGAGTAGCAGAAGGCATGCATAAAAATACGAATGCGCAGAGCAGCAAGAATATTACCTTGTGAGGATCAGTGTTTCTGTACATTTCAACTCGGAAAAACGCGCTGCCCAGATTGGCGAAATTTCGCTGTTATTATTAATGATACTCCTTTGGACGTCTCAGAAGGCAGTCGGCGGGTGGGGTTGAGAAGCACGCGCAAATCACGATTAAGCCATTTCCAGGACGTACGGACTATTAAGCCATCCCGGCGTTTACGCGAGTAAGTGCCTCACGAAGTCCAGACACGCCATTTCAACGAGATGCCACAAATTCCGCTCGCCACGCGACGGCGCAATTCGCCTGAAATTGACAATGCAAGTGCCACCAGAAGTGCCACCAGAAAGCGACATGACGGGACGAGCCGGTTACGATATCTCATCCGAAGGGGCGCGCTATAATGGTGAATAGGAAAGCAGTGGAAACCGATGAGGTAGGAGGGACCGAACCATGAATTTTTTGGGATTCCCGTGCAAAACTGCGGGCTGTAAGTCCTGGCTAAAAATGGGAGAGCTCGAAGAAGATAGCCCTCGGGCGATTCGTTTTCCTATCAATTTGTCCGAGCAGCCGCATCGGCTTAGGTGTCCCGACTGCGGAGAGACCCACGACTATGCGTTTTCGGAAAAGGAAATCGTCAGTGCGAAGGGTTTCAGCAATTCAAGCGCGAAGTAGGTTCCTGAAGCGGGAGGTAGAGAGATGGCGAACGAAGTACCAAAAGAGAAAGAATGTTCGTTTTGTCATGGGAGGGGTAAGCGAGGCGGCGAGACGTGTTCCAAGTGCGGAGGTACCGGCAAGGAATCGGTCACGCACTATCCCCCCGGCACCAATCCTTACAAGAAAAAAGACTGAGCGAGGCCGATGATGCCATTCCAGAAAATGAACATGTGGGACGACCGTTTTCTTTATCGTTGCCCGGATTGCGGGGCTGAAACTCCTCTCACGCCTGTTAAGGAGCATGAGCTTGGCCCGCAGCCGCTCCACAATTGCCCAAAGGCCGTATCAGACAGCCCCCGCTTCGATATGACGGAAATATTGGCTGATCAGAAAAAGTGGGAGGAGAAAAAATAGATTCCTTTACGTGACCACTTCCACGATGTTGAGAGAAAGGGTTTCCACCAGAACCAAATCCTTAGTAGGTTGGGGCTTCGCCAAGCCGCAGTAGCATTTCGTTTCGGTCAAATCTTGTGAAGAATTTGTGGCCGAGCTTCTGGCTATCGAACGTTAATTGCACAAAGAATCTGAAGGTAGTTTCCGCTTCGACTTTTTTCGGCGGCTTGTGCTCGATCATGTGGCCGAGTGAATATGCCCAGATATCAGTCACCTGTAGGGGCGGTAGGTCGGCGGGCTCGGCGGGCGTATATGAGCCCATCCAATTCCCGGCGGAAACATTGTGCTTTTTCACCGCATTCCACAGTTCCTCGGCCGGGCCTGTGTACTTTTTAAGTTTAGCGTAGAACATCTCAACATGATTTCCAAAGAATTCCTCGCGATTGTGCGCCGATTGAAGAGCTTTGTTAGCCGCGGCCAAAGCTAAGTTGAACGTCACTTCCTGGAACGCTGTGTGATACTGGTTAACCAGCTTTTTACGTTAATTCTCAGTTAAGCCATCGAAGTCTTTGAGCACCACCGGGGCCGCGACCGGTACTGGTTTGGCTTGCCGGATTGTATCCAACAGCAAACTTAAAATTCTTGCCCTCTCAAGCGCCGACCTCCACCTTTGATGGTCGAAACGTTCTGTTTGGTGAACGAAATCGGTCATGTGGAAAGTCGGTAGCTTCTCTTGTGTCTGAATCTCGCGCCACTTCTCAGTTAGTCTGGCCCAATCATCAGACCAAGCCAGCAATCCCGCAATCCCCATTACCGTCTTCTTAGGATCGCCGTGGCTACCGAACTCGTCACAATAAGAACCAAACCCCTTGAGCATCTTGTTCTCCAACGTCATATCACAGACGTCAACTGCGCTAGTGCGGAATTTCCAGCGCGGGGGTGGACCAGTCTGCTGCTCCTCAGCTTGCGCAACGTGAATTCTTACATCTGGGCCGAGGCTCTGAATGGATCTATAGCAAATGTTATAATAAATATTGCAAATCGTGATCGGGGAGCGTATATTCCGTATATGCTGGATGCTAATCGGATAGCAGGGGTCCGAAAAAAGCTGGGTATTTCCCAGGAGCAAATGGCTCGCCTGCTGGGTGTTTCGTTCACGAGCGTCAACAGATGGGAGGGTGGTGACTCAGGACCCACGGGCCCCTTCCGTGACCTTTATCTCGCACTTGAGGCAGCGATTCGGGCGGGGAACCGCCCGGAAGCAATTCGCCGCGCGTCCGACGGCGAGCGCGGTTTGTTTCTCTACGCTTTGTTTCGTATGGCCTATGGGAGTAAGGGGAGGAGATCTCGATGAGTTTTCAATTTGTGATTCTTCGGCGGTTGCCCTCGGGAGGCAATGGCGACTTATTCGTCGGTAAGAGGAAAGATACGGGAGAGTTCATCGTAATCAAATACCTCCGCGAATGGCAGTTTGAGCATGCGCGAAGAGGCTTTGCTCGCGAGATTCGTGTGTTGGGGAGGCGCGTGCACGGCGTCGTGACTCTCCTAGGAGCTGACATGGACGCAAGGCCTCCGTTCTACGTGATGCCGTATCTGGCGGGAGGATCGCTAACGAGATACGTAGGAAGACTCACGGAGAGTCAGTTGCATGCTGTTGCCACAGAGATAGCACTGACACTAGCAGCGCTTCGCGCCGCGTACATCAAGCATGGGGATGTGAAGCCTGACAACGTGCTGGTATCTGACGACGGGAGATTGAAGGTGGCAGATCCGCTTGGGAGCGGCGTCGGGTGTACCATGCTGTTCTCGGAAAACCACGGCGGGACTCAGGGGTACTGGGCACCAGAAATACGTGCGGGAGGACCGATTTCATACGCTGGAGACGTACGCTCCTATGGCGCGATGCTCTATGAACTGCTGACAGGGCGCAAACCACGGGATGACCAGCCGCTTTATCTAAGCGAGAAGGAACGTGCACACGCCCCGAAGATTTGCGAGATAATCGTCGCTTGCTGCCAGACCGAGCCTGACTCACGACCGACTATGCAGGAAGTGCTCCGAATGCTTCGTGGAGAGCAATGGACGGACATTCAAGTCGAACGCAAGCAACGTCAGGAGCTTCTGACTGCGGTGTGTATTGTCGGAGGAGCTGTGTTGGTTGGGAAAGCTTTGGCTTCGTGACCGCCGGCTCGCGAAGTTAAACATGAATACGTACGACACAACCATCGACAAGTACTCAATGAGTTTTGAGGCGAGGTCCTGATTTAACTCCGGTGCCGGTCGATGCACTTGAGACAGAACGTGACGGGCGTTACTTGACCTCAGCAATCCAGAGAAGAGTGCAACTTGACCGTTAGCGACGGCGCGGAGTTTATGAGGTTGTTTGACCTGTTTCGCCATCTTTAGAGTTGGGGCTTTCTGCCCTAGATGCTCTACCGAAATTCGGACAGACTTTTGCGGTGTCCCAGCTATATATCTCTGGCGGAAGTTTCGCCAGTTCCTGGCGTTCTGCCGCAAGGTAAGCTAGGGAGTCATTTCGCGACACATACAAGGGCGATAGAGACTTCCGCCCCGCTTCCCAGCTTTTCAGCGATTTTCCTTTCTTAGCGCCTCGTTCCGACATGGAAAACAATCGTCCATACTGCCGGGCCCCGATTCCTGTAAATGCAGAAAAGACTACCTTGCCTTCTAGGTTTTTCCCGTCCGGTGATTCCAAGTCAATTTCCTCAGGATAGAGATTGTTTGCTCGGCTCTTAGGATAGGGTTCCAAATACACGACCTTGCGAAGTCCCGCAGCGATAATGTGCTTGGCGCAATTGTGGCAAGGGAATGTGGTCACGTACATCGCGTGGCCATTCACCGCGACGCCCCTCCTCGCACTGTCAATTAGCGCCGCCATCTCTGCATGAACGGGGCGGCTAAATTCGCCAATCTCCATAAACTGGGTTCGTTTTATATCCTGCAACAACATGCCGGCGAGGTCACTTGGAGTATTTTCCGCAAGCTTTGCCTGCAGCCAATCCTTTTGTCGAATCTTGTCGATCAATTCCGCTAGAGCGCTAATCTTGAGATCGCGAGCGCGATCTACGCCACTCTGAAGAAGAGCTTGATCTCTGTAATCGGGGGAATCTTTGTCCCAGTAAGATCCGCCTCCGCGGCGGGGAACCTCGTTCACCCCCACAGCGATTATATCGGGGGTCTTGTCCCCACTTCCTTCCGGGGTAAGCGTGACAATAGCGGCGCCAACTTGGCGGTTGTCGTCCGACGACCGCAACGATGCGGCACTCGCCTGGTACATCGCGTACTCTTCTCGGGAGGGTGTGCGAAAGGGATGCCCAAAGACCAAATCAACGAAACGCCGAACTTCGTATTCGCCTAAGGACAAACTCAAATTCGCGAAAAAATCTGCTTTCGGGTAGGCGTCCCGCGTATTCTGCCCGAAATCGTCATTTTCTTTCTCGTCGATTTCAATCAACTCATGTGCTTTGCTCAGGAAACTTGACTCTTTGCCTGTCTGTGACTCCTTTCCTGCCATTCGCTCGCACAGTTTCGCAGCGCGTATCGCACGAGGCGCATGCCCTGCGACCAAGAAAAAAGAAGATCCATACACTTGCCGCAATAGATCGACCTCGTCTGGGTGTTTCAGCTGGTGAAGAACGTACGCATGAGCAACGATTGGGCTATCGGGGTCTCCAGAAATGGCAGCGCGTTTCATGCGAATTTCCGCGATACCAGCACGCGCCAACGCGGCCCCATCCTCGAGACGGCGGCGCAATGCATTGCCCATCTCTTGCAAATGCCTGACTCGACCGTATTCGGTTTTTTCTTTTTGATCGGTCCATCCAGTGAAATTGACCAAGAGATTAGAGAGCCGAATATCTACGACCTTGTACCCGAAAGAATCTAGTTGCTGCTTGAGGTGCTGTGATAAGTCGTCCAGGCGCACACCAACGCCGCCGACGAGTCCGAAAATGAGCTCGGGTCGATGAGTCGTTTCAGCGCTTGTTGGCAACGGCCACCCCTTGACCCACCGCGCGGCCTTTACAATACATCCAGGCCGGAAACACATGTTGCACCTAGCGCGTCACTCCTATTGGTCGAGGATGAGAGATGCAAAACTTGATTCGAAGATCTTCTGTCGATCTTTGACTGCTAGTCTTAGCAGGCAATATAGGCGCCAATAGGCTTGCCACTGCTCACTTCGTGGCGGAAGGTACTCGACCGGCAGTCCAAGATCTTTTGCGTCTTGCCACTTAATCATTTGACCGTGCGATGGCCACCGCCCGATGTCCATCAAGGCAGAGGTAATCTGCGAGAAATTTCGCCCTTTTCGTTTCAACTGACCCTCTGCAAAGCTACGCGCACGGTCACGAATGGCCTCATAATGTCTTAAAGTAGTCGGGTCCAGCTTGCTCAGCATGAGACGCGCAACTGGATCTTCCGGATTTTCCCTCAGTGCGTCGGATTGCGTCTTGAACGCATCAAGGTACGACAAGACAGAATGGCAAATTACATTACCGCGCCCGTCGTCAGACCAGATCTGGGGGTCAATGGTCCCCAGTTCAGACGAGTCGCTCATGGTGAACGTGTCCGCTCCCAGTATCATCAATGTGCCGGCACTCTTCGCAAAATCCGGGATGATTACCCGAAGTTGGCCGCCTCCCACCGTCGCTTGCACCAGCGCCATCAACTTCTCCGAAGCGTCGATGTCCCCTCCCCCCGTGTGCAGGAGAAGGTCGACGCTCTCCTCTGGCTGAAGGTTGTGAAGCAGTTCCATAAACCCCGCAGTGTCGTCACGATCAATCGTCGCCGCCCTTCCGGAGACATAACAGATTAAACGGCGGCCACACTCGTCCTCGATCGCCTTGATGAGCGCCTGCCGATGGTACCGAGGAGCGTGAATCGCCTCGTACATTGGCGTTTTTTTAGCCTGGACATGTGACGCCGCGCCGCCCGAACCCCCTTGCGGATTGGAAGCGTCCCCAGCAGGGGAGGAATCAGGGTCGGTAGGACTCATCTTGCCTTCCTTTCATGAACCCACTTAACGCTTCCATTCCGTATGAAATAGTGGCATCGCCCCACAGGCTGCTTGTAATCAATGCTTGGGGAGATGGTGAGCTTGCCTTCTACCGTTGTCGACCAATGCGGCGAGCGGCCTTTGTCAGTATTAAGCATAATACGGTGGCCCCGTCGGCATGGACAGTCGAATGCAACCCATTTGGGGTGGGCGCGTGGGCCCACCACAACCGCACCGTTTCGTGGCAGTCGCTGCGGGATGCTATCAGCCGAATCGACAACACCGACGATCCGCCAGCCGAAAACGGGGAGCCACTGCCACCAGGAAATCTTCGTCAGGTCGGCCACGTTTGTTCCAGAAAGGGTTCAGTCATGCCCAGTCCGAGCTTAAGACTGGACGGGTGACAATAGTGGCCTTCTTGCGGAAGAGCAATATTCGTCGAAATCTCCCGCTCATGGCAACGCAACAAGATTTCGCTCGGCCGCGGTTCAGGCCCGTAGCCAGTCAATCGTTCTAGCAATTCGCTTACCGCCGTCGCGCCAACAAGCGTCGTAAACGCGACAACAGCAGGTTCTGTCCGTGTTAGCGCAGGCGCGTAACCTTCGTCTTCGCGTCGCACGCGTTCATCCGGAGTGAGCAGTTCGGCGCCCGCACGCGCGAGATCGATCCGTCCACGACAGACCAGACAGGCCTGGCCGGGAGATAGAATCGTGACGCGGCCGTCGATTCCAGTTAGTTGACCTGCAGCGTTGCTGCTCAGAAGTACGCCGCAATCAATAACCGGTGTAAGTAGATACGTCGCCAGACGAGAAAGCACTAAACGGCCAGCATTATCATCCGTACAGCCGAACACGACATCGCACCCAATAAGACAGCGCGCAGCCGATTCCAGTGTAACCATCGATTGAACGGATTCGCACCGCAGCTCGGGAGCAATGCGAGCGAGATGCCGAGCCAAAACCTGTACTTTTGGATTGCCCACGTCTGACTTGGCTGAACCATATACACGCGTCAGATTAGTCTCTGACAGCTCCTCTGGATCTACTAACGTGAGGTGCCTGACACCCAGACGAATGAGCTGCTCCCCAACGCTGGAGCCAGTGCCGCCGCAACCTACAATACCCATCCTAAGGTCACCGAGCGTGTCTTGTACGGCGGCTCCGAAAGCCCGGACGTTGCGATCGAAAATCGCAGCCAGTTTTGGCAGCGCGGAATCAAATGCTCGAATCAGCCGCCACCGCTCCCCGACCGCCCATAACCGTTCAATTTGAGCCGATTTGCAGCCCTCACGCTGCAGATGTCCTGTAAAAGCCAGTTCGGCCGACCGCGGAGAGAAAATCAGTGCCCCATAATAAGGGCTACTAGAGCGCAGACGAAAGAGATCGGCAATCTCACGATCCACAATCCTATCGTGTTCGCTAGGCCGCGGCGATGCCCCCTCCCCCGGATGAGTATGAACCCAAATGCAGGCAGCGCCGAGAGTTTCCGCCTCCGCCAACGCGTGCACATACCCCTCCGACCGGATAGTCAGTCCATCCGACTCACGCCGGCTATAGGCAGACTCCTCAACCCACCGCATCTGGCGCCCGAGAAGCTTGAGGTCGCCATTTTGGGCTTGGGCAACACCCACCAGCATCACTCCCGCAGTTTCCTTTGGAAGCTTTACAACGGATTGAAGCTCTTCCGCCATCGTCTGCGGGAGAACGATTGAAACTGTCATTGGACGGCCCTTGGAACGTAGCGTTCCAGTTCTTTACGCACCAGCGCAAGAAAACTCTCAAGCCCATCAACGCCTGATCGCCACTGTCCGGCAGCAAAATGACGAGACCATCGTTGCCAGCTCCGGCCCAAGTAACGCTCGATTACCTCCGTCGCAGGAATAGGCTGTCCGTCCCTCCGCCGGACAGGGGGATCAAACCACCACATGTCTGGTGCCACGTCGGGATATCCCGGGCTAAGCCTGAGCAATAGATCCGATTCCGTGCGATCAAACCCCTGGGGCAAACGAAAGTTAGGAAACACCACGCACGTCATATTCGCCTCAGACGCAACCGAATGGTTGATGCCACGCTCCGTCAGGTACTTGGTGTCATTGGGAGGCAACAAGGCGGTTCTACCTACCCGGGCTTTCTGCGCCAGGATTGATCAGTGCTGGCGCTGTGAAAAAGCGCAGCCCGTTCCGGATTTCTACGACCTGCTCGTCCCCGATCTTTAGGTCGGAACCGCCAGGCACGACTTCGAAGAGGTCGCGGTCAGGCCCAATCGGCGGCGTTGGGACATGCCGAAGTTGGAGACCTGTCATGAAGCGTAGCGTCACCGTAAAATGCTGGCGATCGATCTGAATCTCGAAGTGCTGACTGTCCGGATGGTGTTCGTGGGGAGTTTCTGGACCCTTACTAGCCTGCTGTTCGTTGCTCATAAAACCTCCTGTGTGATGGACTGGTATCATGCTACCACGGCGGCATGGTACTTGACAAGCTCGGTTGCTATGCCTCATAATTTATCCGATGAAGCCAGTCAAGGCCATGACCATTCGTTTGTCCGCCGAGCAAGCTGAGGCGCTTGAAACAGTTGCAGACGTGGAAGCGCGGCCAGTATCCGAGGTGATTCGCGCGGCGATTGCCGAACACATCGATAACCGCAAGAAAGATCCCGCCTTCCAAGACAGCCTCAAGGACAGACTCAATAGGGCGCGGCGCTTGCTTCGCTAGTAGCCATCCACTTATCTAGCTAAATAGATAGACACAGATCGCTCAGAACTATGTGAGCTGGGCGAACATTACCGCCGCTGCTTCCCGCTTCTACTTCTTGTGAAAAAGTTGCTCGATTGTCGCCATAGGGAGGAAAAGTCGTTTGTCGATTTTGGGGAGTTCGATGAACCCATATTTCTGGTAGAAGGCGCGCGCCGCCTCGTCCTTCGCGTCGACAACAACACCTGTCGACGCGACTTGCCCGCTCAGCTTGAGGCTGCGGTGCAGGGCGTCCATTAGCAACGTTTCCCCGAGGCCTTTGCCGCGAAAGTCGATGCTGATGGCGAGGCGGCCGAGAAGAGTTGCCGATACAAGCGGATACTTTGGTAGTTTTTTTGCGACTTCTTCCGGAACGTCCCCCAGCTCTATGGCGTATTGTGAGAGGGTGTAGTAGCCCGCGATGGTCGTTCCATCAGGTGTAAGAACAAAGGGGGCTGCCGCATGTTTTTTGGCGTCTTGGCTAGCTTGCTTTTGGAGATATGTATCAAGCGGTTCGACGCCACAAGAAAAAGCCGCTCGGTTGTGTTTTTGGCCGAGCGGCTCGAATACGAACTTGGGTTCGTCGCCTTCGTTGGACAATTAAAGCCCCATGTTCTTCTTGTAGCGTTCGGCCGCAATGCGAGCAGCTTCGTTTGGGCCTGGCGGATTGAGGATGGCATTTATGAATACTTCGCGTGCTTCGTCGCGCAAACTTAAAACTTCGAAATCCTTGATCGCACTTGTAGCCGCTTCTTGTGCGCTAACGACCACGAATTCCGTAACGGTCGTACCACGCAACGCAGCCGCGCGCTCAATGAGCTGCTTTTGGGCCGGGGTAACTCTAGCTTCCAGACGCTCTTCCTTCCGTGAGCGATGGGCTTGTGCCTGTGCCATGGTCTCCTCCTCTCTTAAAGACTTGACTGTCCGAGTGTACGGCCATCAGACGTACAAGTCAATAGGAAAATACGGCAGTTTGCCGTACAGCCGATTGGCGGACAACAGCGTATGGTAAGTTATTGATACAACAAGACTTGAAGTCGTCGCGTCGGTCTTCATTTTCCAGATTCCGATGGGCTGCAAAAAGCAGTATCGGCAGTGATCGGTGAACAAAGAACGTCAGGCTGTCCGAATGTGACCAAAGTGGTTGCGGCGCGCATCCTTCCATTCGGGTAGAGCCTGCTAGTATGTTCATGCCGTTTCGACTCGTTCTTCCAACCGAAAGTAAACAGATTGAAGGTCATATTGGTCATCGTGTGAATTATATCCGCGAATTGCCAAGACCTGAGAAACAAAACGTGCTCCGGGCCGACGTTCGAGTTGAATGATGATGTTAAGAGAATCCGCGATGTTCGTCTTGATGGCGCGGTATGGCATTTCGACGCCGCTCTGCAATACGCACGTTGTGAATCGGGAGATACCCTGAGCTGCAGAATTGGCATGGACCGTAGAAAGAGTTCCGCTGTGGCCGGTATTTAGGAGCTGAAGGAGATCGAAGGCTTCGCCGCCGCGAATCTCGCCCAAGATGATCCGATCTGGCCGGTGACGCAGGGTGGCTTTGAGAAGGTCGCGGATGGTAACGGCCGGTAGGTCGTTCTGCTCGCGGCGGGCTTCGAATCGAAGCACGTTGTCTTTTTGAATCTGTATCTCTGCCGTGTCCTCTATCAACACGATGCGCTCCTGGTTCGGAATGAACTCCGTCAGCACATTGGCAAGGGTCGTCTTTCCACTTGAAGTTCCACCGCAGATGAGTATGTTCTTGCGTTGAGCAACGTATTCTTGCAACTGTGCTGCGAGCTCTGGCGTGAGGGTCCCCACTTGAATGAGGTCAGCCATCTTGAATTTATGCGAGTTGAACTTGCGGATCGTTAGGGCTACACCGCGGATACTGCAAGGGGGAATCACTGCGGCGACACGGCTGCCATCCGGCAGCCGTGAGTCGAGGATGGGTTTCGCTGCTGAAATGTCGTCACCTAATCGCCTGGCAATGTTTTTGACAGCCACGATGAGAGATTCGTGCGTGAGTTTCACTCCCGGGACCGCTTGAAGGTATCCGGCTTTTTCAATGAAGATCCGGTCCGGTCCGTTGACCATGATTTCGCTGATATCCGGGTCCAGGATGAGATGCTGGATGGGACGAAGGAATGGGAGAATCAGTTCGAAGCCATTCATTAGAGTTGTCCGTCTGCAAGCTGGCGAAAGTAGGATTTGTTGACATCGTTGAGGTACGGCTTGAGGTAGCAGAACATCGGCGGCAGCGGGCTGAGCCCGTCGTAAGCCAGCGTGATGGATTGTGCGTTCTTCAATTCCGTGAAGGTCTTCATATCGAACCTGTAGTCCCGTTGCTGGCTGTAGGTCTTGGAAGTGCTGATGTGGGCTTTGTCAGCGAGCGGCTTGCCGGTTAGATAGCTCACCCTGGAATCGTGTCCACTTTCGGAGATGTTGTAATTGACGCGCCACTTTTCTTCCTGACCGCACAATTCACTGGCAATCTTTGCGGAGAGGTCGTCTGACAACGACAGGAAGATTTTCGTTCGGAAGGTTTGCAGCAACGTTCGCCATGTTTCCCCAGGCAGGGTTGATTGCAATGAACTGATGCTCTGTGTCGCTACGAGCGGGACACACTTTGCTTGGCGCGAGAGAGAAAAGAATTTTTCGTCGCCGCTCGGCTCGTTGACTCCGACCGTAGCAAGCTCTTGGTATTCATCGCAGATAAACACAATGGGACGCCACTCCTTGCTCGGATTCTTCGCAATATTCGGGATTCGATTCAAGACGGCCCGTTGAAAATCCATCTTGAGCATCACGCCGATAGCTCGCGCCAACCCCGGGTTCATACTGGCGGGAAAATTCAGGGCAACGACCTTGCCTTGCTCCAATAAGGTGGCGATCTGAGGGAGGGGCTTTCGTCCAGATTGCTGCGCTTCAGGTTGGCGATACAGTTCGAGAGGGGGACAGAACATTCGTTTGACGCGTGGATTGTCGTCAAAGAGTGAGAGAAAAACTGAGATGCCTTCGACAACGGAGCTTTGCAGCTTCTTATCGATGTTTTTCCAATCGTCGTTATACCAGCGCTTGACCGCTTCCAGTTGCTCCTTTCGATCTTGGTCCACACCGTCTGGACCGGATTCGTGCTGCGCAGCCGGTTCGATCCCGAGCTTCTGCAAAGCATCCCTGCCGACAGATGAATCCGGCACTCGGTATTGCTGCCCACTCTCATTTGCTTCGAAGCCAGCTTCAGCAAGCTCCCGCGCGAAGGATTGGAAGGATTCCCGGGAGACGGTAAGAAAGGATTTCCCCAGGATGTTTTCCTCGGCCAGCCGCATCTTTCTTTCAAGGACCTGAGCCGAGATGGCCGACTCATAGACGTCGAACAGGGTGACATAACCGAAGCCGACCTGATGCAGGATGATGATGAACTTGACGGGGTTGGTGTACGCCTGCTGCCAGAACGGTTCTTTGCCCTTGCCAAACAGGTTGTTCAAGAGGGATGCGATTCCGTAAGCCAGGGCGTAGCCTTCAAGATCGTTGTAAAGAGGGTTGTAGGCCCACTCGGAATCCAGGCCGATTTCGATGTAGTCGCCGGCGCGGCCTCTCTTCAGCAGGATATCTTTGACCTTGCCGCAGAAGTCGCCTTTGACTTCAAGCACCAGCGCACTCGCTTTTGCATTCGCGTCTGCTGCCCGGTAGCCCAATAATTGGTCAGTGAACGGATACATGCCGCCAGCCGTCTTTCCACTACCGGTGGCACCAATCATGATTGTGCCGGTAAACAATCCGCGCTCGGGGATGATGAGCCAAGTGGGGTTCTCTGCGGGGATGGGAAGGCGCGGATTGTGAATTTCGCCAATGACGACGCTGAGCTGATTCCGAGATTCCACAACTGGATAAAGTGGCAAAGGCTGGGGCTTTGGTGACCGTCTTGGCCGCAGCGTAAAGATGTAGAGCGCGGACAGCAAGAAGGAATAGCCGATGTAGGGCGTGCTGAACAGCATCACATAATACGAAGCCTTTAGCCCCGCATACGTCCAAGGGTCTCGAAGGGCGATCAATCGAAGGAAATACTCGTTCCAGGTGTGCGGGGCCATCGCGGTTGTCATCGGCCAGGGCATCTTGACGTAGAGAGCTGTCCCCGTCACCAGTGCTAACAACACTGCAAGGAAGTTTTTCGAGTTGAGGACCCGTTGAATCATGCTGCCGTTGGCGCTGTCCTTGCTGTGTTCTTTGGAGCTGGGCTTGGGAGTTGAGGGGTGTCAGAAGTTGCCGTCGGACGTGCATGATTCTTTTCGAGCCACTGGTTGAACTCCTTGTCTCGGCGGAAAAGGCGCTTCAGTGACTCGCCAATGATGTACTCGTGCGTCGCGCCTCCGAGGAAGGTTGCATAACGCTGAAGCATTGTGTGCGCTTCCTCGTCGAGGCGTGCCGAGACGACCTTCTTTTCTTGCTTGGGTTCGACCTTCGGAATCAGGGCCATCTTTTCATCTCCTCTCCTGTTAGGGATTCAAACTGGTTGGGTTTTCTCCCTGCAACTCTGCCGGCGACGGAGCGAGGAACTGTGCTGGACAACTTGGGCGGTAGCGACCCCCGTCGCCGAAGGCGTTGGGCGGCTCTCATGCCGCTCAAAGTGGGGTCGCTACCGCCCAAAATCCGGTTTTCTCCTCGCTCGACTCCGATGCTCCGTCGCCGGTCATCTCCTTCTGTTCTTGCCACTTCTACTTGCGGCCACGGAAAACCTGGCCGCAAATCCACACGAAAAGCCGCTTCGGGACCTCTTCGCGTCCCGGAAGCATCCTTTTGCGCCGCCTCCAAAGTCGTCACTCGTCGCTCCAATATCGTTGAATTCATGGCAGTTCGCTCCTCATGCTTCAGAGGTCTGCACGGATCGATTGGCGGAAATCTGAGGTAAAACGTCAGCAGTGTCTTTGTCCACAGAGCTTTCCGTTTCGTTTCCTCGCGGGTCTGTAAAGACCTTCAGCGATGAGCCACAAAACATAGTTCGAAAAATACCCTTCTGGGATGGGCACGCCTGCTCCGCAGCGCTTATCACTTCGCCGTCCGCGATAGCCCCATGACGCCACTTTTCGTACAGCTCCTCGAACTTTCGGCCCACGTAACGGACCTGCGCTTCTTTCAGCAAGACCACTTCAGCGCTCGCTACACGTTCCTTTGCCTCCCATGCCTTGCGGACCCGGAAGTAATCCAACACGCTTACGGATTTCGTCAGGTCGCGCACTCCGTACAGCAGGTGATGGAACTCCGACTCCGCCGCCTGGAACAACCGGGCAGTGGGAGCCATATAGACAAACTCCAGCTTCGGAAGCGCCTGGAATAATCCAAGATAGGAGCGCAAGTGCGTGCCAAAGGCTTCGAGCGTCACGGCTCCCGCATCCACATACGTAAAGCTGACCACAGGGGGCGAGGAGAGCCTGTCCACAAACATGGGACAGCGGTCCACGAAATACCGTGGCGTGATTTCGGCAGACTTTCTGGCCCGATACTGCTTCACCGGAAGGGTCTCTCTGCCTACGTTCCATTCCTTCTCAAAGAAGGCGACCTTCTCCGCCTCCGTTTCCAGATAGCGGTGCTGGGGGTGCCCGAGGACGAAGTCCAGAGCGACCAACCGTGTCTTCACGTACTCCAGTTCGTGCTTCTTGCGGGTCCGCAGATTCTCCCGCTCGATGGCCTGGTACACCTTCCGAGCGAAAAGGTGATAGACACGCCCGCCGGAACGGTACGCGTGAAAGCTCGCGTGTTTCCGGTCCAGGAGCTTGCGAATAAATGCATGGGATACCGATCCCGATTCGGTTTGCGCGAAGCATTTGAACTGGCGGTTCGTGAAGTAACCAGAGTGCGTAGCCACAAGGAAAAGAAACTCGCTCTCGCGCTTCGTGTACCCGAGAAGGTGAAGTCCTTCGAGTTGGAACGGAGTCATGGTCATACCGACAAAACCTCTCGGATCATGCCGGTGTCGTGCAACGCGCGACGGACGCGGTTTGCGTCACCGCTTCTCGCATAGATCTTGAAACCTGCTGCCGCCTTGCCCCGAATTCCGTCTTCCCGGTAATTACGGGAGAGGAGTTCTAAATTCTGTCTCTCGACCCCGCCATCCCGAGTCTCGTACTCAACCTGGATGTCGGGAAGGTGGATGGTCGTGTCGTCGATCGACAATCCGTGCTCTTCGGCCACCGTTGTGAGCAATCTCTTCCGCTCGTCTCCCGAGAGGTGTCTTGCGGCTTCCTTTGCGCGATTGATCGATTCCTTGAGTTCGAAATCGAGTCTCACTCGCATCAGTTTTCCGCCTTTCTCACGAACCTCCTCCGCAGCTTTCTGATAGACCTTATAAAGGTCAGCGTCGTGGTCGAGCTCCTTGGGCTTGACGAAGCCGTGATAAATCCTTTGATCCTCCGGAACACCACTCGCTTTCCTGACGAGCCGTTGGCCTTCCGCGGTCAACGTGACAAGCTTCCGCGCGCCCCTGTGCGCCCGGAAGAGGTTCTTTTCCTCGACCAATCCTTGCGCGCGAAGGCTTGCGAGGTCGTACCTCAGACGCGCCTCATCACCGCCATAAACGAATCGACCCAAATCGCGAACGTCTACTGTCCGGAACGTGCCGATGTCCCTCATGGCTGCAATCTCTGAGCTACGCAGAGAATAGGTTCGGCCTCCATGCCCATATTGGGTCCTGCGCTCTGGCGACCGCTCTGGGAAGGTTTGACTCGGCCGCTCCGGTCTTTCCGGTGAGTTCGGGAAAGAACCATCGGTCGGGCCTCGCCCAACGGAAACACCCGTGCCGCTTGACTCCTGTCGCCGTTCCTCACGTGACGGTCTCACTTCGGAATCACGCGCGTTTTCACGTTGCAGAATGTCCCAGCGAGCCATGCGCTACCGCCTCTCCGCGAGGAAAGGCGGCAGACCTTCGAGGCTCTCCGCCTGCATCTGGTTGTCGAAATGCGATAACTTCCTGCCTGTATCTTTGAGCAGGATTTTGCGGTTGATCGCCAGTACCGCCGCAAAGAGATTCAGACCCAATATGCCGATGAAAACGGCCATGCTTGCACCGCAGTGGAGAAAGAGAGCCGTTTTCCATGCGGCCAGAAAATTGAGGCGGCTCATGAGCGCAAACAGCACCAGAATGAGCGCTGTTGCCGATATAAATAGAGAGTTGCGAATCACTTTATGAACGCCTCGTCTTCCCGGAAATAGGTGATCGTCAGCCCCAGGGGATTGGTCAGAATGTCTGCGTTCGGAATGTGATCCCGGAACGAAAACAGAAAGCTCGCGGTGTACAGCCTCCGCTTCGCTACCGAATGGTCTGCGGGCGAATATTCGATTTCGAAAAAGTCCACCGTCGCTTTGTACGGTGCCTTGTCCATCGGCTCGATCACTACCTGTTGCACGTCAATGTCCCGCTCTGGGGCTAGGCTGTCGGATAAAAATGTCTTGATGATGTTCTTCTGTTTGAACTGTTGAATCGTGTCCCCGGCGAGTTTCCCGTCCAAAAAGTACAGCGCCTGGCTGAAGTCATCGTTGATGGTTGAGCGATTGCGACGGTAATAAAGCTGGCAGAAGCGCGTGAGGAAGTATTTCGTCTCTTTGTATTCCGGTTTGTATACCAGACTCTCGTAGGCGACAGCCTGTGCCCGGCCAATCTCGTCGATCCGAATGACCATCGGCTTGAAGCTCTCCAGCGTGCGCACAATCTTCAAATTCATCAGAACCAGCCCAAGGACCACCAGCGACAGCAACGTCACCGCAATCTTCAGATAGCCGCCGGTAACAATCGCTGACGCGTACTGTTCAAGGTAAAGCTGCTTCGCCTCGTTGAACGTTGGGTCTTTCATGCCGCTGCTCCAAGTGCTCGCGAAACTGTATCGAAAAGGTTGGTTGACGATCCCCCGGAAGTCCCACTGAAGATGTGGCTCGTCAGCATCGGGACTTTGATAATCGCGTAGATTGCGGCCAGGTACATGACCACCAGCACGGGCGATATCTTGATGAGATCGGTTGGTGAGATGAGCCCCGTTATTTGGGCGTGGATGATGCCAAAAGTGAACTGGCTGACGATGTAAAGGACGCCTGCGGCGACCACTTGGTAGAACGAATATTGAATAAAAGCCTTGAGCCATCCCCAAAAGAGCCAGTCGAGTTGGGGAACGATAAAGAATGGAATAAAGACGGGGCCAAGGAGGATGCAAACCGCCGTTGCAATTACCCCGAACGCCACAACAATCAGGGCCAGGCCCTCGGTCACGACTGCTGCCAACCACAGCAACGCATAGAGGAAGGTTGCAATCGGCTGCGTGATTCCCGGTGCTTCCAGATTGCCCAAGACATACTGCGTGTCATCCGCAATCCGTTGCGCATTGGCCTGGCCGATTTGATTCGAAAGGGTGGCTGCTTCGTCGGTGATCAAGTGGTGGAAGTCGCGGCCAAAGCCTGGGATCGGCGCATCGTAGTAATTCACCATCGCGAAGCCAAAACTGATCATCAGGATGAGGGTTACAAAGTTGGCAAAGTGGAAGCCGCCGCGGTGATCGCCGGCGGCCAGTGCCGCTTTGATGCCGTACCAAACCACCAGAATGGTGGCAAAGGCCCGGAACAGGTTTTGTCCCATCCCGTCGAAGATCCCAAGGTTCTGCTGGACGAGTGCGTTTACGGCGCGCAGGACGAAGTCGAACAGATTCATGCCATCTCCTTGGGCTCGGTCAGCTCCGGGCCTTCTGAGTCTCTAGGGCAACCGATAGCTAGTTAGGCTCTGTGTGAGATTGCTGTTGAAAGGAGCTAGGTTCTGCGTGCTTTGCTGCCGCATCTGGATGGCGAAGTTGAGGTTCGCCGCGTCAATATCTCGTTGCTGTTTGGCACGAAGAACTTGTTGCTCCAAGGCCGCAACCCTCAGATTGTTTGCGTCCTGGAGCGTTCTCAACGTCAACACGTTACTCGCGTTGATCTTGTTTAGGACACTGACCTCGGTGTTGAGCCCAGCGTCGCCGGAAAGGGAGTCTTGTTCGAGATTGGCAATCTGCTGCTGGACGGTCTGCGAGTTAGCTCGGATGTTCCCAACGGTCGTCAATGCGGACACGTTTGCGCCATCGGTAAGTTGGAGCGACGCATACGCGGATTTTAGGTTCTGTGCGTCCGTCGCGTTGATAGCGCTGAGGTCTGCCTGACTGTAACTCAGCAGAGGAATTGTTGCCCGCTGATAGGCGGGGCTTACGCTCTGACTGCCGGCGCCGTTTACTGCGCCGACCCATCCCGTCGTGTTTCCGTACAAGTCGTTTGCGGTGAAATTGCGCCACTGCGAGAACGTGGCGCGATACCTCGCGGGCATATTCTGCAGATTGCGTGACATCTGCAACGCAAGGTTGTACTGGTTCAGAACCTGCTGATACGTTTGCCGGAGTTGAGCAAGTTGCCGTACGAGTTGGTTGTAACGAAGGACTGCGTTGGCGTAGTTGGTTGGGTCATAGACGATGCCGCCGAACTGGGCTTCGGAGACGGCGGGAACGAGAAGCAGCGCAGCGACAACGAGCATCGCCGCACTCTTCCTGGTGAGGTTTTTCATAGAGACTCCTTTCTACTTTGCGGACTTCTTGGCTTTGCCAAGCTCGGGATGCGGGTCTTGTTGGCTCGCGGTCGGAGGGCATCCGTCCGTGTCGCGCGTGACCTGCCAAAAGCCGTTCGGTGCTTTCGTCGTTTTGTACTTACCGCACGGCAAGTATTGTTCGTGAACACCTTGGGCCATCAAATCCTGCCGAAGCTGTTCCTGAGTCTGGTTCTGTCGATCAGCGGTTGGCCGGCACTCCACTTCGGCCTTACAAAAACCTGGAGGAACAACTTCACTTTCCCCCTCTTTCTTGCCGCACGCTGTTATGGTCAAGGCAAGAAGTACAACTGCTGTGTAACCGAGATGTTTCATTCGACTCCCTCCAATCAGAGATCAGGCTGCATGGTGTGCCGGGCGTAGTCCGGCAATAGCAAATCTCCCGACAGATAAATCTTCACGCGGTTGCCCTCGCGGATCGTCACGGTGGGCAGGATGTTTAGGAAACGGTCCAAAATCTCCGTCGAGGAGTTCGCGAGACTCGAACCAAGTCCCGCGCGGGCGCGGTCGAGTGGCGAACTCGTGAGAACGTTGCCGGTTCCGGCCTCCGAAATTCCGCCGAGAATCCCCACCGCCAGCGATACGCCAAAGATTTGCAGGTAATGGTTGTTAACCCTGTCGCGAAGAGCTGTTTCTCCGATCTGATTCAAACCCTTGAATTGGTCGAGGCCGACGGAGTAACCGTCCGGCATAATGAGCCGGTGAAAGAACACGGCCAGGCGTTGCTGGCCGAAGGCTTCGACTTTCTTGGCTTCCCCAAGCACTTTCGTACCAGCAGGGATGAGGATTTGCTGACGGTCATGAGAGTAGATGTCCGTCGTCACGAGACAATCGACCGGCCCGGCAAACGTCCCATTCAGGCGGTTGATGAGCAATGTTTCGAGGATTGTGCCTTCGAAGACCACGTATCTTTTCCCGGTGAACGAGTTGAATGCTCCGGGCCGAGACGCGTCAGGCCTTAACCGCTCTGGCTCGGTAGCAGGCGGCTTCTGCTGGTCGTTAGTGGCGGGCGTCACGCCCCTGGCCTCGCGTGCTGCTGTTTGCCCCGCTGCCACAAGCTGTGCTTCTGCCTGACGGACTTGCGCGTCCAAGTCTGTTGTCGCGGGCACTTGCGCCGTGTTCTGTGCCAAAGCATTGCTTACCCCGTGTGATCCCACGAGTTGCTCGGCTTCCTGCGGTTTTCGATACGTAAAGGCGACATTCGGTGCAAACAAGGAAAGGTATTCCCGCTTCTTCTTGTCTTCTTTGACGGGGTCGGGCGGCGGTTGCGCTCCTGCTCCGCCTCCAATGACTCCGCCCGGTTGGGGCATTGTTCCATCTGGAGGTAACCCTGCGCCGCCTGGCGGCACGTCGCCCGCAAGGCCCATCGCCTGGAGTCGTGCGAGGTTCGTCGGCGAAATCGGCTGCCGCGTTGCTGCCTGTTCCTGTTGGATTGTTTGTTTGAAATCCTCGACAGTTGCAGCGTTCGGAGGCTGGATACGCGCTCCTGCTGGCGGAGCCGTGTTGGAAGTCGCTCTGCGCTTGCCACTGCCCGTCAGCCACATGATAAGCACCATGACGACGGCGACTCCCAGAATCACCAGTTGCTGGGTGTTCTTCGGAAGCAGCCCAGCCGGTTTCGGGGCCTTGTTTTCGACCGTGCCGCGCAATTGCGTACTGCTTTGAGCCTGTTCGTCGGGCATCGAATTCTCCTGCACGGATTTCAGGACGCGGCGTTGCGCGCCGCGCGCTCAAAATTCAGTTTCTTCTTGCCAAGTGCCAAATAACCTTGGTCCACAATCTTTGGAATCACGTAGACGCCGTTGACCAGTTCGAAATTGATGAGATTTGGCTTGCCGTCTTTGACTTCATAGATCGTGGGTTTCTCTTGAGCCGTGCATTTGATGTAAGTGAATTTTTCATCGTGATAGATCGCGGCAACTGAAAACGGGGGCCGCGCCGCTTTCGAGTTGTAGGTGTAATCAAACTGCAACTTTCCGGCGTATTGCTCGCGGTACTGGCTGATTTCTCGTTGTGCCCGCTCCTGGGCCGCCTGCACTGCCTGCGCCGACTCTGCTCGTGCCGCGTCCACGGCAGTCTTGTACGCTTGCACTTCGGAAGCGCGAGCGAGCGGTGGCACTCCCGCAGCCCCGTTGATCGTCGATTCCTCTTTACGTTCGACGAAGATCTTCAGGTCCGGCTCGACGTTTGGTTGGTTACTGATTTCCGTCAACAGGAACGAATACACGTGCCCCGTCGAGGTGATCAGATTCAGGTTGCTATGAATTCCTTGCTGGGCCGGATGGAGATAGCAGAGGTTGTGAGCGCCATTGATGATCCAGAACTCCTTGTCGCCGGTGGTGGCATCCAGAATTTCCTCGTTCACCGGCAAGACGATGAGCGTCGAGAATCGAATCTTGGCGTGAATTGGGATGATGTCGGTCTCGGCGTACTTGACGGTTCTAGCGCCGGAATCCGCGTGGATCGGCTGCGGCCACGCTAACATCGCGGCACAAATGAAGAGAGGCAAGCACTGCGAAACGAGAATTTCTAGAAAGCATCGGTTCCTCCTGACGGAAGGGCATTCTTGTTTTTCGAATCGTTTGACGGAACATGCTGCCGGGGGTTTTCTTCGTCTCCTCGGGAGTGAAAGAAGAGGCTCACCAGCCCGACGGCGCTGGCCGCGCCAATTGCGACGGACAAGAGCACGAGAGTTTGGCGGGGAAACACTTGCCGGAAGGGATCGGGGAATTCGGCTTCGCCCATCGCTAACAGCACTGCTGCCAGGGTCAGTCCCGCTACGATTCCGGGGAGGCAGAGATCGAAACCGGTCAGCCTTTGGCTCATCGTTTCTCTCCCGCCAGGGCCTCAAGGCCCCTTTCGAAGCCGTGCTTCTCGAAAGCCTCGGCCCGTTTCCGGTTGTCAAACGGATCGTTCGTGTACAGCCAGTAGCTTTTTGGGTCCACTTCCAAGTTTGCGACCTTGGCAATCTCGTGGTTCTTGATAAGAAACTGCCGCTTGGGAATTAGCGAGGCAATGAGGTTGATTTCCGTCTCATTCAAATGGAACTGGTTCCGGTACAACTCGCGGTCCATGTCCGGGTTGGCTAGGAAAATCTTTGTGGCACAGGTTTCGATAATCACGTCCACGATGTCCGACTTCCGCAGTTCGTCGAGTGATTGGGTGGAGAGAATCATCGCCGCGTTTTGCTTGCGCCAGGTCTTGAGCGCCTCAACGATGTAGCCTTTGATGCGCGGATTTCGAAAGAACGTCCACGCTTCATCGATAAAGAATGCCTTGAAGATGTGCGTGATCTCGCGGTTGGTGATGACCTGATTCGCGCGATGGAGGATATAGAAAAGAAGCGGCTCAAGAAGCTGCGAGTACTGTTCCATCCCCTGAAAATCGAAGCATTGGAACCTGGAAAAACTTACCGTGTCCTCGGCATTGTCGAAGAGGAATCCGAATTGCCCACCGCTCGTCCATTTGTGGAGCTTCAATGACAAACCGCGCGGCAGCGTATTCGCCAGCACGCCCAGCGTGCGCAGCTCGGGGTCAACGCTGTAGAGATTCTCGATTTGCTGGTAAAGCTCTTGCTCTTCCTCCAGCGAAAGCCTTTCGCCGCCGTGATTGTCGGCAAGAACTTGGACGAAGAGCGCCAGAAAATCCAGATTGGATTTTGTTTTGGGTAGGCAGAAGGGATTGATTTTGAACGCGGCACTGTGCGGGCCAACTTTGACGTAGCCGCCTTCAAACAATCGGGTCAGATGTTCAAAGCTGCCGCCAAGGTCGAAAATAAACGTGTACGGGTCGTATTTCTGTAGGTTGGTGATCAGAAAATTGAGCGTGAACGACTTACCAGAGCCGGTGCGCCCAAGGATCACGGTATGCGCCGTATCCTTGCAATGCAGGTTCAAATAGTACGGCGTGCGGTGATTGGTTTCGAGCACCGCCAGATACTCCTGGTTCAGATGACTGTTGACCTGGTGTCCCGAGTGCAAAGTAAAAAGCAGGGAGTAGTCGGCGTAGTTCGTGTTGAGGATGAGCATGGAGCGAAGATTGAAGGCGTAGTTGCCGGGAACGGTGGACAGATACGCGTTGAATAGGTTGTATTTCTCCTCATAGAGCTGGGCGTCGTGAACGTTGAAGGCTTTGTAAAAATCGGCGCAGGCCGATTCCACCTTTGCCAGGTCGTGGTCGTAGATCACGATGGTCAGGGAATAGTTCCCAAAGTAGTTGCCCCTGATTTCCAGTTCCTTGAGCGCCTCGCCCAAATCGTGAATCTGCGCTTCCTTGGACTCGTCCACCAGAACATCATCGCTCCGCTGCGGCTGGTTCGACGCGGTGACGTAACTTGCGAGCGAGCGTTTTGTATTGTGAAAGTGCCGCCGGCGCGAATGAATGAAGCTCCGGCTCTTGGTGGGGTCCTGCTTTTGCCACTCGCTGCAAATGAAATAGTTGGCTTCGACTTCAAGAAGCCGCTTGAAGATCAAAGGGAAACTCTGCGCGGACGGGTCTTTGAGCGACAGCACCTTCACGTAATAATCGTCAACGCGGAGGAATCCTCTGTGGCATTCGATGTGGGATTCGCAGAGGTAGTAGTCGAGGAACGTGTCACGTCCGAGCCGCGCATTTTCAAACTTCAACGGTGAGAAATTCAGGATCTGCTTCAGAACGCGGAACGCCTCGTCTTTCGATAGAATGCGCGTGCCCACAAAGTCGCTAACCTGTCCGACAAAGCTCCGTGCTTTGGCGCGTAGCGCGGACAATGATTGCTGTAGCTCACCGTCAATCAACACCACTTGTTTACGGGTGGAAACCAATGCCTGCAACTCATGAATCGCGTCTCCAGGCTGAGAAACGATTTTGGCGAGACTATTTAGAATTGAGACGTTGTAGCGGAAGCCTTCGCAAAGAACGACATAGCAAATCTGAAACGAATAGAGGGATTCGGCTTTGGTCTTAAGATACTCGATGCGATTCCGAATCGCCGCGTTCACAATCGGATTCTGGTAGGTCTGGAACGGGATGCTTTCCCGATTGCGCTTGAACAAATACTGGTAAACGCGGCATTTCTCATCGAAAACTCGGAACGCCGCGGTCAGCCGCCGCGTCAAGTTGTCGATGGTGTTCGTGTCCAGGCATTCGTAGTCCACCCCGTCGATGCTCAGAACGATTCCTACATCCCCACTTTTCGTGAGGAAGGTTTCGTCGTCCACAAATCCAAAGAGATTCACTTGCGAGCAAAGCGCGGCTGCCTCGCGGTATTCGTTCGTGATTTGCTTCAACTTAAACACGGCGGAGCCTCCGCACTTGCACAGGCTCGAATTTCATTGGGTCGTATTGCGTGCGAATCTTCGTGGAGTTCAGCAAGAACCGGAGGATTTGCGGGTCGGTCCGCGTCGCCCATCGCGCGAAGAGATAGAGTGCGAAAAACATGCCCACTGCCCCGGCTAGACTATTCAACAGATTGAATACGCAAGCGCCCAGTACGAGTGCGAAGAAGAACAGCTTTCGTTCGGCTCCCAGGATCGTGAGCGGGCGATTCAATGACCGAAAGACGGGGTTAGTCTGCATTGTGGTTCCCTCCGAAGTGCTAAACCCCGAACAGCCAAGTGAGGAAGTTAACCGCGAGGACGGCCATCCCTAAACCGAAGACAATGCCTGCGAAGGTTTTCTTTCCTCCGCCTTCGCCGAAGGCGAACGTCAAGCCGCCAACAACGATGGCGACCAGGGCAAGCCCTTTTGCGATGGGGCCAGTGAACGCCGTCTGCAAAACGTTGACCGCGTTCTCCCACGGCGAGTTTCCCTGCGCTTGAGCGAAGGCATTGCCAGCCAGAAGGAGTGCAACACCGCCCGCGATTGTTGTGTTGCGAACGAATGGTCTGAACGATTGCCAGCGCGTTGCTCGGTGCTTTTTCATTTGTTCCCCCGCCTCTTCTGCTGGATTCAAACGGCGCGACTGAAAGTCGCGCCAAATACGCGGCGGAGATTAGTTCTGTCGAATCAATTCGTCCAATACCTTGTCGTCTGCGTGCCATAGCCAACATCTATAAGGGTTTATTTCGGCCCCCGTTCCTCGCCAGCGAAAAAAAAGGGCCTCGGCGGTGAAGCCGAGGCCCTCGCGAAATTCGGGCTATGCAGCCTGCTGTTGCAGTCTCTCTTCAATCGCATCCAGAATGCGCGAAGCGGTCCCTTGGACGTACTCAAGACTCTCTAGCAACAGCTTGGAGTCTCCTCCGTAGAGGCCGAGGTAATCCTGCGGGGCCGTGCCCGTTTCAAGTCCGATGGCCGAGCAAACAACGTAAGCCACGGATTCCGCTTCCGTCTCGCGGATGCGTTTGTTCGTATCGGCTCGTCGCTCTCCGAAGTGCATGTCGGAATGCGCCAATTCATGCACCAACGTGGCGAAGGTTTCCGCCGGAGTTTGATCGGGTAACAGCGTGATTTTCCCTTTCTCGGCCATTCCTCTCGCCGGAGCGATGTCGGCGGAATAGTCGAGACGAATACCACGGGCTCGAACAAATTCTTCGAGCCGTGCAAGGTAAAAGCTCGGGTCGCCGGTCACGCTACCGATTTGAGGTAGCTCCTTTCCGGTCGTCTGCTGTTGGTCCCACACGTAAACCGCACGAAACCCCGCAACTTTACGAGCTTCGTCCGTGGTGTTTGACTCGTCGGTTGTTTCGGTTCGCTTGCGGAACATGGGAGCCAGAATCATGATGCCCTTTTCGCCCTGTTTTACTTGGCGTCCGAACGACTGCCACGTCCGGTAACCAGCAACGCGACCGGCATTCGGACACTGTTTGAGAATAAGCAGAACGTTCAAAAACGAGTACGCTCTGAACTTCGCCATCGCTGCCAGATACCGCGTGAGTGCCTCGCTGTGTCCAGCATTTAGCGCTTCCACGAGTTGCTCGATGGCTTGATTTGTAACTTTCTTGATGCTTTCTGAATTCATTTTCTTTGTCCTTTCGGTGTATGAAGGTTGGTTCCTTCAGACAGACACAGGAACCAAACCGGAATGCGATTCACCGAAAGGGCGGAGAGAGTTGTCTTGGTTTCTTGAGGCCGGAGTGGATGGCAACGGCCATGACAGGAAAGTTTGTCCCCTGGCAGGGACGTGTGCTAACGGAGGCCGGTCTTCGGAACCCGGAGGGGTGGAAGAAAATCCCAAATATAGTTGTGAGCTATCAGCCAGAGACGCGGAAGTATTAGACACTGCAAACAGCCTGGGCGAGTCTTTGAGGTGATAGGAGTTCCTGTCCCTTCGTTAGCCAGAAACGGGGTGTTGCGATGAAACTCGTCGAGACATTGAAAAGCAGAACTGGGGCGCTCAAGGTCGCTGAGGTTGCGAAACTTTTCGGAGTCACTCCACAACATATCTACAAGATGGCTGCGAGCGGAAGGATTCCGTCGTTTCGGATTTCAGGGGCGGTCCGCTTCGATCCCGATGAGGTCGCGTCTTGGTTGAAGGAAAAGCAAGCCCCGGCCGCCGCTTCGCGGCGGATCAGCTCGGCAAGCGTTGCTGCATAGGAACCTCTTGACGAGCAGCGTCCAGTTGTGCGAGAAAGAGCGGTCGTGATTTTAGCGCGATGATGTGAACGTGGCGATTTAGGGCGACTTGCTCCACGTAAAAAACTGCTAAGAGCTAGTAGAGTTTCCAGAGAAGTTCCTTCTGAGAGCCCTCCGAGCATTCTTTGGCACGGAGGGTTTTTTGTTTCCCTCCGCGCTGCCCTCAAAAAATCCCACGGCAGACCTTGACTGGATTCTGTACCAAAGGAACGGAGGACTCATGTTTCGGAACGGCCTCACGGTGGTCAAATTTGGCAGTTCGGTGTTACGGGGGGAAGAGGATTTACGGGTGGTTGTGGAGGAAATCAGTCGATGGCGCGGTAGTGAACAGTATGTGCTTGCCGTTGTTTCGGCATTCGGAAATACAACCGAGGAGCTTTTCAAGCGGGCCAGCGCCTACGGGGAGGCGACAAACGAGGAAGCGGTGGCGCGACTGGTGGCTACCGGAGAGGAAGCGGCGGCAGCGCTACTGGCTCTTGCGCTCGCGAGAGCGAGGATTGGCGCGAAGCTTTTGGGTCCAGAGCAAATTCGATTGATCGCCGAGGGAGCGCCGCTCGATGCGAGACTCTCCGGAGTGAGTGCCGAGCGTATTTGGTCGGCGTTCACCGAATCGGAGGTGGTTGTCGTTCCCGGCTTCATCGCCCGAACGGCGAGAGGGAGCACGGTATTGCTGGGCCGCGGCGGGTCTGATTTGACTGCGTTGTTTCTCGCGCACGAGCTGCGCGCCAGGCGGTGTCGGCTGGTCAAGGACGTGGACGGCCTGTATGCCTCGGACCCTAAGTCCGCGGTCGGTGCTCGTCCCAAACGCTATGAGCGTCTCGGCTGGGAAGAGGCCCTCGGTCTTCGCGGAAAAGTGGTACAGGTGAAAGCCCTGGAGTTCGCCAGGGAGAATCGGCTGAGATTCGAAGTGGCGGCGGTGGGAAGAGCAGAGGGTACGGTTGTAGGAGAGGGGGTGCGGTAGCGCCAGGCATGGTGTCTGGTTTGGTGTCAGAAAGAGTGTGTTGCAGCGAAAATCGGTTTCAAACATTTGGGGCAATGGAAACTATTGAAGTGACGCTGGAAGGCTTGATGAAAATATGTGGTTCGGGGAGCGGGCGGAAAGCCGTGAAGCACCGGAGGCCCTCCAGTAGGGCGCCTGGGTTGTCGAGGGAGGAAGGCGATGGGATGGGCTGTGACTGTTGTAGGGATAGAGGACAAGGTGAGAAGACAGATGTGGCGCGCGGAGGTTGGGCCGAGGATGCGAGGCGTCCGCCCGCGACCTCTTTGGTTTCCGTGGTGATCTCGCGTCTCGGGACTTGGGGGAGAGGGGCAGCATTCGAAACCAGCCGGGAGCAGTCAGGACAAAGTTTCGAGAAGCTTGGCCGGTTTGAGGGCGAGCGCGTGCGGCAGAACGACGATGTTCAAGAGTGCGATGTTGCGCTCGCCTCTTTCGAGTCCAGCAACGTAATTGCGATGCAGGTCCACCAATTCAGGTAGTTTCCTGCATAGTCCCCTTTGAAGGCGCAGCTT
>WNFY01000161.1_pt1 | contig 50666 bp, 40 predicted proteins | sample 5400091 | NCBI WGS metagenome assembly WNFY01 (sample SAMN13153364, study PRJNA577476) | soil metagenome | isolation source: 60 cm soil or saprolite under grassland replicate 1 | place: USA:California | collected 2016-06-15
GTCCGGGCTATATCATTGCGGATTTCCACCTCAGAAAGATAGAGAACATTCCCGTTTTCATCTGCCACAGCCGAACCCATCACGGAACTGCCTGTATCCACCCCAAGTGTCAATGGTTGCGTGTAGGTGTTCTCGGGCGGAGAAAGCAGTTGGATCGTAAAGGGTGTTCTGCGTACCACTTTGGCTTTTCCTTGTTTGAGTAACAAGCGGGCCATGACACACGAACAGGGCATCAGTGGTGCCCTCTCTGGTGAAAACACATACACCATATTCATGAAACACATTCCTTTCGGAAAAATGCTCTGCTTGCGCAGGTGATGCGTATCCACGCACTGTGACCATGCATGGAATCCGGCCTCATCTCGACCATGTTAGAAAGGCTTTTTGCGCCTGGAGCACCGACCCTTTCCCCAGGTCTACTTAACTCCAGGCGACAGAGCAGCGGTCTGATGCGTCAACCGCAGGTGTCATGACCCATCTAACGTAGCTCGCATTTCTGCGGCTGAGTCTGGTGAACTCAGGCTTCCGAAGAAGCCACTGAGTCTTTAGCTCAGCGGTAGTTCACCTATTTATCAGGCACACATGACATACTAGAAACACTTGAAACAGTGAGCCACACCGGCTCAAAGTTATTTGACATACCTGATACACCTGATACAGTGAGCCACACCGACTCAAAGTTATTTGACACACCTGATACACTTGATACACTTGATACACTTGGCTTTCAGAAAGCACTCATTCTGTATCTATGTATCAGGGCCCCAGCCAATGAATGACTCCTCTCTCAATTAACTGGCGTGTGTTGTCAGGTTGAACCCAAATGTGAATTTGCTGTGTGCTATAATAACCTCCTCACCTGATTGGGTCAAGTACTCTCCCCTCTCTGCATTGACAGAGTTATTCTCTCATTCTCAAAGTTTGTCTTTTCACCATCTGCAAATTCTGTTATGCTAGATAGAGAATAGTAAACGCCTTTTTCCGTTTTTCACCCAACCCAAAGAATATAATAGAGAAAAGCTACTGAAGAACAGCAAACACTGCTAGCTCTTTTCCACATGGAGAGGAAAACATGATTGACCTGGATGAACCCGCCCTGCAAGAGCGCCTCCGGCGTCGCACACCTGAAGGACGATACGAAATCAGCGACATCGACCTTGTCCTGAATATTCGCGCGCAACAGGCGGAGGGCAACACTGGCGGAGTGCGAATGCTCTGCGAAGTTCTCCTGGAACGCTGCACTGGCGAGTTTCAGCGACGAACTTACGGCCTGCGTCACCGTCCCGAACTACGTGAAGAAGCCATCGCCAATATGTATGAACACCTTTTGCGTGAAGCGATGGACCCCACAGAAATATTTATGACGCAAAATTTTATTCATTATCTTCGCTGCCTGTGTGTCGATGAGTTCAATAGAGTACTACGCCAGGAGGGCCTGAACTATAGGCGTGACAGCCAGGGTCGCCCGTCAGGACGCCCTCAACATGTGCCCCGCTCATTGATCGAGCCTCTGCGACCATCGCCCGCCGACGACGAAGGCGCACTTTCTGCGGACGTCGCTGATCCTCAGGATCAATTTGAACGACTGCACGCCGTGGATGAGAGTCAACGCATTCTCACCTATCTCGCTGATCCACTGGACCGCATGATTATGATATTACGGGCAATTGAAGGAATGAAATGGGATGATATCGCCATTGTCTGCAAACGTACCGAGCGCACCGTTCGTTTTCGCTATGAACGAGCTCGCAGTTACTTACGCGAATGCATCGCCAGAGAGCGCGGCACCTACGTACACGGAACACATACGCAATCACAATAACTTTATTCATAGAAAGGCGTGGAGAGATGAATGCTTCTGAACTGCAACAATTAAAAATGGCGTGGATAGCCGCCAAAGAGAGCGACGATACGCAGGCACAAATAACACTCCTGCGAGACCATCCTGAAGCGCAGGCAGCGCTCATTGATTTCATCGCCGCTTATCACGCTACTGCAATAGAAGAAACGCATGCGATAGAGACCGCCTCTTTACCTTTAACCCAACGCGCCGCTCAGATAGCTTTAGAAAGAGTTTTTGACCGGCAAACAGCAGCCATCGGCCTGCAAGAATTGCGCATGCAGCAGGGTCTTTCTATGGTCAATGCAGCCAGGGGACTTCGGCTCAGCGTCGATATCTGGAAAAAATTTGAATCCGGCGCTATTGAACTACTGAGCCTGAGCGAGTCGCAACTGGCACGCCTGGCGAGTTTCTTCCAGGTCTCAGTAGATCAATTTGGCGCGATGCTCAACAATAGCCAACCCGCCCTTACCTTAAATCGCCGTCAGACTAGTATTGCGGCCCGTAGCAAGCAGCAAAGTCCCAAAAAACAGAGTTTTGCCGAGGCTATTGAAAAAAGCGCCATGACCAGAGAGGAAAAACGTTACTGGCTGGAAAAGGAATAAACCCTTATCCCACCAGCCATATGAAGCAAATACTCGCTTTCGTGTTACCTACTCGCCTTACTTAATCAGTCCTCACTAGAAGCAAGCCATTTCTCATAAAAAATAGAATATGCTTCGTGCCATGCTGGCCCATTCTCAAAGTTTTTCTGAAGCTTCAAGATACTTTCAAAAAGCTCACGAATCTCCGCTACCGTCACTGGAAATATTCTCATACGCTGTATCAATGCAATTACTTGCTTGATATTTAAGGCAATAATGGGCGTATCAACGAACGTTCTCCAATCACGCCAATACCGAGCATTGTGAAAAGCATCAGACGTATTTGGATCAACGTTCTTAGCGACGAATAATCCATATACAGGCTTATCGCCACTATTTTCTATAGCTTTAAAGACATGCCTGGTAACAGGTTCACCTTCCGCAGCAAATTGACGGCTTCCAGTGGTTAATGTCATTTCACAGACAATTTTAAATGTGTCATAAGTAAATATAAGATCGGCAGCACCACCACGCGCATGATGAATGGGGTTCATATCTTCATCGATCTTGAAACCTCGTGTGTCACTAATCGAGCCGGCAAGGTCGTTTATTGCAAGAAACAGTCGCCAGACTGCCCACTCCAAGTAGGCTGGAGCATAAGACGCAAAACCGCCATCACTTATACTTCCTAACAAATCCTCAATCTCATCAAGTGACTCTGGTTGACGCTGGGTATAATAGAATTGAACTTCTCGCACTTCTCGTAGCCTCTCTCTCAAACGAATCCCATATGCCTGAAGGTTTGACAGACTTGCGTCAGCGGGCCTGGAAGGGAGTGTAGTGTACATACCCATTGCAGTTGCAATTTCAACAATCCGCCTCTCAAGAGCAACGATTTCTCTGTTGATGAAAACTAGATCATCAGTCGGTAGTAGTGGGTAATCAGGGTCGTAGAAGCGTTCAAGGTACTCAATGCCAGGTATTAATGTTGATCCATCTGACAGAATAGCATCTACAAATGGGAGTCGAGCCTCCGAGATAGCAAGCTTGTTTCCTCGCAGGGTTAGTAAGCCAGTCATAAGTGCATATCTACCATTGCTATCAGCATAGTCTTTGAGTGTGCCATAGAGAACTCCCACTTTTTCTGCTGCTTTTTGCAGCTGCTCCTTTGCAAAATTGGTTTTAGCAACTTTCCCTTCAAGGGAGTTATATTCAGCTCGATACGACTTAATTCCCGCAATTGCAGTCTCAAAAGCAATGGTATCGTCCTCATCAAGGATGTTGATAACGTAGATACCTATTTCAGCATTTGTAAGACCAACCAGATTTTCATCATAAGCTCTTCGTAGAAAGCGGAGAAGCAGACGAAATGGCCGAAGATGAAACCCTCGTGTCCGAGAATCCCCCTCTAATGGAGATTGAATTTGATATTTCAATAACTGCCGTAGAAAAATCGTTTCCTCAAGCTCAGGATGCTCAATAAGTAGTGTCCCAACAGGTGTTACTTTCCAGCTTCTACCATATGACCAGTCTTCCACAAATCCCAGCTGTTTGAAGGCGCTTGCAAACTTTCGTCCGCCATCATCTCCCTCTTCACGACGCTCGGATTCCACTAACCCTGCATTTATCATCGCATTTTGAAATTCCAGTTGCTCCTGTTTTCTGAATGGGCGTTCACTCATCCTGGCTACAAAGAGTTGCAACGCCTCCCTGAGGCGTAGGGGATTACGGGCTGTCGTATTTCCCATATTCCAGATTTTCATAATTGTGCTTTACCCCCTGCAAGAGGCCACCCTATTAAAATAATATTTTACTTTCCAACAAACAGAAACTCTTTGACCTCGTTCTGATTATCCTTCATCTTGTGGTTATGGGTACCAAATGAATAGCGGTGATCACACTCATAGACCGCGACCTCTCGCTTGTAATCTGAAAGCATATCGAGTAGTTCATCCTTAGACGGGATACCGTTGGATGAATACGACACTACGATAATTGAGTTCCTAAACCGCTCAAATAACGTATGGAATGCTTCATTGATCGTCTTTTTTGAATCAAAAGGGCTAGGTAAACGACGGAACTTTTTGGTCGTTGTCTTTTCAAGAAGCTCCAAACCTTGCCAGTATCGCGATATACCCTCTACAAAATGATAGCGACGTGTGTAGTCATTATCGCTATGAGGTGAAACATATGGGGGGTCAATGTATACGAGATCAAAGCTCAAATCCTGCGGAATTGAGAATATATCATAGTTCAGCGCAGTATTAGATTGGCCATTATCGAATACAGCAGCATTAAACAACGCAACGGCATTACGAAAATGCTGTTCTAGTGAAAGCTGTAAGTCACGCCGCCCATCATTGTAGCGTACCCCGGTGTAAGTGAAAATACCGCGAGGTCGGCGGCGTAGGCACGCACGGATAATTGCGGCGAAAGCGATGGACTGCTTGTAGGGCGAAGCTATCTCAAGTATATGAGAAACGAGATTATCAAGAAATCGGTTCTCAGCATCGGTAAAATACAGGCCTCTAAATGTCCGAGTGATAAAGTCCTGAGGCACAGGATGCGGAGATAATAAATACTCAACTTCCCCTTCGGATAAACGCTCTAAGTTATTGGCGACACAGGCTTGTGCAGTATGGTAGCAAAATCGCAAAAAGTCATTGCTGGTAACGGACTTGTCCATCGACTTGAGTAAATAGCTTACTGCACCGCTGCCACTACATGTATCTAACACAGCGCTAAATTCCAGGTCTTTCAACACTTCATAAATGAAAGGCAAAATTGCATGTTTGCTCCCCATATAACGCGAACTGGGGAACAATGCTAATTGAGCATTCACCTGCTCATGTCTAGCAACTAAACGATGGGTAAATGCCATAGATACTACCTCGGTTTCACAAGAATTTCAGGAATAGGATCTCGTCCTGTCCCTTCATGGTTAATATTTCGACTGGCGTAGACTACCAGAATTTGATGCTGTCCATATAGATCAAGTGTAAGTTCAGAATATGAATTACTTAGTACAGGATAAGCCCCCAACTCCACAAGTTCATTGTAGATTTGTGCTAGTACACGTTGGTCGTTTTCCCGAAATTGTTCCTTCGTGTAACGCTTGAAATCTGAAAACTGACTGATCGGAACATATGGTGGATCAAGATAAATAAAGTCACCGGGCTGAGCTTGCTGCTTCAAAAAGGTCTGGTAACCTTGCGCGAAAAGTTCTGCATATTGAAGCACTTGTGATGCTACCTGCAAGTCTTCTCGATTATAGAGAATGGCATGTTTGTATTTTCCGAAGGGAACGTTGAATTGCCCTTGCTTGTTCACTCTGTAGAGTCCATTAAAGCAAGTTTTGTTCAGATAAATAAAACGGGCGGCTTGTTCTATTGGATGTAAGGTAACAGGGTCTTGAGTCCTCACCAGATAATAATATTCCTCAGAATGCCTTCTCTGGTGCTCGTCGAGTACAGAAATAAGTGCATCCAGGTTATCACGGACAATACGATAAGCATTTATAAGCTCAACGTTAGCGTCATTGATGAGCATTTTCGGATAACCAAGAGCAAGTGCTGCCGCGCCTCCACCAAGGAATGGTTCTAAATATCGGCTAAACGAAGCGGGCGCAGCACTGAAAATGTGGTTTAGGAGTTTCCGCTTCCCTCCTGCCCATTTTACGAAAGGCGAAGCCTTTGGTATTATTGGGCGCTCTGGTACCGCATCTTCAGGATAGAGCGGTAGTTGTACCATTCCAGGATTTGTAGTCACTCCTTCACCTCCAAAGAACCATATAAATGTTTGTCAGAAATATTTGTGTAAATCCTCACTGCTCTTTTCCAAAGAGGAGCAAACAAATTCATTTCACGATACACTCCGTGTTTAATTGCTGTTGATCACTTTGCCTGGTAGTATATCAGAGCAAAACGAATAACACTACTTATTTCCTACCAGCATCAGAAAAAACCGGGACACAGGCCTCTCTTTTTTAAACGCACGAAATAACAGGAATACATGTTCTATTTTACATTATTTTCACATCCGAACCAAACCACCGAAACAACTAACCAACCACAAACGTTATAATACTGAGGCATGGTTCAAATGCACTTGACACTTTTGTGCTCGTCGTACGTAAACATTGTCAAGTAGGATTGGCTCTTTTTGAACCTTGTCTGAGAGTAATAAAGAACCAGGCTCCACCAAACTCTTACTAACTAATAATCAACCCAATTGAAATCACCTCTCGCCTGGTAGTCCCTTTCTTTATTACGTGATATAATGGAGACCAAACTACTGACCGGCGGAGAGAGGACAATTACACAATCATGGCAATGTTTGAAAGCTTATCAAAGCGTCTCGAAGGGGTATTTACTAATCTAAGTGGCAAAGGCAAGCTGACCGAAGCCGATGTCAATGAGGCAATGCGCGAAGTTCGCCTCGCCCTACTCGAAGCAGATGTAAACCTCAAAGTGGTGCGCCATTTCGTTGAGCGCGTTAAAGAGAAGGCCATTGGCGCCGATGTATTGGGCAGCCTCTCTCCCGCACAACAGGTTCTGGCTATCGTCAATGAGGAATTGGTAGAAATGCTGGGCGGTTCCCAGGGACAGAATAGACTCGACCTTGGTGGAACGCCGCCAAACGTGATAATGCTTGTTGGACTGCAAGGCTCCGGTAAAACGACCACTGCCGCCAAGCTTGCCAACTATCTTCGTAAACAAGGGCAGCGTCCTCTCCTGGTAGCCGCTGACATGCAGCGTCCCGCAGCAGTACGCCAGCTTCAGACGCTTGGCAAGCAACTCACTATACCAGTTTATGCAGAGCCGGCCGGAGCTAACCCCGTCGATATCTGTGTTCATTCTCTCAACTATGCTCGTGAACAGGCCGCCTCTGTCGTTATACTCGACACGGCGGGCCGTTTAAATATCGACGAGCGTATGATGCAGGAAGTTACGAGTATTCGCAACAAAGTGCAACCTCGCGAAGTATTATTGGTAGCAGATGCTATGACCGGTCAGGAAGCAGTTCATGTAGCAGATGACTTCAATAAAGCTGTCTCCCTGACAGGGATGATCTTAACCAAGATGGAAGGTGACGCCAGGGGTGGCGCGGCACTCTCGATCCGTTCAGTAACGGGAGTACCGATCAAATTCATGGGTGTCGGCGAAAAAACTGACGCTCTGGAGCCTTTCTATCCAGATCGCCTGGCTTCGCGTATCCTTGGCATGGGCGACGTACTCTCCCTGATTGAACGGGCACAGGAAACCATCGACGAGGAAGAGGCCATGAAGGCCCAGGCCAAATTACAACAGGGCAAGTTCGACCTCGATGATTTCCTCAGCGCCATGCGCCAGCTCAGGCGTATGGGACCTCTGCGACAGGTCATGGAGATGATGCCTGGCTTCAACAAGTTGGCTGCCATGCCAGAGATGGAAGAAGCTCTGGAAGGTGACCAGATGAAGCATATCGAAGCAATGGTCCTTTCCATGACTAGAGAGGAACGGCATAGTCCTGAGATCATCAATGGCAGCCGGCGCAAACGTATCGCTCGTGGTAGTGGTACGACTGTCCAGGAAATCAATCAGCTGCTTGAGCAATTCAACGAGATGCGTCTCATGGTTCGCCAGATGAGCACTGGCAAGGGCAAATGGGCTCAGTTCGCCCGCCAACAAGGCGGCGCGAGCATCCCTGGTATGCCTGCTTTACCAAAACCACCTGGTGGGAGTGGGAAGAAAACCGGCAAGGCCGCGCGCAAAGAAAAACGAAGACATAAAGCCAAAAGCGGGAGGAGGTAATCCTTTTATGCACAATGTACATTCTGTATTTACATCGCGCCGGGTTACTCAGGCGATGCTGGTAATGCTCTTACTTGGCTTGACCGTCCTGACAAGCGCCTGCGGCGGTAATGCCCAGTCCCAACAGCAGGCAAGCCAGAATAAGACGCGGCTTGATCAGCTCACTCAGCATGCGCTATCAATTGGGATACCGGCAACTCTTCTCAGCCCTATTCTGAAACAAGAACAAAAACTTAGTAGCACTGGCACCCCCTTGTCACTGTTTAGCGACCAGCCTGCTACAGACTACTATACAAATCTAGCAAACCAATATTCGACTCTCCTGGGACAGACCCAGCAACTGATTACTACTTCTACCGATCAGTACCAATACCAGGCCCAGAACGATTTGCAAGTGTTCCAACAGGCCCTCGCTCGTAGAAGTTCACAGCATATAGGAAATGTCCAGCCCTTCTCCGATACATACACTAATGACCAATCACTTTTCTCGTCAGCAAAGTATCCTAAAGATTTTGTGCTCGTCAGCCAGGAAGCCCAAAAAGCCACAGACGCGCTGGGCTTAATGGGAGCTACCTACATTCAGCTCACAACTTTTAAGAATACCATTAACCAGATGCAGCAGGCTCATATCGATGTCACTGCCATGCAAACGCAATATCAGAGTGACCTGCAAGACTTCAATATCGCCACAAAGTCAAGCGAATTTCGCAATCTTAGCAAGCTGATAGATGCACAATACCAGCTTGCAGTGGTAAATTCTATCGCGGCCCTTCCCTATGTCAGCGCTGCTAAACTCAGTGAGTTTAAATCACAGCTCAACCTGCTGAAAACCTATGGTATGGATGCAAGCGCCTATCAAAAACGCTACAATGCTGACCAGGCGCAGATGAATAATGCCAGAACCATTCAAGACTACCTGGACATGTCCGCGCGCATCGATGCGGACATGTCCTCCATGCATAATGACCTGATACAGGGTGCATCCTCGTACCTGATTGGAGCACTTGACCGCGCCGCCAGGGCATGGGGACAGGCTCACCTATACCATGATAAGATCGATGGGAATAAATATATTCTCGATGCGGGCTACACTCTCAATGGCATTGGTTTCTGGTTGAACCGGGAACTTGGTTGGGCCTATACCCCCCAGGATTTCCAGTCCGTAGTCGATGATGAGAATAATGAGTTCTTCAATCTGCACATGCTCGAGGCAGACTATAGCGACAAAACTCCATACAACCGGCCTCATGCCACCGACTTCCAGATGATCAATCACTATCACGTCTCCGGACAAATTATCGCCGTCTCAATGGTTGAACAGGCAATGCGTGTGTACCAGAACGGCAAATTAGTGAAAGCCTTCTACGTCACAACAGGGCGTGTGGAGCGTCCTTCATTACCCGGTTACTGGACGGTGCAGGACCGCAAATCACCGGATGTTTTCAAATCGACTGAGCCAAAAGGGTCTACCTACTGGTATCCTGATACGCCTATCCAGTATGCGATACTTTATCACTGGGGAGGCTTCTTCTTACACGATGCATGGTGGCGCCAGGACTTTGGTCCCGGCACCCAGTTCCCACATACTGATTCTGGCGGTACCGGTTTTTGGAACTTCGATGGCAGCCACGGTTGTATCAATATGCGAACACAGGATGCTGCCTGGCTCTACGCAAACACCAACTGGAACACACAAATTCTGGTTTACTAAGAGTACGTCAGGGAGTAGTCACAATTCCTCCGCTTCTCAAAAAGAGGCTCGCCACTTCGTGGTGGTGAGCCTCTTTTCGTATGTTCATGTTCTATCACATAAATCGGGCTAGGAAGCCCCGTCCATTCATGGCGGGGAGGAATAGCCCGCTGTCCGCAGACAGAGCATGTTGGAACAATGATCGCCCCTTGCGGGGGAAGAACAGAAGTGCGGTCTGTCCTTCGTTGCCAGAGATGGCTGGCACCCTTTCCCGCACAAAGTAATGGTGGCCTCGACAAACTTATCTGACGGTTTGACGTGCAACACACTGGCTTAACCCGCTAGACCTGTTTAATGCTGCACCGTAGAGCAAGGAGCTGGCCGCGCACCCCTTGGTACCTATTTCGCCAGTAAGGGAGCTGACACCAGACTGATTCTATCCAGGCTGTCTGTGCCAACTGAGTCTGGTCATGTCTCGGGCTTGCAGGGACGGGCAGAACTCACCCCCACTGCAAGCCCCTGGTTTAATCCAGGGGTTCATGACTCTTGTGGCAGTGGCGGTAACAGCACCCCTTGTACCACAGGCAATTGGCGGTAGAGGTCAGCACCTGTCAGACTGGTGCGCCAGCTTTTAGCTGGCGCCAGGTCTCGCAAAAAGTCACATTGTAGATCTATTCCTAACGCCTGCCACGTAAGGCTGATGGCGCGTTGCGCAAAAGCAATAGCGTTGCGTGGCTCAATCCTATCCAAATCTTCAAAGAAAAAGCCGCAGCTCGTAAAACTATATTGGTGATAAAATTGCGCCTCCAGTAGCAGTCGTGTACGTTCCGCTAGCTCTGGATTCTCTAACAAGCGATCTTCCTTACCGTATTGCGCCCAGAAGCTCTCAGGTGTCACCCAGCCATTATGCAGTTCAAGGTAAGCATTCCGTGCCGCCCATGGATCAACCAGCGTCTCACCCGCGTATCGCTCAAAGAGTTGATCGCTACGGCGCGCCAACTTATCCAATGCCCCGCGCAGTTCTCCCTTCCAACTACTATCACCCTCGGTACATTCACAGCCTGTATCCCATCGTGCCACCCCATGACCACAACTCCAGGCGCTGGGCACGCGTAATTCCACTTCTTTCCTGGCAGGGTACATTTGTAGGTAGCGCTCCAGCGTACATACTTCAAAGCCATAGGCTGGCGCACCCGTCTGTAACAGATGGGTCATGAACTTATCACGCCAGGGCCTATGATGTCCATACAGTTCACCGTCTGTGGCGATAAGTATCAGTTGTGCTTCCCCTGCGTCGCTTTTGCTCTTGACAAGTTGACCCGGCAAGTAGGAAGCCGCAAAGAGGTCTGCGTTGCTGGTGGTATTCCAGTCAAAGGAGACTCCTCCTGATAATGGTGAGTTATAGAAGAAGACGGAGATACTGCGGCCCCCAAACAATCGCACAACGTATGGTTCCGTAGAGTCAACCGGCGTAGCAGCCTGCCATGGCGCCAATGCCGTATAGACAACCCCGTGTTGCGCCAGCAGGTCCAGGCTCTCCAGATCTACAGCCGTTTCCGCCAGCCACATCCCACGAGCATCATGCCCATAACGCTGGCGAAAGTCCCGCAGCCCCCACAGAATCTGTGTGTTTTTATCGCGCGTGTTTGCCAATGGGAGAATGGTATGGTTATAAGCCTGTGCCAAGGCATTTCCCACCCCATAACGCGTCCTATGTTCATGTTCAGCCGCAATAATTTTCTGGTAAACTGAGGGATGATGGCCCTCCAACCACGCGGCCAACGTCGGACCCAGATCGTAACTAATAGAGGCAAAATTGCCCGCCTCGGCGTTGGGACGATAACATTCAGCAGTAATCTTCTCGTTAAAATTAGCGTAAGGAGTCGCTCCAGGTTCGACCGGAATGATGCCAGTGAAAGGATTTTCGCGCGGGGGCTGATAAAAATGCCCGTGCAAGCAGAGGTAGGCACGACCCGTTTGTGGGATTATGGCAGAGTCCTCAATAGTATTTTTAATCATATGACCACCTTTCTGGTTAACAACAGAATCGGCACTGTCACTACCAGAGCAAAGCAAAGATTTCCTTTATCTAGTCTAACGAATAGAACTGGTTACAAAGATTCGCTTCATGCTCTCTTTAATTCGTATGCTGCACTATAAAAAACGTATTAGATATGCATATTGGAGGCGATTATAACCTGGGAGGGCGCGGTTTGCGCCCTCCCAGCTTTAACAGACTTACGCACTTAATCCGCGCAGCCTGCCGCCACCCTGGGCACTCAAGATGAACTCCTCGTAAGCTTCGCGCAACTTAGGGTAACGCAGCAGAAAGAAGCCTGCATACTCCTGCGACAACGGACGAGGCTGGCGCAATAGGCGCATATTCACTTCTTTCAAAAGGCGATTCCCCTTCTTACCATTGCAATGTTTGCAAGAGGCTACGAGATTTTCCCACGTGCTTTTACCGCCACGTGAACGCGGGATAACATGATCAAGCGTCAGATCGCGGCTTCGTTTCCCGCAATACTGGCACGTTTCATCATCGCGTAGCAGGATATTCGCCCGAGACGGCTGAAGAGCCACACGAGGCACCCGTACATTGGCCAACAACTGCACAATAACGGGCCGTTCCAGCTCAAGACGTCGAGCTTCAATACTCTCTTCGATCAAACTACGAACACTCTCGTCTACGAAGGTGACTTTCTGTTTGGAAAGCAGCACAATGAGACGACGCTCAGGGATGACCGAGAGAGGCTGTAGTGAGGAATTCAATACAAGAACAGGCATGGATGGCTTCCTTTCCTCTCTGTCAGAGCCGATAATCACAGCAGACAGCGAGGAAGAAGCGGAGGCGCAGGATAGGGAAGGGAAGTGACCCACCCCTCAGCTTCTATTGCCGTCTGTGGCGACGACTAGTTGGATACGGATACAAGCGCCTTGCACGTCCAGGTGAGCATGGCACAACGGTACGTAGACTACTTATTGGTCGGTCTATAGATAGATCGCCATAAGCAGGCATCAGATCACAACATCCTGCTAAAGCAGTTGGATGTATCTGATACGTCCGCATTCCAAAACTCCTTACACTTTCTTCTGTAACCTGATAACGTTTCGCGACACTTCTTAGCTTGCAGTTCCCTTATGCGGGTGAACATCAAGGAATTAAGTGTGCCATCCTGGTCGGGGTGAGAGGACTTGAACCTCCGACCTCAGCGTCCCGAACGCTGCGCGCTAGCCGACTGCGCTACACCCCGGTTTGACAATCCGTGCAAGTACTTTTTAACTAACCCTACAATGGACTATAATAATTGTGCCAGTTACACCTGCACATTGCTGCTGAGCGATTCTAGCACATTCCCTACTCAAGTGTAGTATAGCATACGTCGTCAAGATTTCGCAATAGGAGAAAAGGCTCGTTTTATCCGCTCGATAAAAGCACATAGAACAATATCAGGCAGCCAAATGCCAGGTAGATTGCGCCAAAGACATAACCCATAGCCATGCCGGTCGTCGCTATTTCTTTCGACCACGACAAGCCTGAATTTGCCCTGGCTCTGCGCTTGCCTATATGTCCAAAGATAACTGCGAGAACTGCTGGCACAAGTGCCACCACAAAAGGTATAAAAATGGTAAATGAAAAATTGTCTATACCAAAGTACAATCCCAAAAAAGAAGATCCTATGAAAGAGAAGACGGGTAACACTATGCTCAGAATAGCCAGGGAGACGCTGGCAACAGCCATAGGATTCCCTCTTTTTTGAGCCGTAGAACCTCTATATACTGTAGAGGTTGTAGAAGTGCCGCCTGTACCTGGAGCAGTCCAACCCAACTGGGTCAGCCTTCCCATATTCATTGCTCCCGCTACCATAGGTACCGCAGCCCCTGCCCCCATAACAGCATCCAACGTCTGCACTGGTGGCTGTAGTGACTGCGCGACAGTTGCCGCTGTTACCGGCGGTTGCGCCCCCCGCAGTCCTCTGGCCGGCAGACCTTGCCAGTGTTGCATGGACCAGGATTGAGCGATGCGTTGTAACTTCTCTTTCACAATGGTGATGCTCTCAGGCCGCTTTGCTGCATCCATCTGCACCATTTGCACAATCAGTTCCTCAAGATCGCAAAGCTCAGGCTGATCCTCTACTTGCAAAGAAGCAAAGCGAAAAGGCATCTGCGAGGGATCATCTCCTGTTAACAATTGATGCAGCAACACGCCAAGACCATAGATATCAGAACGCGGAGTTGTTTGCGTTTTCCCATATTGCTCTGGCGCTGCATAACCAGGAGAGCCGAAGGGTATGGTATCTTTAGCCTGCCCCGGCTTGAAGTGTCGTGCAATACCAAAGTCAATGAGAGCAATGCCCCCGCCAGGCCTGAGTATAACATTGGCAGGTTTGAGATCGCGAAAAATAATGGCTGGCTGACGCGAGTGCAGGTACTCAAGCACAACGCTGAGCATTATGCCGATCTCAAGTACTTCGCCGGTGGCAAGCCGGGATTCCGGCATCGTCTCCAGGTATTTCTCAAGTGTTATCCCTTCGATGAAATCCATCACCAGGTACCAGCACTCGCTGTCGGAGAAGTGGTCGTAAATGCGCGGAAGATTGGGATGCTTCAGGCCAGATAACACGGTCATTTCGCGGTTAAATGCCTCCGTGGCCTCAATTACTTCTTGAGGCCTCAAGCCACCCAACGTGATCGCCTTGATAGCCACCGTATGCTCATCTTGGAGGGTATCTACGGCTTTATAGACGGCGCTGAAGCCTCCCTCGCCTACCTGGGAAAGAATACGATAGCGCTGGTGCAGCAATTGATGGCTATTCATCGTCGCCTTTTGCAACAGCGGTGCCGTAATTTTCAAAGATAGCCTACAAGCAAAGCACACTCCAGCATCTACTGGATTGGCCGCTCCGCAGCGTAAACAATAGCGATCAGCTATGATCATGCGACTTACCTTACTTCTCACTTTGACGAGCTAAAAAAGTAGTCCTCTATAGAGTATAGACGAAATTCTTATCATAAAAATAGGGGCGAATGACCCATCTTTTGCGGCTTATTTCCCGATGTTAAAGCGAAAATGAGCGATATCGCCGTCTCGTATGACGTAATCTTTTCCCTCAAGCCGGACCAATCCCTTTTTCATAGCGGCAGCGAACGAACCGCACTCCATAAAATCCTCAAAGCGCGTCACTTCCGCGCGAATAAAACCCCGTTCGATATCCGAATGGATCTTTCCCGCTGCTTCTGGCGCCTTCGCACCCTTCGTCACTGTCCAGGCGCGCACCTCGTCCTCGCCCGCCGTCAAAAATGTGATCAGATTCAGTAGTCGATAGCCGACCTGAATGACGCGATCAGTTCCTAGTTGTGGGAGTCCAAGCGACTCCAGGTACTCGTGGGCATCTTCTTCGGACAGTTCCGCCAGCTCGGCCTCCAGCCGCGCGGAGACAGCAACAACCTCAGCCCCCTCAGCTTTGGCACGATTAGCAACGATCGCGATCCCTTTCAGCTCACCTTCCAGGCTATCGATATCCACGTCCTCACCACCAGCTATACGTTCCAGCACATCATTCGCGGCTCCCAAAACATCCTCGCTGACATTCAACACAAACATACGTGGCTTCAAAGTCAGCAGAAAAAGCTCATCCAGCACAGCATGATCCTGCGCGAGTAGCTCAACCTGGTTGATCATCCTCAGTTCGTTGAGCGCTTCTTGTAGCAGATGCAGCACCTCTAATTCTTGTACATATTTCTTTTCACCAGATTTCGCAGCCTTCTTTGTGCGCTCGATACGCCTCTCTACCGTCGCGAGATCGGTCAAAGCCAGTTCGGCATACAGGCTGTCCAGGTCACGATTCGGATCAATATCACCATAAATGTGTGGCACGTTGCTATTCGCAAAAGTACGCAGTACAATCGCCAGTGCATCGGCGTTGCGAATATGCCCCAGGAATTCCGCGCTCAATCCTTCGCGTTTCTCCTTGTGTGCTTGTGCTGCCTGTCCCATGCCCGCTACATCCACAAACTCTACTGTTGTGGGTGTGACCTTCTTTGGCTTAAATATATCCGCCAGCGGCTGCAACCGCGCATCTGGCACCTGGACAACCGCCAGATTTGCTTGTACAGTACTTGTCGCATAGCCGCTTATCGGTGCGCCAGCCTTCGTTAACGCATTAAATAACGTCGTCTTCCCACTTTGTGGCAAACCAATAATACCTATAGTAAGAGCCATATCTCTGCTATTCCTTCTCTACGTTTAACTCTCCTGAAAAATATAGTGCATTTTCACTTTGTAGCTTGAACTATTCGAAAGTAATTCTATCCAATCTATTTTACTACGTCTCGCCAATGTTAGCACGCTTTGTAACTACTTACCCTACGCTCCTAAAAGTAGTTACTGAAACGAACAACATACAATAAAACATTTTTTTAGAAATATTAACCGCATTTTCTTTTTCTTAACCGTTGTCAAACCAAATCTCAACATAAAACATATTACCTAAACGTAATAATTACCTGCGAACGCATTTGGTAAATATTTGATTTGCCTGAATATAACTTAGGAAGCAGATATCGAGAAGTGCCTTCTGAACATTTGAAAGGGAAGATCGCGATGGGAAGATCGACATATTTATCTGTAGTTATTCCAATCTACAATGAAGAAGAGAGTGTTTCTCTCCTTCAGGCTAGTATTAGGCAGGCATTACAAGACCAGAACTATTCCTATGAGGTGATTTATGTTGATGATGGCAGCACAGATGGAACATTTCAGAGGCTTAGAGATATTGTGGAACGCGATCATCACGTACATATTATCAAGTTGCGCAGGAATTTTGGGCAAACGGCCGCGATTTCGGCAGGTGTCGCCCATAGCTCGGGCGAGATCCTGGTATTTATGGATGGAGATTTACAGAACGATCCAAAGGATATTGTTCGCCTGCTCGCAAAAATCGATGAGGGGTATGATGTGGTGAGCGGTTGGAGAAGGAACCGCAAAGATGCGCACTTAAGTCGCAAGTTGCCCTCATGGCTTGCCAATCGGCTCATTTCAAAGGTAACAGGCGTTTTCTTACACGACTATGGATGTACTTTGAAGGCGTATCGCCGAGAGATTTTTCAGCATATACGCCTCTATGGAGAGATGCATCGCTTCATCCCTGCTTATGCAGGGATTTCAGGAGCCCGGATTGCAGAGATAGAAGTAGAGCATCATTCCAGACGGTTTGGTAAATCAAAATATGGAATATCACGCACCGCACGCGTTATTCTCGATCTAGCCACAGTAAAGTTTCTTGGCAGCTTTAGTACAAAGCCAAATTATGCCTTTGGCATACCAGGTCTTATAGCTCTTACGATTGGCGGAATGCTAGGGGGTGCTTTAGTGGTGCGGAAAGTATTACCTCCCCATGTTCGTATCCATCGCAATCCTTTGTTACCCATTTCGCTTCATCTCTCAGGTTTTGGCATACATGTGCCTTTGTATTTCTATTTTATCGCCATTCCATTTATTGCTCTGGTGACATATTTACCTATCTCTATCAATGGTTTTGGCTTACGCGAGGGGGCTTTCGTGTTTATCTTCTCAACCATCCATGTTGCCTCCGCATCATCACTCCTACTTGCCCTCTTTATGGATGCGCAAGCATTGCTATTTGGCCTTATAGGGATTTGTATTTACCTGAAGATGGGGAGCATAAACAATGCGAAGAAGACCGTTCTGCGAAGCATTGCATAGAAAGAGAGTGAAATGGTGATCAGAGGATTCCCACATCCAATAGAGGAAGGGGCAGATAGTAAACAGATTAACTTCACAAAAGATAGCTATTTGGGAAAGGGATACTAATGCAGAACCAGTTATATTCTGGATTACAACCATCGAATAATACTCATGCCTATCGGGGACCGTCACCTTCTCAACCCTTCTCGCATAACCAATTAAACGGGTCGAATAATGGCACAAGCCCGATGGAAGGTGAGACACACCCTCTTGCTGTTCCTGTACCTCATAGAAATGCTAAATCTCCGCCAAAATCGAATAATACTCATGCCTATTGGGGACCGTCACCTTCTCAACCCATTTCGTATAACCAATTAAATGGGTCGAAAAATGGTGCGAGCCTGATGGAAGGTGAGACACATCCTTTAGCTGTTCCTGTACCTCATAGAAATGCTAAATCTAAGCCGAAGCGGAACAGGCGTGTCTTGATTTTTAGCTCTGCCGCTAGCCTTTTTGTGTTATTTGGGGCCCTCTTCCTTGTAACCCAGTTCATCTCGAGGTCTTCACACAACGTCACGCTTTATCAAGTTAACGTGCAAAATGTCACACAAAATGTTGGTGGAGGGGGTATCGTCTTTCCCCTCCAGCAGCTTGCGCTGACTTATCCAGAGTCGGAGCAAGCTGTAAGCGTGCTTGTCCACGCGGGTGATACAGTTTGGCCCAATCAGCCGCTCATCCAGCTCGACAATAAGCAGTTAAATATCCAGATCAAACAAGCAGCTGATGATGTCTCGGCGGCCCAGGCATATCTCAATTCTGTCTCAGCGAGTGGATCTGCAGTAGCAATAGCTCAAGCTCAGCAACAGTACGACCTCGCAAAAAACAGATATAATTCGCTCGTCGCCCAGGCGTCGTCACTCACATTACATAGGGGTAATCTGGTCGCTCCGATGGGAGGAGTAGTGACCGAGGTGGATATTAATCCGGGCCAGGCATTCGCTGCCAATACCCCTTTACTTACCATCATGGACGAGTCAAGTGTAATTGTACATGTGAAGATTCCCCTGGCAGACCTCAACCAGGTGCATATCGGCCAGTCCGCGGAAGTGACCCCTTCGGCACTCCCGAATATCAATTTGACAGGACAGGTCAGTTCGATTATTCCCCAGGCGGACCCGCAAACTGATACTTTTGAAGTTTGGGTTAAGGTACCAAACGCCGACAAGAATCTCCTGCCCGGAATGAGTGCTTTCGTACGTATTCAAAGCTCTAGCAGAGCCTTCGTTGTTCCACGCCTGGCAGTACTGAATACGGACCGCGATTCGTCAGTGTTCGTGGTACGCAATGAGCATGCCTATCTTCAACGTGTTCATATTATTGGTCGCTCTATCAGTGCCCTTTATATTGATGCTGGCCTATCTAGTCACGACGATGTGGTGCTGGTCGGGTCAGATCAACTCCATGATGGTGAACAGGTACACGCCGTCCGAGTCGAAAAGTACATATCCGATTAAGAAGCGACATTATGGAAGAAAGGGCACGTATGAGCGTCTTGAAACAGTCCTGGTTTCTTCGGCGTACAGATTCGAGGCTTCAACAAATTATCATGCCATTGATGGCTGCGAGTTTGATGCTCAGTTCAAGCTGCCTTCCGTGGCTCAACGATCCTTTAGGCAAATGGTATTCAGCCTGGAGCTTACCTGTTGATATCGGCTGGCAATTTCACATTGGCGCTTGTAATTATGGATTATTATGCGTTTGCTGTGCTGTTTATGCAAGCCTTATCTCCTGTGCGAGCTGGAGACCTTTTAAAGGTAGTAGCTATTTCCGGCAAAAGTACGTGCCCGCTGCTTTACTTTGCCTCATTCCGATCATTATCTTTCTTCTACAGTATCTTTTTATTGATATGCATGATATTGATCTATTAACACAACACAAAATTCAAGCAAAGTTGATAAGTGACCACCTTGGCTACGGTAGCCCAAGCGATCTCATCCCAATCAGGCCCTTCTACCTGGACACATCAACTGTTGTAGGACGTGCGGCCTTTTTGGTTGATCAGGTTGCACCAGGGATCCTCCTGCCCTTGATTAGTGGAGCGATACTCCTTGATTACGGGCGACTTTTTACCATGCCCACGCGTTCTTCAACTTCAAGGAACAAACGCACTCGTTTCCTCCTTCCTCTTATCGGTGCGGTAGGAGTTGTTCTGTTGCTCCGCGGGCCTGCTGGACTGGCATGTGCATTTGAGGCAAAAGCATCCTTGTCGTCAGGGCAATATGCGCAAGCTCTCGCCTGGTTGGATGCCGCCAGAACGTTAAATCCAAACCTTGATCAGGTTGCCTATTATCACCGAGAGAGGGGTGAGGCATTATATTACCTTGATCCTGAACGGCTGGTAGCCGATAGTCATATCTACCTCGCTTACACCTATCGCATACAAGGGGATTACCTGGACTCCTATGTTGAGTTACTTGGAGTCCGGCAGTCAGAACCCAATACTCCCTGGGTTGTCAGCGAAATGAGTGTTACCCTCGAGGGATTAGCGGAATTTACCCATCCCTTAAGAGGTCCACTTGTCAGAAGACCGATGAAGGATGATACTTCCTTACCGTGGGCACAATCCCTCACCCAGGTCGATGACTCCAATGTTTATGGCCATTATCTCGCAGGGCGCATTGACTACAATCTCCATAACTTCACCGCTTGCATGTCACAAATGACAGCATTGTTGCGCTGGAGTTCAGATATGAATGAGCAGTCATCGGCCTATACCTACTTGGGTTTGAGTGAAATCGGATTGGGCAATGAGGCGAAAGGACGTGAGCTTTTGTTGAAAGCGGTAGATCTTGATCCTAGCTATCGAAATAACACCGCCAGAGAAGAGATATCGGGCCTGCGCTAGCCATATATAGAAAGATTGGGGGAGATGATAACCTCTCATAGCACAACCAAGTTAGACAACGTGAGCTCTCAGGCTGTTCATCAATCTTTACCTCAGAGATCTCATCCACGTTGGAGAAGAGTTCTAGCTATTCATCCTATGGCATGGATCTGCCTCGCCCTGGCATGCCTCGGGGCAAGTTGGTTTGCATACCAAAGTGTGCTTGTGCCGCAGCCTGAGCATTTTTCGCCAGAGTGGGCAAGCGCCCGGTGGATACAGACGGCCGGTGGCACTGCTCCCATCGCTTACTTTCGCTACACGATGAACCTGAATGACTCACCTGATAGTGCGTTCGTTACAATTGCGGCCAACCAGGTGTTCAAGCTATACGTGGATGGAGCGTACATTGGCTCAAATTATACTGATTTCGTACAGGGAAGCTTTCCTCGTGCATATATCTATGATATTACCTCCCCTCTGCAAGTCGGTGCCAATGTGGTAGCGGTGAGGGTAGCTAATGTTGACGAGCAAGCTCCCAGTGTAAAAGTGAATATAGGAATAGTAAGGGGGAACTCAATCTACAATCTCGGTTCGGGAAGCAACTGGTCAGCGGCGTTCCGGAGTACAGATGTGTATCCTCGCTATGCGACCCAGGTAACGAACTGGACGAGTGCTACTTTTGATGCGAGTTCCTGGCCACCTGCCCAGGGAATGGCTATAGAGCCTGTGTCCCCAATGCTCAACGTGAATCCTCCGCTCTATGAACGGCGAATTGCCGCACGTTGGGTCAGCGCGGGTTTGGGCCATGACGCGTATTTTGTCACCCAATTTTCAGTACCTTTCGGCATTACTGGCGCCTGGTTACGCCTTGCCGCGAGTGGTATTGCACATATCTACATTAACGGCCATTTGTTCATTATATGGAACGGCCAGGCCGATGTACGCGACCAGAATCTGGCTGATTATCTTGGTAACAATGTAACGACTGTGGAGTACCGGGCGGGGCTGATGCTGGGTATGTACGATATTGGCTCGTATCTTCAACCGGGCATGAATACTATAGCCATACACGTGTTATCGCCTGGAGTGAGTGCGGATCAGGTTGGGCTGGGGAGTCTAACGTCTGCTATGTCTACAGATGTGCTCATTAGTGACTTCATGGGTCACAGTTCCTGGTTAACCACTGAGAGCGGCTGGCATGCATCAGGTAAGCCCGTTTCGGGATGGGAGGATGGTAACAGTTTAGCGCTCAATTGGGCTTCTCCTTTTCAGGTGGGTCGTCCCGGTGCAGTTCGCACACTTTATCTTCCAGAGAACGTGACGCCTCGGGATCAGGAGCCTATACCGTTATTGCTATCCCTCCAGGTGATCTTCGTGAGTATTGTGTGTGTGATTGGGTCCTGGTTAGTAATGTCATTGTTCGTCATGAGACGTTACTACCATACTCGTGTGGCTACTCTCGAAACGATGAGCATGGCATATGTGCCTGCTGTTACTCTTGAGTGCTTATTAATAGCACTCTCACGAGAGCCACAAATGCCGCAGCCTTTTCCCTATACAATGTTTTGGGCAATGCTGCTGGTAGCAGTGATTGGTTTCGGCTATCTCGTTCTCTGGTTGCATGCGCGAAAAGCACAAAAGCAACAAGGGCTGAATGGTCCTATTCGAACAACTGCATTTACTTTTCCGGAAAATGCAACTCCCTTACGAGATGGACTACCCAGGCTCTACCGTCGCTCTTCGCAAGAAGCTATGCCAGCATTTGATGGACACTTGTCTCTCAGATTACGCCTTTGGGCATGGTTGCGCATCCACTGGATGCTCATCTTTTTGATGTTTTTGGCAATTCCGATGGTAGGCTACCAGCTGAACTACGAACCATATTGGCAAGATGAATTGTCGAGTTACAATGCCGCCCTGGGCATTCTGGCGCACGGTTTACCTTTATTCCCTTCGGGGTTTCTCTACACTAAGGCGGAGTTGTATTCCTACCTGCTCGCGCTCTGGATCCACCTTTTTGGTGATCAACAAGGGGTACTGCGATTTCTAAGCGCAATAGAATATCTACTCAGCCTGCCTTTGCTGTATAAAGCGGGGAGGTACTTTTTTGATCGTCGGGTAGCTCTCCTGGCGACGGCTATGCTGGCATTTTCTCCTTTCTCTCTTATCTGGGGACGCCAGGTGCGTATGTATGAACAAGCCCAATTGCTGACACTGCTCACTGTTTTCTTGTTTTATAAAGCGCTGGAAGAGCGGCAAAAAGTTTACCTGGTATACCTTGCTGCCGCTTGCCTGGCTGTAGACTACTTGAGCCACGAAGAAATTTTCATCATTCTGCCTGCGCTTTTGCTGTGTATACTGCTTGCCAGTAGAGATGATCAACATCGCTTGCCTTCAGTGCTGTATCAAAAACATTGGTGGATCGCCGCAATGCTTTGTGCAACTGTCATTGGTTTACAATTGTTGGCGGCGAAGTTTACTCCCCCTCCAGTTTTGGGCACAGGTAGCAGCCAGCGGCCATTTGTGCAGTTTACGACCGATAATATTCCGTATTATATAGATCTTTTGTTTTTCCCGCAGGTATTAGGGCACGGTACATATCCATTTATTACCATCAACTCTATTCTTGCAGCAGCCGGATGTATCTGTGCAAGACGTGCGACTGATAAAAGAATAAGGTACTGCGCATTGTTTCTGGTTGTTTCTCTGCTTACACTTATCTTCGCATTTACAATGCAGGCGGACCGTTACGTGTATCCCCTACTTCCTTTCTTTTACTTGATGGGAGCATATATGCTGGGGCTCATGTTCAGAGGTTTACGGAGCTTTGCGCGTTCGCGTATTGTGCGGCGAGAGCAAGATGGGGCGACCAGGCCGGCCTTTGGCGGATATTTGCTTGCATCTACTACAACCGCAACAAGTGCAACAAGTGCAACAAGTGCAACAAACCAGTCGAGACCAATTGGCATCATCACATCCTGTACTGTGGGTCTGGTTGTTGCCAGCGTGCTGGTTACCCCTATACTACCCCTGAGCAACTACAACCTGTTTGTGAGCCGTGTTGTGGGTTTCTCGTATCACCGCCATTATCCAGACTACGATGCGGTTGGGCAGTATATGCGGCAGCATATGAGACAGGGCGATATTGTCATCTCCGTTTCACCTGCTATCTCGGTGCGTTACTATACCGGCCATGTAGATTACTTCTTTTCAATCGATCGGGCGTTGTACCTACAAGAACGGGATGGTCACATCATTGAGAAGGCTTCAAGCGCACAGGCGTTGCTCAACCAGGATGATTTTCAAGCTGTGCTTTCCAAGTACAGCCGCGTCTGGATTATTTCTGATAATGGACTCTATCAAGCTGCCGTGATACAGCGCTTCTCTTTCCCTCCGGACTTCCATATCGTATTTGAAGGTTATGGATCAGCTGTATATTTTCGTGGGAGTTGATCTGGATAGTTCGGTGGCAAAGTGACTTGAGCAAACTTCATGTTTTCTAAGGAGATTCGAACGGGCACAGTATACGCCACTTGAACGGGGCATATTGAAAAGAAAGAAGAGAAAAATCCCATATCCGAATCTTAATGATTGCCCCGCAGCCCTTTATGGAGCCTCGCGGTGTGCCTTTTAGCGTGTACTACCATGTAAAAGTGCTTGGAATGATGGGATACGAGATTGATTTAGTAACGTATCCTATTGGCAAACCCGTGAACTTACCAGGGCTCAGTATCTACCGCACTCCTCCCATACCATTCCTACATGGAGTGAAGGTAGGGCCATCGTTGGCGAAAATCCCACTCGACTTCCTGGTGTTGCTGACCGCGCTATGGCGGCTCTGCCTAAAACGATACAAGTATGTGTATACCCATGAGGAAGCTGGCTTGATGGGCGTTCTGCTCTCCTGGCTGTTTGGCTGTAAGCACCTGTACTATATGCACTCTGACCTTGCTCAGCAAACGGTCAGTTCCGAATTCACCAAGAATCGGCTGCTGCTGCGCTGTGTTGATGCCGTCCAAAGACTGATTGTACGTAAAGCAGATGCTGTGATAGCCATTTGTCCCGATATCGCGGCAACAGCGAAACGGATCGCACCGGAGAAGCCAGTGCACATGATAGAGAATATCGCTGTTGACGAAGAAATGCCTCCAGGAAATGCTAACGATGCTGCACAGTTGCGACAGCGGTTGAACCTGGGTGATGGTCCTGTCTTACTCTACACGGGAACACTGGAGAGCTATCAGGGCATCGACCTTCTATTGCAGAGCGCTGTACTCGTCCACGCAGCCTCTCCAGAGGCCCGCTATGTCATAGCAGGTGGGAAACCTGAACAGGTTGCAAAATGGCGTCGACTTGCCGAGGAACTGGGTATTACAGATTCAGTATGTTTTGTAGGACAGCGGCCATTAGAGGAGATACCTCAATACACGGCCCTGGCGGACATTTTGCTGAGTTCTCGCAGTAAAGGTACGAACACACCGCTTAAATTATATACATACCTGCGCTCGGGTAAGCCTATTCTGGCCACAAATATTCTTTCGCACACGCAGATACTTAATCCTGAGGTAGCGATGTTAGTCCCAGCCACGCCAGAGGGCCTGGCTCAGGGGGCATTAGAACTATTACAAAACCCCGGACAAGCGCTAGCTCTGGGAGAAAGTGGGCAGCGTTTTGCACAAGAGCATTACAGCTGGCCGATATTTCTAGAAAAGTGCCGCCAGGTCTACAGCGAGTTCAACGCCGGGAAACATCTACGAGAGCAAGTGTACGTTGCCCAGTGATACCGTATCGAAGGAAACAGATAGGTTTTCTAAGTTTTTTAAAGCAAGCATCTATTTTAACCTTTATTCTTTTGGGAAAGGAAAGGTAACCAACAGGAATGAAACGAAGTTTTTTGGGTAGTAGGGGACAGGTCCTCATTGGATTGATCGTGATCGTCTTTGGCTTTATTGGTGGAGCGGGCCTGACATTCGTAACGATATTTCATACAGCTGCAAATAGTAATCATATGTTGACCGCTTCTCCAGGGATAACGCCTTCGCCTACTCCTCCTCAAGACAACACCATCGGCCTAAGCGCCTCCTCAGGCTCTCCCGGTACCCATCTGTTTTTAGCCAGGAAAAGTGCTTTGGACATTCTATGCTCGTGCCCCGATATATGGATCGCCAACAGTTCAAAATGGCATCGCTTACTTTGGGAGCGTCAGCTACCCCTTTGGAGGGGTGGTTGGCAACTATGTCTATGCATTAAATGCGACGGATGGAACCTTGATTTGGGACAATTGGCTTTCGTATGGGGCTGAATGGGCCACACCGCTTGTGGTCAACGGGCGTGTCTTCGTTCCTTCCGCTCTTAAAGAAGGAGTATCGGGTGGTTTTAGTGCTTTCGATGCCAACACAGGGGCCACGCTATGGGGATTTAGCACACCTTATGGCATTTTTGCACCCGATACTATGGATCCAACCGGAACGAATCTGTACGTAGGCACAGCCAATCCCTGTTTTACATCCCCCTCCCCAACTGTTTGTGCAGGCTACCTGCTCGATCTAAACCCGGCTACGGGAAGTATTATTTGGCAGATCCACTTTCCTGATGTCTCTGGGGATGATGATGTGCCAACCGCTGCTTTATACAGTAATGGTAGACTGTATCTCGGCCTGAAGAGCGGCTATTTCTATTGTGTGGATGCCACCAATGGGAATATCATCTGGCAGTATAAGACGGGTGCTTCTGGCGACTTCGGCGTATGGTCCAGTGCAACGCTTTATAATAATATGGTGTTCTTTGTGGGAACCACTCACTTCCAGGTTCTGATTCTAGAAGACGTACAAGCCACCTTGACGTAAAGTCAGCCACACACTACAATATGTACAATCAATATCAATTCCCTGGTACTGGATGGAGGAAACCTGCTATGCCCTTGTACGAATACTACTGCTCAGATTGCAGATCCAAATTTGAACTTCTTGTCAGCCACCAGCACGCCGACAACGTTGTCTGCATGAAATGCCATAGCGAGAAAGTACGTCGTCTCCTCTCCGTCTTCGCCTCTCCTCACGGCAGCAGTGATGATACTAGTAGCTACGAAGAGATGGCATCATCTATGGGTAGTTGCGGTTGTGGTGGTGGCAGCTGTGGCTGCAATTAAACAGGCCAGGTTCATTCATCATGTTTAATAAGGTCAGTTATCGGCGCGGCGTGATAGAGGGCATCGTCCTCTACACACTGGGTCGACTGGGCGCCCTGGTAACACCCGCTTTCTTTCCCGATTGGCTCTACGTGGCCGTTCCCCTGCTCTTTCTTGTTTTCGAATACATACTGGGACCGGTCTGGGCAACGTGCCGCATAGCATCGACGAAACGTGAACGCCTCAGCAAACGCTTCTGGTTACTCGGTCCGCGTATGGCAGCACTTTGCCTGGGTATTGATCTGGTGATTACTCTTACTTGTGGTCTCTCCGTAAACGTCTTCGGTGGAGTGCAGCAAGGGCCAGCCCTCTGGCGACTCTTCATTACAGGCCCGAATCACCTCAGCCTGCTTGAGCTTGGTTTCTACGAGTTGAAAAGCGCCGCCCTTCTCTTTTCCTTCTTCACCCTAGATGTCGTCTGTACCCGCCTGGCCATGGGTGGCTTTCTACGCTTCACCATGCCCGCCGGAGGAAATCGGGTCACGCTGTAAAAAGCGCGCGGGGCCAAACCAAGTTTGCTCCCATACCGTTCGTTACTATCTGTTTCCTCTTGCAATGCGCACCGGCGGATAAATCCAGAAACGTCGGCCTGGCACGCCGACATCCTGCATTCCAGCAGCTTGCAGGTCCTCCGCGTACTCTTTGACATGCTCAAAATCCATCAGCGCAACTTTTCCGTCTGGTTTGAGCACGCGCACAATTTCGTTGATCGTCTCACGTCTCCCCTCGCGACTATCAATGTTGTGAATAGAGAGGTTAGCCACGACGGCATCGACACTGGCATCCGCAAAAGGAAGCTTGCGCATATCCCCATCTACTACCTCGATCCGTTCGGCAACGCCTTCAGCCCTGGCGTTGGCCAGCGTAGCATCTTTCCGGTTATCGCCCAGGTCCTCCTGCGACCAGAGATCAATGCCTAAAGCATGCCCACGCGGAAGACGTTTTGCGGCGCCAATCAACAGCAGTCCCCGTCCACAGCCAACATCTAGTACCGTCTCATGCCCCTGCAATTGCAATCCATCAAGTAAATGGTCGCGTGCGCGCATTTTACCGGAGCGACTACTCCATATCATCACTATGCCTGTGAGGAGAAATATTACCCCTGAAATCAAGACAAAAAGGCCAGTACTCGCAAAAATAGTACCTATCGTACCTGCTAGATTCACACCGTAGATCAAACCGCCCAGTCCGATGATGGTGAGACCTACGCCTCCAAGAAAAAAATTCCGTACCAACGTCGGTGAAAGAGGTTATATAATTCACTTAAACAGTGATCGATAAAGAGAGAGCACATACATACGCCTCTTTTGTCAATATTTAGGAGGAAGGCATAGATGGAACTCAAGAACAACCATTCCCTCGTTGGGTTGAAAGATATCTTAGAGGCGAAGCATGTTATCGCTAGCCACGTCAACCGAACGCCCATGATCAACTCAACAACCTTGGGGAGAAGGATTGGGGCGAAATTGTATTTCAAAGCCGAGATCTTCCAAAAGACAGGATCCTTCAAACCGCGAGGGGCTTTGAACAAACTTAAAAATCTAACCGAGGCAGAGAAAGCGCATGGCGTCATTACGATTTCCGCCGGAAACCATGCTCAAGGTCTTGCATATGCAGCTTCTCTATTGGGGATCAAAGCGACAGTGGTCATGCCTCAAACCGCTGTAAAAAGTAAGGTCGAAGCTACTAAGGGATATGGAGCATCGGTCATTCTTCATGGAAGCGGCAAAGATCTCATGTCCAAATGTCTGGAGCTTCAAGAGGAACAGGGTCTGACGTTTGTTCACCCGTTTGATGACCTGCTCATCATAGCTGGCCAAGGGACGGTTGGATTAGAAATCTTGGAGGATGTGCCCGCCCCTGATATGGTTGTAGTTCCTGTTGGAGGTGGCGGTTTGATTTCTGGGGTTGCGACCGTGCTAAAAGCCCACAATCCTGCCATTAAGATCATCGGTGTGGAGCCTATCGGGGCAGCTGCGATGTCGCAAAGTCTTCAGCAAAATACCGTTGTTCACTTAGACAAAGCTGATACCATTGCAGACGGCCTGGCAGCACCGTTTGCGGGCGAATACACCCTAGCACATGTCAAACAGTATGTGGATGAGATGGTACTTATTTCAGATGAGGAGATGATTGAAGCCCTTTGGCTGATCTTGGAACGATGCAAGCTTTTACCAGAGCCGGCTGGAGTGGCCGGATTTGCGGCTCTCCTTTCCAAGAAAATTGCCATTCCACAAGGAGCGCAGGTTGTCTGTGTTTTGTCTGGAGGAAACGTCGACAGAAGTCGCCTCAAAGAAGTCCTTTGAGGCGGTGTGCCTTTTACCATAAATTCGCCCCAACTGAAACATAAGTTCGCCAGCCTATAAGCTCACTTACAGCAAACGGGCTGTATCTCCACTGAGGCGCATCCTCGCCCAAGTAGCGAAAGAGCTTGACAAATGACAACTACCACCGATGCTTCACATTAGCCTCGGAATAATGATAAGATAGAGAGGAACGCACAAAAGATGATCAAAAAGAGGGTTTAAACTATGTCAATCATCCCTGTACGCACAATCACCGTTCATATTGGTGAACCTCATCCTCTTAGTAATACAACTTTAATGCGTGCAAAGAAGTTTCTACATGTTGCAGCGCAATTATTTTTAGAATCTGGGTTTGAAATTCAGATGCTAGGTGTTTCAACACGGCCTCTATTTCTTGATCATGGTCATGCTCGAGAGTCTGAAATCACTAGCTATGCGAATACTCTGCAGATGCGTTGTGAAGATCACGGAATAAAACATCTTTCCCTAGGACCTATTCTTGCAGATAATCCAAGAATACCTGTTGAACGTGTGAACTTACTTCCGGAAATACTAGCTCCTAATTCAGCACTCTATGTCAGTGTTCAAATTGCTTCCAACACGTATGGTATAAGCATCGAAGGAGTCAAATCTGTTGCTAGGGTTATTAATGAGATAGGTAAAATTGCTTCCACTGGTAATGTGCGCTTGGCAGTAGTAGCGAATTGTCCCTCTCGGAGTCCATTTATTCATGTAACATATCAATTAGATGGAGAGTGGGGATTTTCTATAGGACTACAAAGTGCCTCTGTGGTGAAAGACACTTTAGACAAAGTTGCTGATATTTCAAAGTCGGACAGTGATAAGATGCAAATTGCTAGCGAATATCTTATTGCAGCTTTCAATCGAGAGGGCCGCATTATTTCAAATCTGGCTTTACGATTAGCTCGAGAGTATAATGTTCCTTTTGACGGCTTAGATCTTTCTCCTATGCCAAATGGTACTGAAAGTATCGCTAAAGCTGTGGAAGCAGTAGGTATCGCTTTCTTCGGTGACCCTGGTACTGTTACAGTATTAAGTACTATTACAACGGCCCTTAAGAAAACAAGCTTAAAAACCTGTGGATTCAATAGCATATTTTTACCTGTTCATGAAGATGAGCTTATCGCTAGTCGTGTTGCTAGTGGTCAAATTGACGTTTCACATTTGATGCTTTATTCAAGTGTGTGCGATGGCGCACTAGACGCTATTCCCATTGCAATGGATACGCCTGACGCTCGTATAGAGGCAATATTACTAGATAGTGCTACGGTTGCGACTGTCTTTTCGAAACCGATAGTGATTAGACTACTGCCTATTTCTGATCAAGGAACGAGAGTGATAGCGACTTTTGATTTATTAAGATCAGCTAAAGTTCCTATCATGATGATATGAATAAGTTCCCACTCTCCTCAATTGGGAAAGCAAACCTGAACTTGATCCACTAGAGCACGCCCCTAATCTTGGTTCTGGCACACTTGGCTCTCATGCAGCATCAAGAACAACTGTAACTGAGCAGTCGAACAAGCAGATGGATGCAAGCCAGGTATGTGGTTGCCTCAAGGTGTTTTGCAAGAGCTTCAATCACGTTGACTCTCTCCTGTAGGGGAGTTGATGCAGCATATCGTTACACAACAATCGGCATGGTATCGTCCTGATATAGCGATGCATCGTCTGCGGAAAGTCGTAAAAGGTGAGGGTCTTCTCTTCCTCCTCGGCCAGGCTCCTCACTGCCTCTGGATAGAGTTTGCCGTACTTGGCTTTGAAGGCGGCCAGTTGCGTCAAGGCGCCCTGCTTGTCGGGCTGAGCCCAGATGCCCACCAGTTCTGTTTCGACTTCATGGCGCACTCGCCTGGGCACAGCATTCAGGACGTTACGCTGTTTGTGCACCAGACAGCGCTGGCGCGGGGTCGCTGAAAACAGCTCCTGTATTGCCGCCAGGAGTCCGTCATGGCCATCGGTGACGATGAGATCTATCTGGGTTGCTCCGCGCGTTCGGATGTCTTTGAGCACACTGAGCCACCCGTCTTTGCTCTCCTCGGCACAAGCTCGCAGGGCCAACACCTCTTTGTTTCCTGCCAGATCCACGCCCATTGCGGTCAAGATGATCGTTGAATCGGCTTTGTCTCCATGGCGAATGCTGAAATGCACTCCATCCAGGTAAAGAATACGCCAATGCTCTTGCAGCCGGCGCTCGCGCCAAGCGGTGAATTGCTGTTCGAGATCCCGGTTGAGCCGACTGATGGCGCTGGCACTGGGGGCCACTCCCATCAAGGTCTGGGCGACTTCTCCGACTTTGTGCGTACTCGTCCCAGCCACAAACATCTCGGTGAGTCCTTGCGCAACCTGCGGCTCATAGCGGCGGTAGCGCTCGAAGACCTGTGTGTGGAACTGGCCCTCGCGATCGCGGGGAACCTGCAACTCCTCAATTCGGCCCGTCGTGGTGACCAGGTCGCGGGTGTAGAATCCGTTGCGATAGCCTTTGCGCTTGGGACTGCACTCCCCCCAGCCGACTCCGATCAGTGCGTCCAGTTCCTCGCGCATTACCCCCTCCAAGACGACGCGAATGGCACCGCGGGCCAGTTCGCGCAAATGCTGGTGGAATGCTTGTTGATCAGGCAGGGGTGGAACTGTCCGCTCCTGCGTTGAGCCAGGGGGATTGGGTGTGGTATCCTTCTTCTGACGATGAACAGGCATAGCGTCCTCCTTTGCTGGTTGAACGAAGAACGTCATAAGGACGTTCTATGCCTGTAGTATTTATCACATGAGTCTCGTTTCATAACTTGTCGTTACACAACTTTCGAGATGGCATCCAAGACCTCCCGTTCGCCTGTTTCCGCAATCCCTACGACGGCCAGAATCGGCATCTTGCATCCTTCATCGCCGTAGATCACCTTGAAGTACGTCCCATCAGCAAAGGCAGAGGCGTAACGCGCTGCCAGTGGGCGCGTCTTCCACTGGGCGTACTCGCTCTCTACCGGGTGGAACACAGGTGAAACGGTCGACGCGCTGGGCTTGCTGCCTGTTAAGGCTTCTACCACTTCGCCCACCTTCGCCATACTCACTCCCCCGACAAACATCTCCCCAATGGCCTGATCCAGATTGTCCCTGCGGCGATGATACCGCTCGAATACCTGCGTTTGATACCCCCTCTCCTCGTGCGCGGCACTGGCAAATCGTCAGTGTCACCAACGGTTGTCCCCAGACTGCTCGCATAATGCCCATTGCGATAATCTTGTCTCTGCTCACTGCGTTCGTATCGGACTGCGCCAATGAAGGCATCCACCTCTGCTTCTAACACACTCACCAATGCGGTTCGCACCGCCTGTTGCAATTTCTCTCGCAGCATCGCTTCAAAGGTCTCTTGACTTTCGTTCCTCTCTTGCGTATCGTTCTTTTTGTGTGTCATGGGTATCCTGCTGGTTTTTTAGCTGACAACTACGTGCCAGTCTAGGATACCAGACCTTCTTTTTACACACAATCCAGTATACTACCCGCGAGCTCATCAACCAACAACGATGGAAACCCTCATCCTTTATTAATCTATCTGGGCCTTCTGCAATTTGCCACTGTAGTCGGTGTAGACCACCTTCCACTCGGTAAAAACATCAAGCCCTGCAATACCTGCTTCGCGATGCCCATTGCCCGTGCCACGGTTGCCACCAAAGGGAAATTGAATCTCCGCGCCCGTCGTGCCGGAATTGATATACAGAATACCCGTGGTGATATCGCGCATCGCCCGCTGTACACGATTGATATCCTGAGTATAGATGGCACTCGACAAACCGAATTTGCTATCGTTGTTGACGGCGATGGCCTCTTCAAATGATCCCACCTCGATAAGCGAAAGCGTCGGTCCAAAGATCTCCTCCTGAGCCAGGCGCATCTCTGGACGCACATCGGTAAAGAGCGTGGGACGATAGAAGTGTCCTTTTGCCAGCTCACCCTCGTCGGCGATAGACCCACCGGTAACGAGCGTCGCCCCTTCGGCCTTGCCAATCTCGGTATAGCTATGGATTTTTTCAAGCTGCGCTGCATTGATCACCGGACCAACATCGACCGTTTCATCCAATCCATTCCCCAGGCGCAATTGTTCAATCCGTGGCAGCAGCCTCTTCAGCAACTCTTTGCGCACTGCACTATGCACGATAACACGACTGCAGGCAGTACAGCGCTGTCCCGTTGTCCCGTAGGCGCTCCACAAAATCCCCTCAACCGCAAGGTCGATATCGGCATCATCCATCACGATCACGGCATTTTTGCCGCCCATCTCCAGTGAGACACGTTTGAGCGATTTCGCCGCCTCAATGGCAACGTGCCGCCCCGATTCGGTGGAGCCGGTGAAAGAGACAACCGCGACATTGGGATGTTGCAGCAACGCCTCACCAACCGTACCACCCGGACCGAAGACGATGTTCACGACCCCTTCCGGTAAACCTGCCTCATACAGGATTTCGACCAATCGCAGTGCGCTCAAAGGCGTATCACTGGCAGGTTTAATTACCACCGTGTTCCCGGCGACAAGCGCGGGAAACATCTTCCACGTGGGAATAGCGATAGGAAAGTTCCACGGCGTTATACAGGCCACAACGCCAATCGGGTCACGCATGGCAAACCCCGACTTGTTCGGCAGTTCGACAGGAACGCTATATCCAAAAAGCCTGCGTCCCTCTCCGCCCATATAGTAGGCCATATCGATGCCTTCCTGCACATCACCTCGTGTCTCTTTGAGGACTTTGCCCATCTCCTGCGTCATCGTACGCGCCAGCTCCTCTTTATGCTGTGTTAGAAGCTCCCCAACCCGGAAAAGAATCTCTCCGCGTTTAGGGGCTGGTACCAGCCGCCATGTATCAAAAGCAGAACGAGCGGCAGCAACGGCGGCATCCGCCTCAACCTTTCCAGAGAGAGGAAAGTGGCCTATTAGCTCTCCGGTGGCTGGATTGTTATTGGGGAATGTCTGGCCGCTCTGCGCGCTCTGCCATTTCCCCCCGATATGATTTTGAAATACTCTGGCTGTGGTGGTCATGGGGTAATCTCCTGTAGATTGTTTCGAAAAATCAAAAAAACACGTTATCAGTATACCTCATGTAATGTACCAATAACGTGCTTTTTAGAAAATGTTAGAGAATGCTCTTGTTGAGGGTTGCCAGAAACTCCATGTTATTGCTTGTCTTGGACATATGCTGTAACAACGCCTCCATCGCCTCCAGGCCACGCTGGTCGGCTAGCGTAGAGAACATACGGCGCATAACAACGACAGCACGCAGAGTCTTATCGTCGAGGAGCAGTTCTTCGCGGCGGGTGCTGGAGAGAGAGATGTCAATGGCGGGGAAGACACGGCGTTCCGCAAGCTTGCGGTTCAGTACCAGTTCCATATTACCGGTACCTTTAAACTCTTCGTAAATTACGTCATCCATACGGCTACCTGTATCTACAAGGGCAGTGGCGATAATCGTCAGGCTGCCGCCCTCTTCGATTTTACGAGCCGCTCCAAAGAAGCGCTTCGGTGGGAACAACGCGCTCGGATCAAGACCGCCAGAGAGTGTACGTCCGCTTGGCTGCACTGCCAAGTTATAGGCACGGCTCAAGCGCGTAATACTATCCAGCAGGACCACTACGTCACGTCCACCTTCCACCAAACGTTTGGCCCGTTCCAGAACCATCTCAGCAACACGCGTATGCGCCTCAGTTGGCTCATCAAATGTTGAACTGATGACTTCGGCACGCACCGAACGTTTCATATCGGTGACCTCTTCTGGCCGTTCGCCGATCAAGGCAATCATCAGATGTGCATCATTATAGTTTTCAGTAATCGAGTTAGCGATAGATTTGAGCAGCATGGTTTTACCAGCCTTTGGCGGGGAGACGATCAAACCACGCTGACCACGCCCAATGGGGGCAACCAGGTTGATAATGCGACCGGAGATATTTGAGGGGCCTGTTTCCAGGTTAAACATCTCACGGGGGAAAATCGGGGTTAAGACATCAAAATGGGGACGACGCTTAGCAATTTCAGGATCTACACCGTTAATGGCTTCAACACGTAAAAGACCATAGTACTTTTCATTATCCTTAGGAGGACGAACCTGGCCAGAGACCATATCGCCAGTGCGTAAGCCAAAGCGGCGAATTTGCGACTGGGATACGTACACGTCCATATTCCCTGGAAGGAAGCGTTCTTGCCTGAGGAACCCGAAGCCATCCTCCACAATTTCCAGCACTCCAGCGCTAAAGATATTTCCCTGCTGTTCGGTGTTGGCTTGAAGAAGTCGGAAAACGAGGTCTTGTTTTTTGAGGGCGGTGTAACCTGAGAGTTCGAGGTCGCGAGCGATGTCGCGAAGCTCAGTGATAGTTTTTGTTTCTAGCTCAGCGATATTCACGTTGTGTTGGGCGAAGCAAATCCGTTGGGAGTAACACGCCCATTCTCCTTTCTGCGATGAACCTTGGCAGGTATGGTGGGAAAAATTACTTCTGTTACATATACGGGACTAGTTTCTTTTAGGGAAATACCTTAAATACTTGTGGTGACAACGATGCTAAGTTCATGGGAAATGCAAGAGGTGTCGGCCAAAGTGTCTTTGACAGTGTACATACTACAACACACACAGGAACCAGTATAGCGGGACTATTTGATGGGTGCAGCACATACCTCTGAAGCTAGCTCTAATATATCACAGGCACAAATAGATGTCAAGGAATTTTCCCCGTTTTTAGAAATCTGCCATCCTCTAATGTAAATGTCAGCGATATTGATAATCGACTCATCAAGTTACATGATGCTTAGTAAAGCGAAAAACCAATGAAATATGTCAAATGACCCATGTTTTCATGTCCAAATTCCGCTATGCTTGGGCGTATAAAGAATAGATACATAGGAAGGAGTTGTTAATCATGCATACACAATGTCTTACAGCCAACGCAAAGCTCGAAGCAAATGCCGTCTATCCAGGCACAACCATGACTGAGGACCTCATTGCCGATACCTTCATGATAAAGGATTGGTTTGCAACTACCCCTATGCTTCCAGCGATACCTACGTACCAGGCACCTGACGAGGAAGAATTGCACACTTCATTCGAGCATGCCATAAGTGGTCGTCTTATTGCTGTAAACAGACGGCTGAATCTCGTCAGTGGCCCTCTCACTACGTCAGAGCAAGTACACTTACAAATCACGAAGCCATTACAACAAACATACGTTGCAGCCAACGCGACCAATCATAAGCCAACTCCCCGCTCTACAGACCACGCAAATACAAAGTGGCTGGAAACTACCTGGCAGCGTACTGTCCTGCTCGCCAGTATGGCCTTGATATTCCTCCTCGCTGGCTTTGATATTATGGGCCTCCTCGTCTTACATGCACATTAAAGGCCTTTACACTTGACCGAACCACCAATTTACCGTAATCTATAACAGAGACCAGGAAACGTAACGCAACAAGATAACTCGAAGGGAGAGCAGGTGCAACAGCAACCCAGAAGGACGCAATTTTCTTCACGCTACGGAGGAGGCATCCCCAATGTAACCTCCGCGGTAGGCGTGGAAGAAACAGTCGGTCGCTTACGCGCCAGGCGCAGTTCCCTCTTCACACAGACTGTCATCTGGGTAACAGGGCTGATCTGCCTGGCACTGCTCCTTAGCTCACTGGCCCAGGCATGGTCCAATAGCCAGTTGATGCAACGCGTTACAAGCGCACAGCAACAGTATCAACAGATTCTGGACAAGCACGACTATCTTACAAAACTCGCGAATTATTACAAAGACCCGTTTGTAATCGAGAGCGAAGCTCGCCAGCAACTAGGTTATGTCCGGCCGGGAGAGTACCCTGTAATAATCATAAGCTCGACCAGCCAGCAGCAGCCAATCGCTGTACATCACCAACGACCTCCTGTCCAGCAAGGCTTCTGGCAGGAATGGTGGAACGCCTTCTTTGGAAACTAAGTGGAAAGCTCTGCAACAGCCCTAAAAAAAAGTCCTGATCAGCTTGACAACAATTGTATATAGATGTATAACATTAAAGTAACATTGTAAATGCAATGAGGTAAAAACGTGGAACCACACTACCCCTGTACAGAACCAATCCTCGTGTATACTCTGCTCCAGTTTTGGCTGGAGCTTCTTGGATTGGGACTCGTCAGGCGTTTCGTCGTTTGAATAGATTTATCTTTTAACGGAACGCACCTGAAAAGCGTTCCGTTTTTTTATTACAAAACCAATGAACTCATTTTTATTGTTCGTATGAAGGAGTACATGTATGCGTCCATTAATCGGCATTCCTTGTCAGGCAGACTACCGTGAAGGGTCTGGCCGTCCCATCTATTGCAATAATCGCTCCTACGTCCATGCTATCGAACACGCGGGTGGTGTTCCCGTTCTCATTCCAATGGTTAACGACCTTGGAACGCTTCATACTCTCCTTGAACGCCTGGATGGTATATTATTCTCCGGCGGAACCGACATTCAACCCGTACACTATGGTGAAGACCCCCATCCCTTGCTTGGTAATGTAGACCAGCAGCTCGACGAGCTAGAATTAACAATGGCGCGCTGGGCATTAACAGAAAATAGACCCACCCTTGGCGTCTGTCGTGGGATGCAGCTTGTCAATGTTGCCCTCGGTGGTACCCTCTACCAGGACGTGGATGCCCTGGCCTCACCGACTATCAAGCACAGTACACGTGAATTGCCACGCAACACACTCATACATAGCATACACATCGAAGAGGGCAGCAAAATGGAAGAAATCTTCGGTACGCGCGAAATCCTGGTCAATAGCCTTCATCACCAGGCAGTAAAAGAACCTGGCCGCGGTGTACGTATCAGCGGTCGCGCCGAAGATGGCATCGCCGAGCTACTTGAAGTCCCAGAAAAACACTTTGTCGCCGCCGCCCAGGGTCACCCAGAAGAAATCTATATGCTCGAACCCGTCTGGGCCAACCTCTTCAGCGCCTTTGTTGAGTCTTGCAGCACCCGCAATGCTTCAACACTTGTCATGAGTAACCTACAGGTAGCCTTCGGCGCCTGAGCAACATACCAGGACATGAGGTGTGGGGAAAGATCCCACACCTCATTAAGGAGATCAAGAACGTCGTCACAGTCGTTGCCAAGACGCACCATTATTGGACAGAGCACTGCCTTGCACCTGGCTAAAGTATCCTTCAATGGCACGAGGCACAGTAGGCAGATCACTTCTGCTCAGAACGCTCTTCGTGAGAAAGCCGCTGCTGCAGGTGTAACTGACCAATTTCTTCAAATTCGGCTTCCATATCCCTGCGCACAAAAAGTTCTGCCTCCTGGCGCGAAATTCCCTTTTGTCGTACGCAGGCGATGATCCGATTGACATATGAGTGGCTGATCTCCGCGCGCTGCCACTTTAAATTGGGCATCGGCCGCAGGTTTAAGAGCGAGAAAGGGTGAAATTCATGCTCGCGGAAGGCCAGCGACAACAGTTGCGCATACTCAATCACCGCTTGACAGGTCATTGGGCGAGTAAAAAAGCGGGGTTGTGTGCTCGAAATAATCAAAACACCTGCGACACGTCCCGCGCGCTTCACCGGATAAGCACAGGCGCTGCGCTCAAATTCGTCAATCTCGACCTGTGAACGTTCACTTTCGCTGAAATTGTCCCACGTCTGTAGACGATCAAGCATAGCCGTATTTCCCGCCAGCGTGGTACTCCCCAGGTATGTATGATTCTCAAGCGCAAAGGTCCAGGGATAATTTCCTCGCATCGTTACTTCAACCAGCGAGTGCACACCATCCTCACGAGCAGGCATCAATTTCGCATAGGTAATCGCTAGCCCCCGGCGTTCAGCGTCAAGGTGAAGCAGTACATGTTCAAATATTGCCTGGGTAATCTGCCACTGACGGGCGTCATCATCAATAACCGTCGTAAACAATTCTACGACGCGACGATAAATATCCTCATGAACTCCGGTCAAATCAGTGCGCTCTTGATATCCGTTTTCAGCTACAACAGGGTGTTCCGGCTTCTCCTGAGTAGGCACAAAAACTTTCTTCTGCTTCTTTGGGCGCCCCCGCCTTCTTGGCTGCCCAGATGAGTCATCCCCAGGACCCATATTACATTCCCTTCTTCAGCGCAAAAATACATCATGATACAAGATACAGTGTTTTTGATTATTAGCCGAATGGCCTATGAGTAGTATACCACAAAACGTACACAATGTTTTACATAACCATTCCAAAAGGATGCAGGGGGGACGATTGCCCCGGTAAGCTATCTTTTCTATCTCACTTCAGCCAGATGTATCTTCTCATATATCACAATGTAAATCACAAAAGTACTACAATGTTAAACATATATTGCCTTTTCAAATTATCACCTGTTATACTTTCATCACTAATTTAAACATCCTGGTGTTTCAAATAATCTAATGAGACGGGGGAAATGTTATGGCAACTAACAATACCGTTCACGTAAATGAGTGTGGTCTGCCACTCAACGCCATTGAATGGCTAGAAACGCACCACATTAGCAAAATCGTTGAGCGGAGGCAAATGATACGCGATCTCCAACTGAAAACAGGGAGTTTCATAGTTGATGCAGGCTGCGGACCTGGTCTATGGACACCACTCCTGGCAGAAACTATCGGACCACGTGGCCGCATCATCGGCGTAGATATTTCAGCGGAAGCTTTGGTCACGGCACAGCAGCGCAGTTATAAACAATGGTATCGCAGGCAAGTACAGTATAAATGCGCTGCATTTGAGGAATTACCAATCGCCCCAGGCTCTGCCGATGTTATTTTTAGCGCGAACGTGAGCCAGTATCTCCAGAAGCCAATAGATACCTTTGCTACGATGGGGCGCTATTTAACCAATGGGGGGCGCCTCGTCATCAAAGATATAGATTTCGGTACACTGCGCTTTCACAATATTGATCCTAGCTTGCAGGCGCGAGTCTTCCAGGCTCGTGAACATTGGGAACAGTTGCGTCTAGACGAGGGTTACACCTTTGAGGATAGCTGGGTTGGCTCAAAGCTCGCAGGCTACCTCCGTGCAGCTGGATACGAAAATATCCAGGAGAAGAGCTACCGCATATTACGAAAATACCCACTATCCAGGGAGTATCGCTGCTATCTACAAGGCATAGCCGAGTGGTTCGTCAGTGAGGGAGCACCGCTGCTTGCGAGCGAGGATCTGACCAATTGGCTACAGTGTTTTCTATACGAGACTCAGAATGTCCTGGACCAGGAGTCATTCGCCAGCGAAGAGACCGAGTTTATTGTAACCGGGGTCTGGAATAAGCGTCCTGCCACAAATATTCGCTATTTTCATAGGCGTGCCATCGTATAATCCTGAACACGATCTCCCCTTTTATCTACACAAAAACACAAAATAAAACGGCCTTCCAGGCCGTTTTATTTTGTGTTTTTACTCCTCGACTCGACGTTCTACGGTGTGTTATTCAACTGCTCAGCAATCATCGCAATAGCAATATCACCCACTAATGATTGCAATTGGCCATGAAGTTGACCCATATTCTCCATGCGAGCCGTGATGAATGCATGCTGCGAGGTTCCGCTGGCCAGGCCGGTAAGACCACGTTGCGCAGCCTCATACTCTTCACTAATTTGCGATAACAGCCTTGCTACTTCACTTCTCTGCTCCTGAGCTCCTAGCATAGTTCCCTCCTGATTGCTGTAGCGACCTCTGAGCAACTTATACTAACGATTGATGTGATAATTGCAGCCGACAAATGTGTGATTGTTATTACAATGTTATTACTTGTTAGATACAAGAGCCAAACACACGTTTACACATTTATAGTATGCATGATATTACCCCTGTTGTCTAGTGTTTTGAGGGCCTTTTTTAACAACCAGGCTCTTTTTATGTGATATTTACATGTTTTTGTGCATGTACATACATCAGTATAAACAAAGTGATGTGTTCCTTATAATGAAGAGACGAATGATAGCGAGGAAAATTAACAAGCTTAAGCACCAATGAGAAAGGGAGACACTGCAATCTCCCTTTCTCATTGGTGCTCATTACCCTTAGAAGTAGTGCTTCACTCCGATTACTTTGAGTTTTTTTACGCAGTGCTTAGTTGCGTAATGGCTTACCTGTCATCAAAATTGCCTGCATCCTATCCTGAGTCTTCTCCATACCGCAGAGAGTAAGGAAGGCTTCCCGCTCCAGGTCAAGGACATACTGCTCAGTAACCGGGGTATTGGGCGAACACTCTCCGCCCGTCAGCACACGGGCGAGATGACGAGCAATCACCGCGTCATGCTCGCTCACCTTTCCTGTCACTAAAAGGTTTTCAACTTGCTGCTCCAGCACCAGGCGAGCACCTGGCCCTGGCAGAATCATCATTGATGGCTGAGCGGGCTGCCACTTGCCCGCTGCTTGAGCAGCGGCAAGGCGCAGGGCATCGGCCCTGGCGTCACGTAACAACAGGTCACGATTTGTCGTAATGGCATCGCTTTTTCGCAGAAAACGCAGTTCCTGCGCTTCCACTGCGCTGGTAGAGACAGTGGCAACGGCAATGATCTCAAAAGCGCGGCGCGAAGGCGTAAACGGTCCCCCGGTCTTGCCCGCTTTTTGACTCTCCAAACTGGCTCCGTAGCGTAATAGCAGTTCTTTACAGCCGCCTCCCGCTGGGATCAGGCCAACTCCAACCTCAACCAGGCCGATATAGGATTCTGCGTAAACACGCGCATGGTTGGTGTGCATAATGATCTCACAACCACCTCCCAACGCCCGGCCCGCCGGTGCCGCAACAACCGGAATAGGACCATATTTCAGCAATTGGTGCGCCTGTTGCAATCCATTGATTGCCCCTTCCAGCATCTTCCACTCCCCCTGCCTGGAGCCCATCAGCGCCAGCAGCAGATTGGCTCCCGCCGAGAAGTCCGCCGCTTCGTTGCCAATGACTACTGCCCGGAATTGTTTCTGTCCCTCTTCAGCAACGTAACGCAACATCTCAATGATGCCTTCATCAATCGAGTTCATTTTCGTATGGAACTCGACACAGGCTATCCCATCGCCCAGGTCGATCAGCGCAGCAGAGCCATTATCTCGAATAAGCCCATTCTTCGTAGCGCCGGCAGCCCCTCCCACATGTCCACTTTTCAGGGCCTCCAATGAGATCGTTCCCTCTGGTGTTAGCACCGGTTTGTAGCTGTGAGTATGAAAATCAAAGTACTGTCGCTGCCCTGTCGTACCAATATAGAATGTGCCCTGGCCGTCCACCTGGACGTGCCGTACAAGTTGCGGTATCTCCCGGCCTTGTAGCACTTTCTGCATAACATCAGGATGTTGTAGCAGTACGTCCCAGACCTCGAAGCTGCCCATTTCAAAATTAAAGCCCCAGCGCATGGCTTCATCAATAGCGACAATGCTATCAGCGATCTCCATGGCAAGTTCTGCTGCATAGATCAGCGAATCTGCTGTCGTCTGTCTCGCTAATTGTGCTGCCCGGTCATCCCCAGCCAGGATAGTCAACATGCGCTTTGCCGGGTCGCTGATATTGCGCGCCTCTCCGATGGAGGGATAGCGCACCTTCTGCTGCGGCTGGTACTCCAGGGTATTCAGGTTAAGTTCCAGGATGGTCGATCCGCCCTCTGGACTTTTGATGCGTTTATAAAAGCCCTGGCCGCTTTTTTCACCGAGCCAGCCGCGGCGAATCATCTCACGGACAACCTCTGGCATACGGAAGGTCTCGCGTTGGGGATCTTCTGCCGCATTTATATACAGGTTATCGGCGACATTGACCAGCGTATCCAGGCCGGACAGGTCAGCGGTGCGGAAGGCCGCTGAATTAGGCCGCCCCATATTTGGCCCCAGGATAGCATCGACCTCGCTGATACTATAGCCTTCGCTTAGCGCATACCGAAACGTCGCCATAAACCCGTAGGTGCCGATACGGTTGGCAATGAAGTTTGGGGTATCCTTGCAAAAGACAACACCCTTGCCAAGCACTTCCGTGGCAAATTGCTGCATAAACTGCAACAATGCTGGATCAGTGTCAACATCGGGCACAATTTCCAACAGGCGCATGTAGCGCACCGGGTTGAAGAAGTGTGTAATCAAGAAGTGCTGGCGGAAATCCTCGCTGCGCCCTTCGGTGAGCATATGTGCAGGTAGCCCAGATGTATTTGAACTGATGATAGTACCCGGAGTCAGCACTTGCTCAACTTTGGTGTAAAGGGCGTGTTTGATGTTCAGTCGCTCGACGACCGCCTCGATAATCCAATCGACGTCGGCCAGGTCCTCCAGGTCGTCCTCGATATTACCCACCGTCACAAGACTGGCAGCACGTTTACTATAAAAAGCCGCGGGACGGGCTTTGAGTGCCTTTTCCAACCCCATGCGCGCTATCTTATCGCGATCTCTTCCAGCATCCGGCGGTACAATATCGAGCAGGAGGCTGGGGATTCCGACGTTAGCGAGATGCGCGGCAATTGCCGCTCCCATCACTCCTGCGCCTAGCACCGCGGCTTTGCGAATATGATATGTCATAACTACGCCAACCTCTCGATAATCGTCGCCAGACCCTGGCCTCCGCCGATGCACAGTGTGGCGATACCAAACGTCTTATCCTCGCTTTGCAAATCATTGATCAGCGTGGCAATAATGCGAGCGCCGCTACAGCCGAGCGGGTGACCCAGGGCAATCGCGCCACCATGTGGGTTGAGTTTCTCCACATCGATCCCCATGGCCTTGACGACTGAAAGTGTCTGCGCGGCAAAAGCCTCGTTGATCTCAATGATATCAATGTCGCTCAATTGCATGCCAGCTCTCTGTAGCACCTTTTTCATAGCGGGCACCGGCCCAATACCCATAATATCTGGACGCACACCTGCTACCGCCATCGTATGCACTTTGGCCAGGGGGGTAATACCCAGGTCTCGCGCCTTTTGCGCAGACATCAATACAACCGCGGCTGCCCCGTCGTTGAGTGGGCTGGAGTTACCAGCTGTGACGGTGCCACCCTTGATGAAAGCAGGTTCGAGACTGGCAAGCTTCTCCAACGAGGTATCGCGGCGCGGCCCTTCATCAATCTCCATGATGGTGCCATTCGGCAACCGTACCGGCACAATTTCGCGTTTGAATATACCGTTATCGGTGGCCGCGACTGCGCGCTGGTGACTACGCAGCGCGAAAGCATCCTGGGCTGCGCGACTGATGCCGTATTCTCGGGCCAGGTTCTCCGCTGTCATCCCCATCGGAATATAGCTGGAGAAGCCGTATTCCAGTTCGCATGGTGGATAGGGTGAGCTGGTCTCCTCACCCTCGCGAGACTTGATGAGGCGAGGATTGAAACTGGGATTGAAGCCGCCCATGGGCACGCGCGACATACTCTCAATGCCGCCAGCGACAAAGACCTCGCCCAAACCCAGCATGATATTCTGCGCTGCCATGTTGACCGCTTGCAGGCTGGACGCGCAGAAGCGATTGACGGTAACGCCGCCAGCTGTCTCTGGCAGGCCCGCAAGGGCGCCAACGAGCCGCGCCAGGTTCATGCCTTGCTCTCCCTCGGGGAATGCGCAGCCAAGAATAACATCTTCGATCAACGAACGATCAAGCTGCGGTACACGGTCAACGGCTGCCTTGACGGCTATGGCAGCCAGGTCATCGGCTCGTACATCTTTGAGTACGCCTTTGTTGGCCCGCCCAATAGGCGTGCGTACCGCACTTACGATAACGGCTTCTTCCATATTCTCTTTCTCCTCTTTGCGGTTAAACATCCGACTCAGTCTCACGGATGATACCATAAGCATGGCCTGCTACAATGGATATCCCTGTTTTTCAACAACGATTTTTGCCACTTCACGCTGAAGTGCGACGCCATTGAACAAGTAGTCGCCAACATAAGAGCGAACCAGTTTCAATTCTTCCTCTACTTCGCTTTCAGCGCTGTTGGTCATGATCATCTGATCCAGATTTGAGCGCATTCGCGAATGGGCCAGCCATGTCGCCAGTTGTGCCAGTTTCACATGAGTACTGCTGTTCTCGTCCCCACGACGCACCGCCTGCGTGGCACGGGCCAGTGCACTGTCGCTAGCATAAAGATCGATAAGCAGGTTTGCCAGGTATTCGATGAACTCTTCCTCGTTCTCCAATGCCCGCATATACTTCATTGCGATCTTCAAAGCCGAGTAAATCGTGACATCCTTTGCGCGCTCAAGGGCGTTGACGGCATCCCGTAACTCAGCAGGAATCGACTCGCCCGCACCGTTGAGAGGTTGACCAGCGCGTACACGCGCCTCGATTGTTGGATACTGAGCCGTAAGGGGCAGCTTACCGGTGAGCACGCGGCTGAAGAGCGTACCCGAAGCGACCAGGCGGTTAATTTCATTGGTCCCTTCAAAAATGCGCTGGATACGTGCATCGCGGTATGCCTTCTCGATGGGATACTCTTGCATAAAACCGTAGCCACCAAAGATTTGTACGCCCTCGTCAACAACCATGGCCAGCACTTCGCTACCATGAACTTTTGCCAGGGAGGCCTCGATCGCATATTCTTCAATAGCTTTGAAGGTTTTCTCCGTGTCGTTACCAGCGCTGCGGTGCGCCTGCTCAATGTTGGCCGCGGTACGGAATACCTCGCTCTCGGCGGCATACGTCTCGGCAGCCATGCGCGCCAGTTTTTTCTGAATCATGCCGAACTCGCTGATGAACTTGCCGAAGGCCTTGCGCTCGGTTGTATAGACGGCGGACATACCCAGCGCGGCACGTGCGCCACCCACCGTGCCCGCACCCAGTTTTAATCGGCCAATGTTGAGGATATTGAAGGCGATTTTATAGCCTTTATGAATCTCACCCAGCAGGTTCTCTACCGGGACTTTGGTATCCTCAAAGTAGACCTGGCGAGTGGATGAGCCTTTGATACCCATCTTGCGCTCTTCAGCGCCAGTTGAGACACCAGGCCAGTTCGCCTCGACAATAAACGCCGATGGTTTTTCATTGCCGATACGCGCGAATGCGATCATCACATCAGCGAAACCAGCGTTCGAGATCCATTGCTTAGTACCGTTGAGAATATAATACTTGCCATCCTCGGATAGCTCCGCACGCGTGCTCAAACTCATAGCATCTGAGCCGACGCCGGGTTCGGTCAGCGCATAGGCTGAAATCCACTCACCTGAAGCCAGCTTCGGCAAATATTTCTGTTTCTGTTCCTCGTTCCCATAGAAGACGATAGGCATTGTACCTATGGTAGTATGCGCTCCAAAAGCGACGCTAAAAGAGGCTTCACGCAATTCAGACCCAACCAGGGAACTGGTCAGTAAGCCCAATTCCGCGCCGCCGTACTCCTCCGGTACGTCGATCATCAGCAGGCCTTGCTCACCAGCTTTCTTGACAAGTCCCGGCAATACACCAGGCTCCTGGTGATCAATGGCTTCCGTCAATGGCAAAACTTCGCGTTCTATAAAAGTTGCGCTCGATTCCTCAATCCAGCGCTGCTCTTCGCTGCGTTGCTCTAAAGTAAAAATCTTATCGGCACTCTCGCTCACCGGGGTCGTTAAAAATGCGGTACCTGACTCCGTTGGTTTCATGGTAGTTGACATGCGAATTGGCTCTCCTTTGATTGTTTGATCGTGTTGCTGATACCAGACTGACAGGGCTGGAGCAAGCCCAGCCCGTATATAGCGTTACCAGGGCAAAGACAAGCCCGGCCCATACATCTCATTGTATTTCCTTCCTGGTCACTTTTAGTTCGCGACGCAGGACTTTGCCGATGATAGACTTAGGCAAGGCCTTACGGAATTCAAGTATTTTGGGCACTTTATAGCCCGCGAGGTTCTGTTTGCAGTAGGCAAGGATGCTTTGTCGCGTCTCTTCCGAGGGCGCGAATCCCGGCTTCAGGATCACGAAAGCGGCAACGGTTTCACCTCTGTACTCGTCAGGGGTGCCTGCTACAGCGGCTTCTTGCACGGCGGGATGATGGAAGAGAACCTCTTCAACCTCGCGTGGGTAGACGTTAAAGCCACTGGCGATAATCATATCCTTGGCGCGTTCTATGACATAGAAAAAGCCGTCCTCATCCATCTTGCCAAGGTCACCTGTGTGCATCCAACCATTCTTCGTAAAGATCGCCTCAGTCTCGTCCTTGCGGTTCCAGTAGCCTTTCATAATATTAGGCCCTTTCACCACGATCTCGCCCTCCATGCCAGCGGGAAGAGGTTCGCCGGTGACCTGGTCCAGGATAGCTGAATCCACACCAGGGAGAGGGAGACCAATACTGCCATTGCGGCAGTTATCCGTCAACGGGTTGCAGTGAGTGACAGGGGACGCTTCACTTAATCCATAGCCTTCAACCAGCCTGCCATGGGTAACTTCCTCAAAATCATGCTGTATTTTGGCGGGTAACGGCGCGGCGCCGCTGATGCAAAACTTAATCGAACTCAACTGTTCGGTGTGCTTCCCGGCTTCACGCATAATGGCAAGGTACATGGTAGGTATACCTGGGAAAAGAGTGGGGTGGTACTCGCGAATGGTTTTTAAGACACCAGGCGGCTTGAAATTCGGCAAAAGCACCATCGTGGCAGCAGCAAGAATAGAGAGATTCATGCCGACCGTCAAACCATATGAATGGAAGAAGGGAGCCACGCATAACATTACTTCTTCGGCATCGTAAACTTGCGGTGTCCAGTCACGGATCTGCATAGCATTGGCAAGCAGATTGCGATGGGTCAGCATAGCACCTTTTGAAAGCCCTGTTGTGCCACCAGTGTATTGCAGAACGGCCAGGTCATCTCCTGAGGATTGCACTGGTAAGTTGAAAAGCTCTATCCCCCTCTTCGCATGTGACTCCAGCATCTCGCTCATGCTGTACAGCGTTTTGTCCTTATGGCGTTCATTGTTGGTCAGATGTGGCTCTAGACGTTTGGCTCTTCGCTGACTGAGCGGATAAAGCGTGTGCATCATAGGCGGCAGGTAATCAGCCGGGCTGGTGAGAATGATGTGTTCAAGGGCAGTCTGGTCACGTACAGAACGGACAGTAGGGTAGAATTCTTCCATCATCACGATGATACGTGCACCGGAATCCGCGATTTGATGCTGCATTTCGCGTCCAGTATATAAAGGGTTCGTTGGAACTGCCACAGCTCCCGCTCGTAAAGCACCATAAAAAGCGATCGGGTACTGCGGAATATTGGGCAGCGCAATCGCTACCCGATCGCCTTTCTGTATACCCAATTTCTGTAGCCCGACGGCAAAGCGATTCGCCAGAGTAGAAAGCTGAGCGTAACTGATTTTTGTTCCAAAGTAGATCAGGGCCGTATGCCCTGGATACTTTTTTGCCGTCTGGTCAAGCAACCATGTCAACGGATAATCAGGGATAGCAAGATGGGCGGAAACGCCCTCTTCATAGAAACGTACCCATGGCCGGGTAGACAGTACGCCTTCATCTCCGACGGTGGTACTCGCCGCAGAATCTCGTGGAGATTGAGAGTCATTGATAACAGATGAATCAGACATACTACACCTCTCATACTGGTATCGCCTTTTGTGAATACCGAGGCGACGCTCATGTCGCAACCAAAGCATAAACATCCTTATAGTAATTATAAGTCGCCAGTGATGATAAAGATATGTTGCCAGCTAACAATTTTGTGATGTATAATGAACGTGTAGCTAACAGAAAATGGGGATGAGAAATGAGTGTAGAGATAACCGCATCCGATTTTGCACAACTTGTCGCACGCTTTAGACAGCAGCATGGCATGTCACAGGGTCAGCTTGCCCATGCAACGCGTCTCTCACGCACCTATATTTATCATATAGAAAATGGCATGCGCAAAAATCCCTCGCCGCACGTTGCCGAGAGTATTGTGCGCGCTCTTCAATTGCAGGAAGACGAGAGGCGTCAACTCTTCAGTGCCTTCACGAAACTGACTGGCCATTACCTGGATACCGAGAAGGTCGAAAGCACGCTGCTGGACTTTGGCGAGTTGGCTCGTCTGCTGGTGCACAATACCTCGTATCCGGCCCACTCCCTCGACCGCCTCTGGTACCTCCACTCGTGGAATGATGCCGCTATTACCCTGTTTGAAGTTGAAAAAGAGATTATCCAAGGAGAGAAACTCCACCTCTTAGACCTGGTATTTGATGCTAGCCGTCGCCGCCATTACTACGGTTGGGAGGACCTCGCCCACCGCCTGGTTAGCGATTTCCAATACAACACGCGCACGTTGACCCACCTGCCTGCATATAAAGAACTTTGGAAGCATCTCCGCGAGTTCCCTGAGTTTCGCCGCATCGCCGCCGCCGCGTATGCAGAGGGAAAACCTGCCCCCTCCTTCGCGTTTCAGATACAAAACAGCAAACTTGGCCGCGTCACCCTGCGCACCGCGACAACCGTCTTCACCGGTATATCTACCTATTCGATGGTCAGTTACGTGCCCGGCGATAAGCAGACGTTGGAGATTTATCGAAGATATAACTGGCAGCCACGTTAAAGAACACCTGCCTAAGCATGTTCCTTTGCGCTCAATCTCTCAATAGCCTTTTCAGTAACTTCCAGACCCGCTTTCAAGACGGCCTCCTTATAGTCCCGCACCAGCATTTGATACTCCAGGAGACGGGGCCGCCGCGTGGGGCGCGTAGAATATTGCTGCCGCGCCCACTCCATATGCTTAAGTTGTTTCAGCAAGCTAGCGCGATGTTCCAATAAATGCTTGAGAGCTACCTCATCTGAAGTCTCACCGCAGAAAAAAAGTTTCGTCAGAAAATCGTCCTTGGAGAAGCGGCCGGGCACCTCCTCCTGTAGCCATCGATCAAGCTCAGCCTCTCCGGCAGGCGTGAGACGATACACTTTGCGGTCCGGACGGCTTTTCTGCACAATCACCTCGGCCTCGACCAGTTCCGCGTCGCTCAGTTTCTTTAAAGTCGTATAGATCTGGCTGTTACCGGCATTCCAATAGCTGGCCAGGGCACGGTCAAACGCTTGTTTAATATCATACCCACTCATTGGCCTTGCACCCAATAAGCCCAGAATAATATAGCGCAGGGTATTACGCGAGGAAACACGGCTGGAGACCTCGCCGCCGTCCTCATAGCCGACCGCTGCTGAATCAATTTGTTCTTTCATACGATGATATGTTCTTTACTATGACATCATTTGATTATGCTGTTTAACTTATTCAACTGGAGAGCGGAAAATCCAGCGAGGGCGGATAAATCGGCGCAGGGTGCGATAAATCGGCCCCTACAGATGGCCAGATTATGTTGCTAAAAGTCATTATCAAATATTATAACACCATGGATGGTACTCACAAGAGGATGCAATAGTTTCTCTGTTTTGCCCCAAATGATATACTCTATGAGTGGACGGATCTACCTGTATTTTCTAACCTTAACCTTTGTAACTGTTTCAGGTGTTTCACACAAGTTTGAGTCGAGGTGACTCACTGTATCAGGTGTATCAGGTGTATCAGGTGTATCAGGTGTATCAGGTGTATCAGGTGTATCAGGTAAGTTTGAGTCGAAGTGGCTCACTGTTTCAAGAGTTTCAAGAGTTTCAGGTGTTTCAAGTGTTTCAGGTGTTGCAGATGGAGCCTGTCTGTTTTTTCTAACTCTAACACTTGTAACTCGTATATTTTGAGGAAGAACATCACTAAACTCAATACAATAAACTCTGGCAAATCACACAAAAACCACAATGCACAATGAGACGTTTGA
>WNFY01000316.1_pt1 | contig 50579 bp, 40 predicted proteins | sample 5400091 | NCBI WGS metagenome assembly WNFY01 (sample SAMN13153364, study PRJNA577476) | soil metagenome | isolation source: 60 cm soil or saprolite under grassland replicate 1 | place: USA:California | collected 2016-06-15
CAGGCGGTGCTCGTGGCGGATGGCATCGCGGCCCAGGACATCACAGTGGTGGCATCGGGCATCGATCCCGACGAGGTGCGACGCGCCGCGCGCCCCCCCCTCAACGTGCGCGCCCGCCTCGGCCTGCCACCGGACACGCCCCTCGCCGCGAACGTCGCCGCCCTGGTCGCTCACAAGGACCAGCATACCCTGATCCGGGCCGCGCAAGTGGCGCGGGCGGCCCGCGACGACCTCCATTGGGTCATCGCCGGTGAGGGCGAGCTGCGGGGCGCGCTCGAGGCCGCGCTGGCGCGTCTCGACATCGGGGACCGCGTGCATCTGCTGGGGTACGTTCCCCAAGCCGACGCCCTCATCGCGGAGGCCGACGTGCTGGTGATGTCGTCGAAAGAAGAAGGCCTGGGCAGCGTGGTGCTGCACGCGCTGGCGCTCGGCAAGCCGGTGGTGGCCACGCGTGCCGGCGGCCTCCCGGAGATGGTGCCGGAGCCCTGGCTCGTCCCGGTGGGCGACGCCGCTGGGCTCGCCCGGAAGGTGGTGCACGCGCTGGATCACCCTTCCCCCGTCCCGCTTCCCCCGCAGTTCACCGCCTCGGTCATGGCCGCCGGCGTCTTGGCCGTGTATCGCTCGCTCGTCTAGTGCCGTTCCAACTCGGTGTCCAGGGTGACGAACCGGTGCCTTGACGTGAAAAGTTGGAACGGCACTAGATTGCAGGGCCATGATCTACGTGTGTGTACCGGTCCACAACGAAGCCCGCACGGCGGGGTTGGTGCTCTGGAAGGTCCGCCAGGTGTTCACGGCGTTTCCCCGCGAGTATCAGCTGCTGGTACTGGATGACGCCTCGACCGACGAGACGCGTGAAGTGCTGGCGTCCTACGCCAAGGTGTTGCCGATGACCGTAGTGACGCACCGGGCGCGTGAAGGCTACGCGCGCAGTCTGGAGGAGCTGCTGCGACTCGCACTGCAGCGCACGGACCGGCCCAAGCGCGACTGCGCCATCACGTTGCACGCCGACTTCGCCCACTCCCCCGAAAGCATGGAAGACATGGTGAAGCGGCTCGAGTCGGGGGCCGACCTCGTCGTCGCCGAGCAGGTGGAGGAGCGGGGGCGGGGGTCGCGGGGGCTCCGCTGGGCGCGTCGCTGGGCCCCGCGGCTGGTGCGACTCCCCGGGCTGCGCGACCCGATGTCGGGATTCGTGGCGCTGCGTCTGATCGTGCTGCGGCAGGCGCTGCGCAACGACGGCACGCGGCTGCTGCTCACTGACGGCTGGTGTGCCAGCGCGGAGCTCGTGGCCCGGCTCGCGCGCCATGCGCGCCGCCTCGACACCATTCCCGCGGCCGTGCGCTACGACCTGGTGCAGCGGCCCTCGCGGGTCCGGCCGTGGCACCAGCTGCTCGAGACGTGGCGGGCGCGTACCGTCATTCGCGCGGCTCGTACCGCGGTCGTGCTGCTGGTGCTCGCCGCCTCGCTGCGCGCGCAGTCGGACACCGGTCGGGCCGACTCGACGCGCGCTGCTGCGTCGGGATCGCTCACGGCGACGGCGACGACCCCCGCCCCTGCCCCCACCGCCGTGCCGTTTCCGGTGGGCGAGCGGCTGGTATACGGGGCGCGGTACGGGCCCTTCAGCGTCGGCACGGCCACCATGGAGGTCGCGGGCGTCGACACCATCCGCGCCGTGGAGGCGGTGCACTTCCGGTTCCTGATCGACGGTGGTGCCCTGTGGTACCACATTCATCAGAACCTCGAGTCGTGGGTGGGGCGCCGCGATTTCCGCTCGCGCCGGTTTCTGAATCAGACCGAGGAGAAGGGCAAGGCGTGGGAGCGGAAGTTCGAGATCTATCCCGACTCCGGTATGTACCGCGAGGCGGGGCGCGACAGCGCGGCGCCCACGGTCGCCGACCCGCTCGACGACGCCGCGTTCCTCTACTGGATCCGGACCGTCCCGCTCGAGGTCGGCAAGCGCTACGAGTACCGGCGCTATTTCCGCCCCGAGCGCAACCCGGTCATCGTCGAAGTGTTGAAGCGCGAGCGTGTCAACGTCGCGGGCCGGAAGTGGGACGCGATCGTGATCCGTCCGCGCATCCCGAACGGCGGCGGCATCTTCGCCGAGAAGGCCGACGCCCGGATGTGGCTCTCCGACGAACAGCCGCGCATCATGCTCGCGCTGCAATCGAACTTCTCGTTCGGCCAGGTGACGCTGAAGCTCAAGGAGTATTCCGCTCCTGCGACAGATCACCCATGACCGACTACCGCGAGGCGGATTTTTCGCGACTCAAGACCGTTCCCATCGCGCAGCGCCCGAACAAAGTCGATCCCTCGCTCCTCGCCCAACCGCCCGGTGGCGACCGGACGTTCGCCGCTTTTTGGGACTCGCTCCCGGACGTGCTCGCCGCCCGGGACGCGCGCGAGCTGGCACGCCTGATCGCGCGCGCCGCCGGCCGACGTGGCGTGGTCGTGATGCTGGGCGGCCACGTGATCAAAGTCGGGCTCGGGCCCGTGCTCGCGGCCCTCGTGCGGCGCGGCGTGATCACCCACTTGGCGCTCAACGGCAGCGCCGCGATCCACGACTTTGAGCTCGCCGCCTACGGCGGGACGAGCGAGGATGTGGCCGCGGGGTTGGCCGACGGCACGTTCGGGATGGTGGAGGAAACGGGACGCGAGATGAACGCCGCCATCGCCGAGGGCGCACGCGCCGGCCGGGGCATGGGCGAGGCGCTGGTGGACGCGCTGCGGCACCGGGCCGGCCTCGCCGCACCGGAGGCGTCGCTGCTCGTCGCCGCCGCGGAGCGCGGCGTTCCGGTCACCGTGCACGCGACGGTAGGCGCCGACATCATCCATCAGCACCCAAACGCCGATGGCGCCGTCCTCGGCGCCACCAGCCACCGCGACTTCAAGCGGCTCGCGGCGTCGCTGCCGGCGCTGCACGACGGCGGAGTGGTGCTGAATCTCGGGAGCGCCGTGGTGATGCCCGAGGTGTTCCTCAAGGCGCTCACCGTGGCGCGCAATCTGAACGGGGGAAAGCCGACGGGGTTCACGGCGTGCGACTGCGATATGCAGCGCCAGTACCGCCCGCGGATGAACGTGGTGGAGCGCCCGACACTCGCCGGTGGCCGGGGGATCCAACTCACCGGCCACCACGAGATTCTGATCCCGCTGCTCGCGTGGGCGGTGCTGCGCGAGCTGGATGCGCGCTAGCTACGCGTCGGCCGGACGCCCCTTGATCATGTCGCGGATCTTGTCCGCCGTGGTGGGGCTGACGAGCCGAAGCACGAAGTAGAGAATGAAGCCGATGGCGGCGAGCTTCAGGATCCACAACGCGATCCCGAAGACGCCCGCGAGCAGCCCGAAAAAGATGTTGAGGGCCACGAACGCGAGCGCGGCGAAGATGGCGAAGCCGAGGATGCTGCGGAACATGGGGGTCAACCTCCGTGGAGCCCCGACGCGAGGGCCGTACGACGCAATCTAGCAGCCGGTTTCACACGGGCGCCAGCACGTGAGCACCGCGGATGTGGCCGTCATCGGGGGCGGCGCCATTGGGGCCGCCTGCGCCCGGGCGGCGGCCCTGCGGGGCCTCGCGGTCGCCATTTTCGAGCCCGGCCCCGACCCGGCCGCGGCGTCGCCCGCCTCGGCGGGCATGCTCGCCCCCCAGATCGAGCCCGCTGACGATGCGCTGGTGGCCCTGTCGGTGCGGGCGCGCGACCTGTACGAACCCCTCGCCCCGGCGCTGCGGGAAACGACCGGCATCGACATCGGCTTCTGGCGGTCCGGCATCGCCGCCGTCGCATTCGACGAGCCCGACGCCGTTCGGCTCAAGGAAGACGTGGCCCGGCAGCGCCAGGCGGGGTTGCGGTGCGACTGGCTGGAGGCGGACGAGGTGCGGGAACGCTGGCCCGGCGCCGCCCCTGAGTGCCACGGGGCTCTGTTCGCACCGGAAGACGGCGCGCTCGACCCGCAAGGGCTCACCCGCGCCTGCCTGTCGGACGCCCGCCGCCTTGGGGCCGCGCTCCACACCGAGCCGGTCGAGTCGATCCTGGTGGCTCAGGGCCGTGTCACCGGCGTGGTCGCGGCGGGGGGCATGACCAGCGTGGATCATGTCGTGCTCGCGGCGGGTGTCTGGTCCCCGCGCATCCAGGGGCTCCCCCGCGCCCTCCCCGTAGAGCCGTTGCGTGGTCAAATGGCGGCCACCGTCTGGCCCGACGGCTGCCCGCCTTCCATTCTCTACCACGACCTTGGGTATGTCCTGGCACGCGCCGGCGCCGCGCTCTTGGGGAGCACGATGGAGCGCGCCGGCTACGACGCCCACGTCACGAACGAGGGTCTCGCCCAGGTGTTCCGCGGTGCCGTACGCCTGCTCCCCGCCCTGCTCACCCAAGCCGTGCAGCGCGTCTGGGCAGGCCTCCGGCCCGCCACCCCGGACGGTCGCCCGATCCTGGGGCCCGATCCGGATGTTGCAGGGTTGTGGTACGCCACCGGACACGGTCGGAACGGTATCCTGCTGGCTGCGCTCACGGGCGAGATCGTCGCGGACCTGGTCACCAAGGGGGCGACCGACGTCGAGATCGGGCCGCTCGGCGTCGAGCGTTTCAGTCAGGCCCCGAGCCCCTAGCCCCGAAGCCCGAGTCCCACGATGTATCGCACCTGCGCCTTCTGTAACGGCAAGCTCGACGGTGACGGCGGCCCTACGGACCTCGGGGTGGGACGCCGGCTCGCGTTCGACGAGTGGAAGGGGCGCCTGTGGGTGATCTGTCCCAGGTGCTCCCGCTGGAACCTGGCGCCGCTCGACGACCGCCTGGAGCGAATCGAGGCCCTGGCGCGGGCGGCAAGCGACGGCCGCGTGGCGGCCGCGACCGACCAGGTCGCACTCATCCGCTGGCACGGCTACGACCTGGTGCGCGTGGGCAAGCCGCGGCGCCTCGAGCTCGCCACGTGGCGTTACGGGGAACGCCTGCGGGCGCGGCGCCAGGAGCAGCTCAAGTTCGTCGTCCCCATGACGGTCGCGGCGGTGGGGCTCGCCGTGGCGGTCAACGTCGCGGCCGGCGGGTCGGTGGGCGTGTTCGTGTGGAACACGCCCCGGCTCGTCAAGCGGATCTACGTCGAGATGGTGGGGCGCCGGAAGGTGGCCCTCGTGGACCCGCCGATTTGCGAGCGCTGCGGCAGCGTGATGGTGTTGCGCGCACGGCATCTCGAGCGCGCGCGTGTCACCACGACCGCGCGCGAGGGGCTAGCGCTGCTCCTCATCTGTCCGAGCTGCAAAGCGGAGGGGACGATGCTCACGGGGAGCGACGCGCAGTTCGCGCTGCGGCGCGGCCTGACCTACCTCAACCTGGCGCGCGGTGGCCGGCAGCGCGCCGAGGACGCGGCCCGCCTGGTCGAAGGTGTCGGCGGCGCGCACCAATTGATCCACGACGTGGCGCGCCGCGAGCTCACCCTGCGAAGCCTCGCCCCGGACCGGCGTCTCGCCCTGGAAATGGCGGTCGACGAGCGTGCCGAGGTGGAGGAGCTGGAGCGTCAGTGGAAGGAGGCCGAGGAGATCGCCGAGATCGCCGACGGCATGCTCAGCTCTGACCCGGGGATCGACGAGGAGCTCCGGCAGCTGAGGGAGCGGGCCGAGCGAGAGAAAAAGCGATCCGGTTGACCCGATCAACCGTATGGTTGAAATTTTGTCGATGCGGCTACCCGACCCCCTAGGAACTCGCTATTTTGTGGCTAGTTATGGCCACCCCTCCCCTCGTCCAATTGCAGCGTCCGCGTCCTGTTCATCCAGTCGATCGCAAGCCGCCGTGGCTCAAGGTCCCCGCTCCCGGCGGGCCCAATTACGTCGCTCTGAAGCAGCTGATGCGAGACCACGGCCTTCATACCGTGTGCGAGGAGGCCCACTGCCCCAACATCGGGGAGTGCTGGGAGCACCGCGCGGCCACGTTCATGATCCTGGGCGACGTGTGCACGCGCAACTGTGCGTACTGCGCGGTCGCGCACGGCACGCCCGCCGTCCTGGACGAGGACGAGCCGCTGCGGCTCGCCGCCGCTGTGGAGCGGATGGAGCTCAAGCACGTCGTCATCACCTCCGTCGACCGCGACGATCTACCTAACGGGGGCGCCGAGATCTTCGCGGCGGCGATCACGGAGATCCGGCGGCGCGCACCGGACACGTCGGTCGAGGTCCTGATCCCGGATTTCAAGGGCAGTGAAGCCGCTCTCCGCATCGTCGTCGACGCCCAGCCCGACATCCTCAATCACAACCTCGAGACGATCGACCGGCTGTATCGCCTGGCGCGCCCGGGAGGCCGCTACGTCCGAGCGCTCGAGCTGCTCGCTCGCGCCAAGCAGCTCGACCCTGGCATGCTGACGAAGTCCGGCATCATGTGCGGTCTGGGTGAGGAGTGGGACGAGCTGATCGGGGCGATGCGCGACCTGCGCGGCCAGGGGGTGGACATCCTGACCCTGGGCCAATACCTGCGGCCCTCACGCGACCACCTGCCGATCGCCCGCTACTATGCTCCCGACGAGTTCGCCGAGGTACGCCGGCTCGGCCGCGAGATGGGGTATCGCCACGTGGAGGCGGGTCCGCTGGTGCGCTCGAGCTACCACGCGTGGGAGCAGGTGGAGCGGGCGACCGCGTAAATGGCCACCGCCACCGCCCGGACGGCGAATGCGAGCGCCCAGACGGAGCTGGAGCGGCGCATGCTGCGCCAGATGCTGCTGATCCGTCGGTTCGAGGAAAAAGCCGCCGAGGCGTACGCCCTCGGCAAGATCGGCGGGTTCTGCCATCTCTACATCGGGCAGGAGGCCGTCGCGGTCGGCTCGCTCGCGGCCTTGCGGGACGACGACTACGTGATCTCCTCCTACCGCGAGCATGGTCAAGCCCTGACGCGGGGCGTGCCGGCCACCGCCGTGATGGCCGAGCTGTACGGCAAGGCGACCGGCTGCTCCAAGGGCAAGGGCGGCTCGATGCATCTGTTCGACGCCGGGCGGCGGTTCCTGGGCGGCCACGGGATCGTCGGGGGCCACATCCCGCTCGCCGCGGGGATCGGGTTCGCGATCCGCTACAAGGACGGCGACCAGGTCTGCATCTGCTACTTCGGCGAAGCGGCCGTGAACATCGGCGCCTTTCACGAAGCGCTCAACATGGCCTCCGTCTACAAGCTCCCCGTCATCTTCTGCTGTGAGAACAACCGCTACGGTATGGGCACCGCATTCGAGCGCGTGGCGGCGGTCACGGACGTGGTGGAGCACGCCTGCAGCTACGACATGGCGGCGGAGGTCGTAGACGGCATGGACGCGCTCGCCGTGTACGCGGCGACCGAGCGCGCGGCGGAGCGGGCCCGCCAGGGCGGGCACCCGACGCTGCTCGAAGTGCGCACCTACCGCTTCATGGGACACTCGATGTCGGACCCGCTGCACGGCGTGTATCGCACCAAGGAGGAAGTCGAGGAGCAGCGCAAGCGCGACCCGATCGCGCAGCTGGCGCACAAGCTGAAGGACGAAGGGGCGCTCGATGACGCGGCGCTCGACGCGCTCGACGCCGAGGCGCGGGCCCAGACCGATGAGGCGGCCCGTTTCGCCGAGCAGAGCCCCGACCCCGACCCCGCCGAGCTGTTCACGCACGTGCTCGCCGACTGATGGCCACCCTCACGTATCGCGACGCCCTGAACCAGGCGCTGCGCGAGGAGATGCAGCGGGACCCGAACGTCTTCCTGATGGGTGAAGAGGTCGGCGTCTACCAGGGCGCGTACAAGGTAAGCCGCGGCCTGCTCGAGGAGTTCGGGCCGAAGCGCATCGTGGACACGCCGATCGCCGAGCTAGGCTTCGCCGGGATCGGCGTGGGCGCGGCCATGGCGGGCCTCCGCCCCGTGATCGAGTTCATGACGTGGAACTTCGCCGTGCTCGCGCTCGACCAGATCGTCAACTCCGCCGCCAAGATCCTGTACGAGTCGGGCGGCCAGGTGCCGATCCCGATCGTGTTCCGCGGGCCGAACGGCGCCGCGCTGCAGCTCGCGGCCCAGCACTCCCAGGCCTGGGAGTCCTGGCTATCGCATATCCCCGGCTTGAAGGTCGTCGCACCCGCGACCCCCGCGGACGCCAAGGGGCTCCTCAAGTCCGCGATCCGCGACGACAGTCCCGTCATCGTCCTGGAAGGGGAAATGCTGTACAACATCAAGGGCGAGGTGCCGGAGGGAGAGCACATCGTGCCGATCGGCCGGGCCGAGGTGAAACGGCCTGGGAACGACGTCACGCTCATCTGTCACTCGAAGACGGTCACCGTCGCCCTCAAGGCGGCTGAGCAGCTCGCCGAGCGGGAGGGCGTGTCGGCCGAAGTGCTCGACCTGCGGTCGCTGCGACCGCTCGACGAGGCCACGATCGTCGAGTCCGTGTCGCGCACCAACCGCGCCGTCGTGGTGGAAGAAGGGTGGCCCCAGTGCGGCATCGGGGCCCACGTGGTCGACGTGATCCAGCGCGAGGCCTTCGACCAGCTCGACGCTCCGGTGCTGCGCGTCACCCAGGCCGACGTCCCCATGCCGTACAACAAACAGCTCGAGCGCCTCGCGAAGCCCTCCCCCGAGCGCGTGGTCGCCGCCGCGCGCCGCGTGCTCTACCTCGACTGACTCCCCCGTGGCCACCAACGTCTATATGGAAGCGCTCTCTCCCACCATGGAGGAAGGGCGCGTGGCTAAGTGGCACAAGCGGGAGGGTGACGCGGTCAAGGCGGGGGAGACCCTCGCCGAGGTCGAGACCGACAAGGCGGTGATGGACCTGGTCGCGCGCGCGGACGGCGTGCTGCGGCAGGTGGCGGTGGCCGAGGGACAGACGGTGCCGGTTGGGAGCGTGGTGGCGATCATCGCCGCGCCGGGAGAGACGGTCGTGGCGGACGGGGGACGGGGGACGGGGGAAGAGGGACGGGTGGCGTCACCGAAGGGCGTATCAGCGCCTGCCCCGTCCCCCGGCCCCCGTCCCTCATCTCCGGTGGTCGATGCTACGCGCGTGAAGGCTTCCCCCCTTGCGAAGCGCATCGCGAAGGAACGGGGTGTGGACCTGCAGGCGGTAACGGGGTCCGGGCCTGGTGGGCGTGTCGTGATTCGCGACTTGCAGGCGACGGCAGCGACGCCAACACCCGTCCCCCGTCCCGCGTCCCCCGTCCCGGCGGGCGCCGGCGCCCCGTACGCCGACGTCCCCCTCACCCAGATCCGCAAAACGATCGCGAAGCGCTTGGCGACGTCGCTCGGTCCCATCCCCCATTTCTTCCTCACCAGCGAAGTGGACATGGAGCGGGCGGCCGAGGCGCGCGAGGCCCTGAACAAGCAGCTCGGCGACCAGGGGGGGAGCAAGGTCTCGTTCAACGACATCGTCATCCGACATCGTCATCAAGGCTACCGCGCTGGCGCTCGTGAAGCATCGCGCCTGCAACGCCTGGTTCCAAGAGGACCATATCCGCTACTGGAACGAGGTCCACATCGGCATGGCGGTGGCTGTGGAGGACGGGCTGATCACGCCGGTGATCCGAAATGCGGACGTGAAATCGCTCGCCGAGATCGGCCGCGAGGCGAAGGAGCTCGCCGACAAGGCCCGCAGCCGGCGACTCCAGCCCAGCGAGTACACGGGAGCCACGTTCTCCGTCTCGAATCTGGGGATGTTCGACATCGACCAGTTCACCGCCGTCATCAATCCCCCCGAGGCGGGGATCATTGCCGTCGGCTCGATCGTACAGAAACCGGTCGTGCTGGATGGGCAGGTCACTGCTCGGCGTCGCATGCGGCTCACGATGAGCTGCGATCACCGGGTGATCGACGGAGCCACCGGGGCCGCGTTTCTGCAGACCCTGAAGCAGATGCTCGAGAACCCGCTGGCGATGCTACTGTGAACGCGGAACGCGAAACGCGGAACCTCGGAAACGCGGAAGTCGGAACGCGGAACGCGGAACAGGCGGGCAGACGCTCGTGAGGCTGTTCCGCGTTCCGAGTTCCACGTTCCGCGTTCGGAGAGGGGGGGCTCTTGGCGAATCAATTTGACGTGATCATCCTGGGTGGGGGGCCCGCCGGCTACGTCGCCGCCATCCGCTCAGCTCAGCTCGGCATGAGCACGGCCGTGATCGAGAAAGAGAAGCTCGGCGGCGTCTGCGTGAACATCGGGTGCATCCCCACGAAGGCCCTGCTCCACTCCGCCTACATCGCGAGGCTGTTACGGGACGCGAAGGAGTTCGGCGTCGAAGCCGGCACCGTGAAGACCGACTACGGCGTGGCGATGCAGCGCTCCCGCAAAGTGAGCGACCAGAACTCGAAGGGCGTCGAGTTCCTGATGAAGAAGAACAAGGTCACCGTGGTCAAAGGCAGCGGCGTACTGCTGCCGGCACGCAAGGTGAAGGTCGGGGGCGATACGTACGAAGCGAAGAAGGCCGTGATCATCGCGACGGGATCGCGCGTAAAGGGCCTGCCGCAGATCGGGCTGGAGATCAACAAGACGACCGTCATTTCCTCGGACGAGGCGCTCTTCCTCGAGAAGGCGCCGGCCTCGCTGGCGATCATCGGCGCGGGAGCCGTCGGCATGGAGTTCGCCGACATTTTCAGCGCGTTCGGTACCCCCGTGACGCTGATCGAGGCATTGCCGCGGATCCTGCCGCTCGAGGACCCTGAAGCGTCGGACGCCCTGGCGAAGAGCTACAAGAAGCGCGGCATCGAGGTGATCGCCGCCGCCAAAGTAAAGAAGGGGACGGCCGCCAAGGACAAGGTGACCCTCGAGGTCGAGGCGAACGGCGCGACGCGCAAGATCGAGGTCGCAGCCGTGCTCATGGCGGCGGGTCGCGCGGTCAACACCGAGAACATCGGCCTGGCGGAGTGCGGCATCCAGGTCACGGAGCGGGGCTTCATCAAAGTCGATGCCGGCCTGCAGACCAGCGCGCCCGGCTATTACGCCATTGGCGACGTGGCGGGGCCGCCGATGCTCGCCCACAAGGGAATGCGCGAAGGAGTGACCGTCACCGAGCTCATCGCGGGCAAGAAGCCGCATGCCATCCGCTACGACAACGTGCCCAGCGTGACGTACTGCCACCCCGAGGTGGCCAGCATCGGGCTCACGGAAGACCAGTGCAAGGAGCGGAAGCTCGACTACGTGGCCGGGCGGTTTCCGTTCTCGGCCAACGGCCGGGCGCGCGGCACGGGCGAGACGGAGGGGTTCGTGAAGATCCTGCGCGACAAGAAGTACGGCGAAATCCTCGGCGCCCACATCGTGGGCGGGCACGCCTCCGAGATCATCCATGAGCTGGCGGTGGCGCGCGAGAACGAGTACACGGTGGAAGAGGTCGAGCTGGCGATCCACGCGCATCCCACCATGTCCGAGGCGGTGGCCCAGGCGGCACTCGATTCGCTGGGCCGCGTGGTGGACATGTGAAAGACCCCCTCTCGATCGGTCTGGGCGGCCTGGCGTGTGGCACCGGGTTTGGAGGCGGGACGATCGTGGCCGCGCTCGTCATCGTGCGCACGCTGGAGCACCACGTGAGCGGCCCCGGCACTCAAGAGAGCGCCGCCGATCCGGTCCTGGCGGGGACGCTCGCCGGCCTCGCCGTCGGGGCGGCGTTCGGCTGGCATCGCAGCCGCTCGTTGGACAGCGTGTGGCAGCGGGGCGTCATCGGGGTGCTGTCGGCCGTCGGCGCGTTGCTGGTGGCCTTCCTCGCCTGGCCGATCGATCATCTGCTCGGCATCCCCGGTCTCGCCGCCTGGGGCGTCGCCAGCTTCGTGCTGGGAGGCGCGGGGAGCGCCTGGTCCGTGCGGGGAAGCCGGGATGACGCATTGAAGGAGCGGGAGTGAGCCGGCGCCGCGTGCAGCTGGTCGAGGCCGGCCGCGTCCCCTACGACCGGGCGCTCGACTGGCAGCGTACGCTCGCCGCGGCGCGGATCGACGGTCGGCTCGAAGCAGACGTGCTGTTGCTGCTCGAGCACCCACCCGTGGTCACGCTGGGCCGCACCGCGCGGGAGGCCCACGTGCTGCGGTCCGACGATCTCGAGGTGGTCGAGGTGGAGCGCGGCGGCGACGTGACGTTCCATGGACCCGGGCAGCTCGTCGGCTACCCGATCTTCGACCTGCGCAGCCCCCCCTACCGGCAGGACCTCCACTGGTATCTCCGCACGCTCGAGGACGCGCTTATCGTGGCACTCGCGGAGCTCGGCATCCCCGCCGAGCGGAACGCGGGCTACACGGGCGTGTGGACGCGAGGCCGCAAGATCGCCAGCATCGGCGTTCACGTGAAGCAGTGGGTCACATGGCACGGATTTGCCCTGAACGTCACGACCGATCTCGCCCAATTCGAGCGGATCGTGCCGTGCGGGATTCCGGGCGTCGAGATGACATCGGTAGAACGGGAAACGGGAAAGGGGAACGGGGAAACGGAGCTGTGGGACGAGGCCGTCGCCGCAGTGGTGCGGGGATTCGAGTGCGCTTTCGACGTCGAGGCAAAGGCGTCTGACGAAGTTCCTGGACGCCTTGCGGCGACGCTCGCCCGTGCCTGATGATCGCCTCCCACCGGGTCAGGTACTGACCACCAAATGGCCCGTGCTGCACTACGGCAACGTGCCGCAGGTGGACACCGCCACCTGGACCTTCGACGTGATGGGACTCGTGGAGCGGCCGTTCGCGCTCACGTACGAGGAGCTGCTGGCGCTGCCGCGGAAAACCGTGATGTGCGACATGCACTGCGTCACGCGGTGGAGCCGACTGGACAACGCCTTCGAGGGCGTGCCGGTGCAGCTGGTGCTGGAGCGCGCGGGGGTGAAACCGGCGGCGCAGTACTGCCTCGTCTCCGCCGAGCAGGGATTCACCACCAACCTGCCGCTCACCGATCTCGATCGACCCGGCAACCTCATCGCGCTCACATGGAACGGCGAGCCGCTCGCACCGGAGCACGGTTGGCCGGCGCGGCTGCTCGTGCCGCATCTCTATCTATGGAAGAGCGCGAAATGGGTGCGGGGATTGACCCTGCTCGACGCGGATGTACCGGGCTTCTGGGAGCAGAACGGCTATCACATGCGGGGCGATCCGTGGAAGGAAGAGCGGTACGGGGGCCGTGGACTCACGCAACACGATATGAACAGACTGAGAAACGCGAGCAAGAAACGGTGAGGCCATTGAAGCGGCCATTCGTCGCTGAACGACCTCCGACCGTTCTCCGTCAGCGAGGCTCACATGTGTCGAGGGCTCTGTACGTTTGCGGCGGCTACGTTCATCTGGACGAGTTGTTACTTCCACACGGCGTTCCGCGGATTGTCGGCCAATCCCGGCAAGACGGTCGAGGTCACACTGACACCTTGGGGAAGCGATAGCCTCGCGCCCCGGCTCGGCGTGGATGTGCACGCGGTCGACGGACGTGTGGTGCCGAGCGGGCGGGATACGCTGGCGCTCGCGGTCAGCCGTGTGCTCCTGTCGAGCGGCAAGATGCAGCCCTGGCTGCAGGAGCGGGTCGCCTTACCGCACGACGCGATCGCCAGGGTGGAGGGACGACGGTTCTCTGCGCCGGCGACGATGCTCTTGGCCGGCGGCGCGGTGGCAGGCCTCATAATCGCGGCGAAGGCCGTCAGGAAGCCCCCGTGTGTGTCGATGGCTTCGACTTGTTGACGTGCAGCCCTCCCGTGCGCCCGACGCCCCGGGAGCCCAGGAGCTCATAGAATCTTTGAAACACGCGGATCCCGTCCCACAGCTGCTGCAGGTCGAGCTTCTCGTTCGGCGCGTGCAACCGGTCGTCCGGCAGGCCGATGCCCGTCAGAATCACGGGAGCACCGCTCTTCCCGAGCGCCGGCACCACGGGGATCGAACCGCCAGCGCGGGCCGGCACGGTGCCACGCCCCACCACCTCTTGGAAAGCCCGGTCGAGCAGCTGGAATGCAGGGTGCGTCACAGCGACGGTCGCGGGATCCGCACCGTGCAGGAAGCGGACGCTCGTCTGGACGTGCTTCGGCGCGAGGCGCCGCACCGCCGCCGCGAGCTGCCGCTCCACGACCTTGAGCTTCTGGTCCGGAACGAGCCGCAAGCTCACCTTGGCGGTCGCCTCGGCCGGGATGACGGTCTTGGCGCCGTCGCCCGTGAATCCGCCGGTGATACCGTGGATCTCGAACGTGGGCAGGGCCCACAGCCGCTCCAGCACGGAATACGCCTTGAGCCCGGTCAGCGCCTTGGCCTGCACGCGGTGCTTGAGAAACTCGCTCTCCTTGAAGGGCAGGCGTTTCCACGTGGCGAGCTCCCGCTTGGAAGGACGCCGGACCGCCGTGTACAGGCCGGGCACGTGGATCTTGCCGTCGGGAGTCTTGAGCCGGCCGAGCAGCCGGGCCAGCTCCTCGTGCGCGTTGGGCGCCGCGCCGCCGAACTCGCCGGAGTGGAGATCCGACTTGGCCGTGCGCACGGTGATCTCCGCGTAGCACAGGCCGCGAAGCGTCGTGTACACGGCAGGCCAGCGGGGCGCGACGTACGCCATGTCGGCGATGAGAACCACGTCCGCCCGCGCGCGCTCCGGCTCGCGCCGCAGCAGCTCGAACAACACGCGGCTGCCGTATTCCTCTTCTCCTTCGATGAGGAAGCGAAAATTGACGGGCGGCCCGCCGCGGGTGCCGTTCGCCTCGATCGCCTTGAGCAGGCAGAAAACCTGGCCCTTGTCGTCCGCGGCCCCGCGCGCGAATAGCTTGTCGCCGCGCACCGTCGGCTCGAACGGGGGCGTGGTCCATTCGTCGAGCGGGTCGGGAGGTTGCACATCGTAATGGCCATACACCAGCAGGGTGGGTGCGCCGGACACCTCGGGGCCCACTCCCCACACCACCGGATGAGTGTCGCTCGCCAGGAACTGCACCTCGCGACAGCCGAGCCGCCGCAGCTCGCCCGCGACCCACTCGGCGGCGGCGCGGCAATCGGCGGTGTGCGATGCGCTGGTGGAGATCGACGGGATGCGCAGGAAACTGCTCAGCTCGCGGAGCAGACGGTCGGTATCCATGAGGCGAATAATTTAGACGTGTAGACGGGTAGACGGCGAGCGGTTTCCGGGACCTGCCCACTTCGCTCTGCGCGCCGCTACCCGTCTACCCGTCTCGCCGTCTAGGGGTATATTCGCACCCCATGCGGAACACCGCGTCATTCGAGTTGTTTCCGGACGCACCGAGCGAGCGCGTCATGGCGCGGGCCCGCTACCTGGTGCGCGAAGGACGGCTGGTCGATGCCGAGCGAGCGTACCGGGAGGTGCTTGCCGAGCATCCCGACTTGCAGGGCGGCTGGGCCGAGTGCTTCGAGCTACTGCGCGGTCAGGGCCGGCGCGAGGATGCGCTCCGGCTCGCCGAAAGCGCGCGCGCCCAGTTCGGCGACTCCGCGTTCGCCCTGGCGCTCAAGGGAGCGGCGCTCATCGAGCTGGAGCGCTACCGCGAGGCGCTCGCTACGCTCGAGCAGGCGGTGGAGGCGGACCCGGACCTGGCGCTCGTCTGGCACGAGCTGGGGTACGCTGCCTTCCGGCTGGGCGATGGCAACCGCGCGCTGCTGGCGCTCGATCGCGCCTTCGGGCTCGAGCCCCATACGGAGACCCTGCGGCTGCGCGGCCGGATCCTGCGGGACGCCGGTCGCTACCAGGCCGCCGAGGTCGCGTACGAAGGGGCGGCGCAGGCGGCCGAGCATCGGGAGCAGCGCGCGTCGGCCGAGCGGGAGATCGCCGCGACCCGCCGCTACGCGTTTTACGCGCCGCGCCGCCCGGACGAGCTGACCCCGGCGGAGCGCTGGTTCGCCGAGACCGGTACGGTGGTGCTCGCGTCCGCCGACGCGAGCGACGCCCCGGACGACGCCACGCTCGCGGCTGCGTTCCTCGACCTGGCGCGCGATTCGGGGTGGCGCTTCGGCCAGATCGTCGCGCTGGGGCCGGCCCTCCCCGTCTGGCGCACCCTGGCCGACGCGCTGCGGGCTCCGCTCGTCACCCGCACCGGCTTCGACCCCGGCGCCTGCCCGCTCGTCGTGGCCCAGCGGCCGCAACCAGCGGACGCCGGGTGGAGCACCATCACCGGCGCCGTCGCGGAGCACGCCAGTGGCCTGGTGTTCGTGCTCGAGCAGGCGCCCGAGCCGGCCGGCGCGGGCGCCGACGTGATCGGCGTGCTCGCCGACGCCGGCGGGCGTCGCACCCGCCAGGTCAACGCCGGGCACGCCCTGTCCGAAGCACTCCACCCGGCGGGTCGGCTGGCCGGCCGCCGTCTCAAAATCGCCTGACTTGAGCGGAGGTGCGGTGACCGCCACCGGCCAATCGTCGCGTACGATGTCGGGGAAGTCTATTGTCGCGAGCCAGTTCGAGCGCGCCGCCAACCTGATCAACCTCGAGCAGTACATGCGGCACGTCCTGATGCATCCGTTCCGCGAGGTCCAGGTGGAAGTGCCGGTGCGCATGGACGACGGCCGCATCGAGGTGTTCACCGGCTACCGCATCCAGCATAACGGCGCGCGCGGACCCTGCAAGGGCGGCATCCGCTACCACCCGGATGCGGACCACGACGAAGTGCTCGGCCTCGCGGCCATCATGACGTGGAAGACGGCTCTCATGGACATCCCCTTCGGAGGCGCCAAGGGCGGCGTCACCGTGGACCCGAAGAAGCTGTCCAAGCTCGAGCTGGAGCGCCTCACGCGCCGCTTTACGCAGCGCATCTCGATCGTGCTCGGCCCCTACCGCGATATCCCCGCCCCCGACGTCAACACCAACGCGCAGGTGATGGCCTGGATCCTGGACGAGTACTCGAGCCGACACGGCTACACGCCCGCCGCCGTGACGGGCAAGCCCATTTCGCTGGGCGGCTCGCTGGGCCGCGAGGAGGCCACCGGTCGGGGCGTGATGTACGTGATGAGCGAGTACGCGCGGGACTTCGGCATTCCCCTCCGGGGAGGCCGCGTCGTGATCCAGGGGTTCGGCAACGTCGGCGGGAACCTCGCACGGCTGCTGCACGCGGAGGCGGGCGCGAAGGTGGTCGCCGTCTCGGACGTGTCGGGGGGGGTGGCGAACGAGCACGGGCTGGACGTCCCGGCGCTGCTCGCGCACACCGCCGGCGGCAAGCGCGTGTCCGAGTGGCCGCACGGCCAGTCGATCACGAACCAGCAGCTCTGGAATGTCCCCTGCGACTGGCTCGTCCCGGCGGCCCTGGGCGGCGTCATCACCAAGGAGACGAACGCGCAGACGATCGACTGCAAGGTGGTGGTCGAGGGCGCGAACGAGCCCACCACACCCACCGCGGACCGGATCCTCGAAGAGCGCGGCATCGCCGTGATCCCCGACTTCCTCGCGAACGCGGGAGGCGTCACGGTCAGCTATTACGAGTGGGCGCAGAACCTGCAGCAATACCGCTGGACCCACCAGCAGGTGAACGACGAGCTCAAGGCGACGCTCACTAAGGCCTACGTGGGCGTGCGCGACCTGGCCAAGCAGAAGGGCGTGACGTTCCGGACAGCGGCGTATGCGATCGCGCTTCAACGAGTCGCCGAGGCGGAGAGGCTGCGGGGGAATTGAACGCGGAACGCGGAAGTCGGAACGCGGAACATCCGCACGAGGGTCGGCCCACCTGTTCCGCGTTCCGCGTTCCCACTTCCGCGTTTCCCGTCAGTCCGCCGCCAGCCCCGGTCGCGAATACAACGCCTGATAAGGATCCTGCCCCGGCTGCGTGAACACGCGCACCTGAATCGCCCGGATCGTCTCCCGCAGGTTCGCGTTCGCATGGACGTACACTTCTTCGAACAGGTTCAGGTTCATGCGATACAGGCGCTGCGCGATCACCACCGCGTTGTTCAAGGGCGCCCGGGCGAACCAGCGCCAATCGTAGGTCTCGAGCGACTGCCCCACCGGCCCCGTGAGCTGGCTCCGCGCCCAGCCGAACACCGTCGCGCGGGCGCGCTCGAGCGCCGCGCCCACCGGGCCCGCCGCGTAGGCGGAGTCGAGGCGCCGGGCGAGCTCGGCATACAGCACGTCGAGTGTGCGCTCGTCGCGCCACCGCGCCACGGCGCGCCTGGCATCGGTCGAGTCGTGACGCGAACGGAAGAACGCCTCCGCTCCGCGGTACCCCACGAAGCTCGCGAAGCTCTCGTTGAAGGGAGTCTGACTCTTCAGGTACAGCGTGTTGTGGGCCAGCTCGTGGATGACGGTGGCGACCAGCTCCATCGTGTCGCGCTCGATCACCGTCGAGAGCAGCGGGTCCGCGAAGTACCCGAGCGTCGAGAACGCCCCGGCCGGCCGGAGGTAGGTGTCGTATCCCTCCCGCTCCAGATCCGCCGCGGCGGCGCGCGCCTGCGCGAAGTCGAAGAATCCCTTGTACGGCACCGTGCCCACGATCGGGTACTGCCACGTGTACCCGCGCAGCCGGTCACGGCGCGCGGCCGAGAGCACGAGGAGCAGGGTGTCGCGGCCCACGTCCACGTAGCTCGTGAAGGTCTCCCCCACCAGCAGCCCGAGCGAGTCGCCGGCGAAGGCGCGGGCGGCAAGCACGAGCGCCAGCCGCTGGCGCTGCTGTGGGGCCGTGTGCGGATCCGCCACCAGCTTCGCGATCGCGTGGCGCTTGAGGAGGATGCGCGCCTCCTCCACGCCAGCCCGCGCGAGGTAGCGCGCATCGGCGCTGGTCGCGAACGCGACGACGAGCACCGTGGGAACGCCGATCCCCCCCCACGCGAGCAGTCTCCGCGCCACCCGGCCCCAGTTGGGCGGCCGGCGCTCGACCTGCCCGGTCTGTCCGCTTATGGGGTCCATCGCAGCCCCATGCGCTGGCGCGCGCCGAGTGTGTCGTCCGCCCGATAGGCATAGTCGAGGTGGAGGCGCCCCAGCTCGAGACTTCCTCCCCACGTGAACGGCGAGGCCGCCGTCGTGACCGAATGCCCGACATACCCCACCCGCGCCAGGAGCCCGAGGCCGGGCTTCACCACGCCGCCTTCGGCGCCGAGCACGAGAAACGGACTTCCCCCTCCGGTTCCCCGCGACGGCCACTGACCTTCGACCGTCGTGAGCAGGCGGTAGCTCCCCTGCGGATCCACGTAGTTCATCGTGAAGCCGGCCCGTGTGCGCCGCGGCAGATGCGAGCCGCCTCCCAGGTCACCGCCGATGTTCTGGACGGTCGCGCCCAGCGCCATGATGTCGAATACGGCGATCGCGATGCCGACGTCGCCCGCCCAGGCGTCGGCCCGGGTGCCCGCCACGGTCTCGCGTGCGTACTTGACCGAGGTGCCGATCGCCGCGAGGCCCGTCCGGAACACGAGCGACGATACGCCCAGGAGATCCGCCGACGTGTACGTCTGCCCCAGTGCCGCGGCGCCGGCGCCCCAGGTGAACCGCCCCGCGCGCAGCGCCATCGCTCCGGTGGAGAGCGTGGCGCCCGATGGATACGCCTCGTACGACCCCTCCAACGCCAGGCGGTGAATCGTCGCGAGGCCGGCAGGGTTCGTGAAGATGGCGCCCGCATCGCCGACGATCGCCGCACCGGCACCGCCCATGCCTGCCAGCCGGGCGGAGCCGGGAACCACAGCGAGCGCGCTTCCGGTCTGGGCGGTTAGTGACGGTGCGATGAAGGCGTTGCAGAGAAGCGTCACGGAAATGCGTCGCGCGACACCGTACGTGGCCCTCACTGAAGGCGCAGAACGTTCAAACGGGGAGCCAGAGATGCCCGCAGGGGATATCCCGTGCTGTTCGAGAACAGCAGCGTGAAGCCAACGGCGCCGGCCGCCTGCTGAGCCAAGTAAAAGCTGCCCGATCCGCTGTGCAGCGTGCCGGCGAGGTTGATGGCGCTGCCGTCGCCCGAGGCGGGGAACAGAGAGTACGCGCTTGGATAGGGAGGCGGATTGGGCTGGGTCCGCGGGATACAGGCGTCGTGGATCGTCCGGTAATCCGTCCGGAATCGCCAACGCTTGTACTGCAGCTCGGGAGGCGCCGTGAAGGTCGGCAGGTCCGACACATAGTTGGCGAGCGCCCACTGTTCGACGACCGTCGCGAACGGCGTACCCGTCGCGTTGGTCACATTGGGTGCCCCAGTGAACGTCGTCCGGTCGAGCGCGCGTGTCACCACGTTATTCGCGAGCCTCGTCGTGTCGCTCGAGAACCGGTCCACCAGGAAGCGCACGAACAGCCAGTAGGCACCCCGGTTCGCGAGTCCTCCGATGCCGGACGAGTCCACCAAAACGTGGCTCTCGGGAGCCGCGAGATACTGCGCGGAATTGTACAAGTCGCCGGCGATGAAGTAGCAGAAGGTCGTGCTATCGCCGGGGAGGAATAAGCGGGCACCCATCTCCTCGGCGTAGTGGGACAGCCCTTCGTTCAACCAGAGGTCCTCGCCCAGGCGGTTGCCGCGCAGCAGCACGTGCTGGTTGAAGCTGATCATGTGCTGGAACTCGTGGATGAACGTGCCCGGCACGCTGTGTTTCACGCCAGCCGCCGAGTGGAGGCAGCTCAGCGTCCCGCTCGGGTCGGGGACGATCGAGTAGAAGATCTCGGCCAAGTTAGGGGCCGGATTGAACTGGGATTGGGGTAGCAGGTCGCCGCCGAAGAAGTAGCCCCCGATGTAGCCGCCCGTACAGGGGCTCGGGACGAGGGAGTTCACCTTGCCGGTCATGAGGACGATCACGACGCCGTTATTGTCGATGTCCGATTCCCGCCCGAACGCGGACGTGTCGGCCGCGTACAGCAGCGTGTCGAACAGCGGGCGCAGCGAATCGAGATCGGCGGTCGACAGCGCACGCCCGTTGGCCTCGTCCGCGCTGTCCTGGAACACGGCGATATGCGTTCCGACATTGCGCGCGAAGGCAACGACGGTTGGATGCGTCGTGCAGCTGGAGTTGCCGCACACGTTGAACACGCGTCTGTCGCCCACCATGGGCGGCACGCGCGCGAGCGGCGCCACCGCCTGAGGCCGGTTGAGTACGCCCACGTGGCTCGCCAGCTCCCGCTCTGCTCGCCGCAGCGTAAGGTCAAACTGCTGTTGGGGAGGAAGGGCGCGTGCAGTGCTCCTGAGCGCGGCAGCGAATTGCGGGGCGGCCGCCGGCACGGTGGCCCCGGACAACAGGAACCCTGACGCGTCGTCAGGCACGCCGCTGACCGCCTGCGGCACCAGAAGATACTGACGCGCCGACGCGGACGGGTTGGTGCCGAACACCGCGCACCCCGCCGTCTGTGTGGGATCGATCGCCGTATATCCTGCGACCGCGAGACTGACTTGCCCCGCGCTCGCGCCGGTGCACGGTGCGAGCTTGGCCTGCGTGCTCGAGCTACAGGCGACCACCCAGAGCGACGACAGTCCCGCCAGGAGACCCCTCGGCATCGGCAATGTCCTCCGTGATTTCCCCCGCCCGTCGGAGCGCCTGGCGGAAGCAGATCGGCCCGACCACCTCGTGCACCCCAATCATCGCTAGCGCGAGGGTCTCGAGCGAGACCCCCCACTCGGGAAACGCGCGCCGGGCCACCTGAACCAGCCCGAGTGCGCTCCCCGCCTGCGGCACCAGGCCAAGCCATCCCTCGCGCGCGAGCAGGGGAGTCACGCTCGGGTGGCGTCCCGCCCAGAGCAGGCCGTAACGCAGGCTCGTGGCCCGCAGCCCCACCAGCAGCAGCACCCACGGCCACAGCTCGGCCAACGCGCTCAGGCGCAGGCCGGCACCCGCCAGGACGAAGAATAAGATGTAAACGGACGGCCACCCCCGTTTCAGCTCGTGACGCACCCGCTCGCCCTCGACCGGGGAGAAACTCGCGAGGTAGAGCCCGGCGGCGAGCGCGACGAGGATGGTCTCGAGCTGCGCGACGCGCGCCACCTCGGCTGCAACCAGGGCGACGGCACCAAGGAACAGCGGCGTGTGGCGCCGCAGCAGCCGCAGGTAGCGACTCACGCCGTAGCCGAGCAAGGCGCCGACGGCGAGCGAGGCTGCGAGCCCGAGCAGCGCGTGGCCGGCAGCCGACGCGTTCAACGCACCCGCGCTGGCGAACGCCTTGCCGGCGGCGAGCAGCAGGGTGAACAGGATCGCCGCGGCCACGTCCTTGAGTACCGTAACGGCCAGGAGCGTGCGCGCGAACGGGCCGCCGGCCCCGAGCTCGCTGAGCATACCCATCGCCACGGCGGGTGACGACACGGCCGCCAGGCCCCCGAGCGCGAGCGCGACCGCCACCGCGTCGCCGGTGGGCTGGTGCACCGTGAGCGGGAACCAGGGACTCACCGACAGGAGCACGGCCGCAACGACGAGGAGTGGCACTACGATCGCGCCCCCCACGAGGCGCCCCAGCGCGACGAGCTGGCCGCGCAGCGGCGGCAGCGCGAGCTCCGAGCCGGCGGCGAGCGCGATCACGCCGAGCGCCACGTCGCCGATGAAGCGCAACGCGTCCACTTCGTCGTGTCGCACCAGGCCGAGCCACGGGCCCACGACGAACCCGACGAGCACGTAGCCGGTGATGCGCGGCAGCCGCGCGCGACGGGCCAGGTCGCCGCCCAGGAACGCGGCGAGCAGCAGGAAGCCGAGCGCGAGCGTGGCGCGCGCCTCGAGCGCGGCACCCGCAGTCACCCGATGAAAAAGGGCCATCATCAGGCCCAGGGCGAACAAGCTCGCGATTCCGCGCATCGGGCGCAAAATATCCGGCGCGGTGCGGTTTTGACAATGCACGCGGCCGCCGATATCTTCCCCTAGCCGTATGGCGTTCGTCCACCTCCACACGCACAGCGAGTACTCCCTCCTCGACGGCGCCAACCGGATTCCGGAGCTGCTCGACCGGATCCACGCGCTGGGCATGGACTCCCTCGCCATCACCGATCACGGCAACCTGCACGGGGCATGGCAGTTCCACGCCGAAGCCAGGGCGCGCAAGCTGCGCCCGATCCTCGGCTTCGAAGCCTACCTCGCGTTCGGGAGCCGGCACAAGCGCGAGCGGGCGCCCGAGGCTCCCGCCGCCTACTCGCACCTCGTGCTGCTCGCGAAGAACCGCACCGGCTACCGGCATCTCGTCAAGCTCTCGTCCATCGGCTTCCTCGAGGGCTATTATCGCCGGCCCCGCATCGATCGCGAAGTGCTCGAGCAGTATCGCGAGGGCGTGATCGGCCTCGCCGCGTGTCTCTCGGGCGAGATCGCCCTGTACCTGCGGCAGGGCAACTACGAGGCCGCCAAGGCGAGCGCACAGTACTTCGCGCGCGTGTTCGGGCCGGACGGTTTCTGGCTGGAGGTGCAGAACCACGGGCTCGCGGAAGAGCGGACCGTCGCCGCAGGCATGTTCCAGCTGGCCGCCGAGCTGGGTCTCCCGGTGGTCGCCACGAACGACGCGCATTACCTGAAGAAGGAAGACGCCGAGGCGCACGACGTGCTGCTCGCGATCGGCACGGGGAAAGACCTGGACGATCCCAACCGGTTTCGCTTTTTCGGCCAGGAGAGTTACGTCAAGTCGGAGCCCGAGATGGGCGCCCTGTTCCCGGACCGTCCGGACGTGCTGGCCGAAACCGCGCGCGTCGCGGAGTTGTGCGAGTTCGATTTCGAGAAGCGCTATTTCCTGCCGCAGTACCCGCGCCCGGCGGGATTCGCCTCCGACAACGACCTGCTGGTCCATCTGGCGCGCGCGGGCGCGCTGGCCCGCTACGGCGACCCCCTTCCCGGTCCCGTCGCCGAGCGGCTCGACTACGAGCTGGGCGTCATCTCGCACACGGGATACGCGGGTTATTTCCTCATCGTCTACGACATCGTGAAGGCCGCGAAGGATCGCGCGATCCCCGTGGGGCCGGGGCGCGGCTCGGCGGCGGGCTCGCTGGTCGCGTACGCGCTGGGGATCACGGACATCGATCCCCTCAAGTTCGACCTGCTGTTCGAGCGGTTCCTGAACCCCGAGCGTGTCTCCATGCCGGACATCGACCTCGACTTCTGCTTCGAGCGGCGGGGCGAGGTGATTCAGTACGTGCGCGAGCGCTACGGGCGGGATTCGGTCGGGCAGATCATCACGTTCGGGACCCTCAAGGCGCGCGCCGCCTTCCGCGACGTGGCGCGGACGCTGCGCGTCGAGCCGGGCGAGGTCGATCGCTTCACCAAGCTCATTCCAGCCGGGCCGGGCGTGAGCACCACACTGGCGGACGCGCCCGAGCGCTCTCCCGAGCTGAAGCAGCTCGTCCGCCAGGACGAGCGGGTGCGCAAGATCCTCGAGCTGGGGTCGCGCATCGAGGGATTGGCGCGCCACGCGTCGGTGCACGCGGCGGGCATCGTGATCGCGCCCGGACCGCTCACCGACTACGTGCCGGTCTGCCTCGCCCCTCAGGAGCCGGACGCCATCATCACGCAGTACGACATGGTGGCGCTCGAGCAGGTCGGGATGCTCAAGATCGACGTGCTCGGCCTCCGCACCCTGACCGTGATCCACGACGCGGTGGGGATGGTGCAGGCGCGGCACGGCATCCGCCTCGACATGGACGCGCTGGACTTGGCGGATCCCGCGGTCTACCGGCTGCTGGGATCAGGGCGCACGGCGGGTGTCTTCCAGTTTGAGTCGCCGCTCGCCACCGACTGCCTCCGCAACATGAAATGCGACCGGTTCGACGACCTGGTCGCCACCAACGCGCTGCTCCGGCCCGGACCGCTCGACACCGGGATGCACCTCGTCTTCATCAATCGCAAGCTGGGGCGCGAGCCGGTCCGCTACCCCCATCCCGCCCTGGAGGAGATCCTCAAGCCGACGTACGGCGTCATCACCTATCAGGAGCAGGTGATGCGCATTGCGAACGTGCTCGCCGGCTTCTCGCTCGCCGAAGCCGACGTGCTGCGCAAGGCGGTGGGCAAGAAGGACAAGGAGCTGATCCAGCACGAGCTCGGCCGCTTCGTGAAGCGTGCGGTGGCGCCCCCTCTGGGGCACGACCGGCGCACGATCGAGGACATCGCCGCGCAGATCGAAACGTTCGGCCGCTACGGGTTCAACAAGTCGCACGCGGTCGCGTACTCGGTGCTCTCCTACCAGACGGCGTGGCTCAAGGCGCACTACCCCGCGGAGTTCATGGCCGCGCTGCTCTCGTCGGAGATCGGCGACACCGACAACGTGGTGCGCTACATCAACGAGGCGCGCGAGCTGGGTCTCGAGGTCCTCCCCCCCGACGTGAACGAGTCGGGCTTCAAGTTCACGGTGGTGGGCGACCAACGGATCCGCTTCGGCCTGGGCGCGATCAAGAACGTGGGCGCGGGCGCGATCGAGTCCATCCTCGCGGGCCGCCAGGCGGACGGACCGTACCGCTCGCTCGTGGAGCTGTGCGAGCGCATCGACCTGCGGCTCTGCAACAAGCGCGTGATCGAGGCGCTTGTCGACGCCGGCGCGTGCGATGGCCTGGGCGGCCACCGCGCCCAGCTGGTGGCGGCGCTCGACACGACGTTCGCCGAAGCGCTGGCGCGCCAGCAAGAGCGGATCGCGGGCCAAGGGGCCTTGTTTGGTGACGAGGCTCGCACGCCGCATCCGGCATCCCGCCTCCCGGAGGTCCCCCCCCGGTCGGAGCACGAACGACTCGCCCGCGAGAAGGCCGTGCTCGGATTCTTCATTTCCGGGCATCCCCTGGACCGCTACCGCGCGGAGGTGGAGCTTTTCGGGACCCGCACCACCGCCACGCTGGGCCAGTGGAACGAGCAGAAGGTCCGGATCGCGGCGGTGGTGACGGTGCTGAAGCGACAGATCTCCAAGAAGTCGGGCGCCGAGTATGCGCGACTCACGCTCGAGGACTTCCACGGCACGGCGGAGGCGTTGGTGTTTCCCGAGGCGTGGGCCAAGCTCAACGAGGTGATCCGCCCCGACGGAGCGCTGCTCCTGTCGGGCGGCTACAGCGCGCGCGACCGCGACGAGGAGCAGGCGCCGTTCATCGTCGAGGCCGCGCAGCCGCTCGACGAGCTGAAGACGGCGGGCGCGATCGCCGTGGCGTTGCGCTGGTCCCCGCTCACGCCGCCGCCGCCCGACGCCAGTCGCGCGGTGGCGGCGCTGTGCGCCGCGCATCCGGGACCGGCCCCGGTGCTGGTGGAATGGAGCGACAACGGCGCCGCTCCCGCTCGCCTCCGCAGCCGCACGCTGCGCGTGGAGGTGGCGGACGACCTGCTGGCGGCGTTGCGTGAGCTGGTCGGGCCCGACAACGTCCATTTGGTCCGGACGACCTGACCCGTGGCGACCCACACGCTGGACTTCGAGCGCCCGCTGCTCGAGCTGGAGCGGCAGATCGAGGAGATGAAGCGCGTCGCCGCTGAGACGGCCGTGGACGTCGCGAAGGAGCTCGCCCCGCTCGAGAAGAAGCTCGCCGAGCTCCGGGCCGAGATCTACAAGAACCTGACGCCCATGCAGCGCGTTCAGGTGGCGCGCCATCCGAAGCGGCCCTACACGCTCGACTACCTGAGCACCGTGTTCACCGACTTTGTGGAGCTGCACGGCGACCGGCTGTTCCGCGACGACCCGGCGATCGTCGCGGGATGGGCGCGGCTCGACGGCGTCAGCGTCATGGTCATCGGCCACCAGAAGGGTCGTGACACGAAGGAGAACCTGCGGCGCAATTTCGGGATGGCGCATCCCGAGGGCTACCGCAAGGCGCTGCGCCTGATGCGCCTCGCCGAGCAGTTCCGCGCTCCCGTGATCACATTGGTGGACACGCCGGGCGCCTATCCCGGGCTCGGCGCCGAGGAGCGCGGCCAGGCCGAGGCGATCGCGCGCAACCTGGTCGAGATGGCCACGCTGCGCACCCCGATCCTCACTGCCGTGATCGGCGAAGGCGGATCCGGTGGCGCCCTCGCCGTGGGTCTGGCGGACCGGGTGGTGATGCTCGAGAACTCGGTGTACTCCGTCATCTCCCCCGAGGGGTGCGCCGCCATCCTGTGGAAGGACGCGAGCCAGCGCGAACGCGCCGCCGAGGCGCTCAAGATCACCGCCGAGGATCTGCAGGAGCTCGGCGTGATCGACGAGATCATCCCCGAGCCCCCGGGCGGGGCGCACGCCGATCCCGAAGCGGCGGCGGAGGCGTTGGGCGAGACGCTGCAACGCCACGTGCGTCAGCTGCGCAAGATCAAGATCGACAAGCTCCTCAAACGACGGGAAGAGAAGTACCTTTCGATGGGTGCGCTGAGCGAGAAGTGAGTTGAACGACGTCGTCGAAGTCCGGTTCAAGGGGAACCGCAAAGAATACTTCACCTGGCCCTCACCCGAGCCGCTCGCCCTGCACGAGGCCGTGATCGTGGAGGTGGAGCGGGGCGAGGACCTCGGCCGCGTGTCCGCCCTCGGGGCCGTGGCGGCCAAGAAGTGCGGCTCGGGATGCAGCGGCTGCAGCCTCGCCGAGGCTCCCGCCCCGGTCTCCCACCGCATCCTGCGCCGGGCCACCCCGGACGACACCACGCTGGCCGAGCGCTTGCACCTCGATGAGGACCAGGTGCGCCGCAAAGTGATGGATCGCGTCCACCAGCACAGCCTGCCGATGAAGGTCTCCGATGCCGAGTGGCAGTGGGACAAGAAGAAGCTCACGGTCTACTTCACGGCCGAGCAGCGGGTGGACTTCCGCGCGCTGGTGCGGGACCTCGCGAGCCTGTTCCACACGCGCATCGAGCTGCGCCAGATCGGGGCGCGCGACGAAGCCAAACGCCTCGACGGCGTGGGCCGGTGCGGCCGGCAATACTGCTGCTCGAGCTGGCTGCCCGAGCTCCGGCCCGTGAGCCTGTCGCTCGCCAAGGATCAGCACCTGTCGCTCAACCCGTCGCAGATCTCGGGCGGCTGCGGGCGCCTGCTCTGCTGCCTGCGCTACGAGCACGACTTCTACGTGCAGACGCGCAAGCGCTTCCCCAAGGAGGGCAGAATCCTGCGCACGGCAGCCGGTGCCGAGCGCGTGCTCGCCGTCGACATCTTCCGCGAGACCGTGACGCTCCGCCTGGAGGGTGGGGACGGCGACACGCGCGTGGTGGCGCTCGAGAAGCTCACGGGGGAAACAGCGCGCGTGGAGCCCCCCGTTGCCTAAGTTCTACCTCACGACGGCAATCGACTACTCGAACGGCGAACCGCACCTGGGGCACGCGCTCGAGAAGGTCGGTGCGGACTGCATCGCCCGCTACCACCGGTTGCGCGGCGACGACGTCCACTTCCTGATGGGAATGGACGAGCACAGCCAGTCCGTCATCCAGGCCGCCGCCCGGTCGGGCGTGACGCCGCCGGTGTGGGTCGATCGCATGGCCGACACGTTCGCCGGGTACTGGCGCCGCCTCGGCTGCAGCTATGACGACTGGATTCGGACCACGGAGCCGCGGCACGCCCGCTCGGTCACCGCTCTGCTCGAGCGCATCCGGCAGCGCCGTCCTCAAGATCTGTTCGAAGCCGAGTACGAGGGGCTCTACTGCACCGGGTGCGAGGAATTCAAGACCGGGGCCCAGATCGTGGACGGGCACTGCGTGGAGCACCCCACGCTCGAGCTGATCCCGACGCGCGAGCGCAATCACTTCTTTCGGTTGAGCGCCTACCGCGACGCGGTGCTCGAGCGCATCCGCTCCGGCGCCCTCTCGGTCGAGCCCCAGATCCGCCGCAACGAGGTGGTGCGGCTGCTCGAGGCGGGGCTGCAGGACATCTCGATCTCGCGGCAGCGCCAGCCCTGGGGCATCCCCTTCCCGGGCGACCCGCAGCAGACCGTGTACGTGTGGTTCGACGCCTTGATCAACTATTTGTCCGCCACCGGATTCCCCGAAGCTGGCTTCGAGCGCCTGTGGCCCGCCGATCTGCACGTCATCGGCAAGGGCATCACGCGCTTCCACTGCGTGATCTGGCCCGCCATGCTGCTCGCGGCCGAGCTGCCCCCGCCGCGCGCGGTGTGGGCGCACGGGTACGTACAGTGGTCGGGCGCCAAGATGAGCAAGACCGCCGGCGCGGCCGTCAGTCTGAGCGAGGCGATCGACTATCACGGGGCCGACGCGCTGCGGTACTTCCTGCTGCGCGAAGTCGGGTTCGAGAACGACGGCGACTTCACGTGGGAGCGGTTCGACGCGCGCTACACCTCCGAGCTCGCCGACACCCTCGGCAATCTCGTGTCGCGCTCGCTCACGATGATCACGAATTACCGCGGGGGCGTGGTGCCGCGCGACCCCTGCAACTACGACACGCCGCTCGAGACCGCGGCGCGCAGTGCGCTGGCGGCGTACGCAGGCGCCATGGACGCGAACCGCGTGCAGGAAGGCGCCGCCCAGCTGGTCGCGCTCGCCAGCGCCGCCAACCGCTACGTGGAAGAAACGGCGCCGTACAAGCTCGCCAAGCAGCCCGAGCGAGCCGCGGAGCTCGACTCCGTACTCGCCAACCTGGCGCGCACGGTGGGCCGGCTCGCGGTGCTGGCGCAGCCGTTCGTCCCGACCGCGGCGGAGACCGTCTGGGGCACCCTCGGCCCAGCCCCGTCACAGCCGCTCACGACCGTACGACTGCGAGATCTGGACACCCTGGACCTGGCAGGCAGGCGCATCTTGAGACCGCCCATCCTGTTCCCCAAGCCCCGCGCGGCTCAGGCGTAAGGCCCTGGGGAAGTGTGATATAGCTCACGTCGGGGCCATGTTGAGGACCGTTGACGACCCGGACGGCGAGGCGTAGGTTAGGACTCCCACGGGCGACCGGGCCCACGCCCTGTCCGGATGCTCCCTTCGGTTGGTACCTGCGTACCGGCGCGCGCGCGCCGGCCACACGTGTTTGATGTGAGGTCTTGAACCGGCTGATGCGGAAGAAGGCGGAGCGACGCTGGACCCTGATGGTGGTGCCTCACGGCTCGGGCTTGTCGCGCGCCGTCGAGGTGTCGCAGACGTTCGTGAAAACCCTGGTGGGCATCGGCAGCGTGGTGGCGCTGACGTTCCTGGTGCTGGGCGTCGCCGCCATCTCGCGTGGCGTGAACATCACGCGCAGCCGCGCGCTCGAAAACGAAAACCGCGTCCTGGCGAACGAGATCCAGCAGATGCGCGAGCGGATGGCGGTGCTGCACGACACGCTGCATCGGTTCAGCCAGCGCGAGCAGGAGCTGCGGTTGCTGGCGGGGCTCACGCCGACCGACACGACGGTGCAGCAGGCGGGGATCGGCGGTCCCGCCGGCACCTGGTCGGAGGGTGACAGCCTCAAGGCACTCGGTCCCGACGGTCGGGAGGCGCTCGCGGCGCGGCTCGACGTGGACGTCCTCTCGCGGCGAGCCAACATCCTGGTGCGGTCGCTCAATCAGGCATTCGATTCGCTGTCGCACCAGCGCGACCGGCTCGCGGCCACGCCGTCGATCATGCCGACCAAGGGCTGGCTCACGAGCGCGTTCATGCGGGAGCGGGTGCATCCGATTCTCCATCTGGCGCGGCCGCACGAGGGGATCGACGTCTCGGCGCCCATGGGCGCCGAAATCGACGCGCCCGCCGCGGGCATCGTGACGGACGTCAAGTGGGAAGAGGGGTACGGCAACATGATCACGCTGGACCACGGCTTCGGGTTGGTGACGCGCTTCGCGCACTGCTCGAGGATTATCGCCGCGCGTGGCCAGCGCGTGAAGCGCGGGGAGAAGATTGCCTACGTCGGCTCGACGGGACTCTCGACCGGGCCGCACTTGCACTACGAGGTGTGGGTGAACCACAAACCGGTGGACCCGCTGAAGTACGTGATGCCGGATGCGATCGTGGACTGAGGGTCGGCCTTGGACGAGCGGCGCGAGGGGACGCAAGGTATTGCGTCCCCTCTCGTGTTTGTGGCTGGGACTGCTCGGGGTCGGGGGTTGTGGGGGTGCGCGTGCCGGGATCGAGCCGTCGAGTGCGCCGACCGGCGGTAGGGTCATCATGGCCGATGCGATCGCCAAGTCCGGCGCCAAGACGGCGTGGGACGCCGTGCGGTTCACCGTTCCCAATGTGCAGCTGCGAGAGGTCCGCGGGGAGCCCGCCCGGATCCAGCGCCGCGGGCGGGCCAGCCTCTACCAGGACGACCAGGTGCGCGTGATCCTCGATCACGTGCCCATCGACGATCTCCGGGTCCTCAGGCAAGTCGCCGCCACCGATATCCTCACGATCGAGATCCTCACGGGTCTCGATGCCACCACCCTATACGGCGCCGCTTCGACGTCCGGCGTCATCGTGATCACGACGACCACGGGCGGACATCCCTGACACATCGCGGGGGCGCCCCGCAGGCCGCCCCCGTGTCGTCGCTCGTGGCGCGGCGCCCCCTCACGGATTGCGGTCGGTGCACCCGTGGAAGTTCGGGTTGTTCAGCTCCTCCACTGGAATCGACATCTGGATCGCGTCTCCGTAGTTTCCACCCTTGAACCACGGGCCGCTTGGATAGACCGAATTGATCGCGCGGCCGTACCCCCCGACTCGGCCGACGCCTGGGACCGACGTCGCTCGCACCAGTCGGCGCATGTCGCCCAGCCGGTGACCAGTCGAAAACATCCAGAATCCCCGCTCCCGAAACAGCACGTCCACCCGCAAGCTGTCACCGAGCGACGGCCCAGGGTCCGTGAGCGGGGCGAGCGTTGTGCCCTGCACCGGCCGGAAGCTCGTGTCCTGCGGGACCGGCAACAGCGTCGTGTTTGCCCTCAGCGTGTTCAGCTCGTTGAGCCATGTGATCGCGTCGCCCTCGCGGAGCGCCACCTCGGCGAGGATCAACCGCGCCTCGACGCCGCTTGCGATCGTTACGGAGCTCGTACGCCCCCAAGCCCCCTGTCGGATGACTTTGGTAGGGAACGCGGTGTCGAAGATACCGTCCGGGCCCGTCTTGGTCGGGATTCGCGGATCGCCGATCTTCGGGGACGACGCGAATGCGGCTGGGAGAATGATCGGATCCTTGACCGAATCCCCCCTTACATACGGCAGCCCGGTCCCACCCTCCACGTCGCCCATGGTGTAGCGGCGAGAGTTTGCGTTCAACGCCCAAAGCTGGTTGTCGTTGACGTTCAACGAGTGTGTGACGTCGTAGCGAAACGAGTCCGGTACACCCGCGACGGCGGCTCGTGCGCCCGCTGTGTCGCCGCGGTTCAGCATCGCGCGGCCCCTGATCACCTTCGCGAAGTTCGCCACGCGAGCGGAGTCCCCTCCCCGCACAATGCCGAGGGCGGAGTCGGCGTTGGCGACGGCGAGCTTGAACAGGGAATCGTTCGAAAGCGGGTCGCCAAAGACAACGGTCGTGCCCGAGATGCTGCTCAGTGGGACGCCATTGCAGTAATGCTCGCCCATCAGGATCTGGGTGTATGCGATGAAATCGAACATCCGAGCGATGTCGGCGAGCGAAGTCGGCAGGTACGTGCGCAACCCATCGACTGCAAGCGCGGCCTGCGTCCGAACCCGGTTCAGGTTGCGGAATGGCCCCGCGTTGAAGGTGTTGTTCGGGTCCCAGATTCGCTGATCCATTGTGTTGCGCTGGATGAACGTGTCGCCGGAGCGCCACTCGTCGGTAAGCAGTCCACCGAACATGAATAGGGCATCCGGCCCCTGCGTGCCGCTCACCGCCTGCGCCAGCCGCAACACGGCGCCGTTCGCCAGGCCCTGCGCCGCAGCTGCCGAATTCGCCTGCATGATAATGTCGGGATCGGTCACGTTCAGCAGTGTATCGGTACATGCGAGTCCGGGCAGCGCGAGGAAGCATGCTAGGACGAGGTATTTCGTCATGGGTCGAAAGTCCCCTTTCACGGTCGTATAACGGTCACCTGTCGTCCCCGACCTCAGAAGCCCACGTTCAAGCGGAAGGTCCAGTAGGTCGGCGGCGGCGATGTCTGGAAGTTGCTCACAATCCCGGTGGCGCCTTCGAAATAATTCGCCTCGGGATCGATGCCACTGAACCCGCTGGCCTTCCAGAGGTTACGGACCGCGATTGTGAAGCTCGCGCGCGTAGCCCGGAATGACTGAGCCCATGCCGCGGGCAGCTCGTACGTCGCCGAGGCCTCCCGCAGCCGGACGAACGACGCCTTCTCGATGAAGCCCCACTGGGTGCGCGACGGCGTCTCGCGCAGCGCGACGACGCGTGCCTGCTCCCACAGCGGTGCCTTCGGGTCCACCAAGCCCTCACAGTTCAGCCGCGACTCGCAGCGGATGCGCTCGGTGCCGTTGAGCTGGTAGTAGCCGCTCTTGTGGTCGAACAGCCCCTGGATGCGCAGCCGCTTGTTGAACAGGTCGAACCCGGGCAGGTAGACGACTTCCCAGCGCGGGTTCGCGTAGCCGACAAACGCCGCGCTGTCGGCAACGGTGATTTCGTTGGCGGTGATGATGCCATTACCGTCCAGGTCCTGGAAGGTGTAGGGCCGCTGCCACCAGCCATTGATGGGGTAGCCTTGGGTCTGCCGCGTCGTGGTGCCGATGATCGGCGGCAGCCCGCCCATGTCGGCGATGAAGTTGGTGTTGTAGGCGGCGTTGACGGTCAGATCGAAGCCGAAGCTCGGCATGTCGAGCACGTGCAGATTGGCCAGCGCCTCGACGCCACGATTCACGACCGCGCCCAGGTTCTCGAATCGGTTGATAGGCCCACCCGCGGAGGGAGGCAGCTGGCGGGCGATGAGCGCGTTCGACGTCCGCTTGTTGTAGTACGTGACGTCGAGGTAGGCTCGGCTGTCGAACAACGTCACTTCCCCGCCGATCTCGTATTCCCGGGCGCGCTCCGGCTTCAAGGCGGTGTTCCCGACGGCGCTGTAGACCAGCGAGGGGATGTCGACGGCGTTGACGCTCGCCGTCTGCGGCAGGAAGAAGCGCGCGGCATCGGTCGTGCCGGGCTGGACGCCCGAGGCACCGATCGCGCCGCGCAGTCGCACGCTGTTGATCCAGCGCCACTTGGGAAAGAAGGGCTCTTCCGAGATCACGTACGACACGCTCAGCTTCGGATAGAAGACCGTCTTGAAGTCCTTGCCGAAGGCGCTGTTGTCGTCCGCGCGGAGGCCGCCGTTCACGAACAGCCGGTCTTTGTACCCGAATTGCTGCTCCACGAACGCGCCCACGGTCGCGGACACCGTGGTACTCTCCGCTACCGTCGGAATCGCTCCACCGGTGACCGTCGTCGCGCCTCCCGCCAGGTTTTCGGCAAAGGCCACGTTGAGATCGCTCTTGGTCTTGAAGTACTGCGCGCCCAGCGTCGTGCGCGACGTCACCGTCGGGCTGAGGGTGAACGATGCCGTCCCGTTCACGTCGAGTGTGTACTGGAAGAAGCTCGTGCGATCGTCCTGCTTGAAGCCGGTCTTTCTGGTGGCAAAATTCACGCACTGGCCACGCACACAGAGATCGGTGTCTAACCGGCTGGCGTAGTCGACGCCGCCGATCGCGCGGAACGCGAGCCAGCCCGTCGGACGCCAGCGGCCCGTGCCGCTCCCGATGAACCGGTTGATGTCCTGCCCGATCGCCTCGGAGAACATCTCATCGGGGGTGAAGGCCCTGTAGCCGTACAGCCCGTTGGTCTTGTTCCCCGGCCCGCCCAACGCGTTGGACAGCAGGCCAGTGGTGTTGTTGTCCGTCGGGAGGATGCGGAGCTTGCTGGTGATGAACGTCGTGGAGCCCTCGAGGTCGATGCGGGGAGTCGGGTTCGCCGCGACGTTGGCTCGGATACTCGTCCGCAACAGGCCGTTGGGCCGCGATGCGTCGTCCGGCACCGCCGCAATCTGCCGGATCCCGGTGAGCGTGTCCGCGGCGAACTGCGGCATCTTCATCAGGCCCAGCTCGTCCTCCCAGTCCCCCGACACGTAGTATCGCACCGCATCCGACCCGCCCGACACCTGCAGCCCGTATTGCTGCCGATGACCCGTTCCGAGTGGTGTGGTCTGAGGGTCGCGGAACAGGTTGAATCGGGTAACGCTGTCCTGCACGCATGCCCCGGACGCGACCTGTGTGAGGATGCACTGTACGCCGTTGGTGGACGTCGACGTCGTCGCCGCGCTCGTCCCGGTGCGCCAGCCCCGCACGGCATCGGGATAGTCGTTGTTATCCCTGATGACGCCCTGCTCAGCGTACACGTTCCAGCGTGCTTTGCCGGGTTGGCCGTGCTTCGTCCTGATCACCACGACGCCGTTGGCCGCGTCCGTCCCGTACAGTGCGGACGCCGCCGGTCCCTTCACCACCTCGATCGACTCGAAATCATCGGGGTTCAAATCGTTGATGCGGCTCGGCGGAGCGCAGCCGACGTCGCACACCCCCGATGACCGGTTCTGACTCGTGACGCGGATGCCATCTAGGAAATACACGGGCTCGTTCGTCAGCGAGAGACTGTTCGTCCCGCGGATCCGCACGCGCGAGGGGGCACCGGTTCCCGCGCCCGGCAGCACGTCGACGCCGGCTGCCTTCGCCACTAGGAGGTCGGTCACGTTCGTGATCGGGGCGGTTTCGACAAGCTTGGCGGCATCGATCTGGGCGATCGAGTTGCCGACTTCTCGTTTCGCCTGAACGCCGGTGGAGGTCACCACGACCTCATCGAGCGAGTACGGCGCCAGCGCGAGCGCCAAGTCGACCACCGCCGCTCCTCCGGCGCTGACGGTGACGGCGCGCGACGCGGCACCGAACCCGACCGCGCTGGCGCGCAGCGTCACCTGACCTCCGGGAACGCCGGAGACGGCGTAGCGTCCCTCGGCATTCGTCTGGGTGACGAGCGACGTCCCCACGACGGTGACGCGCGCCCCGGCGAGTGGTTGACCGTTGGCTTGATCGGTGACACGGCCCGTGATCGTGCCCTGCTGGGCCCGCCCGGCGCGTGTCACAGCACCGACCAGCCCGGCGAGCACCAGCACCGCGCGCAGCGGAGAACGAACGGCAATGCGCATGTGGATTCCTCCATCGGGGTGGCAAAGCCCCCCGCCCGCAGTGGTAGCGGGCATGGAGGGCTCGGGTTCGCAAGTCAGCGACAGCACACAGCGCGTCCCTCGGTAGATCGGACGCGTTCAGTGCCAAGTGAGGAACGCCCGCCACGCGAGCGGGCGGGACGTTCCACATAGAAATGAGTGTGCTGCGCTCCGCACCCTCTCGCAAGAGCCATAACTGCAAGCGTTTTGTAGTGTTGTGTTGCGTCGTCGCAACAGGTGGCGCGCGGCCAGCGCGTGAAGCTGCGTCCCCTCTGTCGTTATCAGGGCACCGTATCCGGCGGCCGGTCGTCGACCAAGAAGAAGATGTACGGGATCGTGTAGTCCGAGGCGCTCAGGGGCGGGTAGATCCGGTAGACCACCGTTCCGGTCGCGGGCGAAGCGGGCGCTCCGGTGTGGTAGCGGAACCGGAACCGCGTGGTGGCCGTATCGTTCGCGGCCGCGCACTTCGTCGGCGTATCCGCAGGATCCGTGGGGTTGCACGACAGCGAATCCGCGACCCGGGTGACCGTCTGCCACCCATTGTACTCGGGTTGGCCCGTGGCGCCGGTGACAAGCACGTTGTCGTACTTCCCGACGCCGGTGCTCGCTCCCGTGCCGGTCTTGGCGATCGTCGTGTCCGCCTTGCCCCCGCTGCGGTTGGTCACGACGGTGATGGATCCGCTCTGGATCGTAACCGTGTCGTTGCTCGTGGCGGTACTTTCGACTGTCTTGGAGGATGGCCTTCCGCCCTGGGGAGCCGTGCTCCCCACGACCGATCGCGGCACGATGACGGCGGTGAGCACCGATCCGGACACGCCGGAGCCTGCGATGGGATTGAGCGACGTCAACGTCGATCCCACCACACCGACGGGGACGGGCGCCTGCACAATCGTCGGCCCTGCCGTGCCGGTCGCCGTCAACGCCACGCGATAGGTGCCCGTGTCGACCATCGCGTACGGCGACAGCGTCCCATAGGTCAGGCCGACAGCGACCGGAGACCCCCCTGCCGGGTTGTCTTTACCGGCGACGAAGACGTCGGGGAGCACCGTCGTGTCGGCGAGGGTTGGGTCGGCACCTGCGAATGACGGCGCGAGGTTGAGAAACCGAATCGCGAACTTACCCGCCGGCACGGTGGGTGGCGCGCCGTCGTGAAAGATCAGGGCCCGAAGCGGCGCCGCGCGGGCGAACCCGGCCACGAAAAAGCTGTAATGTTCATCGGCCGTGAAGGTGTACGTGGTATCGACCAGGACGGTCTTGGCCAGCACGACATCCGTCGTGTCGAAGAACACACGGATGTGTCGAGCGCCGGCCTGAATGCCGATCGGAAGCGTGTTTCCCGTGCGAAAGGTCGCACCGAACAACCCGGCGTTCGACACCATGTCGACGACACGAAACGCCATCTTGTTGGTATCCGGCACCGCGTTCACAAAGTTGACGGCCGCGGACGGAATCACGGGCGAGTTCGTAACGGCATCCCCGTGGCACGCCCCGGCCACGGCGATCAAGACACACAGCAGCGAACACCGAACTGGAGTCATCGTACGCTCGTGGAGAGAGTGGTCGAGATGGGTCATTGCTGGTTACCGCCACCGCCGCCGGGGTTTTCCGAGGTCGGGCCCCCGCTCCCCGTGAGCGTACGCGTCGCGATGAAGGCCGTCAGCGCCGCCGCGAAAGCGCTAGCGACCAGATACGTGCGGGATCGAGAGAGCTGGCGCGTGGAGGCATTGCCCACCCAGGCGCGCGGGATCGGGACCGTTTCGCCGCTCCAAGTCGTGATCCCTCCCCGTATATCCTCCACCCGGTCGACGTGCAGCACGTACGCGGTGTCGTTGACCTGTACCACCTTGCCCTCCACGCGGTCGACCGAGGCGCCCAGGGTAGAGCCGGCCTGCCCACGCCCCACGTCCGACAACGCGAGAGAGACCTCGGCGTCCGTATTCGGCTGCACCGTTCCGAGCGGTGCGTACGTGTAGCACGCCGCCGCGAGCAGGGACCAACACGCCACGGCCATGCGCTGGGGGGTGGTCATCAGTAGACCGCGCCCTGAAACAGCCCGTAGTTCCCCTTGGCCGCGCCGCCCGGCAAACCCACGCCGCCTAGTCCATAGATTGGATCGGCCCGCACCTGCAGTTCCTGGAACGGCACCGGCCACTGCACGGCGGTTCCTTCCGGTAGGTCACCCCAGCCGCGGCTGGCGAAGAACCACATTCCGTACCCGGCGAACATGGTCTCTATCCGGTACTCCCACTTGAGGGCGTCCCAGGTATTCCCGCACTTGGTCCCGCGATACGCCTGCGCCGGATCGGGGACACGCGGCACACACGACGTGCCGCCGGGGACCACGGCCGCGGTGTCCGTCGCCAGCGTGTCGAGCGCCGGCAGGCCACCGACACTCACGCGCGACAGGTTGATGAGCTTGACTCCCTGGCTGATGTTCCCAGCCCGGAGGAACCCTTCAGCCGCGAGCAGCCGGATCTCGGAGGCCGTCATGATCGGATAGGGTCCCACGTCGTTGTTGTTGAAGAAGCCGCGCGACCGATAGTTGTCGTACATCGAGATCTGCGTCGGGTCCCCCGGTTGGTCCTCTCCGGCGGGACGGTTCCGCACATAAGGCAGGATCGCGCTGAATGCCAGCTTGGTGTCGCTGGGCGGTGAGCTCGCGTTCTGTGCGGCGCGCGTCGTGCCCTGCGGGAGGCGCTTGTCGGGCGTCACGACGAGGAACGGACAGCGGCTGCAGACGGGCATGGAGCGGCTCAGCCAGAGGTCGTATCCGCCCGAGATGTCCGCCATCCCGAGCCAGAACTGTGACATCTGATGCCAGTTGGCCGAGCCGGTGGCGAACTGCTGCCCCACCCAGCTGACGTCCCATGCGCCCGCAGGCGGCGGCGCCATCGTGATCTCAAAGTTGCTGGAGATGCCCGCCGTCGCTTCGGCGATAACCGTGTTCCAGTCGACGGCGGCGCGCTCCGCGGGCGTGCGCGCCACGCCGGCGCGGAACCGCGCCTGGTAGGCGCTGGCCAGCTGGATGAACAGGCCCGTGCTGAGCGTGACGCCGTTGATCCAGGTATTCGGGATGGGAAAGCCATCGGATCCGCTGGGAGCTGCGCGGGCGATCGCGATCGCGGTGTCCAGATAGGCAAGCGCCGCCCGCATTACGGAGTCGTGGCTCGACAGTGGAATGATCGCGGCGTTCACGTTCTGCTCGGTGACGACGATCCCGGAATCGTACGCCAGCGCGATATTGCCGAGCGCGGTCCCCTGAACGAAGCGCGCGAAGGCCCGCGCGCGGGCGTCGCGGGCGGAGGAGCCGAGGGTGCCGAGCGATGCCAGCTTGGTCAGAGACAGCGCCGCCATGAACGCGGCACGGTGCTGGACGACGAAGTCACGATAGTTACCGGCGTTCCCTTGGCTGCCCACCGTGTTGTCGATGGGATTGCGCGGCAGGGCGCTGCGGGGGCCCATGGCGAAGTTCGCGAGCCCCGAGACGCTCTCCATCCCCATGACCTGAAGCTGCGTTTGCAGCCCGTCGTTGCCGCCTCCGCCGGGCACTGTCGCCCCGCCGAGCGTCCCTTGGTGCACCACCGTGTACGCCTTGCTCAGAAAGCTCTCCAGGTCCGCCGCGGTGCCGAGAGCCTGATTGCGGTCGGGATTGTTGGTGTTGGCCACCGCCAAAGGGTCCTGGCATCCCAGGGCGAGGACGATCGCGCCGTACCGTATGTACCGAGATATCCTCATCAGTCCCTCTCACAGAACCCGGGGCCCCGCCCACCTCGTGGGGCCCGCACCGGATCAGAAGGTCGTGGACGCTCCGACGGTGAACGTGCGGAGATTCGGGAACGTGAACGCGTCGACCGCGTTGAGTGCACCGGAGTTCAGCTGCCCACCTTGGGATGTTCCGGCTTGGGTTCCCGCACTGGGGATGCCTACCTCGGGGTCGAACCCGCGATAACCGGTGATGGTCAGCAGGTTCCGGCCGACGAGGCTCACCTGCCAATCGCCCACACCACCGATGGCACCGATGCGGTAGGACACGAGCAGCTCGCGCAGCTTCGCGTAGCTCGCCTTCTCGACCGAGAAGTTGTTGGGGCCGAGAATATCGTACAGGCCGCCGATTCCCGTGCCGTCCGGCGCACCGGCGCGGTAGTAGTACCCGATCGGCTTGGCGGACTGCACCGAGGCGCTGGTCTGATCCACGTCCTTCGACAGGAAGTCCAGATGCGCCCAGTGGAATCCTTGGTCCCACACACTCTGTCCAATCGCGGCGTCGAGCAAACCGTAGACCGAGAAACGCTTCCAGGTAATGTTCTGTGTGATGCCGAAGCGGAAGTCCGGGAGCACGTTGCCCAGCCGAACGATCTGCGCGCTCTGTCCGTTGGCGCCCGCGCCGCGCAGGATGATCGGCATGCCCCAATTCAGCGCCACACCCCACGGCGCTTGTGAGCCGGGGAGCTGCGTCTGCCACAGGTTGTTGGTGATGCCCATGCCCGGGTTGTTCCCGGCGCCCACCCACACGAGGAACCCCTTATCGTTCAGCTGGAACGCCTTTCCGCTGCCACAGTCCGTGCTGAACGGTGCCGGTAGCTGGTTGCAACTCGTGAGGAAGGCGCGGCCATAGAACGTTCCGATCTGCTCGCCCACGCGCGCGAGGAAGATCTGGTCCGTGGCCTGAAGGTTCGCGCCGTAGTTGTAGGCCGGCACGTCGAGCCGCGTGATGAACGAGCGGTTGTGGTCGTAAATCAGACTCATCGTCCACGTCACATCGCGCTGCTGCACGAACGGCAGCGTGAGCGACAGCTCGTGGCTGATGTTGAGCAGGGCGCCGGCGTTGCGCCACTGATTCTGGAACCCAGTGCCGACCGACACCGGGGCCGGGAGAATCTGGTCGGTGATGCGCGAGCGCGCGTACGTGGCGGTGAGACCGAACTTGCCCAGCAGCTCGATGTCGGCCCCCAGCTCGAGCTCGTGGTGCACTTCAGGGCCGAGGTCTTTGTTGCCAAGGAACTGCAACACCGGCACGCCGCCGGCCCCGATGCCGAAGCTCTCGTACTGACTGGAAAACGCCGGCGAGTTGCCTGCGGTGCCGTACGACGCGTGCAGCTTGAACAGTGTCACCTTGTCGGTGAACCACCAGGGCTCCAGCTGCATCAACCACTCGCCCGATATGCGGCCGAACGTCGCCCAGCGATGCCCCGTGCCGAACAGCGAGCTGCCGTCGCGCCGCACCAGCCCGTCGAGGATATAGCGCTCCTTGTACTCGATGTTCGCGCCGGCGAACAGCCCGATCTGCCGGACGCTCTGGCCGTACGACGTGACCGCCACATCGGCGGTGGCGTTCGTGAGGGCGTCGATTCCCTTGAACGACAGGATATCGCCCTGCCCCGCAGCAATCGCGCTGTCGCGCTGCTCGTAGGAGTAGCGAAACGTGTAGCGCGTGCGTAGGTCGTGCCCGAAGTCGTGCCGTGCCGTAGCGGTCACATCGGTGTTGATTGATTCGTTGGGGGAGCCGTTGCGGAAGATGAACCCCAGGTTGGTGGTGGGAGCGGGATTGGGCCCCGTCGAGCGATAGCCCTTGTCGCGGAACTGCACCGAGGTCGTGCGACGCATGTCGTAGCTCACGTTGCCGCTCAAGTCCAACCAGCTCGCCGGCGTGTACTGCAGTGTGACCCCGCCGATGAAGCGGTTGGTGAGATCCTGCCGGTCGGTGTTCTGCAGCTGGTACAGCGGGTTTGCGTTCTGCGCACCCCCCCCTTGCAGGTTGGGCCGGATGTACAGGCGCCCGAGCGAATCGGTCGCGAGCACGTTCGCGATCCCGGGCTGCCGGGTAAGCACGAAGAACGCGTTGCCGCCGGCGTCCTGGTTGAATCCGTCCTGGGAGCTGCGGCTGTAGAACGTGCGCACCGCGACGTTCACCTGCGACCCGATCGCCTGATCCACGTTGGCGCGGAACGACGTGCGCGTGAGACCCTGCAGGAACCTGATCGCCCCCTGCTGCTTCAGGTTCTCGGCGCTCGCATAGAAGCGGGTGGCGCCGTAGCGGCCCTGCATGTCGACGTTGTTCTCGATGTAGGGGTTATTGGTCACCACCTGCCGCACCGCGTTGTTGATCTGACCCGGCCAGGGATCGATCTGGAACCGCTGCCGCAGCACGCCCCCGCCGGTGTTCGGATTGATCGTCGCGCCGGGGTCCACCGGGAAACTCGGCGGGTTCCCCGCCCAGTCGGTCGCCTGATTGTTGACCAGCTGCTGCCAGTAGGCGTAGTCGAACGTCTGCGCACACGTGGGTTGGCCCGTGACGGCGGCGCAGAATTGCTTGCCGTCGGCGCTCATCAGCAGCGCGGTACGCTGCGCAATGCCGAAGTCGCGCTCGATGTCCGACGTCCCCGCCTCGCTCCGGATGCTGAAGCTGACGCCTTCGCTCGCGCGACGGCCCGATTTCGTGGCGATGTTGATGACGCCGTTCCCCGCCCGAGCGCCGTACATCGATGCCCCCGCCGCGCCCTTCACGACCTCGATATGCTCGATGTCGTTCGGGTTGATCTCGGGGAGCGACCCGTTGATGATGACGCCGTCCACGATGTACAACGGATCCTGGCTGCGCCCCTGCGCGTTGAGGGAGGTCGGCCCACGCAGCAGCACCGATGGTTGATCACCCGGCCGGCCGCTGTTGGACACAATGTTCGCGGGCAGCTTCCCCTGGAGCTCGGTGAGCGCATTGGATGCCGCCACCGGCAGCTTCGAGGCGTCGAGCGTCGTGACGCTGAACGGTACCTTGACCCGCTCGGTCGCCTCCTGCACGCCGGTGACGACGACCGCGTCGAGCTGGTTCACATCGCTCGCGAGGGTGAAGTCCTGCGTCTGCTCCCCCAGACGAACCACGACCTGGCGCGCTGACGGCTTGTGACCGATCACGCGCACCCGGAGCGTCACAGTTTGCCCCGACACGCGCGGCCCGGGGATGACGATGGTGTATCGACCCTGGCTGTTCGTCAGGACGCCGACGTTGAGCTGCGGGACCTGAACGGTCGCGACCGGTAGCGCGTCACCGCGATCGTCGATCACGCGCCCCTGGATCACCGCGTCCTGCGCCGAGGCGGGGCGCGCCAACGCGAGCATGGCCGGTACGATCACGGTCGTACCACACCACAGCCGACGGGAATGGCTCATGCGTGGATCCTCAAGGAGAGCGATGCGGTGTTGGGAACGGGCGAGCGCCCGCGACCGCCCTGGAGCGGTGGGGCTGAAAGACAAAGCGCGAATCGCGTATGCGCATCGCACACGGACAGCACGAGCGTGACGGACATGGGCGCTCGGACGGTTGAGCTGGCGCGGGAACTCACCGCAGATACCGCGCCACACCTGTGGAGCTGGGGACAGAGATGTTGAGTAGTGGGTGGCGTGAACCTGGTGTGGAAGCGACGCAACAAATACAGTCCGGTGCGAAGTGGGATCCTCTATCGCGCCGAGCGCATCGCCCATAGTGTATCACGCAGGCCCTGTGATGCTTCCCTTGCTCTGCGTGCCCCGCGCTGGCTACCTGGTGACCCTCCAAGTCATCACTGGGTGCACTGTCGCGCAAGCGCTACAGTCGCCTGGGACGATTACCGGTCGCCTCGTCGACGAGCACACGCGACTCTCGATCCGTGGGGCGAGCATTGTGCTCTTCGGGACGACCCACCGGGCGACGTCGGACAGCGCGGGTCGCTTCCGCGAGGACGGCCTCGCACCGGGCACGTACGTGCTCCAGGCGCGGTCCCCTGGGTACGCCGTCGGGTCATGGACGCTCGAGCTCGCCGACGGCGAAGTCCTGGAGCGCGAGTTCGAGCTCGCGCCCCTGCCGGTCCAGCTCGATCCCGTCGTCGTGGAGCGCCGGCCGAGCTTTGCCGAGCAACGGCTGCGCGCCTTCGAGCGACGTCGTGCTTCGGGGCGGGGATACTTCATCACCGAACAGCAAATCCAGCACGCGCAGCCCCGTACCCTCGCCGACCTGTTCCGCAACGTGCCCGGCGTGCGGCTCGTGTGCCGCGGCTCCTCCAATTGCATCATACGGATGTCGCGCGCGGCGCGAGAGTGCAGGCCGGATTTCGTGCTGGACGGCTTTCCCGCCACGAACTCCACGAGTCTCGATATGCCAGCAGCCGGCGTCATAGGCGTGGAGCTATATCGCACGCTCACCGAAACGCCGATGGAGTTCCTCAAAGCCGACAACCAATGCGGCACGATCGTGCTGTGGACGCGATCGGGGCCCTCCGAGCGCTGACGACGTCAGGGCCGCCAGCGGGGCAGAAAGTCCTGCGCGCCCCCGCTCGTGACCTGACGCAGGCCCCTCCCGTCCGGTGCGACCAGGTAGATGTGTCCCCCGCGGTCGAACGCGATGATCTCACCGTTAGGGGCCCAGGAGGGATACTCCGCTTGCAGCGTGCCCGATGTCACCTGCGTGGCTCCGCTGCCGTCGGGATTCATCACCCAGATCTGCAGTCCCTGACTTCGTGTCGACATGAAGGCGATCTTCGATCCGTCGGGTGACCATGCGGGGGCCTCGTCGAACCCCAGGTCGGTCGTGAGTCTCACCACGTTGGAGCCGTCCGAGGCGTTCATCACGTAGATCTCGTCGTTTCCGTCGCGATCCGACACGAAGGCGATCTTCGCGCCGTCCGGCGACCACGCCGGCTCGGCGTCGTTGTGGGAGCCGCTCGTCAGCTGCGTCACGCCGCTGCCATCAGCGGAGTCCATCACGAAGATGTGCACCACGCTGTCCCGATTCGAGACGAACACGATCTTGCTCCCGTCGGGGGACCAGGCAGGCTCGCCCTCCTGCGTCGTATCGGTCGTGAGCCGCACCACGTTCGTGCCGTCTGCGTTCATGACAAAGATGTCGAGGGGCTGCGCGGCGTTGACAAAGCGATCCGACTGAAAGGCGATCTTCGATCCATCGTGGGACCACGCCGGCCAATCGTCGTACGCGAGCGAGTCGGTCAGATTGACCAGACCGCTCCCGTCGGCGTTCATCAAGAGAATGTCGAACTGCTGGCCCGTGCGCCCCCGATTGCTCTTGAACGCGATCTGTCCGGACACGGGTGGCAGCGGCGACTCGCCGTTGTGACAGGCCGCGAGCACCAGGCCGGCGATGACGACGTGGGAGGAGCGCATCAACCGGGCACCCTACTTCGAGAAATCCACCTTCGGCGCCTGCGCCGCCCCGGGCGTCTGCAGCTCGAAGTACTCGCGCGGTCCCTTGCCGAGCAGCTTGGCCGTCAACACCTGCGGGAAGCGCCGGATGTAGGCGTTGTAGCGGTTCACCGCCTCGTTGTAATCCTGGCGCGCCACCGCGATGCGGTTCTCCGTCCCCTCGAGCTGGTCCTGCAGCGCTCGGAAGTTCTCGTTGGACTTGAGCTGCGGATAATTCTCGGCGATCGCGAGCAGGCGGCCGAGCGGCGCCGTCAGGGCGGTGTTGGCCTCAGCCATCTGCTGCAGGGTGCCGCCCTGCACCGCCCCGGCGAGCTTGGCGCGCGCCTCCGCCACTTCCGTGAACACGGTCTGCTCCTGCTTGGCATAGCCCTTCACCGTCTCCACCAGGTTCGGGACCAGATCGGCGCGCCGCTGCAACTGCACCTTGATCTGCGACGCCGCGGCATTCACCTGCTCGTCATACGTCTGGATGGTGTTGTAACCGCAGCCGGCCGCGCCGAGTCCCGCACCGACGGCCAGCGCCCACCCCCATCTCCGCATCGTTCGAGTCACGAGCATTCGTCCTTCCATGTGCGGTTCCGAATATGGTCCATGCCCTAAAGGGCGATGCCCTTGAGGGCGCACGTTCACCGCCGAGCCCACCCTTCAGTGTGGGAAAAACGATGACGATTGCGATCCCTCCGCTTAAGCAAGTCCGTTCACATATTGCGCCGCCCGCGCCACCGCGCCGAGATACGCCGCCACCAGCGGGTCGCGCGCTCCCCCCTCGAGCCGTAGGGCCGGCCCACCTTCCGCGTGCCGGATGAGCGGCGCCAGCTCTGCCGCCGTAAAGCCCACCAGTGTCGCCGCGGCGCCCACGAGCGTTTCGGGGCGAGCGGGCACCGGTCGGCCCGCGAGCCGCAGCAGGGCGCGCAGCATCGTGAAAAAGCCGGGCGCGCTCCCTACGATCACGCCCGCCAGGCGTTTCGGCTCAGTCCAGAGGGCGCCGTACGCCTGGCGCAGCCGCACCAGCTTGCCCATCAGCTCGCGCTCGAGCTGGCGGCGCAGATCGTCGCGGTCGACCCGGATGCCCGACCAGGGGTCACGCCCCGCGAGCAGCCGGTGCGCCTCCCGCATATCCTCGTACTCGATCGGGAACGCGTCCGCCGACTCGCGCCACTCCCGCTCCGTGAGGATGAGCGGGGCCGGATGGCCGGCTTTGGTCCAGGCGCGCACCACCGGGGCGAGGGCGTCGAACAGCGCACCGTCCACCGCCTCACAGATCAGTAGGGTGTTCACGTCGGACCGCTTGGGGACGTGGGTTCCGCGTGCCGCCGACCCATACAGCAACAGGGCCGCGAGCCGGGGTCCGAGCGCGCGCGTGACCGCGTCGCCGAGGGTGTCGATCGTGAGCTGTGAGGCCATGCTAGAGAATGCGCCCGCGAGAGAGGAGAATCAACGGGAGCGTGACACCAATGAAGGGTCTGGCGCCCCGGCGTCCGGCGCGCCATTCTAGGCCTAGGGACTTGGTCTCACGCGGAGGTGCGCCATGCTGCGTTTCCGTTCCGTCCCCGTCCTGCTCGCGCTCCCACTGCTCGTGCTCGGCTGCGCGACGTCCCGGCCGTTCGACCGGTCGACTGAGCCCGGTGGGAGGCCGCTGTCGCCCACCACGGCGGGCAGCGTGATCATCACCGGCGACGCGCTCTCGGCCGACCCGGGCCGCACCGTCCTCGACGCCGTCAGGAAAGCGATGCCGCAGCTGCACGTCTCGAGTTGGTCGCAGTACAGCCGCTGTCCCAACCTGGAGCTGCGCGGCAAGGACAGTGTCACCGGCAGCTCCAACCCGGACGTGTACGTGGACGGGACACGGACCGTGGATACCTGTCCGCTCGTCAACATCCAGGCCATGGACGCGCAACGCATCGAAGTGTACTCGCTGGGTGTCACGTCGCGGCCCGGCTATCCCAGCAGCGGCCACGGCCTGATCCTGATCTTCCTGCAGCGTGCGGACAGCACGACGAGAAACTGACCGGACGAGGGCCGGCTGATGCGAAGCCCCCGATGAGCGACTCGCTCACCGGGGGCTTGCCGTTCTTGGATCTGCGGATGCCCTACGGCGCCCGCCCGGTGAACCAGAGCGGCGTGGCCAGGTCGGCGAAGCTTGCGAATTGCTGCGCCGCTACGGCGGCGTCCACGTTCGCTTTATTCAGCACCTGTTCGTTGCTCGCATAGGGCAAGCGCTCCGGGATCGTTGAAAGGATGGCGTTCGGGCCCGGCACGAGGCGCGGAACGCCCGTGCGGCGCACCTCGGTCCATCCCTCCATGCCCTGCATGAACAGCGAGACCCACTTCTGGTAGGCGATTTGGGTGAGACCGTTCGCCGGGTTGTACCGCACCCGGACGGTGTCGGACAGGTAGGCGTTGGCGGCGGAATCGCTGACGCCGTACTGCTGCATTGACGCTCGGATCGCCGCCGTGTAGAGCGAGTCGGCACTGCCGCCGATCCAGCCGCGCTGCGCCGCCTCGGCTTCGAGGAACAGCACCTCGGAGTACGTCAGCAGCTCGAGCGGCGCATTGGGTGTCTCGCGCCAGTAGGCGCCGTAGCGAGAGATGTAGAACAGCGCGGGGCCACCGCCGTCGTTCAACCCGTTGGGCATGCCCTCGTAGGTAATGTTGGCTTTGATGGTGTCCTTGTTCAACTGCGCGAACACCGGCAGACGCGGGTCCTTCCAGCTCAAGAGCGAGTCGACGAACGTCTTGCTCATGCCGTAGTCGTCGCGCCCGAGGGCGTCGTCGTAGATCGGATTCTGGTTCGGCGCACCAGCGAGATACAGCAGCTGGGCGTTGTCCGCGTTGCTCTGGAACACCCCCGCGGCCAAGGCTGACAGGGCTTCGCTCTGCGCGGTGGCGGGATCTACGCTTGCGAGATGCATCGCCAACCGCAGCCGCAGCGAGTTGGCGAACTTGCGCCACTTGGTCAGATCGCCGCCGTACATGATGTCGCCCTTCGGAAAGCCGACCCCCGCCGGAGGGATTCCCGAGAGATCGATCTGCTGGCTGGCCTTCGTCAGATCCGCGAACAGCGCCGTGTAGATCGCCTGCTGCGTGTCGTATTTCGGAGTCAGCAGCGAGTCGCCCTTCAGCGCCTCCGAATAGGGGATGCCGCCCATCGCGTCCGTCATGACGCTGTACAGGTAAGACTTCATGATCCGTCCTACGGCTTCCCAGTTGGGCGCGCCCGCTGCCACACCCCCGTTGATCATCCGCTGGGCGTCCTCGACTGCGCCGCTGTAGAAGCCCCACCCGCCGTCCGTGCCGGCGCGTATGAGGTACTTGTCCTCGTCCCGATACTGGATCTCGGCGTAGTACTGCACCCAGAGCCCGGCGGCGCGGATGTTGAGGCTGTTGACGCCGTCGACCCCGTTCACCGTCGCCTGGATCACGTTCGACAGGAGCGAGGGCGGTGGCACTGCCGTGGGTCCATTCGGATTCTGGTTGATCGACGTCAGGTCACTGCACGACGTGCCGCCGGCGAGCGTCGCGGCGGCCAGGACGCTCAGGATCGTGTATCGCATGGTAGCTCCTTTCTCCCAAGCGGTTATGGCCGCACGGACAGGGTGAAGCCGAGGCTGCGAGCTGTCGGCAGCTGGCCGTTCTCGACGCCCTGGCGGTTGCTGGTATCGAACGCGGTCTCCGGATCGATGGTGGGCTGCTTGGACCAGAGCAGCAGGTTGTGGCCCACCAGCGCGACCGTAGCCGCCGAGAAGCCCAGGTGCTGTGCGAGCGACGGCGGCAGCTCGTAGGCGAGACGCAGCTCGCGCAGCTTCAAGTAGCTCGCGTCGACCATGCCCGGCTCATTTGCGTAGAAGGTGTTGTGCCAGTAATCCTGCGCCAGCACGCGGGTGGTGTCCGGCGTGCCATTCTGGTAAACGGCGTTCGGCACGACCACGCTGTCGCTCCAGTTGTTCTCCCGACCCCACAGGGTCGCCTGCAAGATGCCCGAGTACTGGCCGAACCACTTGGTCACCGAGTAGACCTTGCCGCCCAGCTGTCCGTCGAACGAGAACGACAGGCTCAGGTTCTTGTAGATGAACGTGTTGGTGATCCCGGCCACCCAGTCGGCATTGTAATTGCCGAGTGCCACCACGTTCCCGGGGACCGGCAGGCCTTGCAGCCCGCCCGACGAGTAGACGACGATGCGTCCCAGGCTGTCCCGTTGCCACTGGGTGCCCACCAGGTTGCCGTACGGCTGGCCGGAGTCGGCCGTCACGCTGACGCCCCAATAATTGCCCACGACAATGCGCCGCACGCCGTTCGAGAGCGAGAGCACTTTGTTCGTGTTCTTCGACCAGTTCGCCACCACGTCCCAACGGAAGGTCGGGCGCTCGATCGGCCTGATCGTAGCCGCGAGCTCGATGCCGCGGTTGCGCACCTCGCCCGAGTTCACGACGTGTTGGGTGTAGCCCGTAGCGCCTGAGATCGAAACAGGAAGGATCTGGTTCGTGGTAGACTTCTGGTACACCGTCGCGTTCAGACCGACCCGGTTGTCGAACAATCCCAAATCGACGCCGACCTCCTCGCCGGTCGTTTGCTCGGGCTTCAGATTTGCGTTCGGCAGGCGGTCCGGTGCGGTGAAGGTGGGCTGTCCGGCCCATGCGGTGCCGGATGCGTACACGGCCCTGAGTTGATAGGGATCGGTGTCGTTGCCGACCCGGGTCCAGCTGGCGCGCAGCTTGCCGTACGACAGGACGTCGCTTTGGACGCGCAGCGCATCCGTGAAAATGAAGGCGCCACCGACCGAGGGGTAGAAGATCGAGTTTTGACCCTTCGGCAACGTCGAAAACCAGTCGTTGCGCCCCGTCACGTCCACGTTGAGCCAGTTCTTGTAGTTGAAGCTGGCCAGCCCATAGAGCGAATTGACCTTTTTCTTTTCCACGTGGAACGAGTCGGTCGGCGACCCGTCCGAGTTCCCTAGGGTGTACACGCCGGGAATCACGAGCCGGCTGACGACCCCCGTGCTCCCCCTGAAGTCGTTCACACGGGCGTTGCCGCCCGCGTTGACCGTGACGGTCAGGTCCCTGAACAGCGGCCGGCTGCCCGTGACCAGGAAGTCGCTGTTGGTCTCGCTATGCGTCTCGGCCACGTCGAGGAGCCCACCCCCCGGATCAGGCGAGATGTTGTTCACCGGGTAGTTCGCCCGGAAGTGATCCTGGTACCAGTCACGACCCGTGCGGCCGGTCACGCTCAGCCAGTCGTTGAACTTGTAGGTGACGGCGGCGTGGCCGATCCCGCGGTCGCGCGCATAGTCGGTCGTCTTGGCCGTCGCCTCCCAGTAGGGGCTCGGGTGGTAGCTATAGTTCCAGCTGTAGGGGATGGGTGCGTCGGCGCGCAGGTTCGGGTTGCCCGTGACAATCTGTTTGGTGAGCGGGGCATTGGGATCGCGATACAGGTTGTCTTTCAGGATGCGCGTGTCCACCTGTCGGCCGAACCAGATGAACCCCTGCATCGGGTCGATTTCTTCGTACGCCTGCGACGGCTGATTCTGATAGGCGTTGTTGATGTAGTTGATCGCCGCCTCGGCGCTCCAGCGGTCCGACATCTGCGCCCCGCCGGCGAGGGTCAGGTCGGTGCGGGTGTTATCGTTGTTCGGGTACATCCCGGCCTCGCCGGTGCGCCCGACCGACAGCCGGATGTTGTTGCGCTCGCTGCTCTTGGTCACGGCCACGTT
>WNFY01000184.1_pt1 | contig 50483 bp, 46 predicted proteins | sample 5400091 | NCBI WGS metagenome assembly WNFY01 (sample SAMN13153364, study PRJNA577476) | soil metagenome | isolation source: 60 cm soil or saprolite under grassland replicate 1 | place: USA:California | collected 2016-06-15
GCTCGCCGCCGGCTTCGCCGACACCGACATCCCAGTCCCCTGGTGGGGCGGGCGGCGCCTACACCTCTCATTCGGCTGACCACCCCGCGACCGCGGTGTTAACCGACCCTCCCAACGTGGGAATCCAGGCTAGCCAGCCATCCCGGCGCCAGCCGGACGCGGTGTTGCACCGGTCGACGGAGCCGACCGCGGTGCTTGGGAGTGTCGCTCGCGGACAGATCAGGTTGTCGTGCGGCGCGTGCCGACCCCGGCGATGTGGGCCTATCTGGTCTGGGTCGTGCTGACCTGGACGCTGACATTGGAGCAGCAGGTTCCCGGCGCGGTGGTCGCGGTGGCTGCTTGACCCGGTCCGGCTTGCCGGGAGCGTCCGGCTGCTCGTCGAGGCGCTGCGCCGAGTGCTGCTGGCCAATCTCAGGTTGGCCCGCGGATCTGGTCCCCGAGCCGGCCGCTGCGCAGCGGCATGATGATCGTCCACACCGCCGAGCGCCGGACGCCGGGCTGACCGCGACCGGGCTGATCACGTCGGTGATCGTGGACAGCCAACTCCCGACATCGACGGACCAGGCACGAGCTGGTGTACCACGTGGTGGAAAGGCCGGAACGCGGACCCGAGCAGCTCCGGAAGGAGATCAAGGAGCCGATCGAGCGGCTGCTGGCGCGGCTGGAGAAGCCAGCCACCGCGAAGGGAAACGTGGAGCCGCCTGTCGGAATCGAACCGACGACCTGCTCATTACGAGCGATCTGGGGACGAACGGTGTACAGACGTGCGAAGACGCAGCTTGGTGGCGAGCGAGGCCGCTCAAATTATCCGTTCATCGGACTGGCCGGTCAGGTGTAGTCCGTACGGTCTCTCGATCGCTGGAACTCGTCCTCGCCCATCCGCGTGTTCCACAGCCTGCGCGCACGGTCCGTGGGTCGCAACTGAGGACACCGGCCGGGTTGAGACGGGTCGTACCAGCTGACGGTCTCGACCTTGGCGGACCCAAGTCGCAGCGCTTCGTCGAGGGCAGGCTCAAGATCACTGTCGCTAGAGGCGAGCACTACAAGATCGACGCCGGGATACGCCGCTTCGCGTACGAGGGCGAGCGCGCACAGTACGTCCACGCCCTTCTCCTCCTTGCCCACTACGATCCGTCTGCCGTCCGGACCGGTCAGGAGGTGGCCGGTGGAGTCTCGCTGGTACGAATACTTCAGGGGCCGATGGGTCACCTTGACTCGCCGATCGCGCTCCCAATGCGCCTGCTGTGCGAGATTTCGCGCGTATGACTTCGCGTCATGATCCGCCGATGGCAGGCCACGATAGACCATCACGCGTGACAACACAGCACTGTCATAGCCGACATACTGGACACGATTGCGGGCCTGAATCAATTGATTCGCGTACAGCAAAGGATCGATGAGTGCAACGTGTTTAGCGCCGTCCCGGCTACTCGGAAAGAGCCCGTGACCGGTGAGATGAACATTCTGATAGTCAATGACAACTACCGTACGGAGATCACTCATCGTACCCTTCAAACAAGTTAAAGCCCCGCCAGTCCCGGAGGACGGCGGGGAGCTATGCCATAAGTATGCCACACAACGCCCAGCATGACAACCCCGGGCAGGGCCAACGCCACCACAGAACGGGCGTGCACATATCACTGGCCTGTGGAGCCGCCTGTCGGAATCGAACCGACGACCTGCTCATTACGAGTGAGCCGCTCTGCCGACTGAGCTAAGGCGGCGTGGCGCGGTGGTGCGCGCCAGCCCGGACAGTGTAGCGGGAGGTCAGATCTCGCCGGCTGGGGCGAGGAGCAGGTGCGGCCGCTCTCGGTGAGGCGCACCTTCACGGTGTCGCTGGGGACGTTGTAGTCGATCACCTTGCCAGGGCCCTCGGCGGTCTCGACCGCCGAGCCGCGCGCCGGCATAGTCGCGTGTGCCTTCACGTACAGCGGGTGCTCGTACTTCAGGCAGCACAGCAGCCGGCCGCAGGCGCCGGAGATGCGCAGCGGGTTGAGCGGCAGGTCCTGGTCCTTGGCCATTCGGATCGACACCGGCTCGAAGTCCTTGAGGAACGTCGCGCAGCACAGGTCGCGGCCGCAGGAGCCGATGCCGCCCTGCACTCGGGCCTCGTCCCGGGGGGAGAGTTGGCGCAGCTCGACCCGGCACTTGAGGGTGGCGCCGAGGTCGCGGACCAGGGCGCGGAAGTCCACCCGGTGCGGGGCGCTGAAGTAGATGGTGGTGCGGTTCGCGGTCGGGACGTGGTCCACCGCGACCAGCTTCATCGGCAACCCGTGCTCGCGGATCAGCCGCTTCGCCGCGACCCGGGCGTCCGCCTTCCGGCGCCGGATGTGCGCGTCGCGGTCGAGGTCATCGGGGCCGGCCAGCCCGGCCAGGGTCGGGAACCCGCTGGTGTCCTCGTCCACCCACTGCGGCGCCCAGATGCACTCGGCGACCTCGGGGCCGTCGTCGGTGGGGACCAGCACGCGGTCGCCGACCCGCGGCGAATACTGGCCGGGGTCGAGGTAGTACAGCCGGGCGTACCGCTCGAAGCTGACCGCGCACATCATCCCCATGGCACTGAGAGTACGAGGCTCGGCCGATCGCGGCCCGCCGTATGGAGCAGATGGCTCAGGGCAGCCGCAGCGCGACGGCCATCGCCTCCACCGCGATCCGGGGCTTGACGTTCAACTCGAGCGCCTCCCGGCACTCCAGCACGGCGTCCAGCCGGGTCAGCGCGCCCTCCGGGGTGAGCGCTCCGGCCAGCCGTCGGACGTCCTCGGCCGCCTCCGGATGCGCCAGCCGCACGTCCGCACCGGCTCCGACCAGCAGCACGTCCCGGTAGAACGCGGCGAGGTCGACCAGCGCCCGGTCCAGCGCGTCACGCTGGACGCGGGTGGCCCGGGACTTCTGCCGCCGCTGGAGGTCACGGAGCGCGCCGGCGGAACCGCGGACCGACGCGGCCACTCCCCGGCCGGTCCCACCGGCGCCCAGCGAACGCTCCAGCGCCTCGGTCTCCGGTCCGTCCAGCTCGGCGGACAGCGTTGCAGCCTCCTCCTCCGCCGCGCGGACCAACTGGTCGGCCGCCGTGAAGCAGGCGCCGAGGCTGGTGAGCGAGGCAGGTACCGACAGCACCGCCCGGCGCCGGGCCCTGGCCTGCCCGTCCCGGGCCAGCCGGCGCGCCCGGCCGACGTGCCCTTGCGCGGCCTGCGCGGCCCAGGCCGCGTCGGCCGGGTCGACCGCGTCCCGCCGGACCAGCACGTCGGCGACCGCCTCGGCCGACGGCGTGCGCAGGGCGACCCCCCGGCAGCGGGACCGGATCGTCACGGCGACGTCGTCGGGATGGGTGGACGGGGCGCAGAGCAGGAAGACCGTCCGCGCTGGGGGCTCCTCCACCGCCTTGAGCAGGGCGTTCGAGGCCGCCTCGGTGAGCCGGTCGGCGTCCTCGATGACCACCACCTGCCAGCGGCCACCGATCGGCAGCCGGGCCGCGGTGACCACGATGGCCCGCATCTCCTGCACGGCGATCGACAACCCCTCCGGCACCACCATCCGCACGTCCGCATGCGTCCCGGCCCGGACCGTGTGGCAGCCGGCACACTCGCCGCAGCCGGTGCCGTCTCGCTCGCACTGCAGAGCGGCGGCGAACGCGCGAGCCGCGACCGACCGGCCGGAACCCGGTGGCCCGGTGAACAGCCAGGCATGGGTCATCGCGCCCGGCGCCACGGGGCGGCCGGCCACGATCTCAACTGCGGCCCGTGCCGCGGCGCGGAGCACCTCGACCGCATCCGGCTGGCCGACGACCTCGTCCCAGACGGTCACGTGGTCGCCCGCGGGACGGAGGTCTCGCCGTCGTCGGTGGCCGGCTCGCCCGGACCGGCGACGAGGGGCTCGGTGGACGGGCTGCCGGCGTCACTCCCGGCCGCAACCGGCAACCGGCCGGCCGGGTGGTCGGCCGCCCGGCCGCGCCCCGGCCCGCGCGCGTCGGAGACAGCGCCACCGGTCGGCCCGTCCGGTTCCATCGGGTGGGGGCGGATCCGCCGGTCCCGCCGGTGCGGGCGGAGCCGGCGGACGAACGCGGGCCGGCCGCGGCCGCGTCTGCGCCGGCGGCTGCGATCGGTGCGGTGGGCGACGAGGCGCTTGCCGACCGCGGTACGCACGATCGCCGCGACGGTCTCCGGGTGCCGTGACCCGTCGACGACCAGGTAACGGTCCGGGGCGGCGTCGGCCAACGAGCGGAAGGCCTGGCGGACCCGACTGTGGAACTCCACCGACTCCCGCTCCAGCCGGTCCCGCCCGCCGGCCACCGGAAGCCCGCCGTCGACAGCCCGCCCGAGCACCCGCTTGAGGCCGACCTCCGGTTCGACATCCAGCAGGACGGTGAGGTCGGGGACCAGACCGTCGGTGGCCCAGCGCGACAGCCGCCGCACGTCCTCGACGGGCAGCGCCCGTCCGGCCCCCTGGTAGGCCAGCGACGAGTCGACGTACCGATCGGTGATCACCACGTCGCCCCGGTCGAGCCCCGGCCGGATCACCGCGTCGACGTGCTGCGCGCGGTCGGCGGCGAACAGCAGCGCCTCGGCCCGGGGCGTCAGCGCTCCGTCCGGGGACTCGAGCAGGATTCGTCGCAGCCGGTTGCCGAACTCGGTCGCCCCCGGCTCGTGCGTCACGGTGACCGATACTCCGCGCTCGGTCAGCCACTGGGCGAGCCGATCGACCTGGGTCGATTTGCCTGCCCCCTCGCCGCCCTCGAACGCGATCAGCATGCCGCCGCGGGCCAACCGGCGTCTGGCCGTGGTGTCGCCGCGGACGGCGGTGACCACGTCAGCGACCATCGGGATGCCGCGCCGGTCGTCCATCTGCCGGTAAGCCACGATGCCGCCGGCGAGGGCCAGCAGCCCGGCGCAGGCCAGCAGGATCCGAGTGCCGTCCACAGTGAACTCGACAGCGCCCAGTTTGATCTCGCGCTGGCGGACGACGCCGACCAGGAACGGCACCGCGGCCAGGGTGAGGATCAGGTCGACGCGGACCAGCGACTGGACGAACGCGAACGTCCGGCCGCGGACCTCGTCGGCCACCTCGGCGCCGAGCAGCGTGGCTCCGGACAGGTAGGCCACGCCGCCGCCGAACCCGACGCCGATCACGCCGATGGTGCTCAGCACTAGGTGCGGCATGAAGGCGACGACCACCAGGCAGGCGCCGGCGCACATGATCGACAGCCCGAAGAGACGACGGCGGGACAGGTCCCGCGCGACCCGCGGACCGAGCACCATGCCGAGTCCGAGGCCGATGAACACGGCGCCGAACAGGATGCCGTACGTCGCGTCGCCGCCGCCGATGCTTGCCGCGTACGTCTTGCCGGTGCCGATCACCGCGCCGCTGGCCGAGAAGGCGCCGAGAATGCCGATCACCAGCCCACGGACCAGCGGCGTGCCGCTGACGAACGCCCAGCCGTCCCGCAGCAACCGGAGCAACCCGGGCTGCGCGTTCCCGTCGGTCGGCCGCCAGCCGCCGCGACTGATCCGCCGGATGCGCAGCACGGTCAGCGCGGAGACGAGGAAGGTGAGCGCGTTGATGTACAGCGCGAGGTCGACCTGGTTCGTGCGGAAGAACGACACCGACTCGGCGAGCACCCGGCTGACGAGTGCGAGCAGGGAGAACACGCCGGCCGCCGCCACCGGCGTGATGCCGTACGTCGTGACCAGGCTGAGCTGGTTCGCCGACTCGAGTTGGTCGCGGCGGACCAGGTTCGGGACCGAGGCGTCCTTTGCCGGGATCCAGAACAGACTCACGCACTCGATCAGGAACGAGGCGGCCAGTAGCCACCACAGCCGGCCAACCAGCGGTATAGAGGCAAATAACAAGAATCGGACGACGTCCGACACCACCATTGTGCGTCGCCGGTCGAACCGGTCGGCGAAGGCGCCGGCCAGTGGCCCGAAGACGATGGCCGGCAGCAGCCGGACGACGAGCACCCCGCCGAGCGCGAAGTTGGCGCCCTGGTAGCTGCCGGCCAGGTCGGCCGCCAGTGCCGTGGTGGCCAGCAGCCCGAGCCAGTCGCCGAAGCTGGAGAAGGTCATGACCAGCCACAGCCGACGGAAGTCGCGGCCGCGCAGGACCCCGCGCAGGTTGCTCGCGGGCGAGACGAGGATCGGCGTGTCGACGGTCACCGGAGCACCGACTCACCGTCCGCCGACCGCGCGGGCGGGTCCGGTCGTACGGCGCCATCGGCGGCATTGTCGGAGCTGATCGAGACCCCCAGCTGCCGGTCGGAGAGCTGCGGCGGTACCCGGCCACTGTATCGACAGGACCCGACGCAAGTCCGAACGGTGCCCGTCGGTGGGTTGCCGGGCGCGAGCGCCGGCTGCACCCGGATAGCGCGGCTGACCTGGGCGGCGGCGCCGTTCCGAGGCCCTCGGCCGGCCGGACGGGGTCGCAAGTCTCAGGTCGGGCCGGACTGCTCCGGCGTGTCGAACGGCACGAGGACGGTCCGCAACAGCCCGGCCAGGGTCCTCTGCTGCCGTCGGTCGAGTCGGGCCAACAGGTCGCGCTCCCGCTCGAGCAGATCGCCCATCACCGCATCCACCTTGGCCCGGCCGCGGGCGGTCAGTCGCACCCGGACACCTCGCCCGTCGGCCGGGTCCGGGCGCCGCCGGACCAGGCCGCGGTGCTCCAGCCGATCCAGCCGGTTGGTCATGGTGCCGGAGGCGACCAACGTCTGCACGAGCAGCTCCCCCGGCGACAGCTCGTACGGTCGACCGGCGCGGCGGAGCGCGGCGAGCACATCGAACTCGAACGCCTCCAGCCCGTGCTGCCCGAACGCAGCCCGCCTGGCCAGGTCCAGGTGCCGAGCCAGCCGGCGGACCCGGCTGAGCACGGCGAGCGGCTCGACGTCGAGATCGGGCCGCTCCCGGCGCCAGGCCGCGACCAGCCGCTCCACCTCGTCCTGCACCTTGGTCAGGGTACCGGCCTCGAATATCTCGATGTCGAGAGTTATGGTCTCGATGTCGAGAGAGGAGCCGTCGGCGCCATGTGGGATCCGGTGCAGTACGGGGTGTTCGGCGACGAGCGGTCGAGGGCGTTCTTCGACTTGCTGGCCAGGGTCCGGGGACACAAGCCACGGTACGTGGTGGACCTCGGCTGCGGCGACGGTGCGCTGACCGCCACCCTGCTCGAGCGGTGGCCCGCTGCTCGTGTGTCCGGAGTGGACTCCTCTTCGGCCATGCTGGCGGAGGCCAGGCGGCGGGCCGTGCCGGGCCGGCTGTCGTTCGGGCTGGGCGACATCACGCAGTGGCGACCCGAGCGGCCGGTGGACGTGCTGGTGTCGAGCGCGGCGCTGCACTGGGTGCCCGACCATCCGGGGCTGATCGGCCGGCTGGTGGAGGCGCTGGCGCCGGCCGGCTGGCTGGCGTTTCAGGTGCCGGGCAACTTCGACTCGCCGAGCCACCTGGAGCTCGCCGCGCTGTGCGAGTCGCCGCGGTGGCGGGCCCGGCTGGGCGCGGTGGGCCGACGCGACCGACCGGTCCTGGAGCCGGCCGGGTACCTCGACCTGCTCGCGGAGGCCGGCTGCGTCGCCGACGTGTGGGAGACCACCTACCTGCATGTGCTGCCGGGCGCGGACCCGGTCCTGGACTGGGTGCGCGGCAGCGCGCTGCGTCCGGTGCTGGCCGCGCTGTCCGGTGATTCCGCGGCCGAGGCGGATTTCCTGACCGAGTACGGGGAGCGGCTGCGCTCGGTGTACCCGGCCGGGCCGTACGGCACGGTCCTGCCGTTCCGACGGATCTTCGCTGTGGCGCGGAGGTCGGGATGACCGGCGGCGGCGCGATCCGCGCGCTGCATCACGTGCAGCTCGCCGCGCCGGCCGGCTCCGAGGCCGCGCTGCGCGAGTTCTACTCCGGCGTCCTGGGGATGGCGGAGCTTGCCAAGCCGGCCGAGTTGGCCCGCCACGGCGGGGTGTGGTTCGGCTCCGGGGAGGTCGAGCTGCACCTCGGCATCGAGGCCGACTTCCGCCCGGCCCGCAAGGCGCATCCGGGCCTGCTGGTCTCCGAGCTGGACGCCCTGGCCGGCCGGCTGATGGCCGCCGGCCACCCGGTGACCTGGGACGACGCGCTCCCCGTCACCGCCGCTGCTACCTGGCCGACCCGGTCGGCAACCGGCTGGAGCTGCTCGAGCCGTCTGGCTGACCCGCCGCGTCGCGGGCTGCCAGCCGCCTCGGCTGACGGGCGCTCTGCGCGGCTCGCCTCCTCGGCTGGCTCTCCAAGGCCTGAGCCGATCACAGCTCAGCCCGTCACTGTCCCTGGCGCGAGCTGAGGATCGACCCACCACCTCCCTGGCGCCGGCCGCCTCGGCTGACCGCGACTCGCCGGCTCGACCGAGCGGTTGGCGCCACCTCCGGCCTGCCGGGCGCAGAGCGGGGTCGGGGCGGCGTCCGACCCGACCGGCTCAGCTCTTCTTCGCCGGTCGCTTGGTTGCCTTCCGGGCCGGCGCCTTCTTCGCCGGGCCACGGGCGCGGCGGTCCGCTAGGAGCTCCGTTGCGCGCTCCAGGGTGACGTCCTCTACCGAGTCTCCCTTCCGCAGGCTGGCGTTCGTCTCACCATCCGTGACGTACGGCCCGAACCGGCCTTCCCGGAGAACGATCGGCTTGCCGGTCTCGGGCTCCGCGCCGAGCTCGCGCAGCGGCGTGACCGAGCTGGCCGTCCGCTGCCCTCGCCGCTTCGGCTGAGCGAGCAGCGCCAGTGCCTGGTCGAGGGTGACCGTGAAGAGCTGCTCCTCGCTGTCCAGCGAGCGGGACTCTTTGCCCTTCTTCACGTACGCCCCGTACCGACCGTTCTGCGCCGTGACCTCCTCCCCGTCCGGGGCCTTGCCCAGCGAGCGGGGCAGCTGCAGCAGCCGGAGCGCTTCCTCGATCTGCACCGTGTCCAGGGACATCGAGGAGAAGAGGCTCGCCGTCCGATCGCCCGATGCGACATACGGCCCGTACCGCCCCGCGCGAGCGACCACCTCGAGCCCGGTCTCCGGGTCGGTGCCGAGCACACGGTCACCGCTGGGCGCGGTGAACAGCTCATCCACCTTCTGCGGTGTCAGCTCGTCCGGAGGCAGGTCCTCGGGCAGGCTGGCGCGGGCGCCGTCGCCGGACCGCTCCAGATAGGGCCCGTACCGGCCGACCCGCACGACGACCCCGTCGAACAGCCCGATCGAGTTGATGCCACGGGCATCGATGTCGCCCAGCCGTTCGGCGACGAGCCGCTTGAGACCTCCGGCCCGGGCGATACCTCCCTCGTGCCCCCGGTCGGATCCAAAGTAGAACCTGGTCAGCCAGTCGACCGACTTCGCCTCGCCGCCCGCGATGTCGTCCAGGTCCTGCTCCACCGAGGCGGTGAAGCCGTAGTCGACCAACCGCCCGAAGTACTGCTCGAGCAGGCCGACCACGGCGAACGCGACCCAGGACGGAACCAGCGCGCTGCCCTTCTTCCAGATGTACCCGCGGTCCTGGATCGTCTGCAGGATCGAGGCGTAGGTCGACGGCCGGCCGATCCCGAGCTCCTCCAGCGCCTTGACGAGGCTGGCCTCGGTGTAGCGCGGCGGCGGGTTGGTGGTGTGGCCCTGCGGCTCCAACTCGTCTGCGTCGACCGGCTGGCCGCGCTCCAGCCGAGGCAGCCGCTTCTCCGCATCGTCCTGCTCGGCGTCGTCGTCGCTCCCCTCGACGTACGCGCGAAGGAAGCCGGGGAATGTGATCGTCCGGCCCGATGTGGCGAACTCGGCCCGCTCGCCGGTCGTGCTGGTGCCGGCGAGCCGAACCGTCACGCTGGTGCCCACGGCGTCGGCCATCTGGGACGCGAGCGTGCGCTGCCAGATGAGCTCGTACAGGCGGTACTCGTCGGTGGAAAGCTGCCCCGCCACTTGCCCCGGCGTGCGGAAGGTGTCCCCGGCCGGCCGGATCGCCTCGTGCGCCTCCTGGGCGTTCTTCACCTTCTTGACATATCTCCGCGGCTCCGGCGGTACGAAGGCGTCGCCGTACAGCTCCCGCGCCTGCTGTCGGGCCGCGCTGAGTGCCGCATCCGAGAGGTTGGTGGAGTCGGTCCGCATATAGGTGATGTAGCCGTTCTCGTACAGCCGCTGCGCGACCCGCATCGTCCGGTCTGCGGGGAAGCGCAACTTGCGGCCGGCCTCCTGCTGCAGCGTGCTGGTCATGAACGGCGGGTACGGCCGCCGACGGTAGGGCTTCTCGTCGACCCGGGCGACGGCGAACTGGGCGTCGATGAGCCGCGCGGCGAGCCCGCGGGCGCCCGCCTCGTCGAGGTGGACGACGTCGCCGCGGGGCCGGCCGGTGTCCGGGTCGAAGTCCCGTCCGGTGGCGACCCGGTCCCCGTCGAGCGCGACCAGCGTCGCCGTGAAGCTGGACGGCTCGGCCTCCGCGTCCGCCTGCTGGCGGCCGGCGCGCTCCCGGGTCGGTTGCACCTGCACGGAGAAGGTGCCCTCGATGTCCCAGTAGCTGGCGCTGCGGAAGCGCATCCTGGCCCGCTCGCGTTCGACCACGATCCGGGTGGCAACCGACTGCACCCGGCCGGCCGACAGCTTCGGCATCACCTTCTTCCACAGCACCGGGCTGACCTCGTAGCCGTACAGCCGGTCCAGGATGCGCCGGGTCTCCTGGGCGTCGACCAGGTGCTCGTCGATGTCGCGCGGGTTGTCCACTGCCCGGCGGATCGCCTGCGGAGTGATCTCGTGGAACACCATCCGCTTGATGGGGACCTTCGGCTTCAGGGTCTCGACGAGGTGCCAGGCTATCGCTTCGCCTTCGCGATCCTCGTCCGTCGCCAGGTACAACTCGCTGGCGCCCTTGAGCAGGTCCCGAAGCTTGGTGACCTGCTGCCGGCGATCCGGGCTGACCACATACAGCGGGACGAACCCGTTGTCGACATCGACGCCGAGCCGCGCCCAGGGCTCTCCCTTGTACTTGGCCGGTACGTCGGCGGCGTTGCGCGGCAGGTCCCGGATGTGTCCGATGCTCGATTCGACCACGAACCCAGGGCCGAGGTAGCCCGAGATCGTGCGAGCCTTGGCCGGCGACTCGACGATGACGAGCCGCTGCCCGTCGGACCCGGCGGAGCGCCCCCGCCCCCGGCGGGACCGGGTCGCGGGTGCGTCGGTGTCGGTCGTGGCCACGATGCTCCAGACATGAGACGGTGCGATGAGTCGTTCGGCGGTCGCGCGCAGTGTGCGGTGTTGCCTGCGCACTCTGTCAAACCCGGCGGGAGCCTCACCTCGTGCCGCCCGGACGGCGGCCGTCGGCTCGAACTCAGTCAGTCGGAGGGGGCAGGGAGATCTCCTCGGGCAGCAGCGTGTCGACGCGTGCCAGAGACTCGAGCAGGAGAACCGCCGACAGATGTGTGGACAGGCTCCCCGACCCGGCCTCCGGCCGCGCCCAGTCCGGTCCGACGGTACCTCCGGGGGCGGCCTGGGCAACAGCGACGCCGTTTCGACGCAGCGTGGCGAGCACCCGACGACTCGCCGAATCGGCCGACCCGGGCGGGGCTGTCGTGACGAGATCGCCGAGGTAGCGGGCGAGTATGCCCTTGAACAGCCCCCCGTCGCCGTCGCCCTCGGCCGGCAGCAAGCCGGTCACCGGTTCAGCCAGTCGGGTGAGCGCCGCCGTCGCGGTGCGCTCCGCCCGCCGAAGGTGGCCGCCGTCGCCGGTGCACCGGAAGAGCTCGACGTCGGCGCCGACGACCGTTCCCTGGTTGTAGGTGTACAGCTCGGGACTCGGCCGCTCTCCGGTCTCCGGGTGCACACCGTCCCAGACGATGCCGGTCTGCGCATCGACCAGCGTCTCGTGCAGCCAGTCGACGATCCGGCGGGCCCACGTCAGGTCCTCGTCCGAGCCTCCGTACCGGTGCAGCCGGGCGGCCAGGATCGCGGCCGGCGCATTCGCTGGAGTGTTGGTGTACGTGTCCCCCCGCCGCCAGACGATCCCCCCGTGCCGCGGGTCCCAGCCCGCCCGGATCGCCACCCACAGCCGCCTGACCAGGCCGGCTGCGTCGGCCAGCCCCAACTGCTCGGCGCGGAGCAATGCCAGGCCCATCCACGCCATGTCGTCGTAGTAGTCGTTCTCGATCCGCCCGCCGTTGCGTCGCTGGACACCGGCCACGAGATCGGAGACACGCCGGCAGGCCTCGGCTGACCCCGTCCGCGCCACGGCGTCGACACAGGCGTCCAGCGCATGCGCCTGCCACCAGTAGTGCCACTGCGCTGCCAGGACGCGACGACGGTCACTCGGTCGGAACAGGCGGCGCCGGCCATCCCAGAACCGGCCGATGAGCACGCGATATGCCCGGTCGGCTCGATCGGCCCAGGATGTGACGACTCCCATCGACATGGCGGCGACGGTAGACACCGGATCTGACATTCGCCACTCGCTGTCCACAGGCAAGACCTTTGTCCACAGATTGCTCGCACGGCCTGTCCGGCCAGTCTCTCGCCTGCGACCGTGCCGGACATGTGGCACGCGATCAGGTTGGCGATCTTGCGCCGTCGAGGTGGCGGCGGGTGGAGCCGGCATAGGCCTCCCGCCCGCCCCGCCTCCACCTCAGTCGGGCCAGCGGCCGCCCGGGGCCCCAGGTGGCGGCTCGCCGACATACTCGCGAAGACGCGCCAGTCTGCGTCGCCCGACCACGCGGTACGCGGGGCCGTCGGCGCGGGGGCCGACAAAGCTTGCCGGCAGGCCGACCGCGGCCAACGCCGCACCGGCGGGCTCCCACACGGTGCTGTCGTGCGGGGCGAGCCGGAGCAGGTACCCGCGGTCGTCGAGCCGTCCGGCGGCGATGGTCCACAGCCTCAGCCGTGGGCCATCGAGTGCCCACCGGGGCGGCACCGCCTTGACCGCGCCACGGGCCCACCGCTCGGCGAGCGGCAGCAGAGTGCGGGCGAACGCGGTCCGGACAGCGGTCAGCTGCTCCAGCGTGGACACTGTCTCGGCCCGCAGACCCAGCTCGCCGTACGCGGCGAGGATCGCGTCGACCCGCCAGGCCTCGTCGACCAGGACGGAGACCCGGGCGGTGCCGCCAAGCCGCACGACTTGGCCCATCCCCAGCAGGAGACCCTCCAGATCCGCGACAGCCGGCGGGCCAGCGCCCGCGGTGAGAAAGGACAGCTGCCAGGACACAAGGGGCAGGGTAGGACGTACGAGGGCAGTCGGCGGGCGTCTTGGTCGTCACGGCGCGCCGAGGCCGACGCGAATCTGGTCAGGCCGCAGCCGGCGCAGGCCCGGCCGTGCGTCCGCCCGCGATCAACCCAGCCTCGTGCACTCCTGCTGCCGGTCGAAAGCGCCGTTCAGAGCCTTGTCGGGGTAGCTTCGGCCGAGCCGGTCAAGAGCCGTGCCGATGTCGGTGAAGACCGGTCCGAGCTGGTCTCGGATCGTCGCGGCGCCAGCGGCGTACGAGCGGAGGTCCCCGGCCGGCAGCGCGCTGAGCCGGGCTCGGGCATCGGCCAGCCTGGACCGAGCCTCGGTGAGCGCGGCTCGCAGCTCACGCGCATACGCCGCGCCGTTGTCCACCTTCGGCGCGCCGGCCTTGTCGATCCCGGTCAGCATGGTGTCCGTGCGGCCGACCACGGCCTGGAAGAACGCGGTGTACCGGTCCTTGACCGGCTGCGCGTCCAGCGACCCGGCCTGGAGCTCGGCCGACAACCGAACGCTGTCGGCCGGGACGCGTTGCCTCCAGGCCAGCAGGGTCGAGCACACCGCCTGCGCGTCGCCGTCCGGCTTGACGTCGCCGCCGTTGCGCGTCCCGCATCCGGTCGCCAGCACGACGGCCAGCGCGGCGCACCCGGCGAGGACAGGGCTGGGGCGCACGACAGGCACCATGACGGCGGCCGGTCCGCCGAGCGCCCGGCGAGCCTCGCTCGGTCATCGGGCCGGCGAGGAGCGGGCTCAGACCTCCCTGGTCGCCGGCTCTGCGCCGATCACGACCGACCGACGCTTCGAGACGAACACGGCGGCGACGATCACCGCGACCGCAAGCAGGGCGATGATCACGCGGAAACCCGTGTTCGCGCTCGAGCCGATGCTGAGCTGCACCACGGCCGGAGCGATCAGCAGCGAGACCAGGTTCATGACCTTGATCAACGGGTTCAGCGCGGGGCCTGCGGTGTCCTTGAACGGGTCGCCGACCGTGTCTCCGATCACGGTCGCTGCATGCGGCTCACTGCCCTTGCCACCGTACGCACCGTCCTCGACAAGCTTCTTCGCGTTGTCCCACGCGCCACCGGAGTTCGCCAGCAACACGGCCATCAGGACGCCGGCCGCGATGGCCCCGGCGAGGTAGCTGCCCAGAGCTCCGGCACCGAGCCCGAAGCCGACCGCCATCGGCGCGAGCACGGCCAGCAGGCCAGGGGTGGCGAGCTCGCGCAGCGAGTCCCGGGTGCAGATGTCCACCACCCGGCCATAGTCCGGGCGCTCGGTGCGGTCCATGATCCCGGGCTTCGTCCGGAACTGTTCGCGCACCTCGAACACCACCCGCCCGGCCGCACGAGACACGGCACTGATGGCCAGACCGGAGAAAAAGAAGACGACCGAGGCGCCAATGATCAGGCCGACCAGGTTGTGCGGGTCGGCAACGTTCAGCACGCCGGCGTACTGGAACACGTCGAATGCGTTGCGGCCGGCAAGTGCACTCGCGCCACCGGCCTTCGTGACTGCTCCGCGCACGGCGTCGGTAAACGACCCGAAGAGGGCCGTCGCGGCGAGCACCGCGGTCGCGATGGCGATGCCCTTGGTGATCGCCTTGGTGGTGTTGCCGACCGCGTCCAGGTCGGTCAGCACCCGGGCGCCCTCTGCACCGATGTCGCCCGACATCTCGGCGATCCCCTGCGCGTTGTCGCTGACCGGCCCGAACGTGTCCATCGACACGATGACCCCGACCGTCGTGAGCAGGCCGGTGCCCGCCAGAGCGACCGCGAACAGCGAGACGACGATGGACCCGCCGCCCAACAGGAAGGCGCCATACACCGCTGCGCTGATCAGCAGCGCGGAGTAGACCGCCGATTCGAGGCCGACCGAGAAGCCGGCCAGGATGACGGTGGCCGGGCCGGTGAGAGAACTCCGGCCGATGTCCCGGACCGGACGCCGGTTCGTCTCGGTGAAGTAGCCGGTGAGCAGTTGGATGCAGGTGGCCAGGACCAAGCCGATCAGGACCGCGCCGATGGCGATGAGCCGCGGGTCGCGGTTTCCAACCTCACCGGCAACGTCGCCGGCGACGCCGTCGAGTTCGCGGATCTTGCCAGGCAGGAAGACGAACGCGGCGACAATGACGAGCAGTGCGGAGATCGCGGCGGAGGCGAAAAAGCCGCGGTTGATCGTGGCCAGGCCGCTTCGGTCCGACTCCCGTGGCTCGGTCAGGAAGATTCCGATCACGGCGGTAACCACGCCGATCGCGGGCACGACCAGCGGAAAGACCAGGCCTGGGGAGCCGAACGCGGCCTTGCCGAGGATGAGCGCGGCCACCAGCGTGACGGCGTACGACTCGAACAGGTCGGCTGCCATCCCTGCACAGTCACCGACGTTGTCGCCCACGTTGTCGGCGATGGTGGCGGCGTTGCGCGGGTCGTCCTCCGGAATGGACTGCTCGACCTTGCCGACGAGGTCGGCACCCACGTCCGCGGCCTTTGTGAAGATGCCGCCGCCGACACGCATGAACATGGCCAGCAGTGCGCCGCCGAAGCCGAACCCTTCGAGCACCGTCGGTGCATTCTCGTTGTAGGCGAGCAGCACCAGCGATGCGCCGAGGAGCCCGAGGCCGACAGTGACCATCCCGCAGACGCCGCCGGTGCGGAACGCGATACGCATGGCGATCCGGCGACCCGATTGTTGGGCCGCCGCGGCGACTCGGACGTTGGCGCGGGTGGCCAGGGTCATGCCGATGTACCCAACCAGCGCCGAGAACGAGGCACCAACCACGAAGAACAACGAGCGGCCGATGCGCACCGCTGCGCCGCCCTCGTTGACCGGCAACAACAGGAGGAGGAAGAAGACGATCGCGACGAATCCGCTTATAGTCTTGAACTGTCGGTTCAGATAAGCTGCTGCACCCTCCTGGACGGCACGCGAGATGTTCTGCATGTTCGCGGTGCCCTGCGGAGCGGCCATGACTTCCTTGACCAGGAAGTAGGCAAATACCAGCGCGCCGAGTGCGATCACCAGGATGACGACCACGGTGAAGTAGTCGCCGAAGCCGGCGATCCTCGGTGCCTCCGCGAAGGAAAGCCGGGGCATGCGTCCTCCTGTACGACGGCGGTGGCGAACAGCCGCAGGACGCCTGGCGGCGGGTGGAGCTGGTCGCATCCAGCGCGGAGGCGGTCGTCCCGCAGGTCCGCCCAGATCGCCGGGAGTTTACGTGAGTGCTGGGCGCCGCCCCAACACCGGGTCTATCAACCGCGACTCATGTCACGCCCGGATCGAAGCCCCGGCTCCTGCCGGTCCGGTGCCTCCCGGGTCGCTCCCGGCACCCCGCGCCACCCGGTCGATCCGGCAGAGTATGGACCTCGCGCGCCGCCCCGGACCCTGGTCCGCGCTGTCGCGGTCGCGGCTGTGCGGCCAGGTCACGCCCTACGCGCGCGCCCGGGGCCGGCGCGATCCGCGACCCTACGCGCGAGGAGCACCGGTCCAGGCCTGGCTGATCAGCGCCCCGCGGGCCAGCGCATCGTCAGGCGAGTGCCCTGCCCCTCGGGCAGTTCCACGACCTCGAGCTCGTGCACCACTGCCCCGAGCAGGGCAAGCCCGAGCGCTTCGGCGGTCGGGTCCGTCCAGCCCTCGAAGTCCGCCCGGATGACGTCCTCGGGTTTCACGGCGGACGCGCCGTCCTCGGTCTCGTCCGACAGCTGGCCGGCAACCGGCGCCAGATCTATCACGGTGACGGCGAACTTGTCGCGGTCCACGAACTCGACCGTCACCGGGGCCTTGAGCCCGTGCCGGGCGTGCCGACGCACCGCCCGGGCGCACGCCTCACCGACCGCGAGGCGCACCTCGTCGAGAAGCTCCTCACCCACCCCGCTGCGCCGCGCCATAGCGGCGGCCACGAGGCGAGCCGTACGCACATGTGCGGCGCTCGGCGGCAGCCGCAGGGTGACAGTCGCCTCGGAGCCTGGGTGCGACACCGCAGGTCAGCCGGTCGTCGGGCTCGCGAGCGCCTCGTCCACCGTGTTGTGCACGGCGAAGACCTCGTCCAGCCCCGTGATCCGGAACAGCTTGAGCACGCGCTCCTGCGGGCAGACCAGCGCGAGGCTGCCACCCACCTCGCGGGCCCGGTTGAGCCCGGCTACCAGCACCCCCAACCCGGTGGAGTCGAGGAACTCGACGTTGCCGAGGTCGACCACCAGCAGGTGCTGACCTGCGTCGAGCAGATCCGTGATGCGGTCGCGCAGGGCAGGCGCCGTGTAGACGTCGACCTCTCCGGAGACCTCGAGCACGGTGTGTGTGCCCTGCGTTCGGGTGTTCAAGCTGAGGTCCACCGCATTCCTCCGCGTAGTCCCGACATGATCGTCGCCGTCCGAGCGTTCCTCCGCTGCACAGATCTAACCAAATCTCGGCGTGCGAGAGTGAGCGGCGTGGGTCGCAGCGGGTTGGCAACTGGAGGCGGTCGGCTCGGCCACCGTCTCTTGACGAGGGTAGTTGCCGGCGACGCCAGCTCGCTGACCCACGTCGAGGACGTGCCGGCGCGACCAGGCCGCACCGCGGACTGGCCGGACTGGGTGCCGCCGCTGCTGGTCGACCGGCTGGCTGCGAGGGGGATCGCCCGCCCCTGGCGGCATCAGACGGAGGCCGCCGAGCACGCCTTCGCCGGCCGGTCGGTGGTGCTGTCAACCGGCACAGCGTCGGGGAAGTCGCTGGGGTATCAGCTGCCGGTGTTGTCGACCTTGCTCGCCGACGAAAGGGCGACCGCGCTGTACCTGGCCCCCACCAAGGCGCTCGCCGCAGATCAACTTCGCTCGCTGCGCTCCCTGGTGCTCCCGTCGGTCCGGGCTGCGGCCTTCGACGGGGACACACCGTTCGATGAACGCGACTGGGTGCGCACGCAGGCTCGCCTGGTCCTGACGAATCCCGACATGCTCCACCGTGGGCTGCTGCCAACCCACGCGAGGTGGTCGTCGTTCTTCCGAAGACTGCGGTACGTGGTGGTTGACGAGTGCCATGGCTACCGCGGCGTCTTCGGATCCCACGTCGCACACGTCCTGCGTCGGCTCCGGCGCGTATGCGCCAGCTACGGAGCGTCGCCGACCTTCGTGCTGGCGTCGGCGACGGTCGCCGACGCGGCGTGGTCGACGTCGCGGCTGACCGGCGTCCAGGTGGTCGAGGTCACCGATGACGCCTCTCCGCATGGCGCTATCGCCTTCGCGCTCTGGGAGCCGCCGCTGACCGGGCTGAGCGGAGAGCATGGGGCCCCGGTCCGGCGCAGCGCAGGCTCGGCGGCGGCGAAGCTGCTCGCCGACCTGGTCATCGAGGGCGCCAGGACGCTGGCCTTCGTCAGGTCACGCCGGGGCGCCGAGCTCGTGGCACTCAGCGCGCGCCGGCACCTCGCGGCGGCGGCACCGGAGCTGACCGCCCGGATCGCGGCCTACCGAGGCGGCTACCTGCCCGAGGAGCGCCGAGCGCTGGAAGCCGCTCTAGCCAGCGGCGAGCTGCTTGGCGTGGCTGCTACAAACGCCCTCGAGCTGGGTGTCGACATCTCGGGCCTGGACGCCGTTGTGCTGGCCGGTTTCCCCGGCACGCTGGCCTCTCTCTGGCAGCAGGCCGGACGCGCCGGCCGGGACCGCCAGGACGCCCTTGCCGTGCTGGTTGCGCGCGACGATCCGCTCGACACATACCTCATGCATCATCCGGAGGCGCTCTTCGGCCGGCCGGTGGAAGCCACGGTGCTGGATCCGGACAACCCGTACGTGCTCGGCCCACAGCTGTGTTGCGCGGCCGCCGAGCAGCCGCCGCTGACGGACAGTGACCTGGACCTGTTCGGCGACGTCGCTCGGGAGCTGCTGCCCGATCTGGTCCGCCGGGGACAGCTCCGGCACCGACCCACTGGCTGGTACTGGACCGGCCGCGGCCGGCCCGATGTCGACATTCGGGGCACCGGCGGGGAGCCCATCAGGGTGGTCGAGGCCGAGACCGGCCGAATGCTGGGCACGGTCGACGCCTGGGCCGCGCACAGCACCGTCCACCCGGGCGCGGTCTACCTGCACCAGGGCAGCTCCCACGTCGTCGAGCGGCTCGACCTGGCGGAAGCGGTGGCGCTCGTACACGCCGAGGACCCAGCCTGGACCACCACCGCACGCGACACCACCGACATCCGGATCGTCTCGACGCTGCGCGAGCGCAAGGTCGGCGACGTCTCCTTCCAGTTCGGCACTGTTGACGTCACCAACCAGGTGATCTCCTATCTCCGCCGCAGGATCGCGACCGGCGAGGTGCTGGACGAGACACCGCTCGACCTCCCCGCCCGTCAGTTACGGACTCGGGCAGTCTGGTATTCGTTGCCCGATTCGGCACTCGCGAGGGCGGGCCTCGACATCGTGGATGTGCCCGGGGCGGCCCACGCTGCAGAGCATGCCGCGATCGGTCTCCTTCCCCTCTTCGCCACCTGCGACCGTTGGGACATCGGCGGAGTGTCGACGGCTCTGCACGAGGACACTGGGCGTGTCACCGTGTTCGTCTACGACGGCCATCCGGGCGGGGCGGGCTTCGCGTCGCGCGGATACGACCGAGTCGAGGCCTGGTTGCAGGCAACCCGCGCCGCGGTCGCCGCCTGCGAGTGCGAATCGGGCTGCCCGTCGTGCATCCAGTCGCCCAAGTGCGGCAACGGGAACGAACCGCTCGACAAGGCGGGCGCGGTGCGCCTGCTCGACGTCGTCCTCGCCGCGCTGCACGGGTGACGCCCGCCCGCGACCAACCGGAGCCGCCCGCCAGATGCGGGTCGCATCGCTTTCGCATGTCCGCAGCCGCCGCGGGGTATGTGACACGTGGGAGGTCGCTCCCAATTCGAAAGGGGCTGATGACCGTGGCGGTGCTCGGTCTGATCCTGCTCGTTGCCGCCGGCGTGTTGACCGCGGCGGTCGTGACGAGCAACACGGGTGCCATCGAGACTGACCTGTGGGGGACGACGATCTCCAACATCTCGGTGGGCGCGGTCTTCGTCGCCGGGATGTTGACCACGCTTGTCGGCGTGGCCGGGCTGTTCCTGCTGATGGCAGGGGCTCGCCGGGGACGCCGACTGCAGCAGGAACGCAGGGTGCTGCGGCGGGAGAACCAGCGGCTCACGCAGCAGGTCGGATCGGGCGCTCCGGCGGGCGGCCAGGCCCGGGCACCGGGCGCCTGGAGGAGGCGGAGGGCCCCGGCCGGGACGCCGGCTGCAGGTCCGACTGCCAGCACGGAGGAGCCCGCAAGCCGATCCGAGGACGCCCCGGTCGACACCGCCGGCCGGCCGGCCGACGCGACCGAACGGTCGGCCGAGAACGTCGACCAGCCGGCGGGCGCTCCTCGTGAGCGAACCACCAGCGACGCAGGCCGCTGATCGGCGGTCGCCAGCCGGAGACCCCGACGACTGCCAGCCACGCGCACGTTGCGCATGACGACCGGCCGGAACGACGCTGAGCAGGTCACGGTTGGCAGGCAGGCTACGCCTGCTGACGGCAGAGCGATCGGCCTCGCCGGTCCGGCACGCGCCGTCGCCACAGCCGTCCAGCGCTGCATGCCTCCCACTCGTAGGGGCCGCCTTACCTCGACCTCCGCGACGTCGCCCGCGAGCCGGCAGCGCACGACGTCAGAACCGTTCAGCCGGGCGATCCCCGCGGCGGTCGCGCACGCACGATCCTGCCCGTAGATCCAGGCGCCGGCGGCCGCCAGGGCTGCCAGGTCGGCAGCAGCCTCGGCTCGATGACGAGCGGTCACCGCGAGGCTCAATGCACCGCCGGCCGCCGCAGCGACCGCGACCACTATGCCCAACGCCAGCACCCAGACGGTGCCGCTGCCGCGTTCCCGGGTCATGGTCCGCCTCCTGTCACTCCCGGCTCGGCCGCCGTGACCGCGCGGCCTTGGACCGTGATGGACGGACCGCGCACTGACAGGAGTCGGACGGTCGTCGTGACGGCCACCGACACCCGATCCCCGGCGGCCGTCACGATCACCTCGGCGTGTCGCGGGGCAGCCCGGCTCGCGATGTCGCGGGTCGCGGCCGGTGGCTCGCCGCGGGCGGCAGCACGGGCGCCCTCTCGCGCGGCATCGAAGCACCGCAGTTGGGCGGTGAGCACCGCGACGGCGGTGACTGAAGCCATGACCAGGATCAGCAGAGCCGGCAACGCGACCGCGATCTCGGCGGTCACCATCCCCCCATCTGCCTGCCGCCACCGCCCCCTCATAAGTGGACCTGCAGGGCCGCACGGATGATCCTGCCGAGTGCGTTCAGCACGCTGCCGCTGGTGACGACCTTGTAGAGAACGGCCGCGAAGGCGACCGCCGCGATCGTGCCCACCGCGTACTCAGCGGTCGCCATCCCGCTGTCGTCCCGCAGCCGGCGGAGAAAACTGCGCATGTCTGGCCTCCTCGCCTTGTAGGCGCCGCGCCAGCCGCGGCGTCCTCTGCACCACCTTCGGGCGCGCCGGAGCGAGAAACCATGGATGCGGCAGATCTGTGGACAGCGCTGTCTACTGTGGATGAGCAGGTGACAGCACTGCAGAATTGTGTTAGTACGCGCTGGGAGATCGACCGGCTCTACCGGACTGACCCGAGCACCGCGGCCGTGATGGACAGTACGAGCGGCACGACACCCAGACAGACGAACGATGGCAGGAAGCACAGACCCAGCGGAGCCATGGCCAGCACGCCGGCCCGCCGCGCCCGCATCTCGCCGTCGATGGCAAGGTCGCCGCGGCAGTCCGCGGCTAGCCGCTCGAACGAGTCGGCCAAGCGGCTACCGCTCTCCGCGGATCGAGCGACCGCCTCGGCTACCGGACGGAGCACTGGATCGGCGGCATGGTCGGCCCAGGCGGCGGTAGCAGTCGCGCCGAGGCGCTGCAAGGCAGCCACCACCCTGAGGTCATCGGCCAGTGCGCCCGGCAATGCCGACGCAACGACCTCGAAGGACGTCACGAGCGGCGTGCCCGTGCGAAGGCACACGGCCAGCAGGTCCAGCACGATCGGCAGCTCGGCGGCTCGACGAGCCCGGCGGCGGGCCAAACTGGCCGGCTCCAGCCGGCGGACAGCCCGTTCGACGCCGAGGCCAGCGGCAGCGCCGAGCGCGATGCCGGGCCAGCCGCCGAGCAAGAGCGCGGTCGCGAGCCAGGTGACCAACGCCGAGCCGATTCGAGCGCCGGCCGACGCGAAGCCTGCCGGAACCACGTCCTGACCTGAGTCGGTGCTCCCCGACCGCGGCTGCCTCGGCCCGGCCTTCCCCGTTCCGGCGCTCGGTGAGTCAGACGGCAGCTCGCTGCGGGTCCGGTGGCCGGAGGAACGGCGTCCGGTCCTACGTGGACCGAGCAGGCCCACACCTAGCGCCGCGAGTATCAGGGCGACGATGAGCGGATGTGTCGTCATGGGCTCCTGCCAGCAGCTCGTACGATCCGCGCCGTCCATAGGACACCGGCTATCCCGAAGGCGACGCCGACCAGCAGCGCCAGCTCACCGGCCGGTGTGCCGAACAGCACCGCGACCGGACGAGCACCGACGGCGCCGCCGAGAGCGACGCCGAGCAACGGCAACAGCGACAGCAGGGCGGCCGTCGCACGCGGGCCAGCGAGCTGGGCTTCGATGTGCTGGCTTCGCCGGCGATGGGCCCTCAGGTCGTCCTCGACATGGTCGAGCACCGACCCGACCGACGCGCCGCAGTCTCTGCTCACCGCCCAGGCCGCCGCGACTCGCCGCATGCTGGATCGCACCGCCCCCGGGAGGATCGGTTGGTCGTCTGCCGTGCGAAGCGCCGAGGCGACATCGCCAGCATCGGCAGCGACGTCGGCTGCACGCGCCAGCAGCACCGCGAGCTCGGGCTCGACCGTCGCTGCCGCCGCACGAAAGGCGGCCGGCTCGGGCTGCCCCGCGCGTAGCTCCGCCGACAACGCGGCAACGGCCGTGCCGAGCGAGGAGAGCAGGCGCCGCTCCCGTCGGGCCCCTGCCGCGGTGCTCAACAGCCAACCGGCCACGGCGCCGATTGATGCGGCCGCCACCGCCGGCACGACGAGCGCAGACACCCCACCCGAGTCCGCGGCCACGCCGATGCCGATGATGGCGACGAGCCCGGCGGAGACTGCCACCGTCACCAGTGGACGGTCGGCCAACCTCGACCCGAGCCCAGCCGGTTGCGGAAGACCGACGCGACCTTCTGGCCCGAGCCGGCGCAGTCGGAGGCACGCGTAGGACGGGACTGGCGCAGCCAGCATGACCGCCGCCGCGACGACCAGAATCGCCACGCCGGTCACGGCCGGCTCCAGGCCGTTGCGCGCGTAGCCACCGAGCCGTGCTCGGTGTCGGTGGCGGCCCCAACGCCCACTCCGCGTGCGCCGCGCGCCGCAAGCAGGGCACGGAACTCGCTCCAGGCCGCGGCCGGCCCGCCATCGCGGCGCCAGGCCGGCACGACGGACACCTCGTCGCCATCGCGGCGGAGCAGCCCTATCTCGGCCAGCGTGCGGAGCCCGTCCCTCGACCGTCGCAGGTGGAGCGCGACCTGAACCGATGCTGCCAGCAGGCTGTGCAACGCCCGCCGTTCCAGCCCGCCGAGCGCACCGAGGGCTTCGAGCCGCGCAGGCAGCTCCACCGCGCTGTTGGCATGCACGGTGCTCGCGCCGCCCTCGTGGCCGGTATTGAACGCGGTCAGCAACTCGATCACCTCAGCGCCACGCGCCTCGCCAACCACCAGCCGGTCCGGTCGCATCCGCAACGACTGCCGAACCAGGTCGCGCAACGTCACCTCACCGGCACCCTCGACGTTCGAGGCGCGGGCTGTCAGCCGGACCACGTGCCGATGATCAGGCCAGAGCTCAGGGACGTCCTCGACCAGCAGCAGCCGCTCGGCAGGCTCGACCAGCCCGAGCAGCGTCGATAGCAGCGTGGTCTTCCCGCTTCCGGTGCCGCCAGTCAGCAGGAACGCCAGCCGGCAGCGGACGACCGCTTCCACGAGTCGAGCGGCCTCCACCGTGAGTGTGCCCGAGGACACCAGGTCGGCGATGGAGAAGGCGCGCGACCGGAGCGACCGGAGCGAAAGGCACGTCCCGTGCAGTGCCAGGGGCGGCAGGATTGCATGCAGTCGCGTGCCGTCCGGCAGGGTGCCGTCGACCCATGGCCTGGCGTCGTCGAGCCTTCGCCCAGCAGCCGCGGCGAGGCGCTGGGCCAGCCGGCGAACCGCTTCTTCGTCCGGGAACCGGACCGGCGCGCGCTCGAGGCCTGACCCGCGGTCGATCCACACGTCGGCAGGACCGTTGACCAGGATGTCGGTGGTGCGTTGATCCTGGAGCAGCGGCTCCAACAGACCGGCGCCGGCCAACTCCGACTCGGTGAACCGAAGGAGATCCAGCACTTGGTCCGGGGCGACGACGGAGCCGGCCTCGGTCCGCACCGCCGCGGCGACATCCGCGCGACTCAGCGAGCCGCCGGCGTCCACGATCCGCCGCCGGACCCGGTCGACCACGTCGACGGTCACGCCGCCACCCCGTTCCAGGTCCGGCCCTCGCCCGTCCATCCGTCCAGCAACCGATCGCACAGCGGGCCCAGCGGTCCCCGTCTGCCGACCAGTGACGGCCGACCGCTGTCGATCGTCGCGCGGAGCCGCCGCTCGACGCGCACCTCGCCAGCCAGCGGCAGCGCGAGAGCCTCGGCCACCCTGCGCGGGGACAGCGCGGCGGTGACGCGCACCACCGCCCAGATGCGCTCCACCGCCGGACGCAGCGTGGCCACGACCCGGCGAGCCGCCGCGATCGCCCGCACCTCCGCTGGCACGAGGACGACGACGTCGTCCGCGAGGTCCAGGCCGGCCGACCCACCCGGCGACAGCGGTCTGGGCAGATCCAGCACGACGAAACCGACGGACCGAGAGGCGGCGGTCAACACCGCGTGCACCGATTCTGGCCGTAGATCGGGCTGATCGCTGCGACCACATGACAGCACCGCCAGGCCGCGGATGCTGGGCAGGGCGGCGTGCAGCGCGCTCGGCGACAGCCGGCTGCCGACGGTCGCCAGATCGGGCCATGGCAGCCCCGCGCGATCCTCCAAGTCGAGCGCAAGGTCGAGGCCGCCCCCGAACGGGTCGAGATCTATCAGGATCGCGCCGGGCGGGCGACGCGCGGCGGCCAGCGCGAGACTCGCGGCAAGCACGGTGGCGCCGGCCCCGCCACACCCGCCGATCACTCCGACGATCCGAGCCCGCGACGCGGCCGTCGCGTTCGACGCCGCGAGCCGCTCGACCAAGGTCCGCTCGGCCGCAGGCAGGGCTAGCACCAACTCGGCACCGATGCCGCTGGCGTCCCGCCAGACCTGGGCCTCCGGCGTCCCGCGACAGATCACCACCAGCCGGCGACGGCGCGGCAGCGACGGCTGCACGGCGTCGGCCGCCAACGTTGCATCGAGCAGAACGAGTGGGGCGCTGGCCCACTGAGGTCGGGCTGCCACGAGGTCGACGGCCACGTCGAGCTCGGTCTCGGCTAATGCAGCCGCACGAAGAACGTCGTCCAGGAGGTCGGGGTCGTTGGCCACCAGAAGCGGGCGCGGTCCGGTCACGAATGCCTCCACTGGTCTGGATTGCTTCCGACACCACTCAACGGCCTCGACAGACCTGGACAGAAGCCATCGAGACCAATCTGTGGATAAAGACCCACCCTGTGGACAGTCATTTGCGGAAGCCCGCCATGGCTGTCGATGATGGCGTCCTGCCTGGGCGCCAAACCGATGACGGAAGGGAGGTGGACCGTCGAGAACGGCCGAAGTGGACCTAACGGTCATGAACGGGAGAAAGAGGACGGCCCCCGCCTGGGGGGATAGCGGGGGCCGTCGAAGCCCGGCTCCGGGGGGTTGAGCCGGACGTCCTTGGGCGAGGTCAGTCTCCTCACCGTTGGTGATGTGTACCCGATCCCACCCTCCAGTAAACAGGGCCGTCCGCGTGATTTCGAGAGATCCTCTTGTCCCGCTCGTACCCTGACGGGGCGGGGTCGCCGGAGGGAGTCTGACCGCGGTCAGCCGTGCGGCGCGTACGTGCGCATCGCTCGTAGGGGTACGTCCGGTGGGCGTCGGGCAGCGCGGTGCGCGGGCCACGCGGGTGGCAAGGGCGCAGGGAGGGTGAGAAGTGCAGCAAGCGGGGGATGCGCTGGCCATCGTCGGATCGGCCCAGTCAGGCGGCACGCAGGACGCAGACGGCGAACAGGCAGGCGCTGCGCCCGAGGAGAAGGGGCTCGGGTCGGCGCCTGGTGGTAAAGCCCGGGCGGCGGCGTTCTTCGATCTGGACAAGACGATCATCGCGAAGTCGAGCACGCTTGCGTTCGGACGTCCGTTCTTCCACGGCGGCCTGATCGGGCGTCGGGCGGTCCTGCGCGCGTCCTACGCCCAGCTGGTTTACCTCGTCGCCGGTGCGGACCAGGAGCAGATGGACCGGATGCGCGACTACGTCGCCGCATTGGCCGCGGGTTGGGAGGTGAGCCAGGTCCGCGACGTGGTCAGGGAGGCGTTGCACGACGTCGTCGACCCACTGATCTACGACGAGGCGGCGTCGCTGATCGAGGAGCATCGGGCGGCGGGACGGGATGTCGTCATCGTCTCCAGCAGCGGGGAGGAGGTGGTGGGGCCGATCGGCGAGCTGGTCGGTGCAGACCGCATCGTCGCGACCAGGATGGTGATCGCCGACGGCCGGTACACCGGGGAGATCGCCTTCTACGCCTACGGTCCGAACAAGGCGGCAGCGGTCCGTGAACTGGCCGAGACGGAGGGGTACGACCTCGCGGCGTGCTACGCGTACAGCGACTCCGCCACTGACCTGCCGCTGCTGGAGGCCGTTGGCCACCCGGTCGCGGTCAACCCGGACCGCACGCTCCGCCGGCTCGCCCTGCAACGCGGCTGGACCGTGCTGAGGTTCGATCGGCCGGTCTCGATGCGCAGCCGGTTCGCCGGGTTGCGTTCCCCGTCGCGCACGATGGTGGCCGGGACCGCGGTCGGCGTCGGCGCGGCGGCCGCCGGCCTGGCCTGGTATGCCGCGCGGCGGCGCTGGCGGACGGCCCGCCCCGGCGCGTGATCGAGCGGCGGACGCAGACAGCTCATGGGCCGACCAGTCGGACCGCGAGCCTGCCGGCCCGGTGCGTCGTCCGCGCCGGTGAGCAGCGGCGTCGCCCGAGGCGCAGCCGACCCCGGCGGCCACCCTGGACTCGCGGGCGGCACAACGTGGCCCGGCGATCGGCGCCACCTAATCCTGCTGCGAGGTCTTCCCCCGGCGGGCGGATCGGCGTACAAAAGGTGGCACGGACAACGGGCCGCAGGTGGACGAGTTCCCCTCCCCCGGAATCCGCACACGGACACCGGGCACCCACGCGCGACCAGCCGCGGGAGGCACGTCGGGACTGATCCCAGGGTCAGTACCCGTCGAGTAAAGGTGCACGCTTGGTAACCCGGGGCGTCTGTGGGCGACGGCGCTCCCTCGCTGGGGCGCCGTTCGCATGCTGGGCCTCCCTCCGTTCCGGCGCGACGCTCAGCCACGCAGCACCGCCTCGCAGATGGCCAGACCCTCCTGCGCGCCAAGCACGAGAGCCGAGCAGCAGTGCCGCAACCAGAGGGCGACGCCGTCCGGCGTTCCGCCCGCATACGACGCGAGCGCCGACCGGTACTCCGCCCGCAGCTCCAGGTGACCGACCTCGGGAACGCTCGCCATCGTCGGGTCCACGCCGCGACTGACCAGGGTGAGCCGGGCTGCCGCCCGGGCAACGACACCGTCCGCCGACCCGAACGGTCGCAGCGCGAGCAGCTCCCCGTGCACGACCGCGACAAGCACCGGGCCCGCGGCCCGCGAACCACCCGCCACGAGCGCGGCCAGCCGCTCCAGCCTGGCCGACACGTCGACATCTCCCGATCCCGAGCCGGCCACGGTGGGGCGGCCCAGCCGGTCCTCCGGGACCAGGCCGGCGGCGGCCAGCAGATGCAGTCTGGCCAGCGCCTGCAGCGGCGCCCGCCGCCACGTCTCGACGAGCTGGCCGGCGGCGAGGCAGACCCGCAACGCACCCTGCACGACAGGATCGGCGACCTCGCTTGCCCGAAGATCAGCGAGCGGCACCTCGACGCCGTCCAGCGCGGCCGATGCGCGGGCGCCACGGATCGCGGACTCGGTGGTGACCGGCGCACTCTGCCGGCGGAGCAGCGGATGGGAGCGCAGTGGCTCGATTGACTCCCGGGCCGAGGCCACCGCCTCGCCGACACCCGGCAGGTCCAGCAGTGGTGCCAGCGGATCGGCGGCACGCCCGTCGCGGGGTCCTGCTGTGCCGGGCACGTACGGCAGGCTAGCCATCCGGCACGGTCCGGTGCGCCGGCGGCCCATCCGCGGCTCGGCACGGTCAAGACATGGCGGCAGGGCCGCCGCCCGCGCTTCTCCCATGTGCGCACCCCGCGAGTGCACCGGAACGCCAACGGCGGCCCTGCGTCTGATGACCGGACCGCCGTCCCTGGGTGGGTGCTCGATCCACGCAGGGCGAGAGGGGTGCCCGCGCGGGAGGGTACGGCGGTCCGGCCAGCTCTGGCATCCACGTCACGGCAGGCCGAAGGCCGGACGACGCGGACGGTTAAGAGGCGTATCGGGGAAGGTCGATCACCGCGGCGCTGGCGGAGCCGGCGCCTCGGAGCGGGCCCGGCTGGGCTCCAGGAGCCGAGGGTTGACGGCGGCGCTCCGGCCTCGGAGACCGGCCGGCCCCGACCGGCGGACGCGACCGGCGGCGGTACGCGGCCGTCCCGCACGAGCCGCGCCGGCGCCGTTGCCGGAGGGGGCTGTGCGGACCGGCCGAGCCGTTGCGGACCCGGATGCAGCCGCGGACCCGGGCACCGGCGCTGACCCAGACGCCGGCGCAGATCTCAGCGCGGAGGCCGACCCGGGCACCGCGGCTGCTGGTGGGATGGCGTCCGTGCGGGAGGCCGGTGCCACCCCATCCCGAGGCGCGGACTCGGAGGCGGCCGCTCCCGCGCGGACCGGCGCGAGGCCGGCGGCGGCCACCGAGTCCGACACCGTCTCCAACCCAGTTCCCCGCGCCGACCCGCGGAGGTTGGCCGGCGCGGTCGCAGCCGCCGCTGCGACCGCGGACTCGGACGCCGCACCCTCGCGGGCGGGCGAGATGGAGCCGCGGCCCACCCTACGGGCGGCGGCGGATCCGGAGGCACCGGGTCGTGAGTAGGTGGCGGGCAGAGCGGGCGCTGCGCCGCGGAGCGTGGCCGACATCGCCCGGGACGAAGCGCCTGCCGGCGCGCCCGTCGCCACGGCCGCAGGAGGTGCCGCGGCCTTGCCGACGGGGGCGGCCGGCCTTGCCCGCGAGGGGGTGCCTGCCGACCCGGTGCCTGCCGACCCGGTGCCTGCCGACCGGAGGCCCGCCGGCCGGAAGCCAGCCGACGAGGTTCCAGCCGACCGACGGCCTGCCGGCGGGGAGCCTGCCGACCGGACGCCCGCCGACAGCGAGCCGGGTGACGGCGTGCCCGGCGTCGGGGCGCCTGCCGACCGGGGGCCCGCCCTCCGGAAGCCTGCTGACAGGGTGCCCGGCGACGGGGTGCCCGGCGACGGGGTGCCCGGCGACGGGGTGCCCGGCGACGGGGTGCCCGCGGGACTGGTGCCTGCCGATGGGGCGCCTACTGGACCTGCGGCCGGGGCGCCCGAGCAGGCGGTACCGCCCGGGGGTGCGGCGGTACCGCCCGACGGGCCGGGGGTGCCCGGCGCGCGACCGGGTGCGCGCCGGGTGGACAGCACCGACTCGCTCGCCGAGTCGGTACGGCCGGTGAGGACACCGCTCGGCACCGGAACGGTGCCGCCGGCGAGCGCGGCCGTACGGGCGGCGACTGCGGCAGCAAGTCGGCCGGACCGGCGCGACCGACGCACGGCCGCCTCCCGGCAGGCGTGCAACACCGGCCCGAGCATGTCCTCCACGCGCGGCAGCGGCCGCCGCTCGGGATGCAGCGGCTCGACCCACCTGGTCACCCCCGGCGATTCCGGCCCCAGCGGCGGCAGCATCACCGTCCCCCGACGCCGGACGACGATGTCCGGAGCGCCGGAGGCATCTCCGCCGAGCCAGAGCGAGGTCTCGGGGTGCGGCACGCCCGCAGGCTCCGCATGACTCACATCAGCGGGCCGCCGGGCGCTGGCCGCAACGAAGAACAGCACCCGTCCGGAGGCGGTGGCCACCACCGGCGACGGGTCGTAGCCCATCATTTCCAGCCGGGCCAAGGCGGCCAGCCCGCCGCGCTCCGGTACGTCGAGGACGTCCGCGTGCCAGCCGATCGGCATCACGATGGACGCCAGCGGGGTGGCCAGCCACCAGCCGTGCACCCGTTCGGGGTCCGAGCTCGCGGCCAGCCAGGAGACTGGGTCCACTGGATGACTGCCAGGCTCGGGGCAGCGCCGGTCCCCGCACGAGCAGGTGCCGGTGCGGGTGACGTACGCACCAGGCACCACCGGCCAACGCCAGACATCGACTACTAGACGTAACGTGCCGGCGATCCGTCCGGCCAGCAGAATCGGTCCTCGGCGCATCGCGCCGGCCCCGTCACTATCGAACCTCGGCTCCATGTGCCGTGGCTGCACCACGTGTGTACGCCTCCCCGTAAGGCTCTCATCGAGCCGCCATCTGGCGGGCGGTCCTGCCCGCCGAATGGCCTAGTCCCCGTTGTTTTGCAGGGATAGCCTGGCAGGCCCGCGACCAGCCCAGCACGATCTGGCACGGTTGGCTTCTCCACACCCCCTTGTGCTTGGCTGACCTGCGCGTTCACCCTGGTAGCGCCGCCGTATCCACCAGCCTGTGGTTTCAGATTCGTTCGCTTCGCAAAATCGCACGTGCACACTGGGTCGTCCGACAGCAATCCGTACAGCAACGGCGCAGACTCTGGGGACGAACGGCGGGTGTTGTCGACACGGGGAGGCGTCGTTGCCACGCACCATGAAGACGGGGGCCAAGTCGGAACGCGACACCCTCCGTCACGAGATGCTCATCGCCGGCTGCTCGCATGATCTTATCGCCCAAGAGATGGAGCGTCGCTGGGCTTTTCGGCCCAGGGAGGCCTACCGCCACGCCCACGGCTGGAGCCAGGACGAGGTCGCGGCCAGGTTCACCGAGGTCGCCGAGCGGCTGGGCAGTGAACGAGCCGCACAGTCGCCGATGATCGGCACCCGGATAGGCGAATACGAACGGTGGCCACATGGCGGCCGCCGGCCGTCGGCCTATGTCATCGCTGTCCTCGGCGCCGTCTTCGGTACGACCGTGGACAGGCTGCTCGACTACGAGGACTACCGGCACTTCCCGGACCAAGACCGCACCGTCTTCGCGGCGATGGTCAACGGCGCCGGCGGCGCGGTGGCCGGCGGTTCGCCGCCCGCGGTGACCGTCGCCCTGCCGCCAGCCGGCGGTCGGTCGGCCTCGGCGCGGATGTTCTCCGCGGCCGGGGCGCCGAGCCGGTCGGTGCAGCCGGAGTTCCTCGGCACGGCCTTCGTCGAGTCGCCGCTGCTCGACTCGGCAGGGCAACCAGCCGACGGCGAGGCAGGACAGGCACCGATGACGGCTGCCGGCGCAGCGGGCGGCGCAGCGGGCGGCGTGGTCGGCGGGGCGCCCGGCGGCGCCACGGCCGATGGGGGGCCCGGCGATGTGGTGGGCGGGGCGCCCGGCGGCGCCACGGCCGACGGGGTCGGGGCGGGCGCTGCGCAGCAGGCCCGTGCAGCGGCGCCGCCAGTGTCCGCATCGGGCACGCCGGTGCAGGCCACACATGGGCAGCCCGCTTCCGGGCACCCCTCACCGGTGCGCTCGGCATGGCAGCAGTCGGCAGGTTCGCTCGGCGCTCGGGCGATCCAGGCGGTCCTGGACTATGCGGCCCTGGAGGCGGCGGCTGTGCAGACCGCCGCGCCGGCGACCTCGGCGCTGGCCGCGGCGGCCCTGGAGTCCGCGGCGCTAGAGACCGCGGCCATGCAGGGTGCGGCGCCAGCGATCTCGGTCCTGGCGGCAGCCCTCGAGACGGCGCAGGAGAACGCGGCATCGGCGACGTCAGCCTTGGCGGCGGCGCTGGAATCCGCGGCGCTGCAGTCCGCGGCGCTGCAGTCCGCGGCGCTGGACACCGCAGCGCTGGACACCGCAGCGCTGGACACCGCAGCGCTGGACACCGCAGCGATGCAGGGTGCGGCCGGCCTGGAGACTGGCCTGGAAGCGGCGGGTCGGCAGACCACGCCAATACCGACCGCGGCACCATCGACGTCGGTCTTGGTGGCGGCGTCCGCCGAACCGGCGGCGCATGAGAACGCTGCCGTGCAGACCACAGAACGAGCGACCTCGGACCTGATGACGGCCATCGAGACGGCCGGCCTGGGGACGGCGAGGTCGGAGACGGCGACCTCGGAGACGGCGACCTCGGAGACGGCCGCCTTGGGGGCGGCCGACTCGGGGGCGGCCGACTCGGGGGCGGCCGACTCGGGGACAGCGAACTCCGGGACCGCCGGCTTCGGGACCGCCGGCTCGAGGACGGCGAACTTCCGCACGGCGGCCGCGGAGACGGCGGCCCTGAAGAACGCGGCCCTGGGGACCCAGGCCCGGCAGACTGCGGCCTCCGAGACTGCGGCCCTGGAGGCGGCGGCTGCCGCGACCGCGGCTCCCGCGACCGCGAGCCGCGGGACGACGGGGCTGGACACGGCGGCCTTCCAGCCGGCGGCCGAGCAGACCGCGGCACCAGCGGCATCAGCACCGGCACCGGCACCGGCGGCCCACGGGTCCGCGCGGCTGCAGGCGGCAGCATCGGCCCTCGACACGGCGGCTCGGGGGGCAGCGTCGGTAGACCCAGCACCCCCGGACACAGCCGCCCTGGAGCAGGCGGTGGTGGACGCGATGGCCGCGGAGCCGGCCGGCCTGCAGACAGCGGCCCTGCAGACCGCCGGCCCCCAGTCGGCGGGACTGGTGACCTCGGCACCGACCACGGCGACCCGGCCGATCTCGGCGCTCCGGGCTGCCGCCCGGCAAGCCGCCGCGGTGGAGACCGCGGTCCGGCATTCCCTGGCCACCGCGGCGACCCCTGCGACCGCGGCGACACGCTCGGTCCCCGTGACCACGGCACGGCTCGTGCAGAGCGTGCTCTCGGGGCGGGCCGCCGCGAGCCTCGCGATCGCAGACAACGACACGCTGATGTCCGCGCCGGGCAGCACCGCGCTGCGCCAGCGCCGACGCGACGAACTCCTCGACCACTACACGGGGAGCCCGCCCGAGCAGGAGGAAATGATCATGGCTGCTGCCGCCGGCCAGTCCGCCGAGTTCGGCGAGTGGGCTGAGGCAACGAATGTCGGCCCCACCGCCCTGGAACAGTTCGAGCACGACATCCGCAGCATCGCTAGGACGTACCTGAGTTCGCCGCCACTACCCGTCGTGCTCACCGCACTGCGCGTTCGCAACCGGGCGTTCGCGCTGCTGGAGGGGCGCCAGTACCCGAACCAGGCTCGCCAGCTCTACCTCATCGCCGGTCGCATCTGCGGGCTGCTGGCCTGGATGTCCAGCGACCTGGGGCGGCACATGGAGGCCGAGACGCAGGCCCGCACCGGCTGGCTGTGCGCCGAGCTGGCCGACCACGAGGGCCTGCGGGCCTGGATCCGCGGCACCCAGAGCAAGCTCGCCTACTGGGACGGCCGGATCCGGGAGTCCGCCCAGCTCGCCGAGCACGGCCTGCAGTTCCGCAGCCCGGACACCGCGCCGGTGCTGCTGGCCAGCCTCGCCGCCCGGGCCTGGGCCAGGCTCGGCAAGGCCGACGACGCGCACAGCGCGCTGGCCAACGTCGCCGAGAAGCGCGAGCACGCCGGGGAGGACGAGGTCGGCGGCCTGTATGGGTTCAGCCTCGCGCAGCAGTGCTACCTCGCCGGCACCACCCACCTGTACCTGCAGGAACCCGAGGACGCGCTGCGCCAGGCGGAGCAGGCCGTGTCGCTGTACGAGGCCGGCGCGCCCGGCGAGCGCTTCTACGGCGCCGAGACGCTCGCGCTGATCGACGCGGCCACCGCCCACCTGCAGGGCGGCGAGCTGGCCGGCGCCACCGAGAAGCTCGCCCCGGTGCTGGCGCTGCCCTCCCAGCAGCGGCTGGCCACGTTCACCCAGCGGCTGGGGGACATGCGGGAGGCGTTGCGGCGCAGCCGGTACGCGGACAGCACCGAGGCGATACAGCTGCAGCGCCAGATCGGGGACTTCCAGGGCGAGGCGCTCGGCCAGCTCGTCGGCGCCCGCCCGTAGCGTCAAACCCAGGACCGGCGGCGAGGCAAGCCCCGCTGCCGGCGGCCGGGTGGGGCTGCCGGACCGTCCGCAGCGGGCGGCTCCGTCCGGCGCGCTTCCGGCCGCCTGCTGTCCCCCGCGCGACGTACCCTCGCGGTGCGGAGGTCGCGGCGTGGGCGAGGACGTCATCGGGTCCGGGCCGGACCGGCTGGAGTCCCGCCGGCCGGCGCGGTTCGTGCTGGTGGCGCGCCGCCTGGTCGGTCGCCTCACCCGCCTGCAAGCGCTCGCCGACCCGCGCCGCCGGCGGGTCGCCACCGCCGCGCTGGCCGCCACGGCAGCAGTGCTGGCCCTGGTCGCCCTGCGGACCAGCGCGCCGCAGGCCAGGCCGGCGGCCGCGGGCGGCTCGACGAGCCGAACCGCGGGGTCGCCGCTGGCGACGGTCCCGACGGCGCCGTTCGACATGTTGCCCGGCCGCACCCCGATCCCGGCACCTTCGCTGATCGGCGAGGACGGGCAGACGATCGGTGGCGAGATCCCGCTGTTCGCGCCTGCGCCGAGCGAGGCGGCGGTCCGCATCGCGGTCAAGCTGATCCTCAACCGGTTCTGCCGCGATCCGGATGCGCACGCGATCCGGCTCGAGCCCGGTGCCGGCGAGTCGTGGCGGTCGGCCACCGCGATCGTCCGGCAACAGCGCGGCCTCCCACTCGCGCACCGGCCGGTGATCACCCTCCGGCTGCTCTGGACCGGTTACACCTATCGCTGGCGAGGATCCCTCGACCAGCTGACCGACTGCGGCTGACCCAGCCGGGCGGGGTGTCCGCTGGACCACCGATACCGACCCGGGGAATGATCCGCACGTGGCAGCCGACGAATCGAACCCATCCGGACCCGTTCCGCCGTCCGTCGGGGAGTTGGTGCGGGACGCCTCCGAACAGGTCTCCGCACTGGTCCGGGCGGAGATCGAGCTCGCCAAGGCCGAGCTCGGCGAGACCGTCAGGCGAGGTGGCATCGGGGCCGCCCTGTTCGGGGCGGCCGTCGTCGTGGCCTTGCTGTCGCTGCCGTTCCTGTTCGTGACGCTTGCCGAGGTGCTGGTCGCGGTCGGCCTGCCCCGATGGTCGTCGTACCTGATCGTGTGGGGCGTCTTCGCGCTGCTCGCCGTGCTGCTCGCGGTGCTCGGCCGGCGGGCGGTGCGCCGGCTCCGTCGGCCGGAACGGACCCTGGAGACGGTCAAGGACACGGCGCGCTGGGCCCGGCACCCGACGGCCAAGGCGCCGAGCGACGGTGGACACTGACCCCTGTGACCATCGCACCCGACCCGTCGGTCGTGCTCGTCGACGGTCCCTGGACGCATCGCAACGTCAGCGCGAACGGCGTGCGGCTGCACGTCGCCGAGCTCGGCACCGGTCCGCTGGTGCTGCTGCTGCACGGGTTCCCCGAGTTCTGGTGGTCCTGGCGGCACCAGCTCGTCGGCCTGGCCGAGGCGGGCTACCGGGTGGTGGCGCCGGACCTGCGCGGCTACGGGGCCAGCGACAAGCCCCCCCGCGGGTACGACGGGTACACGCTCGCCGGTGACATCGCCGGGCTGGTCCGGGCGCTCGGCGAGCGCGACGCCATGATCGTCGGCCACGACTGGGGCGGGGTGCTGGCCTGGACCGTCGGCACCCTGCACCCGCGGGTGGTGCGCCGGCTCGCGGTACTGGCCGCGCCGCACCCGCTGCGGATGCGGTCCGCGCTGCTGCAGGATCCGCGCGGCCAGCTGCGGGCCAGCCGGTACCTGCTGGCGTTCCAGACCCCGCGGTATGCCGAGACGCTGCTCATCCGGGACGAGGCGGAGTACGTCGCCCGGCTGTTCGGCAGCTGGGCCGGCCCGCGGTGGCAGCATACCGACGACTTCGTCGAGACGGTCGGCCGGTGCCGGCAGGCGATCCGGATCCCGGCCGCGGCGCACTGCGCGCTGGAGTACTACCGGTGGGCGGTGCGGTCGCTCCCGCGGCCGGACGGGCTGCGGTTCGCCCGGCTGCTGGCCGAGCCGGTGACCGCGCCGACCCTGCAGCTGCACGGCCAGCTGGACACCTGCCTGCTGCCGCGGACCGCGCAGGGGTCCGGGCGGTACGTCGCGGCCGCCTACGAATGGCGGCTGCTGGACGGGGTCGGCCACTTCGTCCACCAGGAGGTGCCCGACCTGGTGACCGGCGAGCTGGTGCGCTGGGCCAAGGACGAGTGACCGAGCCCGGGGCCTGGCAGCAAGGACCGAGGAGGACGGTCTGGCCGGCGGGACGACGGCTGGACCTGCCGAGGAGCGGGCCGTGACTAGTGGCGAGGACGCGCGACGGGACCGGGACCGGCTAGGCCGGCCCCGGCAGGCGCGTCCCCGGGACCGCCTCGGCAGGCCGCTGCCGTACGGGGACGCCCGCGGGGTGGAGCCGGTGCCCGAGGAGCCGCTGCCGCCGGCCGAGGCGCTGGCGCTCGCTCAGTCGCTGCTGGACGCCGGGCGGGCGTTCGCCGCGCACGAGGTGCTCGAGGCGGTCTGGAAGGCGGCGCCGGCCGAGGAGCGCGACCTGTGGCAGGGGCTGGCCCAGGTCTGTGTCGGGATCACCCACGCGCAGCGCGGCAACGCCGTCGGAGCGGCGCGATTGTTGCGCCGCGGCGCCGACCGGCTCCGCCGCTACCGCGCCGATCCGCCCCACCACATCCCAGTCGCCGCGCTGGTCGCCTGGTGCGAAGCGGGCTGGGTAGGCGCGCCGCCCCGGCTGGGCGATTCCGGGTGACGGGCGCCGGCACCCACGGGCGCCGGGCGGAGGGTGCCGCGGAGCGGGGTGGCCGCCCGGGGGCACCGTGACGCCGGGGTTGCCAGGCTCAGGCGCAGTCTCCGGTAGGCACGTCGGCGGTGGCGGTCTGCCCGCGCGCGGCATCGGTGCCGACCTCGCCGGCGGTCAGCGCGAAACCGGTGTCCGGCTGGTCCACCGCGGCCGCGAAGATCACCCCGTACACCGTGCCGTCCGGGGCGAGCAGCGGTCCGCCGGAGTTCCCGCTGCGCACCGACCCGCGGATCGTGTACGCCTCCCTGGTCACCGAGCGGTCGTTGTAGATGTCCGGGCCGCGCACGTTGATCCGGTCCCGGATGCGTGCCGCTCCGACGAAGAACGGCCCGTCCTCGGGGTAGCCGACGATGATCGCGTCGTCGCCGCTGCTCGCCTCGCGCGGCGAGAACTGCAGCGGCCGCCTGGACAGACCGGGCACCCGCAGCACCGCCACGTCCCGCTCCGGGTCGAACAGCACCACGGTCGCGTCCCGCTCCTGCCGGTCCACCTCGACCTGCGGCCTGGTCACCCCCGCGACCACGTGCGCGTTCGTCATCACCCGCTCCGGGGCGTAGACGAACCCGGAGCCCTCGATCCGGCGCGAGCAGGACGGCGCCACCCCGGTGATCTTGAGCACCGACCCCTGGTCGGCAGTCACCGCGCGGCTGTTCGCCAGCCGCGGATCGGGTGCGGGCACCTGGCGCACCTGAGTCGGCACGAACGGGCCGAAGACGTCCGGGAAGTCGTACCGCCGGACGATGTCCCGCAGCGACTTGTACAGGTCGCGGACCGGCGACGGCACCGCCGAGTTGACGACCCTGATCACCTCGCTGCGGCGCACCGCCGAGGACAGCTTCGGGTACGGCGAGGAGGCCAGCGGGGTGGCCACCATCCAGGCCACCAGGAGGACGGCGACCACCGAGACCACCGCGCCGAGCACCGAGTCCACCGTCTGCGCCGGTTGCCAGGTGATCCGCTGCCGGAGCTCGCCGCCCAGCCAGACGGCCACCACCTGGCCGGCGAGCGCGCAGACCAGTACGACGGCGACGGCGAGGGCGACCCGGCTGTTCGACTGGCGGGCCAGCCGGCTGGCCACCGGCTCGGCGATCTGCGCGCCGATCGCCGCCGCGCCGAAGAAGCCGATGAACGACAGCAGCGCGGTGATGAACCCCTGCCGGAAGCCGCTGACCGCGAACCCGGCGGCGATCAACACGATGACCAGGTCGAGGACGTTCATCGCCGGCCCGCTCCCGCCCCTCTTCCGGCTTCGATCCGGACCGGTCGGGTCCGGCGGGTCAGTGTGGCGTCACGACCAGCGTGCCGGTCTGGCCCTGCGCCTCGTGGATGGTACAGACGAACCTGAAGCGGCCGGGCTGCGAGGCGGTGAACTGCACGGTCTGGGTCTCGCCCGGCCGGACCAGCCCGACCCGCATGCCGGGCACGCCGGCGCCGTAGAGGGTATGCGGCGCGCCCTGCCCGACGTGATGCAGGCTGAGCCGGATCCGGCCGACCTGCACGTCGATGGTGGACGGGGTGAACCGGTAGTCGTCGCCCACGTCGACCTCGACCCGCTGCACGCCATCCGGCCCGGGACGCACCGTGGTCTCGGTCGGTCCTCGCGGCGGCGGCCGCTTCAGCTCGCTGCTGCCGCAACCGGCGAGCAGCGCGCAGCCGAGCAGGAGGGCGCCAAGCAGGGCGGTGGGCTTGCTCATCCGCGGCTCCCCGGGTCGTACGGGGTAATCGGCTGGTACGGGGTGACCGGCTCGTACGGCGCCACCGTGTCGTCGGCCGGTGCCGGCCGCTCGACCGGCGGCTGCGCGTCCCGGGCCGCCCGGCCGCGGCTGGCCAGCTCGACGGCGCGCCGCGGCAGCTGGCGGATGTCGTCGGCGTTCCACGGCAGCGCCCAGCCACCGAGCATGAGCAGCCAGTCGATCAGCCCGGCGGTGAACCCCCATACCGTCATGCCGCGCACCGCGAAGGCCGGGCCGACGAAGCCGGACGGGTGCGAGACCCGGAACCGGTTCGCCGGGTCGGCCAGCTCGGCCACCGGGACCCGCTCGACCCGGGCCACCTCGACCGGGTCGGCCACCCCGACCGCCGAGGGCGCGTGCCACCAGCCGATCACCGGAGTGACCACGAACCCGGTCGGCGGCAGGTACATCTCGGGCAGCAGCGCGACCACCGTCACCCCGGACGGGTCCAACCCGACCTCCTCGGCGGCCTCGCGCAGCGCGGTGCCGGTCGGCCCGCCGTCGGTGGGGTCCGCCGCGCCGCCCGGGAACGCGGGCTGGCCGGCGTGGTTGCGCAGCGCCTCGGATCGCTCGATGAGCAGCAGGTCCGGCCCGACGCTGCCCCGGGCGAACAGCACGAGCACCGCGGCGGACCGGGCGCCGTCCGGCGGCACCGCCGCCCACCGGCCCAGGTCCGAGGACCGGGCCAGGACGGCGGCGTCGACCAGCGGCTGCAGCCACTCCGGTGGCCGCGTCCCGGGTGGCTCAACCGACATGGACGCCCAACCGGTCGAGCACCCGCTGGCGCAGGGTGGCGACGGTGAACGGGACGCCGGTGTAGACCTCGGACACCCGGCCGCGGGCGTCCACGAACACCGACGTCGGCATGTTCGCGCGGCCCAGCCCACGCAGCAGTTGGCCGGTGTCGTCCACCACGCTGGGGAAGTGCACGCCGGCGTCGGCGGCGAACGCGGCCGCCCGGGCGGGCGGGTCCTCGCTGGCGACTCCGAGCACCCGCAGCCGGCCACCGGCGGCCGCGTGGAGCCGCTCGAACGCGGGCAGCTCCGCCCGGCACGGGCCGCACCAGCTGGCCCACAGGTTGATCACGGTCGGTACGCCGGTGAGCCGGCGGAGCGCGACCGCGGGCCCGGTGCCCAGGCACGGCAGGGTGAGGTCGGGCAGCAGCGGGTCGCCGCCGGCCGCCGGTCCGCCTGGCGCCGGGCAGGGCGCCAGCGCGGCCGTCGCGGCAAGTCCCGGACGTGCAGTCGCGGCCGGCGACGTCGCCGCGCGCCCGGGCGCGGAGCACCCGGCCAGGCCGCCGACCAGCAGTCCGAGCACGAGCGGCAGTGCGGCGACCCGCCCGGTCAGCACCCCACCCGCCTCCCGGTCGGGCTGTCGGCGGTCACAGGGACTCCGCTACCTGCTCGGGGGTCTTCACGAGCTTGCCGGCAGTGACGGGGTCGACCGGGCCCTCGCCGTAGGACGGGCAGTCGCGGGCCAGCACGCAGGCGCCGCAGGCCGGCCGCCGGGAATGGCAGACCCGCCGGCCATGCCAGATGACCCGATGGGACAGGATCGTCCACTCCCGGCGCGGGATGAGCCGGGCGACCGCGGCCTCGACCTTGACCGGGTCGGTCTCGTTGGTCCACCGCCAGCGCCGGACCAGCCGGCCGAAGTGGGTGTCCACGGTGAGCCCGGGCAGGCCGAACGCGTTGCCGAGGATGACGTTCGCGGTCTTCCGGCCGATCCCCGGCAGCGAGACCAGGTCCTCCATCCGCCGCGGCACCTCGCCGTCGTAGCGCTCCACCAGCGCCCGCCCGAGCCCGATCAGCGAGGTCGTCTTGTTCCGGAAGAACCCGGTCGGCCTGATCATCTCCTCCAGCTCGGCTCGGTCCGCGGAGGCGTAGTCGGCGGCGCTGCGGTACTTCGCGAATACCGCCGGCGTCACCTCGTTCACCCGCTTGTCCGTGCACTGCGCGGACAGGATGGTCGCGACGGACAGCTCGAGCGGGGTGGTGAAGTCGAGCTCGATGTGCGCGTCGGGGTACAGCTCGGCCAACTCGCGGTTCATCCGCCTGGCTCGCCGGGTGAGGCCTAGCCCGGTCTCCTGTTCGAACCGGCGCGCCTGCGCCGCCCGCCCTGCCACGATGGCAAGCCTACGGTGCGGTTCTGTCCCGGCGCGTCGGGCGTCCCATCGGTAACGGTTGGCGTAACACTCGCCACCCTTGGGTAGGCGACGCTACGTGATGGGAGACGATGGCGGGACTATGGTCGGACTGCTCGTGGTCTTCTTCCCCTTCGTCCTGCTCGCGTTCATGTTGCTGATGGAACGCGTGGAGAGTCCGCTACGCGAGTACGCCGTGGAGGACCAGGTCGAGGAGTTCCTCCACGAGGCGCGACCGGAGGAGATCGACACGTTCGTGCGGGAGGGTTTCCCGGCGGCGCTCGAAAGCTTCTGGAGCCGCCGCCGGTTGTCCCGGCTGATCCCCCGACCGGCCCGCCGGGGCCGGCACGCCGCGCCGCGGGCGGCGAGCGGATACCGGCCGTAGACGTCCCCCGGCTCCCGCCGTCCTCAGCACCGGTCGCTGACCCGGTAACACGCCTACCGACGACCAGCCCGGCCTGGCGCCGACCGTCGCCGTCCACGGCTCCCGCCGTCCCGGCACGGGGCCCCTCGCGGTAGCGCACCTACCGACGACCAACCCGGCCTGGTACCGACCGTCGCCGTCCCCGGCTCCCGCCGTCCCCAGCACCAGTCGCTGACCCAGTAACGCGCCCACCGCCGATCAGTCGGGCCAGGCATGAACAGTCGCCGGCACCCGTTTCGCTGGACTCTGATGCGCTGCACCAGCGATCATCGGGCCTTGGCACGGGGAGTGCGGGGGGCGAGGGGAGGGGTGCACGTGGACGAGGTGCTGGCCAAGGCCGGCCTGCTGCAGGGTGTCACCCCGGAAGACGCGACCGCGCTCGCGGCGCAGTTCGAGTACCTCCAGGTGCCGAGAGGGTCGGTCATCTTCCACGAGGGCGAGCAGGGCGACAGCCTCTACATCGTGCTGGCCGGGAAGATCAAGCTCGGTCGCCGCACCGCCGACGGCCGGGAGAGCCTGGTGGCGATCATGGGACCGTCCGACGAGTTCGGCGAGCTGTCCCTGTTCGACCCCGGGCCGCGGACGGCGACCGCGGTCGCGGTCACGGACGCGCGGCTGGCCCGGATGTCCAAGCAGGCGCTGCGCACCTGGATCGCGAACCGACCACAGATCGCCGAGCAACTGCTGCGGGTGCTCGCCCGCCGGCTGCGGCGCACCAACAACATGCTCGCCGACCTGATCTTCACCGACGTGCCGGGCCGGGTGGCCAAGCAGTTGCTCGAGCTGTCCAGGCAGTTCGGCTCGATGGAGGGCGGGCACCTGCGGGTCACCCACGACCTGACCCAGGAGGAGCTGGCCCAGCTCGTCGGCGCCTCCCGGGAGACGGTGAACAAGGCGCTCGCCGACTTCGCGCACCGCGGCTGGGTACGGCTGGAGGGCAAGTCGGTGCTGATCCTGGACCGGGACCGGCTGGCCCGCCGGGCCCGCTGACCGGGCGCCGCGGCCGTCACCGCCCGCGCAGGTAGTCGAGCTGGGCCCGGACCGAGAGCTCGGCCGCCGGCCAGAGGACCCGGTCCACGTCCGCGTACACGATCCGGACCACGTCGCCCGGAGCGGCGTCGGCGCCGAGCTGGTCCAGCGCCGCGCGCACCTGGTCCAGCCGCTCGGCGCGGTGGGCCAGGTACGCCTCCGCGGCTGCGGCGAGATCGGGCAGCTCGGGCCCGTGCCCGGGCAGCACGGTCCGCGCGCCGAGGTCGCGCAGCCGGCGCAACGAGTCGAGGTAGTCGGCCAGCCGCCCGTCCGGATGCGCGACCACCGTGGTGCCGCGCCCGAGCACAGTGTCGCCGGTGAGCACGCCGCGCGGTGGCTCGCCGGCCGGCCCGGCCGCGAACGACACCGAGTCGGCGGTGTGCCCGGGGGTGGCCAGCACCCGCACCTCCACGCCGGCCGCGGCGACCAGGTCGCCCTCGCCGATCCCCTCGCCGTCGTACCGGTGCGCCGGGTCCAGCGCCCGCACCGGCGCCCCGGTCAGCTCGTGCAGCCGCCGAGCCCCGGCGCTGTGGTCCGGGTGACCGTGGGTGAGCAGGATCGTCGCGACCGGCCCGGCCTCGGCCACCGCAGCCAGGTGCGCCTCGTCGGCCGGCCCCGGATCCACCACCACGCAGCGCGGTTCGCCGGGCATCCGCAGCAGCCACGTGTTCGTGCCGTCCAGGGTCATCGGCGAAGGATTGCGGGCGAGCAGCACGCTCGCGTACCCGGTGACCTGCCGCAGGACGCCATATGCCGGATGCCCCGACGGCGGTCCGGCCGTCACCCGCCACCGTCCAACGGAGATACGGCTCCCCGCGCGCCGGCAGCGTTCGGCAGGGACGCCGCCTCTGGCGGGCCAGCCGCATCCAACGGGCCAGCCGCACCCGGCGCGGGCGCCGCCCCCGGCCGGCGAGCCGGCCCCGATGGGTCGATCACGCCGGGCGGCACGTCCACGCCCGACACCGGCGCCGCCTCCGGCGGGCGAGCCTCGCCGAGCGGGAGGTTCGCGCCTGGAGCGGTGTCCTCCCGGTCGATGTCGTGGTCGGCCGGCTGCACCTGGGCGGCCAGCGGTACGGAGAACTGCCGGCCGTCCGGCAGGGCCAGCCGCAGCCGGTCGTGATTCCGGCCGACCAGCCTGGGCATGATCGGGGTGATCGTCCGGTCCGACGCTGCGGCGAGCACCTCGGCGACCGTGCGGTACCCGGCGATCTCGCCCAGGGTCACCATGGTCGGCGGGAGCATCGCCCGCCGACCGGCCGCCAGCTCGTCCAGCGCGTCGGACGGCCGCATCCACTCCACTGTCTCCGCCTCGCTCGCCGTGTCCTGGGTGGACTGTCCAGGCGGGAGCGCAGCGACCAGGAAGCGGGTGTCGTACCGGCGCGGCTCGGCCTCGGGGGTGATCCAGTGCGCCCAGGGACGGAGCAGGTCGGCGCGCAGCACGAGGCCGCGCCGGGCCAGCAACCCGGCCAGCGACAGCCGGCCGGCCTCGACCGCCGCCCGGTCGCCCCCCCAGCCGGGGCCCGGCACCCCGGCCGCGGTCGACACCCCGCGGCCCCCGGGGTCGTCGGCCGGCCCGGCCAGCAGCACCCCGGACTCCTCGAACGTCTCCCGCACCGCCGCACACACCAGCGCCCGAGCCAGCCGCTCGTCGGCCGACAGCGCGCCGGTCCAGGCCATGGGCGGCGGCCCGGCCCAGCCGAGCGCGGCGTCGGCGTCCCGCTCCTCGACCGTTCCGCCGGGAAAGACCGTCATCCCGGCGGCGAACGCCATCGCCCGGATCCGGCGGAGCAGGAACACCTCGATGCCGCGCGCGGTGTCGCGCAGCAGCAGGACGGTGGCCGCATCCCGCGGTCGTGCCGGTGACCCGGGCGTTCCACCCATCCGCTAACCGACCTCGACGATCAGCTCCACCTCGACCGGAGCGCCCTTGGGCAGCTCGGCCACCCCCACCGCGGACCGGGCGTGCTGGCCGGCCGGACCGAAGACGTCGCCGAGCAGCTCGCTGGCCCCGTTCACCACCACCGGCTGGTCGGTGAACCCCGGCGCGCTCGCCACGAAGCCGAGCACCTTCACCACCCGGCGCACCGCGTCCAGCCCGACCAGCGCGTCCACCGCGGCCAGCGCGTTGAGCGCGCAGGCGCGGGCGGCGGCCACCGCGTCCTCGGTGGACACTTCGGCGCCGACGCGGCCGGTCGCGGCCATCTCGCCGGCCACGGTGGGAAGCTGACCGGAGGTGTAGACCAGGTCGCCGGTGCGCACCGCGGGTAGGTACGCGGCCACCGGGGCGGCCACCGGCGGCAGCGTGATGCCGAGCTCGGCCAGCCGGTCGGAGACCCGGGTCCCGCCGGCGGTCATCCCCGCTCTCCGATCGGGCGCTTCAGGTAGGCCACGAGTTGCTCTTGGCTCGGCCCGGGCACGACCACGACCAGCTCCCACCCGTCCTGGCCCCAGTTGTCCAGGATCTGCTTGGTCGCGTGCACCAGCAGCGGCACCGTCGCGTACTCCCACTTCTGCATGCCCGCACCGTACCGGCGTGCGAACCGCGCAGCCCGACCGGCCGGGCGCCCGCGCCGCCGTGGCTGGGGCGAGACATACGCTGGCGGGATGAGCGTGCGCGCGCGGTCGGTGAGGGCCGGTGGGAGGTCCGCACGGGACCAGTGGCCGCAGGCCAGGCTGCACGTGGTGACCGGCAAGGGTGGCACCGGCAAGACGACGGTGGCCGCCGCGCTCGCGCTCGCGCTGGCCGCCGGTGGCGGGCGCACGCTGCTGGTCGAGGTCGAGGAGCGACAGGGGATCGCGCAGCTGTTCGACACGCCGCCGCTGCCCTACCAGGAGCGCCGGATCGCGGTCGCACCCGGCGGCGGAGAGGTGCGGGCGCTGGCCGTCGACGTCGAGGAGGCGCTGCTGGACTACCTGGAGTCGTTCTACAACCTGCGCCGGGCCGGGCGAGTGCTGCGCCGGATGGGCGCGGTCGACTTCGCCACCACGATCGCGCCCGGCATGCGGGACGTGCTGCTCACCGGCAAGGTCAAGGAGGCGGTGACGAGGACCGAGCACGGGCACCGGGTGTACGACGCGGTGGTGCTGGACGCGCCGCCGACCGGCCGGATAGCCCGCTTCCTGAACGTCACCGCCGAGGTCGCCGGGCTGGCCCGGGTGGGCCCGGTGCGTTCGCAGAGCGACGGGGTGATGGCGGTGCTGCGGTCGTCGCAGACGGCGGTGCACCTGGTGACCCTGCTGGAGGAGATGCCGGTGCAGGAGACCGCGGACGCGGTGGCCGAGCTGCGCCGGACCGGCCTTCCGATCGGCGCCGTGATCGTCAACATGACCCGGCCGGCGCTGCTGCCGGAGCCGCTGCTGGTCGACGCCGCGGCCGGGGACCTCGATCGGCCGGCCCTCGCCGCGGGCCTGTCCGCGGCCGGCTTGAACGCCGCCCTGGCCGCGCCGCTGGCCCAGGAGGCGATCGAGTACGCCGAGCGGTGGGCGCTGGAGGACCGCAACCGCGAGGTGGTGGCCGGGCTCGGCCTGCCCAGCTACGAGCTGCCGTTCCTGGCCGACCCGATCGACCTGGGTGGCCTGTACGAGCTGGCCAACCGACTGCTGGAGTACGGCGTGCGGAGCGCGCCATGACCGAGCGTCGGAGAGCGTCGCATTTGGACATCGACGCGTTGCTGCTGGACTCGACCACCCGGATCGTGGTGTGCTGCGGCAGCGGCGGAGTCGGCAAGACCACCGCGGCCGCGGCGCTCGGGCTGCGCGCCGCCGAGCAGGGGCGTACCGCGGTGGTGCTCACCATCGACCCGGCCCGCCGGTTGGCCCAGTCGATGGGGCTGCGGGAGCTGGACAACAACCCGCGTCAGGTGTCCGGTGTGGACACCGCAAAGGGCGGCGAGCTGCACGCGATGATGCTCGACATGAAGCGGACGTTCGACGAGATCGTCGCCGCGCACGCCACCCCGGAGCGGGCCGACCAGATCTTCGCGAACCCGTTCTACCAGTCGCTGTCCTCCTCCTTCTCGGGCACCCAGGAGTACATGGCGATGGAGAAGCTCGGCCAGTTGCGGGCTCGGGACGAGTGGGACCTGATCGTGGTAGACACTCCGCCGTCCCGGTCCGCTTTGGACTTCCTGGACGCGCCGCAGCGGCTGGGCCGGTTTCTGGACGGGCGGATGCTGCGGCTGCTGCTGGCTCCGGCTCGGGCCGGCGGGCGAGCCTACTTCAAGGTGGTCAGCGCGTCGTTCTCGCTGTTCACCCGGGTGCTGACCCGGATCCTGGGCACCGAGGCGCTGCGCGACCTGTCCGCGTTCGTCGGGGCGCTGGAGACCATGTTCGGCGGGTTCCGGGAGCGCGCCCAGCACACCTACCGGCTGCTCAAGACACCGGGCACCGCGTTCCTGGTCGTGGCCGCGCCCGAGCCAGATGCGCTGCGGGAGGCTTCCTACTTCGTCGAACGACTGTCCGAAGAGGACATGCCGCTGTCCGGGCTGGTGCTGAACCGGGTGCGTTCCAGCCTGGCACCCGGGCTGTCCGCGGAACGGGCCAGGGTGGCGGCCCAGGCTCTGGACGAGCGGGGCGACCACCCGCTGGCAGCGGCCGCGCTGCGGCTGCACGCAGAGCGGGCGATCCTGTCCACACGGGACTCCCGGATGCGGGACCGGTTCGTCAGCGCACACCCGGACGTGCCGCTCGTCGAGGTGCCGGCGCTGGCCGTGGACGTGCACGACCTGGACGGGCTGCGCACCGTCGGCGCCGCGCTCTCCGGACAGGACTGATCGGCGCCGCGCCGAACCCGGCCGTCGCCACGCTGCGCCGGCCGAACCCAGCATTCGTCTGGCCGTGTTTGGGTGCACCTCGCCGCGCCAGCACCCGGGTCACACGCCCCCGGCATGCGGCCGGAGCGCTTGGGTGCACCTCGCCGCGCCGCCCACCCGGTCGCATGCCCCCCTGCATGCGGCCGGTTGGTCGCCTCGGCGCGGTCGGCTCAGACCGCCGCAGCCGCCGCGTGCTCCTGGCGCGCCGCCTCGAGCAGCGAACGCCACGAGATGACGTCCGGGCGTCGGCGCAGCAGTGCCCGACGCTCCCGCTCCGTCATGCCCCCCCAGACGCCGAACTCGACGCGGTTGTCGAGTGCGTCCGCTAGGCACTCGGTCCGGACCGGGCAGCCCATGCAGACCAGCTTCGCGCGGTTCTGCGCGGCCCCCTGCACGAACAGTAGATCCGGATCGGTCGAGCGGCACGCCGCCCGACTTGCCCACTCAGCTGTCCTGTCAGCCATGTCAGGTGTCCCCTTGCCTGCGGCGCCCCCCCACCGACAGCGCCGCGCCACACCGTAGGAAAACGGACAGCCAGTGCAACAGACCCAATCGCATCATTAGGTGTAGCCCGCCCTGACTACATCCGGCGCCGCCCACCAGGCGCGACAGTGGCGGAGCCCACCAGCGGCCATATGGGTGAACGGTACCGGCGGCGGCGGACCGTATGGGGCGCTTGTCGGACCTGCATCGTAGGCTCACCCCCATGCCCGCCCCCAACGCTGCGGCCAAGTCGTTCGGCGTGGTCAAGCTCACCCTGGCGGTTGCCGTCGCCGGGCTGCTGGTAGCCGGCCTGCTGCTGCCGTTCGTGGGGGGCCTCGGCATCGCCGCGCGGAACAGCGTGCAGGCCTTCGACGACCAGCCCTGCGACGTGACACCCGGGACGCCCGCCCAGGCCTCGATCGTCTACGCCGCGGACGGAAGGACCCAGATCGCCCGGCTCTACTCGCAGAACCGGGAGATCGTCCCGCTCTCCAAGATCGCGCTGGTCGCCCAGAAGGCGGTGGTCGCGATCGAGGACCGGCGCTTCTACGAGCACCACGGCGTCGACGTCCAGGGCACGATCCGGGCGCTGATCGAGAACAGCCGCAACGGCGGGGTGGTACAGGGCGGCTCGACGCTCACCCAGCAGTACATCAAGCAGGTCCGGCTCTACTCGGCGACCACGCTGGCCGAGCAGAAGGCGGCGATCGCCCAGACCACCGCGCGCAAGCTGATCGAGGCGAAGTGCGCGCTGAACCTCGAGCGGCACCTCAGCAAGAACCAGATACTCGAGCGCTATCTCAACATCGCCTACTTCGGCTCCGGGGCGTACGGCATCCAGACCGCGGCGAAGACGTACTTCGGCAAGCCCGCCTCGGCGCTCAGCCTGCAGGAGTCGGCGCTGCTGGCCGGGATCGTGCAGAGCCCGTCCAAGTACGACCCGCACCTGAACCTGAAGCTGTCCGTGACCCGGCGCAACACTGTGCTGGACGAGATGCAGAGCCTCGGCTACATCACCGCGAAGCAGGCCGTGCAGGCGAAGGCGGTGCCAGTGCGGGTCAAGCCGCGCCGGTCGACCGTCAAGGACTGCGCGAACGCGAACCCGGGCATCTCGAACGTCGGGTTCTTCTGCGACTACGTGAAGGCGTACCTCGGCAAGATCGGCTACCCCCAGCAGCGCCTGGAGGCAGGCGGATTCAAGATCATCACCACCCTGGACCCCGACCTGCAGCAGCGGGTGCAGGCCGCGGTCTTCCATGACATGCCGGCGAACCTGCACGCCACCTCGGTCATGGACGTGCTGGACAACAAGACCGGCAAGGTCAGGGCGATGGGGGTCAGCAAGCACTACGGGGTCAAGAAGGGCAACCTGCAGATCACCTCGAACGCGCTCGGCGTCGAGGCGACGGCCGGCGCCGGGTCGACGTACAAGCTGTTCACCCTGGTCGCCGCGCTGCAGCGGAAGATCCCGCTGGAAGCGTTCACCATCAACAACACGAACGAGTACACGCCGAAGAACTGCACCGAGGCACAAGGCAAGAAGTCCGTCGTCAACGCCGGTCACTACCCGACGAAGGCCTACAACCTGGACGAGGCCACGTACGCCTCGGTGAACACGTTCTTCGTCGCGCTGCTGGACCAGCAGTTCGACTGCGACCTGTCGATGCCGGTGCGGGACGCCCTCAACATGGGGATGAACTCGCTCAAGCCGTACGCCGAGAAGATCATCAACGGCCAGCAGTACTCGTTCACGCTCGGTCCGCAGGCGACCAGCCCGCTCGAGCTGGCCTCGGCGTACGCGACCATCGCGAACGACGGCAAGTACTGCCCGCCGACCCCGGTGGAGCGGATCGTCGGGCCGGACGGGAAGGGGATCGCGCTCCCCGAGCGGCCGTGCACCCAGCAGGTCGACCCCGGTATTGCCCGGACCATCAGCCAGGTGCTGGTGAAGGACACCAAGCCGGGCTTCGCCGGCACCGCGAACCGCCGGTTCACCGACTACTACGCGGCCGGCGGCAGCGACGTTGCCGGGAAGACCGGCACCGCGAGCACCGGGACCAGCGGCAAGAACAGCTCGGCCTGGTTCATCGGCTACACGCCGGACATCACCGCATCCGTGGCCACCTTCGACCCGGACAACTCCAGCTCCCCGCTGCGGGACGTGCCCGGCTACCCGCCGGACGGGACCGAGGTCTTCGGTGCGTTCTCGTCGACCATCTGGCGGGACGCGCTGAGCACCTGGCTGCTGGCCCGGCCGCGGTGGCAGTTCCCGCCCGAGGACCCGGCCGTGGTGAACGGCAACAGCGTCCCGGTGCCGTCCGTGGTCGGGCAGGACATCAACACGGCCGCCCAGATCCTGGCCAGCTTCGGCTTTTCGATCGAGGTCTCACCGGAGCGCAAGGAGTCCGGGCTCCCGCCGGACCGGATCGCCGAGCAGTCGCCGTCCGGACGCGGCCTGCCCGGTCAGAAGGTCATCGTCTACCTGAGCTCCGGAAAGCCGGGAAAGGTGCAGCCCACCGGCCCCGGCGGGATCCCCCTGCCCGGACCACCCCGCCGCCGGCGCTGAGCCCACCCCGCGCTGAGCCCACCCCGCGCTGAGCCCACCCCGCGCTGAGCCCACCCCGCGCTGAGCCCACCCCGCGCTGAGCCCACCCC
>WNFY01001259.1_pt1 | contig 50454 bp, 38 predicted proteins | sample 5400091 | NCBI WGS metagenome assembly WNFY01 (sample SAMN13153364, study PRJNA577476) | soil metagenome | isolation source: 60 cm soil or saprolite under grassland replicate 1 | place: USA:California | collected 2016-06-15
CCTGGAGCGGGAGGTCGCAGCGTGGCAGGCGGCGCGCAACGGCGCCGCTCGCGGGGTCGACTGGCGCTTTACCACCGAGGATGCTCGGATCAAGCTCAAGCACCTCTATCCTGCAATTCAGCGCTGACAGGCTACTAGGCACCGACCTCAGCCTGGCGCCGGCCAAGACGACAGCCCCCAGGCCCAGGCCGGCGGCAATCCCCTCCAAGGGCGGACACCGACGGCTAGCGGATTCGCGTGATTTCCCAGCTCCCTGCGGCTATCGAAGCCAGCGGAGCAGCGACCGGGGGAATCCTGGCCGACTACAAAGACGCCTGCCGAACAGGATTTCACACGGAGTTCTACTTCCCAGCCCAAACCAAGACCGGACACCGTGTCGGCACTGCGCCACGTAACGCCCAAGGATCAGCGCCATAAAGCTCTGAAAGTCACAACCCCTCCACCTACAACCCGATCGACGTCCGCGTGAAGAGCAAGCTGGTCAAGGCATGGCTCCACGTTCCCGACGCTGATGCCGCCAGCGGACGTCAGCGGACACGCGGTCGACGAACGAAGCAGCCGATCACGCCATCGGGCGTCGCGGGTCGATGACGTATCCTGCTCGAGCCTCGGCCTCGGCCTGGAGCTCGGCGGCGTGGCGCTGGACCTTGGCGAGGGCTTCGACCGCGTCCTCGATCCCGCGCCGTCCGGCGCGGAAGACGTTTTCGTCGAGGTAGACCGTCTGGCGCAGGGCGAGCCGCTCGGCGACCGGGAACGACATGCGGGCCGGGTCGAGCCGCGCTGAGTAAGCCAGGGCGACCGGCAGGCGCGACAGCGACGGCTGGAACAGGTCGTAGCGGCTCATCGGCGGGTAGCCGGGCCAGCAGCCCACGCCCTCGGCCTCGAGCGCCTCGCAGACCAGCTCGCCCGAGGCGCCGGCGAAGGCCTCCGGCTCGATCAGCAGGACGTAGCAGTAGAAGCTCCAGCGGGTGATGCGCTCGTCCGGCTCCAGCAGCCGCACCCCGGGCACGCCGCGGGCCAGGTCCTGGCACCGGCCATTCCGGGTAGCCCTGGGGCCGGACCGCCGCCCCGCCACGCACCGCAAGCTCCGCCATGTCCTTCCCCTCCTGTCCGCGCCGGCCGCGGCCGCCGCTCCGCCTTCCCCGTCCTGCGGATTGACTTCCCCGTCCCGCTATTGATAATGGGGAGGTCAGGAAGGCTTCCTAACTATAACAAGGGGACTCCGTGGCAGAGCGGCCGGTCACGGCGGGAACGCCCAGCCTGCTGCGCGCGATCAACGCCAGGTCCATCCTTGAGCTGATCCAGCGCACGGGCCCGGTCTCGCGGGCCCAGGTGGCCCGGGAGAGCGGCCTGTCCAAGCCGACCGTCTCGCTCAATCTCGCCGCCCTCCTCGAGGCCGGGCTGGTGCGCGAGGTGGGCCGCACCAGCGGGCGGCGCGGGCCGAGCGCGATGCTCTACGACCTGAACCCGGAGGCCGGCTTGGTGGCAGGCATCGACGTCGGCCGCTACTGGGTGCGCGCGGCCCTGGCCGACATCACCGGCACCACGGTGGGCCGCCGCCGCGAGCGGGCCAGGGCCTCGAGCGCCCGCGCGCTGATCGGCCAGATCGGCGCGATCGCGCACGGGCTGGCCGCCGAGGCCGGGGTCGACTGGGACCAGGTCAACCACGTCACCGTCGGCAGCCCCGGCGTGTTCGAGCCCACCCGCGGCGCGGTCATCCTCGCCCCCAACCTGCCCGGCTGGGGGCGCCACGGCCTGGTCGAGGCGCTGGCCGGGGAGCTCGGCACCCGGGTCGGGGTCGAGAACGACGTGAACCTGGCCGCGGTGGGGGAGCGCTGGCGGGGCCTGGGCCAGGGTGTGGGGAACTTCGGCTTCCTCTCGGTCGGCACCGGCGTCGGCATGGGCCTGGTGCTGGACGGCAAGCTGTACCGCGGCTCCAGCGGCGCCGCCGGCGAGGTCGGCTACCTGCCGATCGGCGCCGACCCCCACGACCGGCACGTGCGGCGCCGCGGCGCGTTCGAGGAGGCCGCGGGCGGCGCCGGCGTGGTGCGCACCGCGCACGAGGCGGGCATGAAGGGGTCGCTCACGCCGAAGAAGGTGTTCGCCCTCGCGCGCAAGGGCGACCCGCTGGCCGAGCGGGTGGTCGAGACCGAGGCGCAGCGCCTGGCCCTCGGCCTCGCCGTGGTGACCGCCGTCGTCGACCTCGAGCTGGTCATCCTCGGCGGCGGCATCGGCGGCAACGCCGACCTGCTGCTCGAGCCGGTCGAGCGGGAGCTGCGGGCGCTCTCGCCGCTGCGGCCACGCCTGGTGGCCTCGGCGCTGGGGGACGACGCCGTGCTGCAGGGGGCGCTGGCCACCGCCCTTGCCGCGGCGCAGGACCGGCTGTTCGACCCCGCACGCATGCTCGACCAGAAGGAGCTCGTGGTCTGAAATCCGGCGGTCTGAAAACCCGAAGGGAGTCTCATATGAGACGACGACTCATCGCCCTCACCGCACTGGCGCTGCTCGCCGCCGCCTGCACGGCGGGAGGCGGCAGCTCCACGACCGCGCAGACGGTCGCTCCCAACGCCAACCACGCCCCGATGACGCTCACGGTGTGGAGCGACTTCTCCGCCCGTGAGTACGGCGTGGTCTCCAACGGGCTCAAGATGGCCACGCAGAAGTACCCGTGGCTCACGGTCAAACACGTCGGCAGCAAGGACGACCCGGCGATCCAGCGGGCGATCAACGGCGGGACCCCGCCCGACGTCGCGATCTCCTTCACGCCGGACAACGCCGCCAGGTACTGCTCCACCGGCGCCTGGCGGGACCTGAACCCGTACCTGCAATCCTCGAAGATCGACAAGAACGCGGTCTGGCCGGCGGGCGTGTTCAGCTACACCTCCTTCGACAACAAGCAGTGCGCCCTGCCGATGCTGACCGACGCCTACGGCCTGTACTACAACACCGACCTGTTCAAGAAGCACGGCATCGCCGGGCCGCCGAAGACCCTCAGCGAGCTCGTCGCCGACGCCAAGAAGCTGACCGAGTACAACCCGGACGGCAGCATCAAGGTGGCCGGGTTCGTCCCGCTCTTCGGGTTCTACGGCTCGACCACGGTGGACACCCTCAGCCACGCGTTCGGCGCGAAGTGGTACGACAGCTCGCTCAAGCCCACCCTCGGCACCGACCCCAACTGGGCGAAGATGCTGCAGTGGCAGAAGTCGCTGGTCGACGCGTTCGGCTACACGAAGCTGCAGAAGTTCGCCGCGTCGATCGGCGGCCAGAACTCCGAGTTCTCCGCGCAGAACGGCTTCGAGACCGGCAAGATCGCCATGATGATGGACGGCGAGTGGCGGAACGCGTTCATCGAGGGCGACAAGTCAAAGGTCAACTACGCCACCGCTCCGTTCCCGGCCGACGACGCCCAGCCCGGCCTGTACGGCTCACAGCAGGTCGGCGGCACCATCGCCGGCATCCCCAACGGCGTCAAGCACCCTGCCGAGTCCTGGCTGCTGCTCCAGTTCATGACCACCGACACCAACTACCTGACCACCATCGCGCACGGCCTCAAGAACGTGCCGAGCACCGTTGACTCACTGAAGGACCCGCAGCTCCAGAACGACCCGCACTTCAAGACGTTCATGGACGTTTTCGCGAACCCCAAGTCGACCTTCAAGCCGATCACCCCGATCGGTGACGCCGACACCACCCTGCTCGGCACCTTCGCCGAGAAATGGCAGGCGGGCAAGGTCACCGACCTGCAGGGCGGCCTGAAGGGGCTCGACAGCCAGATCGCCAAGCAGATGCAGCTCGGGTAGGAGGGCACGGCATGGCCACGGTCGCGGAGCGGCCCACCGCCGCTCCCGAGAAGGCCCGCACCGCTGAGCGCCGCCGACGGCGGCGGCGCTCAGCCCGGCGCCGGCAGTTGGTGGCGCTGGCGTTCATGTCGCCGTGGATCGTCGGCTTCAGCGCGTTCTGGATTTACCCGATGGTGTCGAGCCTCTACTTCTCCTTCACCCACTACGACATCCTCAGCCAGCCGAAGTGGGTCGGCCTCAGCAACTACAAGTTCATGTTCACCAGCGACCCGCAGTTCTGGGTGTCGGTCCGCAACACGCTGTGGATCATGGTGGTCCTGGTGCCGCTCCAGGTGGTCTTCGGGATCGCGACCGCCACGGTCCTGACCAGGCTCAAGCGCGGGGTGTCGTTCTACCGGACGGTGTTCTTCCTGCCCACGATGGTCCCGCTGGTGGCGGCGGCGGTCGGCTTCTACTACCTGCTCAACCCGGAGGGGCCGATAAACCGGATCCTCAAGGTCCTGCACCTGCCGCAGCCGCTGTGGTTCCTCGACCCGCGCTGGACCAAGCCGGGCCTGACGATGATCGGCATCTGGGGCATCGGCCAGACGATGATCATCTTCCTCGCCGCGCTGCTCGACGTGCCGAAGCAGCTCTACGAGGCGGCCGAGATCGAGGGCGCGAATCCCTTGCAGCGGTTCCGCCACGTGACCCTGCCGATGATCTCCCCGGTGGTCTTCTTCTCGGTGCTCATCGGGATGATCCAGGGCTTCCAGTACTTCACGCAGGCGTACGTGATCTCCAAGGAGGGCGACCGGACCAACCAGGTCGGCTTCCCGCAGGACTCGCTGCGGTTCTACTCGAGCCACCTGTTCCACCAGGGCTTCGAGGGCTTCCACATGGGCTACGCCGCCGCCCTCTCCTGGGTCATGTTCATCGTGATCATGGCCTGCACCGCCGTGATCATCCGCAGCTCGCGGCGGTGGGTGCACTACCAGGGAGGATTCCGGTGAGCGCCGTCGCCGCCCCTCGGGGCGCCGCCGCCCCGGCGGTGAGGAAGCGGCCGGTCCCGCCCGCGGTCCGGCGGCGGCGGCTCCTGCTGTCGGTCGCCAACCACTCGGTGGCGATCGCGCTGTCGCTCGCGTTCCTGCTGCCGTTCGTGTTCATCGTGGTGACCTCGCTGATGACCAACCAGCAGTCGCTGTCGTCGAGCATCTGGCCGCACCCGTTCGTGTGGTCGAACTTCAAGACGCTCTTCCACGTCCCTGGATTCCAGTTCGTGCGCTACACCCTGAACACCGTCACCTATGCCGGGCTCGCCACCCTCGGGGTGCTGCTCTCCTGCACGCCGGTGGCCTACGCCCTGTCGCGGCTGCAATGGCGCGGTCGCCAGGCCGCTTTCCTGCTGGTGCTCTCGACGCTGATGCTGCCGCCGCAGGTGACGATCGTGCCGCTGTACGTGATCTACACGCGGGTGCACTGGATCGGCACACTGAAGCCGCTGATCGTCCCGCTGTTCTTCGGCGACGCCTTCACGATCTTCCTGCTGCGCCAGTTCTTCATGACGATCCCGCAGGAGATGTCCGACGCCGCCCGCGTCGACGGGGCCAGCGAATTCCAGGTCCTGACCAGGGTGATCGTGCCGCTCGCCAAGCCGGCGCTCGCCGCGGTGGCGCTGTTCCAATTCCTCTACTCCTGGAACGACTTCTTCAACCCGCTGGTCTACGCCGGCAGCAACCCCAACTCGCTGACGCTCGCGGTGGCCCTGCAGCAGTTCACCACACTGTCCCGAGGGGTTCTGTGGAACCTGCAGATGGCGGCGGCGCTGCTGTTCATGCTGCCGGTGATCGTCATCTTCTTCTTCGCCCAGAAGGTGTTCGTCGAGGGGGTCACGCTGACCGGGGTCAAGGGGTGACGGCACCGACCCCCCCGGTGCCGTCGCCGCTGCGGGTCGCGGCCGCGAACTGGCGGGAGCCGTCGCTCGCCAGGCTCGCCGAGCGCCACGGCATCCCGCGGACCACCACCGACTGGCGGGCGCTGGCCGCCGACCCGCAGGCGGCACTGCACCCAGCCGATGTTCTCCGCGCAGATGGCCGAGTTCGTCGAAGCGGTGACGGCGCGCCGATCGCCGGCCGCTCGGTGGACAATGGCGGGCATGGCCAGCGGTCAGGAACCCACCCGTATCAACGTCGGCGGGCAGCACCCGTTCGCCACGCCGCCCGCGCGTCGCGACCCGGCCCGCAGGCTGCGCGGGCGGCTGGTGGCGCCCGTGACCGTGTGGACCGCCGGGAGCCCGTCCGACGGGGCTGGCCTGACGGTATCGTCGGTGCTGGTCGCCGAGGGCGAGCCGGCGCGCCTGCTCGGCCTGGTCGACCCGACGTCCGCGTTCTGGGAGGCCGCGCAGGAGGCCGGCGCGTTCGTGGTGCACGTCCTGGCGGCCGGGGACCGTGCCCTGGCCGAGCGCTTCGGCGAGATCCGCCCACCGGTCCGCGGCGCGTTCGCCGGCCTGGACGTGGCCGAATCGCCGTGGGGCCCGGTGCTCGGCGGGAGGCGCCCGCGAGCCGCGTGCCGCCTGGCGGGCGCAACGACGGTCGGCTACGCCGAGCTGGTCGAGGGCGTCATCGAGCGGCCCGAGCCGCACGACCTCGATGACCCCCTGGCCTACCTGCACGGACGGTACGTCTCCGTGCGGGACCTGGAGGACCCGGAGGGCCTGGGCTGACGGCCGGTGGCTCGCTCCAGGCGGCCGGCTCGTCAGGTGCAGGGGAACAGCCCGACGATGCCGCTCGGGAAGTCGGTCCCGAACACGTTGCCGGCGAAGCAGTTCCCGGTCCCGGAGCCGTCGTAGACGATGTCGGCGGCCTGACCGCCGCTGCGCAGCGGGTCGGGGTGCAGCCCGTTGTGGAGGATCACGTTCCCGACCACGGCGGTGCGGTCGGGGTTGGGCTCCACCCGCGGGTCCTGGCCGGCGAACGGCGTGGCGAGGACGGCGATGCCGACGCTGTCGTTGCCGACCACCGTGTTGTGGCGGAAGGTGACGTCGTCGCCGGCGATGTCGAGGATGCCCGAGCCGGTGGGCACGAGGCCGAGGTCCTCGCCGCTCGAGGGCGGGACCGGGTTCGGCCGGTTGTTGCGGGTCACCACGTTCCCCTCGACCAGCACGTGGTCGGTGGTGGTCCGGGGCAGGCGCGGCAGCACGAACACCAGGATCCCGGCGGTGTTGCCGGTCGCGCGGTTGCCGCGCACCACCACGCCGCTGGAGTTCTCCACCTCGAAGCCGCTGGTGTTGCCAGCGGCGCGGTTGCCGGTCACGGTGACGTCCGTGTCGTTGCCGACGTAGATGCCGGTGTCGTTGGCGCCCTCCGCGAGGTTGCCCTCGACCACGCCGTGCGTCGAGCAGCTCGGGAAGACCCCGTACTGGTCGTTGCCCGCGTAGCTGCCGCCGACCACGCTGAAACCGTCCACGCCGGTCATGAAGAGCCCGTTGTCCTCGGCGTTCTGGACGGTGAGGCCCTCGACGGCGACGTCGTGCAGGGCCAGCGGGGGGCAGACCGGGAAGCCGTCCGGACCCGGCGTCTCCTCGCCGGTGCCGACCCTGATGCCGTTGGCGAAGCCGTGCGCGTCGATCACCGCGCCGCGGCTGCCGCGCAGGGTGAGGTCGCTCTTGTCGACCAGCACGCTCTCGTGGTAGGTCCCCGGCGGCACCAGGACGGTATCACCGGGCCCGGCCGCGTCCACCGCCGCCTGGATCGTGGTCGTGACGCGGACGACGCCGTTGCCGCCCGCCAGCGCGGGAGCCGGCAGCGCGACCACCCCCGCCCCGAGCGCCACGAGCGCCACGAGCGGTCCCAGCGCCGGCAGTGCCCTCCAGAGCCGTGCCTGCATGCCCATAAGTGACCTCTCCTCGGGTGACCTGCTCCTTGTCGGCGGTGAATCACGCGAGCGTGAGCAAACTCACAGAAATGGTGCGCCCACACGGACCACGCGTCCAGGGTCCCGACGAGCCTCCACCCACGTCTGCGCGGGGTTGAGCGGCGTCCCGCAAGGTCCGCTATGACGGCCCCGTCGTTCGCGGTACGCTGCTGGGCCATGACCGGTAAGCAGGCGGGGGCCGTGCCTGAGCGGGCCGGCTGGGTGGCGCTGCGCATCCCCGGCGAGCCGCCGCTGGCGGGCGGTCGGACGGGGGCGGGGCCCGACCCGGTCGTCGGCGTGCACGGCATCACCGCGCACCACCGCTCGTTCAACGCGGTCGCGCGGCACCTCCGTCACCCCGACGGGATGGTCGCGCTCGACCTGCGTGGCCGCGGCGACTCGGGCAAGCCGGCGTCCGGCTACGGGTTCAAGACGCACGCCGGCGACGTGCTGCGCGCGCTCGACCACCTGGGCATCGAGCGGGCGGTGCTGGCCGGGCATTCGATGGGGGGCTTCGTGGTCGAGGAGGTGGCGCTCGCCGCGCCCGACCGGGTGCGGGCGCTGGCGCTGCTGGACGGCGGCTGGCCCAGGGTCCCCTCCGAGGACGACGCCCCGGTCGACCCGGACCTGGCGGCCGGGCTGGCGCGGGCCTTCAGCCGCCTCACCACGACCTTCCCGAGCAGGGACGCCTACCTGGACTTCTGGTTCCCCGGCCAGGGGCTCACCATGGACCGGGTCCCGCCGGACCTGGCTGACTACTACCGCTACGACCTGGCCGAGGTGGAGGCGGGCTGGCAGCCGAAGGCGTCCCTGCCCGCGGTCCACGAGGACGCCGCCTGGGGCCACGCACGCGGGCCGACCGCCGAGGAGCTGGCGGGGCTCCGCTGCCCGGTCGGGCTGGTGCGCGCCACCGAGGGGTTCTTCCCGGGGAGCCCGCCGCTGATCGACGAGGAAGCGCACCGGGTGCTGGCGCGCGTGCTGGACCTGCGCGCCGGCGGGGTGCTGCGGGGCGCCAACCACTACACCATGCTCTTCGACCCGTACGCGGCCCGCGTCGCGGCGGTGATCGACGAGATCGTCACCGAGACGGCCGCGTCCGCGTAGCGGCCGGCGGGACCGGCAGGCGCGGTGGGTGGGCGAGGACCCGGGGGAGCAGGAAGGCCCCGGCGGTGGCGGCGGCGCTGGCGGCGGCGCTGACGCCCAAGCCGACCGGGCCCAGCGGCCGGCAGCCGAAGAAGTGGGACAGGCCCGGCGTCTGCACCACGCCCGCCAGGAGGGCCGCCGAGCCGAGGCCCACCCCGAGCACCACCGGGTCCCTCCCGCCCGCCAGCAGCGTCTGGCCGAGCTGCGCCCCCACCAGCGCGGTCATGGCCACCGTGCTGGCGTGGGCCCGGGTGCCCGTGGCCCGCGCCACCAGCCACGCGCCGGTCGCTCCGGCCGCGGTCATGGTCGCCCGCCAGGCGATGTCCCGCACCAGCGGCCCGCCGAGCGACGCCTCCGGCCCCTCCCGCAGGAGCTGCTCGGGGGAGGGGCGCGCCGGCTGGCGGACGGCGATGGCCATCGCCGGTGCGGCGTCCGTCAGCACGTTCACCAGCAGGAGCTGGCGGGCGTTGAGCGGGGGACGGCCTCCGGCGACGGCGCCCGCCACCGTGAACGCGATCTCCCCGAGGTTCCCGCCGACGAGGATCGCGGCGGCCTCCCGGGTGGACGCCCACAGCGCGCGGCCCTCCAGGAGGGCCTCCACGATGGTCTCGATCCGGTTGTCGGTCACCAGCAGGTCGGCGGCCTCCCGGGTCGCCGGCGTGCTCCGCTCGCCGAACGCGATGCCGACGTCGGCCAGACGGATGGCCTGCGCGTCGTTGGCGCCGTCGCCGGTCATGGCCACAACCTGGCCGGCTCGTTGCAGTGCCCGCACGACCCGGACTTTATGGAAGGGAGTGACCCGCGCGAACACCGCCACCCGGGACACGGCCGCCACCAGCTCGTCGTCGCCGAGGCCGTCGAGCTCCGGCCCGGTCATGACGCCCTTGCCGTTGACGAGGCCCAGCTCCGAGGCGATGCTCTCCGCCGTGTTGGGATGGTCGCCGGTCATCATCACCACGTCCACGCCGGCCCGCCGCAGGTCCCGCACGGCCGCCGCGGCCGTGGCGCGGACCGGGTCGCTGTAGGCGAGGAACCCGAGGAACGTGACCTTGTCGACCAGGTCCTCGTCAAGGGTGGTCCCCGCCGGGACGGCGCGCTCCCCGACGGCCAGCACCCTGAGACCGCGCCTGGCCAGGCGACGCGCCTCGGCCATCAGCCGCCGCCGCCGCGTCGCGCTCAGGCGGACGGCCCCGTCGCCGTCCTGCGTGGTCGAGGAGCGGGCGAGCACGACCTCCGGCGCACCCTTGACCGCGAGCAGGGCCGTCTCGTGGTTGCTGCCGAGCACGGCGTGGAAGCCGCGGCCGGCCTCGAACGGCAGCTCCGCCACGCGCTGCCAGTCGGCGGCGCCGAGGTCGGCGGCGACCTCGACCGCGCCGGCCCCCTCGACCAGGGCCCGGTCCTCCGCGTGCACCAGGTCCTCGCCGGAGGTGTCCGGGGCTGCCCGCAGACCGGCCGCCAGGATGTGCCGGGCCCGCGGGGTGAGGTCGTGCCCGTTCACCGGCGTCTCGCTGGTCCCGTCCGACACGGCCACCAGGCCGATGCGTCCTTCGGTCAGTGTGCCGGTCTTGTCCACGCAGGCCACCGTCACCCGCCCCAGCGCCTCCACGGCCCGCCGGGAGCGCACCAGGGCACCCTGGTCCGCCAGGCGCCGCGCCGCGCTGAGCTGCGCGACGGTGGCCAGGAGCGGAAGGCCCTCCGGAACGGCGGCGGCCGCCAGCGCCACGCCCGAGTCGACCACTTCCCGCAGCGGCAGCCCACGAAGCGCCGCCAGCCCGGCCAGCACGCCGCCGCTTCCCAGCGCGACCGGCCCGGCCAGCGAGGTCAGCGACTGGAGCCGCGCCTCGACCCCCTTGCGGGGAGGCTCGAGGCGCAGGAGGTGGTTGCTCCGCCGCACCTCGGTCTCCGGGCCTGTGGCCACGACCACGGCGGTCGCCTCTCCCGCGGCGACCGCGGCGCCCTCGTAGAGCACGGAGGTCCGCTCCGCGACCGCAGCAGCGAACGAGGCGGGGGCGGCCTTCGGCACGGGGAGCGACTCTCCGGTCAGGCTCGACTCGTCCACCTCGAGGGACAAGGCCTCCAGGATCCGGCAGTCGGCCGGGATGCTCTCCCCGGCCCGGAGCCGGACGACGTCGCCGGGGACCAGCCCGCAAGCATCGACGACCCGCTCCGCGCCGTCGCGACGGACGAGGACGCCGTGCGTGGACCTCCCCTCGAGCCGCTCGATCGCCCGGTCGGCCCGGTACCGCTCGATACCACCGATCACCGCGTTCAGGAACATGATGCTGCCGACCAGGGCCGCATCGGTCACGGAGCCGACCGCGGCGGCGAGCCCGGCTCCGGCCGCCAGCACCGGGGTCAGCGGGTTGAGCAGCTCGGCGGTCACGGACCTTGCCAGGAGCAGCGTCCCCGAGGGCGGCCGCACCTCCGGCGGTCTGCGGAGCGCCGCCTGCGCCTCGGAGAGCCCGGCCGGAGAGGCGCCGAGCCGCTCCAGCGCCTCCGGGGGGTCGAGCTCGTGCCAGGGCACGGGCTCGTGCCAGACGGGGAGCGGGCGCCGTGCCAGTCCCACCGCCACCCGCGTCCCGTTGGCCAGCGCCGCCGCCGATGCCATGTTCACCATGTTCGTCGTTCTCTGGTCGGCCTGCGGCGCAAGCCCGAACGGCCCGGCCACCGCCGCGCCCGCGGCGGCGCCGGCGCCCGCCAGCAACACGCTCTGGCGGCTGGCCCGGCGGGCGGCCGAGCACGCCTGGACCAGCAGATAGGCGTGGCCGAGGTCGTCGTCCTCCGACAGCAGGTCGGCGTCCCACGCCGGCGGCCCCGACTCCCGGCGCAGCCCCAGCGCGACGTCCGCGGCGGGCAGGCCCGGGCAGCCGCCGCCCGCCACCAGCAGGACCACGCACCCGGACCCCTGGAGGGAGCGTATCGCCCGCGGCAGGCGAGGCCCGTTCGGCACGACCCGGTCGGGGCGCAGCCTGGCGGCCCGCCCAGCGTCGTCCGCGGCGACGACGACCTGGAGGCCGGCGAGCCGGGCCGTCGCCACCAGGTCGTCGGCTCCCCCGCGCAGCGCCGGCTCGGCGCTGGCCAGCGCCACCAGCCGCCCCTGGTGCGCGAGCCCGAGCGCCACCCCCCGCTTGGCCATCCGGCCCGCCAGGCGCTTGCTCCCCGCCGGCACCTCGAGGCCGAGGACCTCCAGGGGGGCCAGCGTCCACCCGCCCCGGCGGCGGCTGGCCGTGGCGTGCCGGCGGTCGAACAGGCGCCGCGCCACCCGCTCGGGGTCTTCGGAATCGGCCGACCCCACGATCGCCACGGTCGTCAGCTCGAGCTCGTCGCGGACCAGCAGGTCGGTGTCGAAGAGCACGCAGCTCACCCGGTCCAGCAGCCGCAGGCACCCGGAGTCGAGCGCCAGGATGCCCCGGGCGGCGAGGACGCGGCCCAGGTGCGCGGCGAACCCCTCCCTGCCGTAGCGTGCCGCCTTCGGCAACCCCGCCTGGAGCATCGCGGCGGCCCGCTGGAAGCTGCCGGTCGTCGCCAGGGTCAGGGCGGAGCCGCCGAGCGAGGCGAGGAACGCCCGGTCGGCGTACTTCTCCACGGGACCCGGCGGCACGCGCCGCGGCCGAGGGCCGGTCTCCACCGGTGCCTTGGGGTGACCGGACGGCCCCTCCCACAGGGCGGCCTCCCGGTCGAGCCAGAGCCGCCGCCGTGCGGCCGCCTCGGCGAGCAGGCTCGCCCGGTGCCCCATGTCCACGATGGGGCCGAGCGGGGACCCGGCCAGGCCCTGCGCGACGCCGTTGCTGAGCGACAGGGCCAGCTCGGCCGGGGTGGTCCCGATGACGTGCTCGACCAGCCGGCGCACCCTGGGCTGGTGCTCCAGGAACGCCAGCCCGCCGGCCGCGTACCCTGTGAACGGGACCGGGGGGAGCCGGGTCGCCCGCTGCACGGTCGCAAACCCGAGCCCGACGGCGGCGCCCGCGATCTCGACGGCGCCCCGGACGATCGGCTCGGCGTCGGCCGGATGGGACGGAACGTCCGCTGCGAACGGCTCCTGCTGGACGCCGAGCTCCTCCTCGACGCTCTCCACGGAGTCGACCAGGTCCTCCGCCGAGGCCGCGTCCTCGTCGAAGGCCACCACCACCCGCCCGACCGCGCCGACGGTCTCCACCCACCGGACCGCGTGGTGGCGGGAGAGCTCCGCCTCCAGGCGCTCGCTGAACTTGTCGACCTGCGACGGGTGGATCCTGCGGATCTCGATGTGGGCGTGGCCGGCCGCCGACCACACCCGCCGGGCCCGGCGGCCCCGCGGGCTCAGAAGCCGGCTGAGCGGGTCGAGCAGGCTCACGGTTCCCGCTCGACCCTGAAAGGACCCCACGCCCGCGAGGCGCAGGGTCGTCCCGACTTCCCTCGCGGCGGTCGAGAACGCGGCCCCGACCAGCGACGACGCCGCGCGGGCCAGCCAGCTCGCGGGAGCCCGTCCGCGTTCGTCCCGTTCCGGTGGTACGGGCGCCGGCGCCCGTGCTCCCTCCTCGTCCTCGCTGTGCATGCTTGAGCCCCCCCGGCCACCCCCGAGTGCGAGGAAGCAATGCCACCAGAGGTCGGCCCGGGCGCCATCGTCCGGAGAGGATGAAATCCGGTCGAGGTCAGGACGCGGCGTCCAGCCGCCGGCGCCGCCAGACCCTCGCCACCTGGGTCGCCCGTCACAAGACCGCCTCCGTGGCGCGGGCCTGGTCGCGGCCGCGGTTACACTGGTCGCCTGGAACCGGCCGACTCCTTGGGTCGTGCTGTGGATTGCCGTTGCGCTCCTGGTGGTCAACGCTGCCATCGAGCTCCTCGGCCGTGCCCCGCACCGTGCGCCGGCGGCATAAAGGACGTCACTCGCATGAAAAGGCTTCCCGACTGACAGAGCACCCCGGCTCGCGCCGAGGGCTCCGACCGTTCGACCGGCGGCTTCTGGGGCGTGTGGCGGTCGCCCGGTGGGCCCTGGCCGGCGCTGTGGCGGCCGGTCTGACGGGCACGCTCCTGCTGCTGGCCCAGATGACATTGCTGGCCGCGGTCATCGCGGGCGCGGTCGGAGGCGGGCGGCGGCAGGTGCCGACCACCGAGGTGGCGGCTCTTGTCGCGATCGTCCTGGCCCGGGCCGGGTCGGCGCAGGTGGTGGAGCTGAGCGGGCGGCAGGTGGCGGCCAGGGCGATGTCAGCGCTTCGCGCCGAGCTCGTGGATCGCCGGTTGCGCCCTGGCGCGGCCGGCCTGGAGAGCATCGGCAGCGCGGAGCTGGCCACCGCCGCAGTCCACGGCGTCGACGGTCTCGAGACCTACTTCGCCCGGTACCTCCCGCAGGTGGTCCTGGCCGTCACGGTGCCCGTCGCCGTCCTGGTCTGGAGCGCCGTCACCGACCTGGAGTCGGCGCTGATCATGGCCCTGACACTGCCCGTGGTCCCCGTGTTCATGGCGCTCATCGGGCGGTCGGCGGGCGCGCGCTCGCGGGCCAACTGGCAGGCCCTGGTGGTGCTGTCGGCGCATTTCCTCGACCTCGTCCGGGGGCTGCCGACGCTGCGGGCCTTCAACCGGGGGAGCGCGCAGCTCGCGAGCATCCGCGAGGCCACCGACCGGTACCGGCGGACGACCATGAGCACGCTGCGGCTGTCCTTCCTGTCGGGCGTCGTCCTCGACCTCGCCGCGACCCTGTCGATCGCGCTGGTGGCCGTCAGCCTCGGCGTGCGCCTGGTCGCCGGCAGCCTCGGCCTGCGGCCGGCGCTCACGGTGCTGCTGCTGGTCCCGGAGCTGTACGCCCCCATCCGCACGGTCGGCACGCTGTTCCATGCCAGCACCGACGGGCTGGCCGCGGTCGAGCGGATCATCGCGGCCCTGGAGAGGACCGGGCCGGCTGCGAGCGGTCCCGTCGCGGCGCCGGGCGGGAGCGCGGGCCGGAGCGGGGACGGGCGCTGGAACGGGCGCGGGACCCGGAGCGGGGACGGGACCCGGAGCGGGAACGGGCGCGGCGCGGTCGGGGACCCGGCGGCCGAACCGGTCAGGGTCCGCTCGGTCACGGTCCGCTACCCGGGCCGACCGGCCAGCGCGCTCGACCACCTTGATCTGGACATCTTGCCCGGCGAGCTGGTGGCCGTCATGGGACCCAGCGGAGCCGGGAAGACGACTCTGGGCCGCGTGCTGCTCGGCCTCACCCGCCCCTGCGACGGCGCCGTGCTCGTCGGGAGCCGGCCGCTGGCCGACGCCGACCTCGACCAGTGGCGCGCCCGGGTGGCCTGGTCCCCGCAGCACCCCACGCTGATCCCGGGGACGGTCGCCGGCAACATCGCGCTGGGACGCCCACGGGCCGCTGCCGCGGCGGTCGAGGCTGCCGCCCGCCGGGCGGGGGCGCACGAGTTCATCGAGCACCTGCCGGACGGGTACCGCACGCTGGTCGGCGCGGGCGGCCGCGGGCTGTCGGCGGGTCAGCGCCAGCGCCTCGGGCTGGCGCGAGCCCTGCTGCGGGACGCCTCCCTGCTCGTGCTGGACGAGCCGACCGTCCACCTGGACGAGGCGGCGGCCCGCCACGTCGCCGATGCCATCGTCGAGCTGCGCGGGTCCCGCACCATCGTGCTCATCACCCATGACCGGGCCCTGGCGGCGAGGGCGGACCGCGAGGTGTGGCTCGACGGAGGGAGGGTTGGCACGTGTCCTCGGCCCGGGTGCTGAGGCGGCTGACCGGGCTGCTGGGCATCCGGCCGGCGCGGCTGGCCCTGCCGGTCGGTCTCGGTGCCCTGGCGGTCACGGCCGGGTCCGCCCTGGCCGGTCTCGCCGGGTACCTCATCTGCCGCGCCGCCCAGCAGCCGCCCATCCTGTCGCTGACCGTGCTCATGGTCGCCGTGCGCGTGGTCGCCCTGGTGCGGCCGTCCGCGCGGTACGGCGAGCGGCTGGCATCGCACGACCTGGCGTTCCGCTCCCTCGGCCGCCTGCGGACCGCCGTCTTCGCCAGGATCGAGCCGCTCGCGCCGGCCGGGCTGGAGGCGTACCGCGACGGCGAGCTGCTCAGCCGCATGGTGGCCGACGTCGACGACATGCAGGACCTCGCGCTGCGCCTGCTCGTCCCCCTGGGGGTCGCCGCGGTGTCGTGCGCGGTCATCGTGACGGGCGTGTCGGTGGCCTCGCCGGTCGCCGGCGCTGCGCTGGCCGCCGGCCTCGTCTGCGCCGCGACCCTGCCGCCCGTGGTGGCGGCGCGAGTGGCCGCGCGCTCCCGGCGCCACCAGGCAGCCCTGCGGGCGCGGCTGACGGCCGACCTCGTCGACGTGCTCGACGCCGGTGACGAGCTGTGGCTGAACGGCGCCGACGCCCGCGCGGTCGCGACCATCCGGGGCGACGACCGCGCCCTGGTCGGCGCCGCGCTCCGCGACGCCCGCGCCGCCGGCGCCGCGGACGCCCTTGGCGTCGCCGTCAGCGGGCTGACCGCCCTGGGGGTCCTGGTGGCGACGACCGCCGCGACGGGCCGGGGGGCGCTGGACCCGCTGCTGGTCGCGCCGCTCACGCTGGTCGGCATCAGCGCGTTCGAAGCGGTCCTGCCGCTGTCGGCGGCGGCGCGGCACCTGCCGTCGGTGCTGTCGGCCGGCCGGCGGGTCCTCGAGCTGGTCGACCGCGAGTCGGAGGTGACCGATCCCGACGAGCCGGTCGAGACCGCTCCGCGTCCGCTCGACGCCTCGGTCTTGCTGCGTGAGGTGGCCGTTGCGCGGGGGCCCGACCACCTCCGCGTGCTGGACGCCGTCGACCTCACGCTGGCACAGGGTGAGCGGGTGGTCGTCGCGGGCCCCTCCGGCGCCGGCAAGACCACCCTCACCCATCTGCTCGTCCGGTTCCTGGAGCGCCAGGGGGGAGACGCTCGGCTCGGGGCCCACGACCTCCGTGCCTACCGCCAGGACCAGGTCCGCGCGGCCGTGCTCCTCAGCGGCCAGGAGCCGCACATTTTCGACTCCACGATCCGTGAGAATGTCGTGTTCGCCCGGCCCAGGGCGTCCGACGCGGAGATCCGCGAGGCCCTCGCGCATGCCCGGCTCGGGGAGTGGGTGCGGTCGCTCCCCGCGGGCCTGGACACCGTGGTGGGGGAGCGGGGGAGAGAGCTGTCCGGTGGCCAGCGCCAGCGCCTGGCGCTCGCCCGCGCCTTCCTCGCCGACCCTTCCGTGCTCGTCCTGGACGAGCCCACCGCGCACCTCGACGCCGGCACAGCCACCGCCCTGCTCGAAGACCTGTGGCAGGAGGCCGGCGACCGCTCGGTCCTGCTGGTGACCCACGGCGACGCGGGCCCGTTCGGGCGCTGCCGGAGGCTCGGGCTCCAGCCGCCCCGCCGCCGCCCGCCCGAGGCGGACCCGGCGCCGGCCGCCAGCCAGCCCGACGATCAGCAGGAGGCGATATGACAACCGCTCGAGCAGACGCGGTCAGTGCGCTCGTCATCTTCGGCGCGACCGGGGACCTCGCCAAGCTGGAGACGTTCCCGGCGCTGGTGGGGCTGGTCGAGCGCGGTGTACATCGACGGCGACCTCGCCGACGACGCCACCTACCAGGACCTGTCCGCCAGGCTCCCCCAGGGCGGGCGGACGCTGTTCTACCTCGAGGTGCCGCCGGCGCTGTTCGCGACGATCGCCGAGGGGATCCGCAAGGCCGGCCTGGCCGAGGGCGCCCGGGTCATGGTCGAGAAGCCGTTCGGCACCGACCTGCGCAGCGCGCGGGAGCTGAACGCCACCATGCACGCCATCTTCCCGGAGGAGGCCATCTACCGGGTCGACCACTGGCTCGGCCTGGACTCCACCGAGAACGTGCTGTTCGCGCGCTTCGCCAACAGCGTGCTCGAGCCGCTGCTCAACCGGACGTACGTCGAGAGCATCCAGATCACCATGGCGGAGGACTTCGACGTCGCGCGCCGCGGGCACTTCTACGACCAGACCGGCGCGATCCGCGACGTCCTCCAGAACCACATGCTCCAGGTGCTCGCCACCGTGCTGACCGACCCCCCGCTCGGCGGGCTGCCGAACCTGCGCGACGCCAAGGCGGGCCTGGTCAGGTCGCTGCGCCCGCTCGAACCGGACCGGGTCGTGCGCGGTCAGTACGAGGGCTACCGCGACGTCGCGGGCGTCTCCCCGGGCTCGACGGTGGAGACGTTCGTCGCGGTCCGGCTCGCCGCCGACACCTGGCGCTGGGAGGGCGTGCCGATCCTCATCCGCGCCGGCAAGTGCATGCCGGTCACCGCGACCGAGGTCACCCTCCGGTTCCGCCGGCCACCCCAGAACGTCTTCGGCCTCGACCCGTTCCAGAGCGTGAACGCCCTCCGGTTCCGCATCTGGCCGGAGACGGAGATGGGGCTCGCGGTCGCGGGCAAGAAGCCGGGGGCGGGGCTGCAGGCGCAGGTCGACGAGCTGGTCTTCGCGCAGCAGCCCGGCTCGGACATGCGGCCCTACGACCGGCTCATCGGCGCGGCGCTCGACGGCGAGCAGTGGCTGTTCGCCCGGCAGGACACGGTCGAGGCCGCCTGGCGGGTGGTGGACCCGGTCCTGGGGGACGTCGCCCCGTTGCACCCGTACGCACGGGGGACCTGGGGCCCGGCCGCGGCCAACGACCTGCTCCCGGAGGGAGAGACCTGGTATGACCCACACGGCTGACAGCGCGACCGCCGTGATCGTGGGCGGCGGCTTTGCGGGCGTCGGGTGCGCGTCGTGCGGCGGTCCACTCACGACTCTTCGATGTCGAGCTGCGCACTGCGGTCTACCTGGCCGCGCGTTTGCTCCGATCCGCATATGGACGCGGTCATGAAGGGTGAAGAGGTCACGCGCTGACCTCGACTACGTGGATCAAGGTCGCCCCAAGGGAGCGATCAGTAGCGGATGTCCAGTGCGTAGCGCAGCGCGCGGTCGAGCTTGGCTCGTGTGACCTCGTCGAGGAGGCCGCATCCCGGGTCAGGATGCAGACCGGGCGCCGCCCCGGTGTCGAAAGGAAGCGTCTGAAGGTTCCTACGTGTCCCGCATCAGGACTGGAGCTTGAGGGCGAGCTGGTGGGGCTGCCCGCCGGACGGCGGCGGATCGGGCTCCGGGAGCGGGAAGAGCCCGGAGACCGCGTCGAGGCTTGCGGCCCCCCGCTCGGCGAGCAGGTGGTTCCCCGCACGGGCGTCCGCTCCCGTCCAGGCGACGACGGGGGCTGTCCGCTGCCGCAGCGCCTCGAGGGCCCCGGCCCACGTGCCACCCTTCTCGGCCTCCGCGGCGACCACCAGCGTCGCCCTCGACAAGGCGTAGATGATCTTGTTGCGCCCCATGGCGGTCGCGATGCTGAAGCCGGCCGTCGGCTTGTAGGGCGTGCAGAGGCAGAGCCGTTCGTCGCTGACCGCCCGCCGCACCTCGGGATCGCGGGCCGCCCGCACAAGGGAGTCGGCGAGCACGCCGACGGCGCTCCCGCCGGCATCGAGCGCCGCCGTCATCGCGAGGCGGTCGACGCCCTTCGCGCCGCCGGACACGACGCCGCAGCCGTGCGTGACGGCGTCCGCCGCCGCCTCGCGGGCCACGTCCGCCTCCGCTTCGCCGATATCTCTCGACCCGACGATTCCCAAGAGGTCGGCCCGCAGCAGCACAGGATCGCCGACCACGTACAGCAGCGGGGGAGCGCCACGGCCCAGCCGGTCGACGAGCGTGCGCGGGTAGTCGTCGTCGACCGACGCGATCAGGCGGAGTCCCGACTGCTCGGCCTCGTCGAGACGGAACGCGAATGCGCTGGCGGCGTCGAGCAGCTCGGCAAGGCGGTCCGCGAGCGGTGCGTCCACCCCCGCTGTGCGGGCGATCGCCGCGGAATCGAGCCCGAGCAGGGCCGCCGGGTCGCGCACACGGTCGAGCAGCGTCCAGTACTCCGATGCCTTGAGCGGGGCTGCCGGCGTGTCGACGAGTCGCTGGGTGAGCAGCAGCGCCGTCAACGAGGTGTCGGACCGGGAAGCCATCAGGAGCTCTTCGCCTTCGCCAGGACGAACGGGTACACGGTGCCGCTGCCCGCCTCCCGCAGCGCGACGCCGACTGTCGTGAGCGTCCAGCCGGAGTCCACGACGTCGTCGATGAGCAGGACAGGTTCGTCAGGGACGGGCGCGACCACCTCGAAGGCCGTGTACACGTTCACGAGCTGCTGCGCGCTGTTCTCCATATCCTTCTGCGGACGCGCCAGCCGGACCCGGCGTACGAGATCGTGGAGCTCGAGGCCGAGGCCCGCCGCCACCCGCTTGGCGAAGTCCGGGACGAGCAAGGGCGACGTGGTCGAGGGAACGCACGTGACCCATGCCGGCGGAGGGTCCGGCGCCCAGCTCCGTATCAGCCGTACTGCTGCGTCCACAAGCTCGTCCGGGTAGCGATGATCGTGGTACTTCGCTTGCTTGACCGTCGCTCCCCAGCCCCCGTCGCCGTACTGGCTCAGCGCCCTGCCTGGCTGTAAACGCAGGTCGGGCGGAATCCTGCCGCGAGGCTCGGTGAGCCCCGCCGGCCACTGCCGCCGCGGGGCGATCTCGAGCTTCACGCCGCGCAGGTACAGGTGCGCCTCGCCGACCAGGCTCGGGTCGAGGTCGGTGCCGATGGGTCGGCCGGCGCAGTTGTCGCAGCGACCACACGGCGCAGTGTCGGGGTCATCGAGCTGGCGGCGGAGGAAGGCCATGCGGCATTCGGAGGTCGCCGCGTACCGCGCCATCGCCGTCTGCTCGTGGCGGCGGAGGGCGGTCACCCGATCGGCCCGCTCCGAGTCATACGTCCAAGGCTGGAGCGTCCGTCGCCATTTCCGGTCGATCCGCTCCACAGCCCCCTCCACCTCGAGGACCTTGAGCATCGCCTCGGCTCGGGTGTGGCGCACGTTGACCTCGCGTTCGATCTCCGAGATGCCGACCGGCTCGGCGCGCTCCTCCAGCAGACCGATGACCTGCTCCGCCTGCTCCTTGGGGGGAAAGGCAGTCCTGATGAAGTAGTCCTGGATGTCCCGGTCCTCGCTGCCTCGAAGGAGGATCCCGAACGCACGGTCCACGGCGCGCCCGGCCCGGCCGACCTGCTGATAGTAGGCGATCGCAGAGCCCGGGCTCTGGTAGTGGACGACGAAGGTCAGGTCGGGCTTGTCGAAGCCCATGCCGAGCGCCGAGGTCGCCACCACGACCTTGACGCGGTTGCCGAGCAGCTTCTCCTCGAACACGAGCCGGTCTTCGTGCTCGCTCTCGCCGCTGTAGGCGACCGCGTCGACGCCGTTCACCCGGAGCCATCCCGCGACCCGCTCGGTGTCGTCGACGGTGAGGCAGTAGACGATGCCCGATCCGGGCAGCTCCGGGACGGCACGCGCGAGCCAGGCGAGACGCTGCGCCTGCTGCGGCAGGTCGACGGCACCCAGGACGAGGCCCTCCCGGTCGAGCGGTCCCCGAATGACCCGAAGGTCGTCGCCGAGCTGCTCGACGATGTCGCCGACGACCCGGTCGTTCGCCGTCGCCGTGGTGCACAGCACGGGCACGCCACGGGGGAGCAGCCGCAGGACCCGGGAGATCCGCCGGTAGTCGGGCCGGAAGTCGTGGCCCCAGTCGCTGATGCAGTGCGCCTCGTCGACCACCAGCAGCCCGACCGTCCTGACCAGGTCGGAGAGCACGTCCCGGCGGAACCGGTCGTTGTTCAGCCGCTCAGGCGAGATCAGCAGGAGGTCGACCTCCCCCAGCCGGACCTGGTGCTCGATCTCGTCCCACTCGTCGCGGTTCCCACTGTTGATCGTGGCGGCGCGGACGCCGGCGCGCTCGGCCATCTGGATCTGGTTGCGCATGAGCGCGAGCAGCGGCGAGACCAGCAGCGTCGGCCCGGCGCCGCGGTCGCGGAGCAGGCGGGTGGCCACGAAATACACAGCGCTCTTGCCCCACCCGGTCCGCTGCACCACCAGGACCCGCCGACGCCGTTCTACCAGCTCCTCGATCGCCTCCCACTGCCCCGGCCGGAACCCCGCGGCCACCCCCGCCGTAAGCCGGCGCAGCAGCTCCCCGGCCGCAGCCCGAGAGGTCTTGAGGTCCCCGAGGTCCCTGAGGTCCATGAACGGCGGCTTCCAATCGCGAGCGTTGGCCAGACAAGGTCGAGAAGACTTCTACCACACCCCCGCGACGACCCCACGGCGCGCGAACACGGTCGCGCTGACGGGCCTTCGCCGTTCGCGGTACGCTGCTGGCATGAGTGAGCCAGCCCCGACCCTGCACCTGACCGCCGTCATCACCAGAGGGTGACTGGTACGTCGCGCGGTGTCTTGAGGTCGAGGCGGTCAGCCAAGGAGAGACGGTCGAGCAGGCCCTCGCGAATCTCCGCGACGTGGTCGAGGTCTACCTCGAGGAGGAAGGTGTCCCGCCGACCGCCGCTCCGGCGCCGCCGCTGGTCACCTCCATCGACGTGCCGATCCCGGCGTGACCGGCTGAGGGGCTTGGGCTTCCGGTGCGGGTTCGGGTGCCGGTTCCGGTTTTGGTTGGGGTGGGCGGCGGCGGGTCATGGCGACGCCGAGGAGGGCGAGCACGAGGCCGACGGCGACGTGGAAGGAGAGGACCTCGTGGAGGAAGGCGACGCCGAGCAGGACGGAGACGACGGGGAGGAGGTAGGTGACGGTCGAGGCGGCGGTGGGACCGTCGTCGATGACCAGCCGGTAGTTGAGGGCGTAGGCGATGCCGGTGCCGAGCACGCCGAGGATCGCGAGGCCGACGAGGGCGTCGGCGCGCGGGTGGATCGGCTGGGTTCCGGCCAGCGGGGTCACGACGGCCATCAGGGCGGTGGCGGCGACGAGCTGCCCGGCGACCATCGCGACCGGGTTGACGCCCCAGCCGGACAGGTAGCGGCCGGTGTAGACGTAGGCGATGCCGTAGCAGAGCGCCGCGCCCAGGCAGGCGAGGGCACCCCACACGTCGGCGGTCGCATGCCATGGCGAGAGGACGAGCAGCGCGCCGGCGAAGCCGACGACCAGCCCCGTGCCGCGGGCCCCGCCGACCCGTCGCTCCTGCTGAGCGGCCAGCCCGATCGTGATGGTCCACAGCGGGGTCGTGGTGTTCAGCACCCCCGCCAGGCTGGAGTCGACCGTCCGCTCGCCGACCGCGAACAGCAGGTACGGCACGGAATTGGCGACCAGCGCGGCGACCGCCAGGTGCGACCACCTGCGCGCACCGCGCGGCAGCGCGAGCCCGCGCAGGCGGCAGAACACCAGCAGGACCAGAGCGCCGAGCGCGAGCCGGACCAGCACGATCTGCACCGGTGACAGGCTGCGCAGCGCGAGCTTGATCCACAGGAAGCTCGATCCCCACACCAGTGCGAGCAGCGACAGTCGCAGCAGACTTCCGCGGTTGATCATGGCGTTTCCTTCGCGCGGGACGGGTTGGCTACAATGCCGGCATGCCCGACAAAGAGCTTCGTTACCGTGTGCTGACCGGTCCGGACGACCTGGCATTCGACCAGCGGGTGAGCGAGGCGCTCGACGCCGGCTATCAGCTTTACGGCTCGCCCTCGGTCACCTTCGACGGCGAGCACGTGATCGTCGCGCAGGCGGTGGTGCTGCCCGACCGGTGAGGCCGGGGTCACAGTGGCACCTCGGTGAGCCACTCGCGGTGGCGCCGCGAGCGGCCGCGGACGAGCGCCGCGTACTGCTGCTCCAGCAGCGCGGTCACCGGGCCGATCTCGCCGTCGCCGACCCGCAGGCCGTCGACGGTCGTGACCGGCAGGATCTCCCAGGCGGTACCCATAAAGAAGACCTCGTCGGCCAGGTACAGCTCGCTGCGGTCGACTTCCCGCTCGGCCACCGGGATGCCGGCGTCGGCCAGCAGCGTCAGCACCGTGGCGCGGGTCAGGCTCTCGAGGACGCCGCTGGTCAGCGACGGCGTGATCATGATGCCGTCCCGCACCAGTCCGATGCACGCGCCCGAGCCCTCGCTGACCTTGTGCCGGTCGTTGAGGAGGATCGGCCAGTCGTGGCCGTTCTCGCGTGCCTCCATCACGGCCAGCCGCCCGTTGTGGTAGTTGGAGAACGCCTTGACGCGGGGCGGCATCGAGGAGTCGCTGACCCGGACCCACGAGCTCACGGCCGCCCGGCAGCCGCGTTGCAGGAGCAGGTGGCTCGAGAACGGCCAGCTATCCACGACCACTTCGCAGCGGGCATTCGCCGGGACCATCTGCTCGCGGACGAGCCCACTGGGGAACGCCCACGGTCGCACGTACGTGTCGGCCTGGTAGTCGTTGGCGCGCAGCAGCGTCGTCACCGCGTCGCACAGCTCGGGCACGGTGTAGGGGAGGTCGAGCCGGCACACCTTGGCCGAGGCGTGCAGGCGCTCGAGGTGGTCCTCGAGCCGGAACAACAGCAATCGCTCCCCGTCGTCGGCCAGGTACGCCTTGATGCCCTCGAACACCGCTGCAACCGAGGCGTGGCCGACCGCGTTGACGTGGATCCGGGCCTCCGCCCACGGCGCCAGGTCGCCGTTGCGCCAGATCCACTGCGGGTAGTGGGTCCGTGGGCGGGCCAGCGAGCTCAGGGCCGGCGAGCCGGTCGGTCCGGTCGGTGCGGTCAATTGGGCGTTCATCGGGTCACCATTCCTTCCATGACCGCGAAGGCGGCGTCGGGGCGGTAGTCCGCCAGGCTGTCGAGCACGACGTCGGCGCCGGCCACGTCCGCTCGGCTGCCCACCGAGCTGGGCACGGCCACGCAGCGCAGTCCGGCTGCCTGCGCCGCCCGGACGCCGGAGGGGGAGTCCTCGAACGCGACCACGGCACCGGGGCCGAGGCCGGTTCTGGCCAGGGCGAGGTGGTAGAGATCGGGCGCCGGCTTGTGGGCCGGGGTGTCGTCGCCGGTGACGACCACGTGGAACCTGTGGTGCACGTGCAGCCGCTCCAGGTGCGGGCGCACCCAGGACCGTGACGAGCTGGACACGACGGCCAGGGCAAGGGCCCGCCCGGCGGCGGCGTCGATCAGCGCGGCCACGCCGGGCCGCAGGGGCTCCTGGTCGCACAGCCACCGCTTGCGCTCCCGCCGCCACGCCAGCTCGCCTGAGCGCAGGGGTCGTCCCAGTCGCCGGGCCAGCTCGGCGGCCGCCGTGTCCTCCCCGTTCGAGCGGCCGGTCATCCGCGCCCAGACCCGGCGGTCGAAGACCAGACCGAGCCGGGTGTAGAGCTCCTGCCAGGACTGGTGGGCGGCGCGCTCGGTGTCGCAGATCAGCCCGTCGAAGTCGAGGAACAGGGCACGCGGGGCGCCGGGACCACTGCCGGGACCACTGGGGGGACGCGGAGCACGCAGGGGCATTCGGCTCACGCCCTCGTCCGGTCGGGTCGCCGGTCGCGGGCCTGCACCGGCCCGAGCACGCGGACGACGTAGTCGCTGGTGAACAGGGAGGCAGGGTCGAGTTGCGCGCGCACCCGCTGGAACTCGGCCCACTCGGGGTAGCGGGGGGCCAGGATCTCGGCGGTCGCCGTGTGCGCCTTGCCCCAGTGGGGCCGTGCGTCGAACTCGCGCAGGATGGGCTCGGCCACCCGCAGCGTCTCGACGTGGCTGGCGGCGCGCGGGACCGTCAGGTTCACGTAGCCGGTCCGGCGTCCGTAGGCGGGGCTGAGCGGCGCGTCGTCGCCCGCCCCGACCCCGACCAGCATGGGGTACGGCGAGTACAGGGCGAACCGGCGGAGCGCGCCGCGCAGGGCCCGCAGCGCGGGGGCCACGTTCTCCAGCGGCAGGGCGTGCTCCATGGCAAGGAACCTGACTGGCTGGGGGAAGGTGAAAACCCTGTGGCTGACGTCCACGTACTCGTCGGCCCCGGCCTCGGCGGCCCCCTGCCCCGGCACAGGCACAGCGTCGTCCCGACCGGGCGCGGCACCGGGGCGCCCGCCGGTCAGCCGCGGCACCGCCCGGGGGCGGACCCGCCCGGCCAGCCCGATGAGCCCGGACCGCACCTCCTGCAGCGTGCTCGCGTAGCGCCGCAGCGAGGCGCGCGGGGTCCGCGGCGCGTCGGTGACCTGCAGGGAGCGGGTGGCCGCCTCGTCGCGCCACGGCGACCAGGAGAACGTGACGTGATCGGCGCTGGCCGCCCAGTCCTCGACCCTGTCCAGCAGGCCGTCGAGCGGCTCGAGGCGGCGCACCGCGCGGAGGTTGAACTGGGGGACGCAGCGCAGGGTCACGGTGGAGATGACGCCGAGCGTCCCCAGCGCGGTCCTGGCGCACCGGAACAGGTCGGGGTCGGAGTCGGGCGCGAGCCTGCGCACGGTGCCGGCGGCGGTGACCAGGCGGAGCTCGCGGATCTGGCCGGCGAACGGCGGGTGGGCGATGCCGCTGCCGTGGTTCCCCGTGGACACCGCGCCGGCGATCGTCTGCTCGGCGAGCGTGCCCATGTTGGCCAGGGCGAGGCCGACCCGGTCCAGCGCCGTGCAGACCACCGACAGCGGCGTGCCGGCGCGCACCGTCACCGTCATGGCGTCCGGGTCGATGCGCTCGGTGCCGGAGTAGTGGGAGAGGTCGAGGAGCACCCCGTCGGTGCAGGCGACCGGGTTGAACGAGTGCCCGGAGCCCGCCGCGCGGACGGGCAGGCCGAGTTCGCCGGCCACTCCGACGGCCTCGACGAGATCGTCCTCGGTGACCGGCCGGACGAGGTGCGCCGGAGTGCACCGGACGGTCCCGGACCAGGTGCGCCAAGTGCCCGAGGTGCCCCGGGTGCCCGAGGCGCCCCGGGACGCGCCGCGCCGGGTGGCCAGGACGGTGCCGCTCATCGGCCCGCTCCCGCCGGCACGGGGACCGGCGCCGCCGCAACCGGCGCGGCGCCGGCGGGCTCCTCGCCGACCGGCACCGCATCGACCGCCGCCGCGTCGGCGAGCGCCGCGGCGAACCTGTGCACGGCGTCGTACCAGCTCGGCATGGGGAAGCCGATGCCCGCCAGCCGGTCTGAGCTCAGGCTCGAATTGCGGGGCCTGCCGGCGAGGAGCCCGCAGTCGTCCAGCGCGACCGGCTCGGGTGCGTGGGTTCGGGCCAGGTCAGGATCGAAGGCCGCCAGGGCCAGCGCGCCGGCATGGTGCCAGCTCGTCGAGCCGGTGCTGGCGATGTGGACGGTTCCGGTGACCGGCTCGTCCCGGGTGAGCAGATAGGTGATCGCGTGGGCGAGGTCGACGGTGTAGGTGGGGCAGCCGTACTGGTCATAGACCAGCCGGGCCCGCTGGCCGCGCTGCGCCTGCCGGATCGTGGCCAGGAGGTTGTCGGTGCGCTCCCGCGCGCCGCCGAACAGCCAGGACGTGCGGACGATCAGGTGGTCGGCCACGGTGGCGCCGATCCGCTCGCCGGCCAGCTTGGTGCGGCCGTAGACGCTGAGCGGGTTGGGCGCGTCCGCCTCGCGGTAGCCGCCGGGCGGGGTGCGCGCGCCGTCGAACACGTAGTCGCTGGACAGGTACACCAACCGGCTGCCGTGGCGGCGGCAGGCCTGGGCCACGTTGTGCGTGCCGGTGACGTTGACCCGCAGCGCGAGCTCCGGGTTCGCCTCGCACTCGTCCACGATGGCGTTGGCCGCCGCGTGCACCACGACGTCCGGCCGGAAGGCGTCGATCGAGCGGTGCACGGCGTCGGCGTGGGCGATGTCGAAATCGTCGGCCGACACCCCGAGCACCGGCCAGTCCGACGTCGAGGGGTCCTCGCGCAGCGCGGCGGTCAGGGCGGTGCCGAGCATCCCGTCGGCCCCGGTGAGGTACAGGCGCACTGGAGAACCCTCCCCCTCACAGGTGGCCGAACTCGGCGAGCAGCTCGGTCACGGTGGCGCCCGAGCCGATCTTGTCCCGGATCGTCCGTTCCTTGCCGATCTGGACACGGGTGCCCGCCAGCACGTCGTCCGCGACCCCGGCCGGGACCACGGCAATGCCGTTCTCGTCGGCGACCACGATGTCCCCCGGCTCGATGACCTGACCACCGATCACCACCGGCACGTTCACCTGAACCGGCTCGGTGCGGTCGTGCACCGCAGTGGGCGACGGGCGCGGCACGGTCCCGCGGTACCACAGCGGGAAGTCCAGGTCGCGGATCTCGTCCACGTCGCGGACCGCTCCGTCGACGATGCCGGCCGCGATCCCCGCCTTCTGCGACAGCGTCGACATCAGGCCGCCCCACATGGCCGTCTGCATGGCGCCGTGGCAGGCCAGCACGATGACGTCACCCGGCTGCGCCCGGGCGAGCACCGGCATGCAGTCGACCAGGTCGTCGATGGAGAGGTTGACGGTCAGGGCGGGACCGGCGACGCGGTGCTCGGGCCGCACCGGCAGCAGGCCGCCGATGGCGCCGACCCGGCGACGGGCGTCCGTGACCAGGCAGCTCGGGCTGTACTCACGCAGGACCGCGCGGAAGCCGTCGATCAGCTCCTTGGGCGGTCGGGTCAGGTCGTTGTACACGGTGTCCATCGGGGCCTCCTGTCAGGTCGACCGGGTGAACGAGGTGGTGGGTGAGCCGGCGGGTGAGCGGGTGGGGACCGGCACCGGACGGGCACCGTCGCGGGTGGGGACCGGGACCGGGACCGGACGGGCTCCGTGAAGGAGCTCGGTGCGGACCGACCCGGCGAGCCGCGCGGCGGACAGGCCGTGGGCTTCCAGGGCTTCCCCCGCGGTCCCGCACGTGGGCACCTCGGTCAGGCCGATGCCGTGCAGCCGGGGTGTCGTGGGCAGCTTCAGCTCGAGCAGCGCCCTGGCGAGGAGGTCGGCCTGGCCGCCGTGCGTGTAGTGGTTCTCCACCACGAAGAGCTGGTCGGCACGGTCGGCCAGGTCCGCCAGCCAGGCTGGGTCGACCCGGTTCAGCCACGGCAGGTTCACCACGGTGAGGTCGATGCCGTCGCCGGCCAGCAGGTCGGCGGCGCGCAGCAGCTCGGTCAGCACCACCGGGCCCGACCCGACCGCCACGGTCCGGCCACCGTCGCGCACGGTCCGGCCACGGCCGACGACGAGCGGTCCGGTGCGCAGGTCGGCCACCTCCGGTGGGCAGGGCGCGCTGACCAGCCGCAGGTACACGCTGCTCGAGGTGGACGCGCAGAAGTCGACGGCGGCGCGCACCTCGGCGGGGCTGGCGGGCTCGAGCACGACCAGGCCGGGGATGGCGCCGACCGCGCTGACGTCGCGGACGGCCTGGTGGGAGTGACCGGGCGCGGCCGGGAGCAGACCGGCGAGCGAGCCCACGTACACCACCCGCCGGCCCTCTGTCGCGTTGTTGTAGATCTGCTCGTTGGGCCGGGCGTGCAGGAAGCAGGAGAACGAGTGGACGAACGGCAGCAGGCCGCGGGCGGCGATGCCGCCGGCCACCGACACCATGTCCTGCTCGGCGATGCCGCACTCGATGAACCGCTCGGGAAACCGCCTGGAGAACGGGATGAGCCCGGTGTCGAGCACGAGGTCGGCGTCCAGCGCGACGATGCGGTCGTCACGCCTGGCGCGGTGGACCAGCGCCTTGCCGTAGATCTCGGGCAGCCGCGGCCCGTCGGCCGTGGCCCGAGCGGCGGCGCCGTCGCGGTGGCCGTCGCCGTCGCGGTGCGGCGCGAGCGGCGCCAGGCCGTGGCGCCGCAGCAGCTCGTTGGCCGTGCCCACCAGCTCGGCGTGCGCGCTGCGGTACTCCGCCGTGGCGGGGGCGCCGCTGTGGAACCGGTACAGCCGCTCGCCGTGCCCCATGGAGGTCGTGGCGGAGAAGGTCGGGCAGCCGGCGCCCTTGACGGTGTCGGCGATGACCGCCGCCGGCCGGTCCGGGAACCGCTCGGCACGCCCGCGGAGCACCGCGTCGAGCTGCCGGTGGTCGTGCCCGTCGCAGCGCAGCACGCCCCAGCCGAAGCTCGCGAACTTCGCCTCCAGGTCGCCGAGGTCGCTGACGTCGCGCACCCAGGTGTCCGACTGGATCTTATTGTGGTCGACGACGACGGTCAGCTCGCCCATCGCGCGGTGGGCCGCACCCGCCAGCGACTCCCAGATCTGGCCTTCCTGCAGCTCGCCGTCTCCCGTGAGCACGTAGACCCGCCGCGAGCGGCCGAGCAGCCGGTCGGCCAGCACGAGGCCCTTGGCCTTGGCGATGCCCATGCCCAGCGAGCCGGTGTTGAAGGGCATGTGCGGCGTGTGGACGTCGGGATGGCCGGGCAGGCCGCCCGTCCGGCGCAGCCGGTGCAGCAGCGGCTCCGGGAGCTGGCCGAGGCCGATCAGCGCCGCGTACAGCCCGGGGGCGTCGTGCCCCTTGGAGGAGAAGTACACGTCCCCGTCCTCGTCGAACGGGTTGCGCAGCTCGTTCAGCAGCAGCCAGCTCACGATGTCGGCGGCGCTGAAGCTGGAGCCCAGGTGCCCCGAGCCCGCCCGCATCACCATGTACAGGGTGTTGACCCTGGTCATCGCGGCGAACGCGCGGCTGCGGTCGTGGCGGTCGTCGACGCAGCGGAGCACCCGCTCGAACTCGCTGGTCGGTAACCAGTCCAAGGGGGTTCCCATGGGTCCCTCCGTCTCTCCAGTTGCGTGCCCGGGTTGCTACCAGCAGATGTAGCCGCCGTCGACGATCAGCTCCGTTCCGGTGACATAGCTGCTCAGGTCCGATGCCAAAAACAGCAGTGGGCCGACCAGGTCCTCGTCGCGGGCCATGCGCCGCAACGGGACCCGGGCGCTGAACTTCTCCCGGAACCGCGGGTCCTGGTCGCCCAGGACGCCGCCGGGCGAGAGGGTGTTGACCCGCACCCCGGACGGTCCCCACAGCGCGGCGAGGTACCGGGTGAGCGCGGCCAGCCCGGCCTTCGACATCCCGTAGGCGGGCGGCTTGAGGAACGGCGGATCGAGCGGCAGGTGCTCGTAGAGCCGAGGGTCCGGTGCCGCGCTCCCGTACAGCGAGCCGATGTTGATGACCGACCCCGCGCCGCGCCGCGCCATCTCGGTCCCGAATACCTGGCAGACCCGCAGCGCGCCGTGCGCGTTGACGTCGAGCACGCCTGCCGACAGCTCATCGGGGATGTCGCCGAAGTGCCAGCTCCCGCCGTCGGCCGACGGCGGCCGGTCGATGCCCGCGTTGTTGACCAGGACCGCCGGCGGCCCGACCTCGCCGAGGCAGACGTCCAGCGCCGCCAGCAGGCTCTCCCGGTCGGTGACGTCGGCGGGGACGAGGAGGAACCGGTCGCCCTGGGGACGCGACCGGTCCCTCCTGGTCCCCGCCGACGACGTCGTGGCGGCGGGCAGGTCCAGCCCGACGACCCGAGCGCCCGCGCCCAGCAGCGCGTCGGTCCAGACCTTGCCCAGCTTGCCGAGCACACCGGTCACGACCGCGACCCTGCCGGAGAGATCGGTCCGCATCGGAGATCGGCCCTTGCCCGTGAGCCCGTGGCCGCCGTCAGGCGACCATGTCGAGGTGCAGGTCCTCGTCCGCGGGCAACGGGTTGCGCAGCGGCCGGCCCACGACCTCGGAGATCAGGTACGGCTTCAAGCCGTCGCCGGGCGACTTGATGGCGATGTCCGGCTCGGTCAGCAGGTGACCGGCGGGCAGGTCGCGAGCCGCGACCAGCTTCTTGCCCATCTTGCGCAGCGCCGGCGCCTCCTCGGGCAGCGCGCGCTTGTCCGGCGAGCCCAGGGCCTCCCTGGTGCGCCGCAGCCCGGCGACCAGCTCGCTCATGTGCGACGGCTCCAGCGAGAAGTGGTGGTCGCTGCCGGACCGGGTGCGGTCCAGCGTGAAGTGCTTCTCGATGACCCGCGCGCCGAGCGCGTAGGCCACCCAGCTCAGCTCCGGGCCGTCGTCGTGGCCCGAGAAGCCGATCACGACGTCGGGGAACTCGTCGCGGAACGTGCCGATGACCGACAGGTTCAGGTTCGAGGGCGGGGCAGGGTAGACCGCCGTGCACTGGAGGAGGGCGAGGTTGGGGTTGATGGACAGGATCGTGTCGCAGGCGTGGCGCGCCTCGTCCATGTCGGCGCCCCCGGTGCTGACGATGAGCGGCTTCCCGGTCGTGGCCGCATAGGTCAGCAGCGGCGTGTTGGTGAGGTCGGCGGAGGCCATCTTGATGGCCGGCACGTCGAGCTCCACGAGAAAGTCCACGCTGGGGAAGTCGAACGCGGTCGAAATGAAGTCGATGCCGAGCTCGGCGGCCAGCGGCGCGAGGTGGGTGTATTCCCGCCAGCCGAATTCGAGCGCCTCGCGGTGGGTGCCGTAGGTCGGGCCGAAGCTGTTGCGCCCGGTGTACGGCTCGTTGTACATCTTCGCAGTGAAGAGTGCCTTGTTGTCGCGCTTCTGCAGCTTCGCGGCGTGCGCCCCGGCTTCGGCTGCCTTTCTCAGCAGCTCCTCGGCTTCGCGCAGGTCTCCGCCGTGGTTGTGGCCGATCTCGGCGATCACGTAAGCGTCGGTGTCGTCGGAAATCGTCCGGCCGGCGATCGTCAGCTCTCGCGCTGGCATTTGCTCTCCTCGCCTTCCTTGGGTCGGGCCGCAATCGGTCGGGCAGCCACGCGCTGCGCTCGCTTCGGCTGGAAGTTCGATTGCGCAGGCTGCGTCTGGCTGGACCGGACCAGTGCGTCTGGGCGAACTGGGATGAAGGATCGTCCACGCCACCGGTGCGGGACATCACGTCTTCGCGCGATCCCGGCGATCCCGTGGTCACGTGGTCACGTGATCGAGCAACCGCTCCCTCTCGCCCCCCGCCGCGGGCGCCCGGCCGCGGCCGATCCTATGGGATCAACAGGATCTTTCCGGTTGTCGCGCGCTGCTGGAGGCGGCGGTGCGCGTCGGCGGCCCGGGCCAGCGGCAGGGTCCCGTCGATGCGCACCCGCAGCTCGCCCGCGGCGACCAGGGAGAAGATCTCGCCCGAGCGACCCAGCAGCTCGGTGCGCTCGGCGATGTAGTGGGCAAGGTCCGGTCGGACCAGGCCGACCGATCCCTGAGCGCGCAGGAGCTGCGGGTCGACCGGCGGCACCGGGCCGCTCGACTGGCCGCACAGCACGAGGAGACCGCGGCGGCGCACACATTCCAGGCTGCTGCGCCAGGTCCGTTGCCCGACAGAGTCATAGACCACCGCGACACCCGCGCCGGAGGTCGAGCGCCGGATCTCCGATGCGAAGTCCGACTCACTGTAATTGATGACCTCGTCCGCCCCGCTCTGGTACGCCAGCTCGGCCTTGTATTCGGTCGACGTCGTCCCGACCACCCGCAGACCGCGGCGCTTCAGCAATTGCGTGAGGAGCTGGCCGAGCCCGCCCGCGGCGGCATGCACCAGCACGGTGTCCCCCGGCTGGAACCGGTACATGTCATTGCACAGGAAGTGTGCGGTCATGCCCTGTATCATGACGGCTGCGGCGACCGGCGTCGGGATCTGCTCGGGGATCGGCACCAGGCGGCTCACCGGAGCGACGACGTATTCGGAGTAGGAGCCCGGGTTCGAGGCATAGGCGACACGCGCGCCCGGGGCCAGACCGGTCACTTGGGGTCCTACGGCGTCGACGGTGCCGGCCGCCTCGAAGCCGGGCGTCAGCGGCAATTGGCTCGGGTATTGCCCGGAGCGGTGGTAGACGTCGACGAAGTTGACGCCGGCAGCCTCGATTTTGACCCTCGCCTCGCCGGGCCCGGGCTCGGGCTCCGGCACCTCCTCCAGGCGCAGGACATCGGCATCCCCGTAGGCACGTACGCGTATCGCCTTCATCCGACCTCGCCGCTCTCTCCCTGGTCCGGTGCCCGACCCGAATGCTCGGCAGCATGCAAAGCGTACCGTCGCGGCACCGGACCGCCCGCCGTCGGCGCCGCCCGTCAGGCCCATCTGCGGGTGTCGGGCTGGTCGGCCCGGCCCGTGGCCGGCGTCGGCGTGGTGGCGACGAACTCGCGCAGCAGCGCCGCGAACCGGGGCGGATCGGTCAGGTGCGGGGCGTGCCCGGCCTTCTCGAACACCTCCAGCCGGCTGCCGGGAATCGCCCGTTGCGCCGCCACGCCGTGCGCGACCGGGATCAGCCGGTCGCGGGCGCCCCACACCAGCAGGATCGGAAGGTGCGCCAGCGCCGGCAGCCGCTCCAGCGCACTGACCGTCTGCCCACCCGGGTCGACCACCGTGCGGATCGTGGCGAGGAAGGCCCGGCGCACCTCGGGGCTGCCCAGACTGACGTAGCCGTTCCACAGCTCCTGGAGATCGGGCCCGGACCGCAGGCCGAAGCTGTGCAGCCGTGCCGCGAGCCTCCCCCCGGTGCGCAGCAGCCAGGGCAGGCTGACCAGCGGCAGCACCCACTCGGCGCCGGGCAGCGTCGGCGCGCGCAGGATCGGGCTGAGCTCGCGTCCGAGCCCGCCGCTGCTGATCAGCACGAGCCGCTCGCACCGCTGCGGGAACAGCCACGCGAACTGCAGGGCCACGCCGCCGCCCAGCGAGTGGCCCACCAGCGTCACCCCGTCCACGCCGAGCGCGTCGAGCAGGTCCCGGAGCCTGCCGGCGTGGGCGCCGAGCGAGTAGTCCCCCCGCGGCTTGGCCGAGTCCCCGTGCCCGAGCAGGTCGGGCGCGATGACCGTGAAATCCTTTTCGAGCAGCCACACCAGCTCCGCCCAGCTCCGCCGGCTCCCCAGGATGCCGTGGACGAGCACGACGACCGGCCCGGTGCCGGCCCTCACAAAGTGAAAGTCGTCCCCGTGCAGGGACACGGTGAAGGTGGGCAGGTCCTGGTCCACGGCCATGAGGTATCCAGCGCCTTCTGGGGAAACTTACTCACCGGTAGCTTACGCGCTGCGCCGCGTAAAGCCTCGTCCGCTGCGTGGCACAATCGCTGGGCGGAGGGAGGCGTGCTGGATGGAGCTTCGGCGGGAGGTTCTGCGCGGGCAGGTCCTGTTGCCGGACCGGGGGTTCAGCGCCGCCGAGACCGTGGTCGAGATGCGCTGGGACCCCCTCACCGGCCACGGCGCCCGGCTGGTCCGCGGGCCCTTCCCGCTGTTCCCGCCGTCCGGCTTCGACCTCGCCGGGCTCGCCGAGCAGACCAGGCCGACCTGCCCGTTCTGCCCGGAGCGGATCGAGCTGGTGACCCCCAAGCTGCCGGCGCGGGTCTGGCCCGACGGCCGCATCCGGTGCGGCCGGGCGTGGCTGTTCCCCAACCTGTTCGGCTACGCGCAGTACACCTCGGTCTCGGTCTACGCACCCGAGCTGCACTACCTGCCGCTGGAGCGGATCACGCCCGAGCTGGTCGCCGACAACCTCGCCGCCCAGGCGGCCTTCTGCGCCGCTGTCGGCCGCCAGGACCCCGCCGCCCGCTGGGCCGCGGTCAACGCCAACCACATGCTCCCCTCCGGCAGCTCGGTCTTCCACCCGCACCTGCAGGGGTTCGTCCAGCCGGTGCCGTCCACGTTCCAGCGGCTGCTCGCCGACGTCCCCGCCGAGCGGTTCGCCGACTACCTCTCGACCGAGCGGCGGCTGGGCGCCCGCTGGCTCGGCACCACCGGCAGGGTGGCGTGGCTGGCCTCGTTCGCGCCGCTCGGACCCGCCGAGCTGCGCGCCTTCGTGACCGGCGCGGCCGCGCCGGCCGCGCTGGACGGCGACCGCGACCTGGTCGACGAGCTCGGCCACGGTGTCGCGACCGCGCTCGGCCTGTACGCGGAGCTCGGCTTCAACAGCTTCAACCTGACCCTGTACGGCGCGCCGCCGGACACGGCAGGCTACCCGCTGAACCTGCGCATGCTGTGCCGCTCGAGCCTGGAGCCGCTGTACCGCTCCGACGTCACCCACCTGGAGCTGCTGCACTGGGAGGCGGCCGTCGACCTCACCCCGGAGGAGGTGGCCGAGCGGGCCCGTGGCCGCTTCGGGGAAAGGCGGTCGTGACAGCCGGGCACCGCCGCCCGGCTCGCCGGTCCCCGCGCCGGTCCGAGCCCGTCAGGGCTGGCGCTGCCGGGGCGAGACGAATTGGAGGGTGGCTCTGGGGTCCTCGGCCCGGATCACGTGCATGACGGCGTTGATGAGGGCGAGGTGGGTGAACGCCTGCGGGAAGTTGCCCAGGTGGCGGCCGGTGCGCGGGTCGAGCTCCTCGGCGTACAGCCCCAGTGGGCTGGCGTAGGACAGCAGCTTCTCGCACAGCTCCCGCGCCCGCGCCGTCTCGCCGATCTCGACCAAGGCCGACACCAGCCAGAACGAGCAGATCGTGAAGGTCGCCTCCTCCCCGGAGAGGCCGTCGTCGGTCTCGTCGGTCCGGTAGCGCAGCACCAGCCCGTCGACGCTCAGTTCGTCGGCCACGGCCAGCACCGTCCGGCGGATGCGCTCGTCGTCGGCGGGCAGGAAGCGGACCAGCGGCATGAGCAGCACCGAGGCGTCCAGCGCGGTGGTGTCGTAGTGCTGCGCGAAGACCCCGCGCTCGTCCAGGCCGTGCGCCAGCACGTCGGCGCGGATCTCGTCGGCCGCCTTCTGCCAGCGGTCGGCGTAGTCGGGCTCGTCGTGCAGCCGGGCCAGCCGCGCCCCCCGGTCGCAGGCGACCCAGCACATCAGCTTGGAGGACAGGAAGTGCCGCGGCGGGCCGCGCACCTCCCAGATGCCCTGGTCGGGCTCGTGCCAGTGCTCGATCGCCTGCTCGACCTGGCGCTTGAGGATCGGCCACAGGTGCTCTTGCAGGTGGTCGCGCGACTTGGTGTGCAGGTAGACCGAGTCCAGCACCGCGCCCCACACGTCGTGCTGGCGCTGGCGGTGGGCGGCGTTGCCGACCCGCACCGGCCGGGCGCCCTGGTAGCCGCCCAGGTGCTCCAGGGTCTGCTCGGCCAGGTCCCGCTCGCCGCCGACGCCGTACATGATCTGCAGGTCCTCCTCGCCGGCGCCGACGTCGGCGATGAAGCAGAAGAAGTCGTTGGCCTCCCGGTCCAGGCCGAGGGTGTACAGACCCCACAGCGCGAAGGTGGCGTCGCGGACCCACATGTAGCGGTAGTCCCAGTTGCGCTCCCCGCCCGGGGTCTCGGGCAGGGAGGTGGTGGCGGCGGCCAGCAGCGCCCCGGTCGGCGCATAGGTCAGCCCCTTGAGCGCCAGCGCGCTGTGCTGCAGGTAGACCTGCCACGGGTGGTCGGGGAACTCGCCCTGGTTGATCCACTGGCGCCAGTACTCGGCGGTCTGCCACATCCGCTCGCTGGCGTCGTCCCAGGTCCGGGGCGGCTGGTGCTCGGACCACGACAGCGCCACGAACACGTTGTCGCCCTCGACCAGGCGGGTGCGGGCGTGGGCGCGGCGTTCCTCGAAGCCGAGGCGCAGGTTGGTGGTCACCCGCAGCTCGAGGTCGCCTGTGGCCGTGGCGACCGCCTCGCCGTAGCCGTCGCCGACGTAGGTCCAATGCGCGGGGGCGCGTCCGTAGTCGAACACGGGCTCGCAGTCCATGACCAGCTCGACGCTGCCGTTCACGCACCGCACGGTCCGCAGCAGGATGTGCTCGGGCTCGTGGTCGGCGGGGGCGCGGCGCCACGCCGCCGAGCGGCGCTCGTCGTGGTACCAGCGGCACACGCACAGCGCGTCGCGGACGATCAGCCAGCCGGTCTTGGTCTTCCAGGTGGTCTCCAGCATCAGCGACCCGGGCAGGTAGCGGCGGGCGGCGGGGACCAGGACGTCGGCCGGGCCGATCCGGAAGCCACCCGCGGCCCGGTCCAGGACCGCGGCGAACACGCTGGGGCTGTCGGCCCGGGGAAGGCACAGCCATTCGACGTTCCCGCTCGGCGCGACCAGCGCGGTGACCTCGCAGTCGGACAGGAACGCGTACTCGGCGATCGGCGGGAACGTGCTGTGCGCGGCCGACGGCTCGCGGGTGCCTGGCACGGCTTCGACGTTGCGCATCAGGGCCTCCTCGCCGACGACGGGCGACGTGTGCCGTGACCGCCACTGACCGCCACTGGCGGGGCGGATCGGGGGCGTCCGAACCAGTCAAGGATGACGTCGGTGACGCCGTGAGGGAAGGGCGGGGACATGATTGACAGCCCGCACCACTACATGTTGTAGTTACAGCCGTGTAGTTCATCTAGGGATTGTGGTCGTCGGAAGGCCTCCCTGCTGGTGGAGGGCGAGCGTGCATTGTCCATTTTGTCATTACCCAGACAGTAGAGTAACCGACAGCCGGACCAACGAGGACGGGACGGCGACTCGTCGCCGGCGCGCGTGCCCCCGGTGCGGGCGACGCTTCTCCACGGTGGAGACGATGACGTTGCTGGTGGTGAAGCGGTGCGGGGTGACCGAACCGTTCAGCCGGGAAAAGGTCATTGCCGGGGTCCGTCGGGCTTGCCAGGGCAGGCCGGTCGGCGAGGACTCGCTCGCGCTGCTGGGCCATCGCGTGGAAGTGGCCGTGCGCGCCATCGGACGGACCGAGGTGCCGGCGCAGGCGGTCGGCTTGGCGGTCCTCGAGCCATTGCGCGAGCTCGACGAAGTGGCCTACCTGCGGTTCGCCTCGGTCTACCAGAATTTCGCCTCGCTGGACGACTTCGAGGGCGAGATCCGGCGCCTTCGCGCCGAGCGAGCGCTCGTCCTCGGGGCTCCGAAAACCTGAGTGCCGTCAGCGACGACACGGAAGCCGGCCCGCCAGCCAAACGAAGAGGAGAGACGATGCAGACTGCGAGCAGCACGGCACGGGGAACCCGACAGGAGGCGCCGAAGGGTCTTCGGCTTGAGCGCATCGGCACCACGCCCGGCGTGCACCCCTACGACGAGGTGGCCTGGGAGCGGCGGGACGTGGTGCTCACGAACTGGCGGGACGGCGCGGTCAACTTCGAGCAGCGCGGGGTGGAGTTCCCCAGCTTCTGGTCCCCGAACGCGGTCCAGATCGTGACCAGCAAGTATTTCCGTGGCGCCGTGGGCAGCCCGGAGCGGGAGTGGAGCCTCAAGCAGCTCATCGACCGGGTGGTGGGCACCTACACCCGAGCCGGCCAGCAGCACGGCTACTTCGCGACGGCGCAGGACGCGGAGGTCTTCGACCACGAGCTGACCTACATGCTGCTCCACCAGGTCTTCAGCTTCAACTCGCCGATCTGGTTCAACGTCGGCACCCCCGCGCCCCACCAGGTCTCGGCGTGCTTCCTGCTGGCCGTCGACGACTCGATGGACTCGATCCTGAACTGGTACCGGGAGGAGGGCCTCATCTTCAAAGGCGGCTCCGGCGCCGGCGTGAACCTGTCCCGGATCCGCTCCAGCAAGGAGCTGCTGTCCTCCGGCGGCAGCGCGTCCGGCCCGGTGTCGTTCATGCGCGGCGCCGACGCCTCGGCGGGGACCATCAAGTCGGGCGGCGCCACCCGGCGGGCGGCGAAAATGGTGATCCTCGACGTCGACCACCCCGACATCAGGGAGTTCATCGGCACGAAGGTCCGGGAGGAAGACAAGATCCGGGTCCTCCGCGACGCCGGGTACGACATGGACCTGGGCGGTGAGGACATCTACTCCGTCCAGTACCAGAACGCCAACAACTCCGTCCGGGTGTCCGATGCGTTCATGCGCGCCGTGGAGGCCGACGCGGAGTTCGGGTTGCGTGCGCGCACCACCGATGAGGTCATCGACACCGTCAACGCCAGAGCCCTGTTCCGCGAGATGTGCGAGGCGGCGTGGGCGTGCGCCGATCCGGGCATCCAGTACGACGACACCATCAATGACTGGCACACGTGCCCGAAGTCGGGCCGGATCACCACGTCCAACCCGTGCGCGGAGTACGTCCACCTGAACAACTCGTCCTGCAATCTCGCTTCGCTGAACCTGATGAAGTTCCTGCGTGACGGTGAGGACGGCTCGGTCAGCTTCGACGTGACCAGGTTCGCGAAGGTCGCCGAGCTGGTCACCACCGCGATGGACGTCTCGATCTGCTTCGCCGACTTCCCCACCGAGAAGATCAGGGACACCACGCGCGCCTACCGGCAGCTCGGCTTGGGGTACGCCAACCTCGGCGCGCTGTTGATGGCCACCGGCCACGCCTACGACTCCGACGGCGGCCGCGCGCTCGCCGGCGCCATCACCAGCCTGATGACCGCCGTCGCCTACAAGCGGTCGGCGGAGCTGGCCGGCGTGGTCGGACCGTACGACGGGTACGCGCGCAACGCGGCCGAGCACAAGCGGGTGATGCGCAAGCACGCCGCGGCCAACGACGCCGCCCGCCGGGTCGAGGGGCTGGACCGCGCCGTGTGGGACGCGGCGACCAGCGCGTGGGCGGAGTGCCTGCGGACCGGTGAGCGCAACGGCTGGCGGAACGCGCAGGCCACGCTGCTGGCCCCGACCGGCACCTCGGGGCTGGCCATGGACGTCGACACCACCGGCATCGAGCCGGCGCTGGGACTTGTCACCTTCAAGAAGCTGGTCGGCGGCGGCTCGATGCAGTTCGTCAACGGCACGGTCTCCCGGGCGCTTCGGCACCTCGGCTACCAGCAGGAGCAGGCCGAGGCGATCGTCGAGTACATCGCGGAGCACGGTCACGTCGTGGGCGCGCCGGGACTGCGGCAAGAGCACTGCGAGGTCTTCGACTGCGCGATGGGCAAGCGGACGATCGCCCCCATGGGACATGTGCGGATGCTCGCGGCGGTGCAGCCGTTCCTGAGCGGATCGGTGAGCAAGACGATCAACATGCCCGAGACGGCAACCGTCGAGGACGTCGAGGAGATCTACCTCCAGGGCTGGAAGCTGGGTCTCAAGGCCGTGGCGATCTACCGCGACAACTGCAAGGTCGGCCAGCCCCTGTCGGTCTCGAAGCGCCAGGAGCGGCGGACGGCCGAGCCGGCCGAGCCGGCCGAGCCGGCGGCGGTTGAGCACCGCCCGGTGCGCAGGCGGCTGCCGAAGTCACGGCCGTCCCGGACCACCTCGTTCACCGTGGCCGGTGCCGAGGGCTACATCACGGCAGGCTCGTACCCGGACGACGGCCTCGGCGAACTGTTCCTCAAGCTCGGCAAGCAGGGCTCGACGCTGGCGGGAGTCATGGACGCCTTCTCGATCGCCGTGTCGATCGGCCTGCAATACGGCGTGCCGCTGGAGACCTACGTCTCGAAGTTCAGCAACCTGCGCTTCGAGCCGGCGGGAATGACCGACGACCCTGACATCCGGATCGCGCAGTCGATCATGGACTACATCTTCCGCCGTCTCGCCCTGGACTACCTGCCGTTCGAGATCCGCTCGGCCCTGGGCGTCTACTCGGTCGAGGAGCGGTCGCGCCAGCTCGAGACCGGGTCCTACCTGCCGCAGTCCGAGCAGGCAACGCAGGCGGAGGCCCCGCGCAACGGGCACGGGCCCGAGCGGGCGGCCCTGCCGCTGCCCGGCAGCGCCCACGCTCCGGTGGAAACGCTCGAGATCCAGCAGGGCCTGTACGCCGACGCTCCGCTGTGCTTCACCTGCGGGATCAAGATGCAGCCGGCCGGGTCGTGCTACCTGTGCTCGAGCTGCGGGTTCACGTCCGGGTGCAGTTGAATCCTGGGCGGTGGGGCCGGTGGCCGGGCCGGCCCGCTCCACCGACAGCGAGGCAGCGACGTTCGCTTCCCAGGCCGCCCGCGCCGGGTCGTCGCCGCGCGACAGGCTCGCCAGGAAGGCCGCGACGTGCGCGTCGCCGGCGCCGGTGGTGTCGACCGCGCGAGCCGGCCGGCCCGGGACGTGGAGCGGCTGGGCGCCGGCCGCCGCCAGCCAGCAGCCGCGCGCCCCGGCCCGGACCACCACCAGCGCACCGTCGGCCAGCCGCCCGGCCAGCCAGGCCACGGCCTCCGCCGGGTCCTGGCGGCCGGACAGCGTGGCCGCCTCACCGGCGCTCAGGCTCAGAAGGTCGGTCCGGCCCAGCACCCGCGCCAGCCGCCCGGCCGGGACGTCGGCGACCAGCGGGCCGGGGTCCACGACCACCAGCCGGTCTTCGGGAAGTCCCGGCAGCCACCCCCCGAGCGACCGGCCGGAGACCGGGTAGACCAGGTCGTAGCCGGAGACGTACACGGCGTCGCCGGCACAGAGCGGCAGCGCGCGCAGGTCGTGCGGCTCCAGGCGGGACTCCGCCCCCGGCGCGGTCACGAACGTGCGCTCCCCGTCCGGCTCCACCAGCCCGACCACAAACCCCGTGTCCGCCCGCTCGTCGGGCGGCAGCAGCGCCGCGATCCCGGCCAGCTCGAGCGCGTGGCGCGCCCGCGCGCCGAACACGCCCGTGCCGGTGCGGCCGCCGTAGGCCGCCGCCATGCCGAGCCGCGCCGCGGCCACCAGCACGTTGAAGCCCCCGCCGGCGCCGGCCACCGCCTCGCGCGCCAGCAGGTCGCCGCCGCGGTCCGGCAGCCGGTCGACGTACAGGAGCACGTCCACGACGACGCTGCCGACCAGGACGAGCCTGCGAGGCCGCACCCTTACGCCTGCCATGCTGGCCGGCACGCTACCAGAGGCCGCTGCGATCGGAGGGTGCAATAGCCTTCAGCAACTGGACCGAGCGGCCGACTCACACCTTGGGAGGCCGTTCTGCCGCCGCCCGGGCGGCACCAAGGCGTGGAAAGGAGAGGTCCTGATGGCAGAGTTGAAGACCAAGAGCCTGGATTCCCCCGACGAGGCGCGGCCGTTCGAGAAGGGCAGAGCCGAGATCGTGACCGTGGGGGGCATGACCGTCGGACGAGCCGTGCTCGAGCCGGGCTGGAGATGGTCCCAGCACGTCAAGCCGATCGTCGGGACCGAAAGTTGTCAGGTGGCCCATACCGGTTATGTCGTGTCGGGGCGCTTGAAGGTCGTGATGGACGACGGTTCCGAGGGTGAGGCCGGCGCCGGTGACGCGTACGTGATCCCTCCCGGCCACGACGCCTGGACGTTGGGGGATGAGGTCTTCGTCTCCGTGGATTTCTCGGGAGGCATGGCCGACTACGCCAAGCGCGCCTGAACGGCGTCCTTCGGGGACAACGACTACAACGACACCTATACGGCGGACTTCCTCTCCACTCCCAGGTGCTCGCGGATGCTCGCCTGCACCTGCGCCCGCGGGCCGGTCGCGTCGACGGCCACCACCACCTCCTTGGCGCGGAACAGGTCAAGGACAGGCCTGGTCTTGGCGTGGTAGTCACGCAGGCGGGCGCGGATCGCCGCCGGCGTGTCGTCGGGTCGCGGTACCAGCGGGCCACCGCACATGTCGCAGACGTCAGGCGTGGCCGGGCGGTGGGAGATGAGGTTGTAGTCCAGCCCGCAGCGCGAGCAGAGGCGACGGCTGAGGATGCGCTCCTCGACCACCCGGTCGGGGACCTCGAGCAGGACCACCGCGTCGATGTCGTAGCTCTCCAGGAAGAACCGGGCCTGCGGCTGGTTGCGCGGGAAGCCGTCGATGATGAACCCGAAGTTCCAGTCGTGCTCGGACAGGCGCCGGTGCACCACCGCCTCGACCAGCTCGTCGGGCACCAGCTCCCCGGCGGCCACCACGCGCCGGACCTGTGCGCCGAGCTTGGTGTGGTGCTGGACGTTCCAGCGGAAGATATCGCCGACGCTGATGTGCTCGAGGTCGAGGGTGTCGGCCAGCAGCTTGGCCTGCGTGCCTTTCCCGCTGCCCTGGACGCCCATGATGATGTACTTGCGCATCCTCGCCACCCGCCCTTCGCGCACCAGCCCGGTCAGTCCCTCACACGCCGACGCCATCTTCGCCGACTCTCCCCGCGGTCGGCGAGCGCCTGGAGCCGCTTCCACGAACCCTGAGCGCCGTCGCTGGTGCACACTGTGCGCCTGCACAGGGATGGCGCGGGGTGACGAAGGGAGCAGGCGATGAGCAGCGGAGGGTTGTCCAAGGCGCGGCTCGGCCGCGTGCACGACGTGATGGCCGGCTATGTCGAGCGCGGCGACGTGCCCGGCATCGTCACGCTGGTCAGCCGCCGCGGCGAGCAGCACGTCGAAGCGGTCGGCACGAAGGCGGTCGGCGGCGACCCGGTCCGGCGCGACACGATCTTCCGCATCAGCTCGATGACCAAACCGATCACGGCCGCGGCGACGATGATCCTGGTGGAGGAATGCAAGCTGCGGCTGGACGAGCCGGTGGACCGGCTGCTGCCCGAACTGTCCGGCCGCAAGGTCCTGAAGCGGCTCGACGGGCCGCTGGACGACACCGTGCCCGCAAACCGGCCGATCTCCGTGCGCGACCTGCTCACCTTCCGCATGGGCTTCGGCATCGTCATGGCGCCGCCGGGCACGTACCCGATCCAGAGCGCCATGAGCGAGCAGCACCTCGGCCAGGGGCCGCCGAGCCCGTCGACGCCGCCCGCGCCGGATGAGTGGATCCGCCGCTTGGGGACGCTGCCGCTCGTGCACCAGCCGGGCGAGCAGTGGATGTACAGCACGGGGTCCGACGTGTTGGGCGTCTTGATCGCGCGCGCCTCGGGCCAGGCGCTCGAGACGTTCCTGCGCGAACGCCTCTTCGAGCCGCTCGGCATGAAGGACACCGGTTTCAGCGTGCCCGCCACCAAGCTCGACCGGCTCGCGACCGGCTACTGGACCAATCCCGAAACCGGGGCGTTCGAGGTCTATGACGAGGCCGAGGGCGGCCAATGGAGCCGCCCGCCCGCATTCCCGTCCGGCGCCGGGGGTCTGGTCTCGACCATCGACGACTACCTGGCCTTCGGTCAGATGCTGCTGAGCAAGGGCAGGCACGGCAGCGAGCGCGTCCTGTCGAGGCTGTCGGTCGAGACCATGACGACCGACCAGCTGACGCCGGCGCAGAAGGCGACGTCCGCTTTCTTCGGTGGCTACTTTGACGGCCACGGTTGGGGGTTCGGCGTGTCCATCGTCACCCGGCGCGACGACGTGGCAGCGGTTCCCGGACGGTTCGGCTGGGACGGCGGCTTGGGGACTTCCTGGTGGTCGGACCCCAAGGAGGAGATGGTCACGATCCTGATGACCCAGCGCGGCTGGGATTCCCCCAGTCCCCCGAACGTCTGTCTCGATTTCTGGACCTCGGCCTACCAGGCGATCGACGACTGAGGCGCCGCACGGCGAGCGCGTCCGGCCGCGGCTCAGCCAGGGGACCCGCCGAGCTCGGCCAGCCGCGCCCGGGCCTGGTCGAGCGGGCAGGCGGCCTGGCCGAGCTCGGCCCATGGGTCGGGCCGGGCGAGCCGGTCGGCGATCGTGCGCAGCGTGTGGCGCCTGGGATCGAACTCGTCCAGCTCCGACCAGTCCAGCGGGACCGAGACCGGCGCGCCGGGCAGGGCCCGGACGGCGTACGGCGCGGCCATGGTCTGCGCGTAGCCGTTGCGCCCGATGTCCAGGTACAGGCGGCCACCCCGGTCGGCGATGCGCCCCTCGGTGGTGAGGTCGTCGGGGTGGCGCGCGGCCAGGGCCTCGGCGACGGCGATGCTGAACTCCTTCACCGCGTCGGTCTCGGCGGTCGGGACCAGGGCCACCACGACGTGCAGGCCGCGCGACCCGCTGGACTTGAGGAACGAGGGCAGCCCGAGCTCGTCGAGCAGCCTGTGCAGCGCCGCCGCCGCCGACCGCAGCACCCGGGGGTCGGTCGAGGCCGGGTCGAGGTCGAAGACGAGCTGGTCGGGGTGGTAGAGGTCGGGCGTGCGGCTGAGCCAGACGTGCGGGGTGATACAGGCCTGGTTGGCCAGGTAGGCGAGGTCGTCGGCGGTGCGGCAGACCATGTAGGTGACCTCGTCGCGGGTGGTGGCGTGCCGCGTGCGACGGTTGGGCGCGGTGACCCGCTCGATCCAGTCCGGGAAGTACTCGCCGATCTGCTTTTGGAGGAAGCCGCCGCGGCCGATCCCGTTCGGGAACCGCTGCATGGTGACCGGGCGGCCGCTGACCAGCGGGAGCATCACCGGCGCGACGGTACGGTAGTAGTCGGCCAGGTCGGCCTTGGTGATGCCGTCGTCCGGGAACAGCACCTTGTCCGGATGGGTGACCCGCACCCGCTCGCTCAAGCTCCGCACCTCGTCTGGGCTCGGTCTGGGCTCGCCTGCGTCGGCCCGGCCCGGACCGGTGCGTCCGGGTCGGCGCTTGAGATTGTGCCCGACTCCCGACCCGCCCGTCTCCTGTGGCGTGGCGGACCGGCCGGGAGCGCTTCGGCACGGGAGGGGAGCATCTGGTCAGTGATGGTCGGATCCGCCCGAGAACTGCTCGGCGTGGGTCTTGGCCCAGCTCGCGAAGGTGGCCGGCGGCCGACCGAGGAGCTCGCCGACGGTGGGCACCACCTCGGCCTCAGCGCCCTTGTCGGAGAGCGTGCGGGCCACGATCGCGTCGACCACCGGCTCGGCCGTGCCGGCCTTCAGCATGCCGGCCTTCACCGCCTCGACCGACGGCTCGACGAGCTCAAGAGGCCGACCGAGGGTCTCGGCGAGGATGCGCAGCTCGTCCGCGGGCGTGAGCACCTCCGGCCCGCAGAGCTGGTGGGCGACGTTGCGGTGCCCCTCCGCGGTGAGGGCGACGACCGCCACGGCGGCGATGTCGGCGGGGTCGATCGGCACAGACGGCCAAGTGGCGAAGGGGACGGCGACCGTGTCACCGCGGCGGATCATCGGCGCCCACTGCAGGGCGTTGGACATGAACCGCCCGGGGCGCAGCAGCGTCCAGTCCATCCCGCTCTCCACCACTGCCGCCTCGGCCTGCCGGTGCCACTCCCCGATCGGGTTGTCGCCGGCGCCGCCGTCGAAGACGGAGAGCTTCGCGACGCGGCCCACCCCGGCCCGCCGGGCGGCCTCGACCAGCCGCAGGTCGTGGGTGGGGCGCCGCTCGCTGCCGGGCATCTGGGCGGACATCAGGAAGGCGCGGTCGACGTCCCTGAAGGCCGCGTCGATGCTGGCGGGGTCGTCGAAGTCGCCGTAGACGACCTCGACTCCCGCCGGGAAGCGCACGGCCCTCGGGCGGCGTGTCATCGCCCGAACCGGCTCGTCGTCCTCGTTGCGCTCGGCGAGCTGGGCGACCAGCTCGGCGCCGACGTTTCCGGTCGCTCCGGTGACGAGGATCATGGCTACCTCCTTGCGACGTGACGGGTGGGCTGCTCAGGTCCGGCTGGGCTCGGATGGCCGGCCCTGCGGGCGGGCGCCCGTGCGAGCCTGGGACGGCCCGCGCAGCGGCCGCTCGCGCAGGAAGAGCACGACCAGGAAGCCCGCGAGGGCGATCGAGGCGGCGACGAGGAACACGTCGTGGAGCGAATTGGCCACAGCCTGGGCGATCCCGTGCTGCACCGCTGCCGGGAAGGCGTGGATCCGGCCGGGGCTGGCCTGGATCCCGTGCGGATCGACGCCGGCCGGCAGCCGTCCCGGCAGGGTCAGGGGCAGCCAGTGCCGCAGCCCGTTGGCGAAGACGGCGCCGTAGATGGCCACGCCGACGGAGCCGCCGACGGCTCGGAAGAGATTTGCCGAGGCGGTTGCCGTGCCGATCTCCCGGCGGTCGACGGCATTCTGGATCGCCACGACGAGGACCTGCGTGACCATACCGAAGCCGAGGCCGAAGACGACCATGAACAGCGCCGCCGTGCCGCGCGAGCTCGTCGCCCCGAGGCGGGAGAGCAGCAGGAGGCCAAGGCTCATCAGCGCCAGGCCGACGACCGGGAAGACCTTGTAGCGCCCCGTGCTGGCCATGACCCGCCCCGAGGCGACCGTGCTGAGCGTGCTCGCCAGCAGCAACGGGAGCACCAGCAGTCCGGATTGGGTGGCGCTGGTGCCGGTGACGATCTGCAGGAACAGCGGCATGAAGACGAGCGCCGCGAACAGCGACAGCGTGGCGATGAACAGCGCCGCGCTGACGACGACGAGGACGCGGTCGCGGAACAGGCGCAGCGGCAGCACCGGCTCGGGCGCCCTGCGCTCCTGCCAGACAAAGGCGCCGAACAAGGCCAGCGCGACGGTCGCCAGGCCGAGGATCTGGGGCGAGCGCCAGGCGTAGCGGTCCCCAGCCCAGACGGTGACCAGCAAGCTCGAGCTGACCGCCGCGGCCAGCAGCCCCGCGCCCAGGAAGTCGATCCGGCCCGGTCTGCGCTCCGCCGGCAGGTGCAGGTAGGCGCTGAGCAGGGCCAGCGCAACAGCGCCGATCGGCAGGTTGGCGTAGAAGGCCCAGCGCCAGGAGAGGTGGTCGACGAAGAGCCCGCCCAGCAGCGGCCCCGCCACGCTGGCAAGAACGAACACGGTCTGGATGTAGCCCTGGTAGCGGCCGCGCTCGCGCGGCGAGACGATGTCGCCGACCGTGGCCATTGCGAGGGTCATGACACCGCCCGCGCCGATGCCCTGCAGGGCGCGGAAGGCGATCAGCTCGCCGATGCTGTGGGACAGGCCCGACAGCGCCGAGCCGACGAGGAAGACCACGATGCTCGCCCGCAGCAGGTCCCTTCGCCCGTAGAGGTCACTGACCTTGCCCCAGATCGGCGTCGAGGCCGCCGCGCCCAGGACGTAGACCGTGACGACCCAGGAAAGCTGGCTGAGGCCGCCGAGGTCTCCGGCGATCGTTGGCAGCGCGGTGGCCATGATCGTCTGATCGAGGGCGCCGATGAACATGCCGAGCAGCAGCCCGCCGAAGACGAGCAGGACCTGCCGTTGGCTGAGCGGCGCGGTGGAGGTCGTGTCTGCGTTGATGGTCATCACCCCGGCTCCTTGGTCGCGATCGAGCTCGACCGCGACGCTACGAGCGTGGCGCTGGCCTCGCATCGCGAGAATCGCCAGTCGTTGACCATCGCCGCGGCACAGCGCGCGGCTCGGCGGTCACCCCGCGGCCGTCTCCAGGCCCGGCTCGGTGAGCGCGAGGTGGATGAGCTCCTTGCGCGAGCTGATCCCGAGCTTGCGGAACACGTTGCGCAGGTGGTAGTCGACGGTGCGCGGGCTGATGAAGAGCTGGGCGGCGACGTCGCGGTTGGTCGCGCCCTCGCTCACGAGCCGGACGATCTGCAGCTCTTGGGGGCTGAGCTGGTCGAGGGTGCTGGGGTCGCGCTTGCGCGCGGTCTCGCCGGTGGCACGCAGCTCGGTGCGCGCCCGGTCGGCCCACAGCGCGGCCCCCAGCCGCTCGAAGGTCTCCAGCGCCGTCCGCAGGTGCGGGCGCGCGTCGACGCGCCGCCGCTCGCGTCGCAGCAGCTCGCCGTACAGCAGCTCGGTGCGGGCGTGCTCGAGCGGCTGGTCGGTGGCGGCATGCAGGCGCAGCGCCTCTTGGAAGCGCTGCTCGGCCTCCTCCCCTGCCGCCAGCAGCGCGCGGCAGCGCGCCGCGATCGCGCGCAGTTCGAGCGAGCCGACCGAATCGACCCAGGCGCAGTACGTGCCGAGCAGCTCCTCGCAGCGGTCGGGCCGCCCCGCCCGCACGGCGGCCTCGAGCTGATCGGGCACCGAGCCGACCGCGTACAGCACACCGCCGGGGGTGGGACCCGATCCCCACAGCGCCTCGAGGTGGTCGAGCGCCTCCTCCGGCCGGCCGGCGGCCAGCGCAAGCCTCCCGAGCGCACGGTTGGCGTCGCTGGCCGCCTTGACCAGACGACGCGGTACGGCCTCGCTCAGCGCCTCCTCGGCGAGCGCCCGAGCCTGCTGCTCGCGTCCGCGCAGGCCGACGATCTCGGCCAGATAGGCCGTGTGCGCGCAGGCGCTGTTCGGCCGGTCCGTCTCGAGCGCCAGACGGCGACCCTCGTCGGCATAGGCCTCCGCGGTCGCGTAGGACCCTCTGGAGAGCTCGTCGAACACGACGTACTCCAGCGCCCACGCGAGCGTGCCCATCGCACCGAGCGCTCGCGCCCGCGTCGCGGCTCTGGCGCGCAGGCGCCGCGCGCGCCCGGTGTCGCCGAGACCCCACGCCATCCCGCCCATCGCCTGGAGCAGCGCCGGGTCGCCGGGCTCTTCGGCCCCGGCGATCAGCTCGCGCATCGCCTCGGTGTCACCGCGCGCACCCCCGGGGCCGAAGGAGCGCAGAACACGGGCGACCAGCTCCTCGCCCGGGTCAGGCGGCGCAGGCAGCCCGCCGGCGACGTCCGCGATCTCCGCGGCCGCCTCCGGCTCCGCGGCGTGGAAGGAGGCCTCTCGCGCGACGAGCAGGATGCGCAGGGCGCGTCCCGGATCGACCTCGGCGGCCTCGCGCGCCGCCGGGAGCAGCACCGCGAGGCCGTCGGCGGGCACCCCCGCGCGCAGCTCCATCGACCCGCGCAGGAACCGCGTGTCGAGCCGCACCGCGGCGTCGGGCGACCCGAGCCGCTCGGCCCGGTCGAGCAGCGCTCGCGCCCTGGCCGCGTGGCCGGCGTTCCAGAACGCCTCCGCGCCGGCGACGAGGCGACGGGCACGCTGCCCGTCGGAAGAGCTGAGCTCCGCCGCACGCTCGAGGGCGGCGGCCGCGGCGGCGTGACCCGAGCGCCGCAGCGCCCGCTCCGCCGAGCGCTCGAGCTCGCCCGCGACCTCCTCGCCGGGGCCCTCGGCCGCGAGCGCCCGGTGCCAGGCCCGCCGGTCCGCGTCTGCCTCGCCACCCGAGAGCACCTCCGCCAGCGCGCGGTGCACCGCCCGGCGCTCGGCGGGAGCCGCGCCGTAGAAGACCGCCGAGCGGACCAGCGGATGGCGGAAGCTGACCGCCGAGCCCTCGATGCGCAGCAGGTCGGTGAGGTCCTCCGACTCCAGCAGCCCGGGGTCGAGCCCGAGCCGCGAGGCCGCGCGGCCGATCGTGCCGACCTCGCCCGACCCGTCGGCCGCCGCGATCAGCACCAGCGTCTGCACCTCAGGGCCGCGCCCCCGGACGCGCCCGAGGAACGCACGCTCGAGCTCGCCGGCCAGGGGCAGCGGCTCGCCGAGCGGAGGGAGCCCTCCGGGCTCCCAGTCGGCGCGCGCGCCGGGAAGCTCG
>WNFY01000291.1_pt1 | contig 50450 bp, 44 predicted proteins | sample 5400091 | NCBI WGS metagenome assembly WNFY01 (sample SAMN13153364, study PRJNA577476) | soil metagenome | isolation source: 60 cm soil or saprolite under grassland replicate 1 | place: USA:California | collected 2016-06-15
TGGGCACGTTGATCGACGACCTGCTGAAGCTGGCGCGGGTCACTCGTGCTGAGATGCGCACCGAGGACGTGGACCTGAGCGGCATGGCACGGGACATCGCGGTCGACCTGCAGCGGGCGACCCCGGAACGGCAGGTGGAATTCGTGATTGCCCCGGGGCTTGCGGCGCGGGGCGACGCGCGGCTGCTGCGCGTGGCCCTCGACAATCTCTTCCGCAACAGCTGGAAGTACACCGCAAAACAGTCGGGGCCGCGCGTCGAATTCGGATCGGTCGAGGCGAACGGCGGGCGGGCCTTCATGGTCCGGGACAACGGCGCCGGCTTCGACATGAAGTACGCCGACAAGCTGTTCGGCGTGTTCCAGCGACTGCATTCCGCTGCCGAGTTCGAGGGCACCGGCGTCGGCCTCGCCACGGTCCGGCGGATCATCAACCGGCATGGCGGCCGGATCTGGGCGGAAGGCGCCGTCGATCGGGGAGCGACGTTCTACTTCACCCTGTGATGGCCCGCTTCCGGCGGGCCTGGAGGCTCCTGTGAACCCAGGAAAGATCCTGCTGGTGGAGGACAACCCCGACGACGTTGCGCTGACGCTCCGGGCGCTCAAGAGTCACAACATCACGAACGACGTCGTGGTAGCGCAGGACGGGGCCCAAGCGCTCGACTTGCTGTTCGGCGCGAAGGCGGCCGCCCTGGGGGGCGAGCTCCCGGCGGTCGTGCTGCTCGACCTCAAGCTGCCCAAGGTCAACGGGATGGAGGTGCTGCAGCGCATCCGGGCCGACGACCGCACCCGGCTCCTGCCTGTCGTGATCCTCACCTCCTCCGACGAGGAGCGCGACGTCATCGAAGGCTACAGCCTCGGCGCCAACAGCTACGTGCGCAAACCGGTGGACTTCGTGGAATTCACGCAGGCGGCCAAGCAGCTCGGGCTGTACTGGCTGCTCATGAACCGGGCGGCACCGGTGCCCCGGAAGCCCTGACGCCTACAGCACGACGAATCGTCCTCCGCCGGTCAGGAGAATCACGAGATTCATCACGAGGAGCATCAGGTCGTAGTGCCATCCGTACGCTCTGCCTCCCCAAAAGCCGATTTTCCACACGAAGATCTTCTTCTGGATCGCACCGAGCATGAGGAGGATCAACCCGATGGCAGCGAGCTGAATCAGGACGCCGAACGCCACCCCGATACTCCCGAGCACTTCCGCGGTGCCGAGAAAGACCGTGAACCCGGTGCTCGCGCCGATGCTCTTCGACCGTTCGACGGGGTTCCGGAGGTGATTCCAGCCGCTATCGAAGAACACCACCGCGACCATGAGCCGCAGCAACAACAAACCGACGTCGCCGAATTGCAGCAGGGCGGGGAACGTGACGCTCACGCTGCGCCGCTCAGTCGGGCTGCCGCGGATGGCGGCGCAGGCGCGCCGTCGCCTCGTCGATGCGACCGATATACGCCCGCACCGCCTCGGCGTGCGCGCGCCGGGGCAGGACGAAGTGGCGATCGTCGGGCTGGGCGCTCTTCAAGTCGTCGACCATCAGGTCTCCCCCGTGTGCCTCCACGGTCGCTTCGAACCGCTCCACGGCCGAGAGCAGATCCCCCAGATCTTCGGACCGCTCGGTGCCGGTCACCGCGATGCCGCGACTGCGCAGTCGGGCCGCGACTTCCGCTACCGCCGCCGAGCGCTCTTCGGCTTCTTCGTCGTACCGGTCCATACCCGTTGCTCCTCGCTAGAGGGCCCGCCGCAGCGCGGCCGCGAGCGTCTTGGCGTCGCCCGGCTCCTCGTGGCGACGGCCGTTGATGAAAAACCTGGGCGTGCCGCTCACGCCGCTCTTGGTACCGCTCACGAAGTCCTCCCGCACCCGGGCCGCGTGGACGTGGGTGACAAGCTCGCGCCGCACCCGCTCCGCGTCGAGCCCCAGCTCGCGCGCGTACCGCAGCAGATCGTCGTCCGCGAGCGCCGCCTGCCGCTGGTACAGGAGGTCGTGCATCTCCCAGAACTTCCCTTGCGCGGCAGCCGCCTCCGCGACCTCCGCGGCATGCTGGGCGTGCGGGTGCTCCTCACTCAAAGGAAAGTGGCGGAATACGAACCTGACCTTGGCTCCGAGCTCTCGCAGCACATGCTTCAGCTGCGGGTAGGCGCGGCCGCAGAACGGGCACTCGAAATCGCCATACTCCACGAGCGTTACCGGGGCATCGGCGGTTCCCAGGGTGTGGTCGCGCGCGCCGACGGGGGGTGCGAGCAGCGCCACGGGCGGATCAGCGACCCCTGCTACTCATGCAGCACCTGATGCACCGCGGCGATCGCGATCGATCCCTCGCCCACGGCCGATGCGACGCGCTTCAAGCTCCCGGCGCGGACGTCGCCGATCGCAAACACTCCGGGGAGACTCGTCTCGAGCAGGTGAGGAGGGCGGGCAAGGGGCCAGCGTGCCGCGGCCAGGTCGTCCGCCGACAGATCCGGTCCCGTCTTGATGAACCCCTTGGCGTCCAGCGCGATGCACCCGGCCAACCAGCGAGTGCCCGGCACCGCGCCCGTCATGGTGAAGACGTGCCGAATTCCGTGCGTTTCGATTCGACCGCTCGCGTTGTCGCGCCAACCCACCCGCTCGAGGTGACCGTTCCCCTCGAGGCTCACGATTTCCGAGTGTACATGACGGACGATGGCCGGATGGTCCTCGATGCGACGAATCAGGTAGCGGGACATGGTATCGGCCAGGCCTCCCGACCGGATCACCATGTGCACACGCCCGGCGGTCTGCGCGAGGAACACGGCGGCCTGGCCCGCCGAGTTGCCGGCGCCCACGACGACGACCTCTTCCTCGGCGCACAGCTGCGCTTCCATGGTGGTCGCGGCGTAATACACCCCCGCGCCCTCGAACCGCGGCAGGTTGTCGATCGGAAGCCGCCGATACTCGGCGCCCGTCGCGATGATCACCACGCGCGCCGGCAGCCGCTGCCCGTCGCCGATCTCGAGGGCGTACGGTTTGCGCTCGCACGCGAGTTTCGTCGCGGCCTTGGCGATCATCACTTGAGCACCGAACTTCTCCGCCTGCGTGAACGCCCGGTTCGCCAGCTCCTGGCCGGAGATCCCCATTGGGAAGCCGAGGTAGTTCTCGATCCGGGAGCTCGAGCCGGCCTGGCCACCGGGCGCGGTCGACTCCACGACCAGGACGTCCAGTCCCTCCGACGCGCCGTACACCGCCGCCGCGAGCCCGGACGGTCCCGCACCGACGACCACCAGGTCCCGGACGTGGGTCTGATCGATCGCGTCGTTGAAGCCCAACGCGTCGGCGATCTGCTGAGGGCTCGGGTTCCGGAGCACGACGTCGCCGCGACAAATCACCACGGGCACATCGGCGGCGCTCACCTGAAAGCGATCGAGCAGCTCTTCGACGCCGGCGTCGTGGTCGAGGTCGACCATCGTGTACGGGTGCCCGTTTCTGGTGAGAAACTCGCGGATGCGGAGCGTTCCTTGGCAGTGACTCGACCCGAGGACCACGACGTCGCCGACTCCACGGTTGATCAGCTCGACCCGACGCAGGATGAAGGCACGCATGAAGATCTCGTTCAGCTCGCCGTCGGCCTGGATGAGCGCGAGCAGGTCGTCGCGTCCGACCTCAATGACCTCGCCGGCCGACGCGGCCCGGATCTGAGCGAGCCCATGGCGGCCCGACAGCATGGTGACTTCGCCCGTGAACATCCCGGGGTCGAGCGAAACCACGAGGGCATCGCCTGTGGCCGACGGACGGACGCCCTCGACCCGGCCCTCCAAGACGACGAACAGGCGGGTCACGGGCTCCCCCGCCGGCATCAGCACCTCGCCCGGCTCAACCCGGCGCCGGCGCCCGTGCGCGCCGATCCGGGCGAGCTGCGCCGCGGTGAGCGTCGGATAGATGTGGTCGCGACGGGCGGTGGTGTCGGACGCCGGGGCGGGGGCGGGGGCGGGGGCCAGCTGAGTCGTCATGGATGCCTCTAGTGGTGGAACTTGAAGTCGGATTATTCTAACACACGATAACCCCGAGGAGCTCCCGATGCTGGGCACTGCACCGCTGCGCGCATACATCCCCGTTTCCAACCTCCAGCGGGCGAGGAAGTTCTACGAGGAGACCCTGGGACTCAAGCCCGGGGAGCAGTACGGCGGTGGCGTGATCTACCGATGCGGGGAGACCGAAGCATTCCTGTACCTGACCCCGAACGCGGGCACCTCGAAGGCCAGCCAGGCGTTCTGGCAGGTCGCCGACGTCGAGGCGGAGGTGGCCGAGCTCAAGGCCAGAGGCGTGGTCTTCGAGGAGTACGACATGCCGGGGATCAAGATGCAGAACAGCGTCGCCACCGGGGGCGGCGCCAAGACGGCGTGGTTCAAGGACACCGAGGGCAACATCATGGCCGTGAGCCAGCGCCTGCGATGACATTGCGAGCCCGCATGGTCTTCTCGCCGACGAGCCTGACGTTCCTGCGCGGCCTCAAGCGCCATAACGACCGCACATGGTTCGAGACCCACCGCGCTGAGTACGAAGCGGACGTGAAGCAGCCGATGCGGGAGCTGATCGAGGAAATGGACGTCCGGCTCACGCGGTTCGCACCGGAAATGATCGGTGAGCCCAAGCGCTCGATGTTCCGCATCTACCGCGACATCCGGTTCTCACCCGACAAGTCCCCATACAAGACCCACGCGTCGTGCTGGTTCTATCACCGGGACGGCTCGCGCGCCGTGGGGCGCGAGGCCGGCGGCGAGGGGGGCGGGGGGGGTGCCGGGTTCTACTTCCAGATCGCTCCGGGCGACTCGTTCGTCGGGGGCGGAATGTGGATGCCGCCGCGGGACGCCCTCCTCAAGCTTCGGGAGGCCATTGGCGACGACCCGAAGCGATTCACCAAGATCGCCACCGACCGGCGGCTGGTGCGGCGGTTCGGCGGCTTGTCGGACGAGGCCGTGTTGCGGCGCGTGCCGCGGGGCTTTGCAGCCGATCACGCAGCGGCCCGCTGGCTCAAGTTCCAGTCATTCGTGATGGGCCGGGCGCTGACCGACGCTCAGGCGGTGAGCGCGCGACTGCCGGCGCTGCTGGAAGGCGATTTTCGGCTGATGCTGCCGCTGGTGCGATGGATCAACGGCGTGTTGGGGCTACGTGCGGCGGAGCGCCGCTAGGCGCCGGGCGCTCGAGGGCGTTTCGGTCCCACTTCGCCAGGTCCGCCGCGGCGCCGTAGGTGCTCTGTGCGAACTCGAGGAGAGTAGCATCCGGGTCCGGGGCGTGTCGCACCGCCTCATACGGCAGGATCCACTCGTGCATCCGCATATCATAGCTCGCGCCGGCCGGGGCAATCACGGCGTCAGGGCAGCCGGGTGGCTCGGGATACGCATACGCATAAAACGCGGGCTCCAGAATCGGCGCGAATCCTCCGCCGGGCCACCACCCGATGCTGATGCACTCGTGCGAGTAGGCCTCGCGTGTCACGGCGTCGGCAAGGTTGGGGATACCACCCGGGTGGCGGGGGGCGGGACGGCCGGAGAACCGCGTGTGGGCGAGATCGAAGCTCCCCCACCAGAAGTGCACGGGGCTCGTCTTGCCGAGGAAGCGGCCCCGGAACCGCTCGAGGACCCGTTTGATCTGGACGAGCACCTGCCAGCAGGCCCGTGTCGCAGCGACGTCGTAGGAGCGATGGGTCGCGTCGGCTTCGAAGCGAACAGGGTTGGGCACCTCGACCGGCATAGTCCAGATTCGGGCGCGGACATCGAGGCGTGCCAGCGCGTCCATGACGAGCCGGTAAAACTCGGCGACCGGCCGCGGCGCGAGGGGTACCGTGGCGTGACCGCCATCTGACGACTCGACGGCAAGCTGGTGCGAGACGAAGTCGAACGTGACCGTGATGAGGCGTCGATCGACCGTCAGCGGCAGCGTGGCGAGCCCGCGTGACGTTATCTGGAGGGCCGTGTTCCAGTAATGGTTCGTGAGCGGGGACAAGCCGAGCGCCAGCTTGCCCACGATCTGCGTCCACATGTGGAGCGTGGCGTAGGTGTCACGCCACTCTTCGAGCGGCAGCGCCGGCCAGACATCGCCGGTCACTTCAACTCCTTGGTCAGTTGCACACCGGCCTCGAGCGCCGCCACGATGCGATCGACGTCGTACACGCAGCCGGCCCACGTGCCGCCGCTCGCCCACTGCAGGGCCGCCCACAGGCGGGTGTCGGCCGGCAGGGCGGGGTGGGGGGCGAGCGCCGGGTGGGCCTCGCGTTGCGCCAATAGCGTTGCGCACGCCGCCGCGTCGAGCGGTTGCCCGGCTGCCCCCACCAAGTCGACCGAGCCCGTGAGCGTGTGACGGTCGATCACGATCTCGATCAGATCGTCGTCCCGTACACGACCGATCGGGCCGCCGTGCAGTGCCTCGGGTCCGATGTGGCCGACGCAAGCGCCGCTCGAAAACCCGGAAAAACGACCGTCCGTGAGCAGCGCCACGTGCTTGCCCCAGGGGAGATAGCGGAGCGCGGTGGTGATCTGCGCCGTCTCCTGCATCCCCGTGCCCGACGGCCCATTGCCAATCAACACGATCACGTCTCCCGCGCCGATCGGCCGCTCGGTCGCGCCTTTCACGGCCCGGATCGCATCGCGCTCGTCGACGAACACGCGCGCGGGGCCGCGGTGACGGTAGACCTGATCGTCTCCCACGACCGAAGGGTCGAGCGCGGTGGCTTTGATCACCGCCCCGTCGGGCGCCAGGTTCCCGACGGGGAATACCACGGTGCTCGCCAGGCCGGCGCGGCGCGCGGCGTCGGGACCCATAATGACGTCATCGGGTGACACCGCCGCGGCGGCGGCGAGCCGGGCCCGCGCCTCACGGCGCCGGTCGCTTGTCTTCCACCAGTCGAGCGTCGCATCGAGGGTGTCGCCCGTCGCCGTGAGCACGTCGCCGTGCAGCAGGCCCATGCGGCGCAGGTGCAGCATCACCTCGGGTACGCCGCCGGCCATGAAGACCTGAACGGTCGGATGTCCGCGCGGGCCGTTGGGCAGGGCATCGACCAGACGCGGCGTAGCGCGATTCACGCGGATCCAGTCGTCCACCGTGGGCGGCCGCAGCCCGGCCGCATGGGCAATCGCCGGAATGTGCAGCAGCAGGTTGGTCGAGCCGCCGAAGGCCGCGTGCACCAGCATGGCGTTCTCGATCGCGTGCGGCGTGAGGATCCGCGCGATCGGAATCCCCAGCGCATGCAGTCGCAGCAGGGCGAACGCCGAGCGGGGGCCCAGCTCGAGCCACGCCGGCTCGCCCGACGGCGCGAGGGCGCTGTGCGGCAGCGCCAGGCCGAGCGCCTCCGCCACGACCTGCGATGTGGCCGCGGTCCCGAGGAATTGGCAGCCGCCGCCGCTCGAGCCGCAGGCGCGACAGCCCATCGTGGCCGCGTAGTCGAGGCTCACCAGGTCCCGGGCGAAGCGCGCACCCAGGCTCTGCACCGTCCCTGCGTCCTCGGCCCCAATCGCCGGCAGCGTCACGCCCCCGGGTACGACAACGCCGGGCAGGTCGCGGCATCCGGCGAGTGCGAGCATGGTGGCGGGCAAGCCCTTGTCACACGTCGCGACGCCCAGCACGCCAGACGCGGTGGGTAACGAGCGGATCAGCCGGCGCATGACGACGGCCGCGTCGTTGCGATAGGGCAGGCTGTCGAACATCCCCGTCGTACCCTGGGTGCGGCCGTCGCAGGGGTCGCTGCAGTACGCCGCAAACGGGATCGCCCCCGCCGCGCGCAGCGTCTCGGCCGCCGCCCGGACCAGGAGCCCGATCTCCCAGTGCCCGGTGTGGTACCCCAGCGCCACCGGCCGGCCGTCCTCACCGCGCAGGCCGCCGTGGGTGCTCACGATGACGTACTGCGGACCATCCAAGGCCGTGGGGCTCCAGCCCATACCCACGTTCTGCGTCAGGCCGAAGACGTTGCCGCTCGGCTGCTCGCGCAGCATCTCCGCGGTGACGGGAAGCCGGCCCGCGGGCCCGTCGCCGGCGAGCTCTCAACGTGGCCCCGCCCGGGTCAGGGCCGCAAGGCGTATCCCATCTTGGCGAAGAACGTCCGGTTGGTCCGGGTGAGGTCGTACGAGCGCGTGCCCGCCTGGTTGTCGGAGTATCCGATGAACAGCACCGTTTGCGGATTGACCTTGTAAGAGAACAAGAGCTGGCCGAACAATCCTTCGTCGAATGCGCTCACCGGGACGGAATACACGGCGACGTTCCGATCGACGCTGCGGTATTGCACGATGGCGCGCACGAAGGTGCGCACGTTGAAGTTGTAGATCAGTCGCCCCTGAAACAGGTTCGCGGTGAAGACGCGGTCGCCCTCATGCGTCATGCGTTGATACAGGTGGCTCACGTCCACGCCCAGGCCGCGGCCCAGGCTCAGCCGCAGCGACGGGCCGACGCTCACCTGTGACGAGCGCCGCACGTTGGTAAAGTCGATCACCTGGCCCACGGTGCCGGACGCACCCAGGACCACGTCGCCGCGCGGTTGCAGCGTGAACGTCACTTCCGCCGCGTTGAGATCGAACACGGTTCCAGCGAAGCGGGTGCGGGCGTGCCCGGGACTGAATGTCACCACGCTTTGGAGCGGTCCAAAGTAGTTGACGAACAGGCTGAAGGACTCGTCGGTGAGATCGCCCGCGTGGTCCCAGGTCCGGCCATAGAGGGTCCCGGCCAGGATCTGCGTGAACCATCCGCTGGCCTGCCGCCACGTCCGAACGAGCGAGCCCCCGATGTTTCGCGTGTCCACCCTCGGCACGAAGCCCACATCCGCGCGGAACCCGGGGCTCAGGTCGCCATACGTCAGATCGACCATCCAGTCGGCCGTCGTGCGGTTCAGCTCCAGACTGGCAGCGCCACCGGAGAAAGACTCCAGGGGCTGGCCGGCGGCTTGGGCCGTCGAATCGGGATACTTGGTGCGTGAGCCGAGGTACTGCAGCCGCAGGCTGGTGGACGGATCGAACTGGTGGAACAGGTCTACGCCGGCGACCTGGTTGGCGTAGCCGGCGCCGAATCGCCCGGTGTAGAGCCCACCCACGAACGACGAGCGCCCGAAATCGCGCCGGAAGCGTCCCACGGTCGTGTATGCCTCCTGCGCCAGTGAGCCGCCGACAGAGCCCTGGTTGGAGGGAAACAACAGGTTCGTCGTCGCGTCGCGGGCGGCAAAGACGCCGATCGCCGACGCCGAGGAGCTTCCCACCTTGCCCGAGAGCTTGAGTCCGGCGTCGGGATCGGCGACGGTGCGTGTGAATACCGCCTGGATCGGCGTGTTGAAGAGATCCGCGCCCTCCAGGAAGAACGGTCGCTTCTCGGGAAAGAACAGCGCGAATCTGGTATTCACGTCGAGCTGGGCGACGTCCGCCTCGACCTGGGAGAAGTCGGGATTCCCGGTGGTATTGAGCGTCAGGTTGGGGCTGATGCCCCACCGAAAATCGACGCCGAACGCGGGATCCACGTCGCCCTGCGCGAGCGGGCCGTCGGGCAGCTGGGCCCGAAGGTCGGTCCGGCTGCCGGTTACGGCCGGGTCGACCTCGATGTTCCGCCCGGGCGCGATCCCCCTGAAGCCGGTGACCTTGTTCGCCTCGCACAGGAGGCACGTGTTGTTGCGATCGCGCGGCCCGGATTGGATGCGATGACGCACGCTTCGCGGATACGAGCGCTCCAGGATGAATCCCCAAGTCTGCACGCCCGCTGTGCGGGGAAACCGGAGCGACTTGAAAGGGATAGCGATCTCCACGGTGTAGCCCAGGTCATCGATACGCCCGGCCGTGCCCCAGATCGCGTCCCAGGACCAGTCCTCGAACCCCTCGGCCGTGCTGAGCAGCGCATCCGCCTGGCCCCCTAGCGCGCTGACGCGGAACTCGAAGCCGCGCCGCCGATCGTCGAACGGATCGACGACGATGTTGAAGTGGTCGTCGAGCACGAGGCGCTCGATGTCGTCGCGGCTGAAGTAGCGCGCCCGGATCTCCGCGGGGTGGGGATCGAACGCGCGACAGCCGATGTAGAGGCTACTGGCGTCATACGTGATCCGGCAGACCGACCGCACGGGCGGCGTCGTATTGTCGCCCGGTGTCCACTCCCAATCGAGGGGCATCTCGGTTGTGCCGCGCCATCCCGGGTCGTCGAGCGAGCCGTCCAGTCGGATGGGCCCCTCCGCGGGCCTGACCGTAAACGCCGGCGCCGGGGGCAGGCGGCTCCCGGTCGGGACGATGGGCGCTTGCGCGACCATCAGGACGAGGGCTCTGGAAACGAGCACTACGCCGCGGCGGCAGCCGGCGCCGGGCCCGCGTCCACAAGCCGCTTGGTGACCGGCTCGATCCGGAAATTGAGCCCTTCCAGGGTGCGCGATCCGAGCAATACGAGGTCGCCCGGCTGACCGAAAACCACCTCGTCCGCCGCCCGCTTCCCGGCTACGTAGACGGATACACCGCCGGTCCACCGCTCTAGAATCGTTCCGTCGGCCTGGCGGAAGTGCCACTTGTTGTTGCGCTCGACACCCAACGATTGGAGCACCTCGGCCGGGACCCACGACAACTCCGCGCCCGTGTCCACCAGTACCGACCTGAGGGCTCGTCGCTCGCCGGGGCGGGCGGGGTTCTCGAACTCGACGTCTACGCGGAAACTTCCCATGTCGTCGGACATAGTAGCTCCTGAAGTCATGCCGAGTAGTACCATCTTGTTGCGGCGGGTGTCAATCCTCGCTACCGCAGGGGCACCAGCAGCGCGAGCACGACAGTGGTCACCATGCTCGTGAGGCCGACCACCGCGAGCACGGGAGTCCAGGACTTGAAGGTCTCGAGCTCCGTCACTCCTCCCATCTTCGAGAACAGCCAGAAGCCGCTGTCGTTCATCCACGACCCGACGAGCGACCCGCTGGCGATCGCGGTCGCGACATATACGGTGTGAAAGGGAAGGCTGCGTCCGTTCGCGGGCAGCATGGCCGCCAGCATCGCCGCGGTCGTGATCATCGCGACCGTGCTCGAGCCCTGGGCGATCTTGATCAGGCTCGCGACCCCAAATCCGAGGAACAGAAACACGAGGCCGGAGCCCACGCCCGCCGCCGCGTTCCCCACGAAGGCCCGCTCGATCACGGGGCCGATCCCGGTGGCCTGCAACGCGACCCCGAACGCCCCGCTCGCCGCGATGATCAGGATGATGAACCCCGCGCCCATCAACGATGTGTCCACCATTGCCGCGAGGGCGGCTCGGCTCACTCCGCGCCGCGCATACACCCACATGGCCACGGCGGTGGCTACGAGCATCGCCAGGTTGGGATTCCCGATGATGGCGGTGTAGGGCGCCAGGGCCAACCAGAGCGCCAAGTGGGCTCCCGGTCGCGCCGTCATGGACTGGACCACCGTGTTCGACGAAATCAGCAGCACGGGCAGGACGATGGGCAGCAGTGAGACAACGAGGCCGGGAAGCGCCTCTGTGGCAGGCGGCGCCGCCGTCGGGGCTGTGGGCACGACGGGCATGCGGCGGTCCACCCATCCCGCGAACAGCAACCCCGCCGTCGCCGCGGGCAGCGCCACAGCCAGGCCGACGAGGACCATGGTGCCCAGGTCCACGCCCAGCGTGCCCGCGACCGCCAGCGGTCCGGGGGTGGGCGGGACCAGCGTGTGCGTCGCGGCGGCGCCCGCCGCAATCGCCAGGAGGTACTTGAGATAGTAGCGCTTGGTGCGGACGTACCCAGTGCGCGCCAGAGGGACCAGCAGATAGAAGACCGTGTCGAAGAACACGGGGATCGAAAGGACGTAGCCCGTGGCGCAGAGCGCCGTCGCGCTGCGCTTCTCCCCCAAGAGGTCGATGAACGCCCTCACGATCCGATCCGCCGCCCCGCTCTCCATCATGGCATTCCCGGCGATCGCCGCCAGCGCGATGACGATTCCGATGGTGCCCGCGGTGCGCCCGAACCCCTCCGCGACGCGCGCGATCTTCACCGCGGGCTCGCCGGGGGCGAGCAGGCTCACGACGATCGCGGCAGTGACCAGCGCCAGGAACGCGTTGAGCCGGAGCAGCAGGATCGCCCCGAGGATCGTGGCTATTCCGACGAGGAGAATCACCGCGGGATGCATGCTAGAGCGACACCATCGGGAAAGCGCGCATTGAGGACTCGCTCGCGGTGAAGGGTTGAGTCCAAGGTCGGGGCGACCCGAATATACTTCCCTAGCTAGAGAACGGAGTCCTCATGCACGTCGTCACCGCGCTCATCGTCCTCGCCGTCGGCTCGTTGGTGCAACGCGGGGACACCGCCCGCTGGCAGCGGGAGGCGCAGCGCGCCACCATCATCCGCGACGATTGGGGCATCGCCCACGTGTACGGGAAGACCGACGCCGACGCCGTGTTCGGAATGGAGTACGCCCAGGCCGAGGACGACTTCAACCGCATCGAGACCAACTACCTGAACGCGCTCGGCCGCCTGGCGGAAGCCGAGGGCCCGTCGGCGATCTACACGGATCTGCGCATGCGGTTGTTCATCGACCCCGACTCGCTGCGGGCGCAATACCGTCGCAGCCCGCTCTGGCTCAAGCGCCTCATGGACGCCTTCGCCGACGGGCTGAACTTCTACCTCTATAAGCACCCGGAGGTGAAGCCGCGTGCGATCAGGCGCTTCGAGCCGTGGATGGCGCTGGCATTTACCGAAGGCAGCATCGGTGGAGACGTCGAGCGCGTCAGCGTCGCCGATCTCGCGGCGTTCTACGGGGGCGCGCCCGCCGGCGCGGTGCCGGCCAGGGGCGACGGGTCGTTCGTGGAACCGGGGGGCTCGAACGGGATCGCCATCGCCCCCAAGCTGACGCGCGACCACCATGCGCTCCTGTGGATCAACCCGCACACGTCGTTCTACTTCCGCTCTGAGCTGCAGATGGCGAGCGACGAGGGACTCGATGCCTACGGCGCCGTGACGTGGGGTCAGTTCTTCGTCTATCAGGGATTCAACCCGAGCTGCGGCTGGATGCACACGTCCAGCGGCGTGGACAACGTCGACGAGTTCCTCGAAGCGGTCAGGCAGCGCGGCGGCCGCTACTACTACCGCCGGGGCCAGCGGGAGCTTCCCGTCGTGGCGCGCACCATCACCGTAGCGTACCGGACCGACAGCGGCGCGGCGCGCCGGCGGTTCACCGCCTACTACACGCGGCACGGCCCCGTCGTCCGGAAGATCGGCGCTCGTTGGGTGAGCGTCAGCCTCATGCAGAGTCCCGTGCGCGCCCTGATCCAGTCGTACGCCCGCACCAAGGCCAAAGATTACGCCGCGTTCCGCAAGATCATGGAGAGTCACACCAACTCGTCCAACAACACGATCTTTGCCGACGCCGCAGGCAACATCGCGTACTTGCATTCGAACTACATCCCACGGCGCGATACCGCGTTCGACTGGACCAAGCCGGTGGACGGGAGTGACCCGGCCACCGATTATCGCGGCGTGCTGTCGATCGACGAGACGCCCAACGTGGTGAACCCGAGCGTGGGGTGGGTTTACAACTCGAACAACTGGCCCTGGTCGGCCGCCGGTCCCGACAGCCCCCGGCGCTCGGCCTACCCCCGCTACGTCGAAACCGGGACCGAGGAAACGCCGCGCGGCCAGCACGCCCTGCGCCTGCTCCCGCCCGCCGCGACCTGGACGATGGACTCGCTCATGGCCGCGGGGTTCGACTCTTACCTCCCCGCCTTCGAGCGCATGGTCCCGCGGCTCGTCGCGGCCTACGATGGCCTGCCGGCCGCCGACTCGCTCCGGACGAGGCTCGCCGACCAGGCCGCGGAGCTGCGTGTCTGGGACTTCCGCTGGGGAACGAGCTCGGTGGCCACGTCACTGGCCGTGTTCTGGGGCACGGACGTCGTGGGGCGGGTCGCGGACGAGGCGCGCCGGGCGGGACTGTCCGGTGTGAGTTACGCCGCCGAGCGAGCCAGCGACGCGGAGCTGCTCGCGTCGTTCGCGGCCGCGTCCGACCGTCTCACGGCGGACTTCGGCACCTGGCGGACGGCGTGGGGAGCGATCAACCGGTTCGAGCGCCTGGACGACGCCATCGCCCCGCATTTCGACGACGCGCAACCCAGCACTGCCGTGCCGTTCACGGCCTCGGTGTGGGGGTCGCTGGCCGCGTTTGCCGCGCGCCCCTACCCCGGCACCAGGAAATGGTACGGGACCGCGGGGAACAGCTTCGTGGCGGTGGTCGAGTTCGGAGACAGCGTGCGGGCGAGGGCAGTCACCGCGGGCGGGGAGAGCGGTGAGCCGCGCTCTCCCCACTTCGCCGACGAGGTCGACCGCTACGTCACCGGTCGCCTGCGGGACGTGTACTTCTACCGCCCGCAGCTCGTGGGGCACACGGAGCGCGAATACCACCCCGGTGAGTGAGGTCAGCGCAACGTGTCGCCGAAAGGCCCCCTGTCACTGAAGCGTTGGGAGACGCGCAAGGGAAAGACGCGCTCGCATGCCGGACACTCCATCTCGACGGCCTGCTCGGGCAGCGCCGCGCGGCGACTGCAGCGCGGGCACACGGCGTAGTGCGATCCTCACTTGAACGGCAGGTCGACCGCGTCGTAGGGACGTTCGACGACCGACCATACATCCGGGCGCACGGTGACGATCTCCAGGGAGTCGCGTGGCACGCTGCGAGTACGCTGGAACACGTCGAGCCAGGCGGCGTCCGTCGTGAGCCGCACGACTTGATACCAGGCGCCGCGCCGCACGCCCACGTTCACGTCGCCCGCCACCCGGGCCCAGGGGGGCACGTCTGGCATGGTCTCCCTTCGAGGCAGTCGGGGAGGGCGCGCCCCGCACCACTACGTTGACACCCGACGCTCCGCGGCGCCCGTGACCCTTATCACGCGCTACATCGCGGCGGACCACGGCAGCACGCAGCGCTGTTGGCTGCTCGCGACTGCTAATTCCAAGCCGCGCATGACGTTGAGTGCGTGCTCCGGCGTGACCGCCAGCTGCGCCTTGCCCAGTATGGCGTCGCGCACGTTCTCGTAATAGTGCGTGAAGGTCGACGAGATGGTGGGGATCGTCCGCGTGCCCTCGGGCGTGGTGAGCCTGCCGTGCATCTCCGGTGGCTCAACGTCCCAGTCGGGCTCGTCGGGTGTGTGACCGGCTTTGAGTGCCGCTTCCTGCGGATCGAGGCCGTACTTGATGAACGAGCCCTTCGTGCCATGCACGGCAAAGGACGGTGCCATTGGTGCCGTCAGCATCGACGCTCGCAAGACCGCCCGCATCCGCGGGTAATGAAGCGTGACGTCGAAGGCGTCGTCCGCCTGGGCGCCGTCGCGCTCAATGCGGATGTCGGCGCCGATCGCCTGCGGAAGCCCGAACAGCAGCACGGCCTGGTCGAAGAGATGCGGTCCCAAATCGAACCACACGCCCGAGCCGGGCAGCGGCTGCTCCCGCCAGGCGCCCGGTCTCAGCTCGGGCCGGAACCGGTCGAAATGCGCCTCGTAGCCTACGACTCGGCCGAGGAGACCGTCCGACAGCACTTTCTGCGTCGTGACAAAGTCGCCGGTGTAGCGGCGCTCCTGATAGACCGACAGGACGCGTCGGGTCTCGCGCGCGAGCTCAAGGAGCTCTCGGGCCTCTGCGAGGGTTGTCGTAAACGGCTTGTCGACGACGACGTGCCGCCCTGCCGAGAGGCACTGCTTGGCAATCGGATGGTGGCTCGTGTTCGACGTGGCGACGACGACCAGGTCGAGCGGCCTGCTGAGCAGATCCTCGACGCTGCGGACGAACTCGACATCCGCGAGGCGCGGGTCGGGTGCGCCATGGCGCTGCACGATGGTGGTGAGGCGCAGACCGCCGACCGCGCGAATGACGGGCGCATGGAATACTTTGCCGGCGAAGCCGAAACCGACCAGTCCGACGTTGAGCGGCGGCGTCGGACGGTCAATACTCCGCAAAGGCGTCGTCCGGATAGCAGTACAGCCACCGCTCCCCCGGCTCCGCGGAGGCGACCACGGGATGTCCGGTCGCGCGCGCATGCTTGGACGCATGGCGGTTGGGGGAGCTGTCGCAGCACAGGGTGGCGCCGCACTCTTGGCAGGTGCGCAGATGGACCCACTGGGCGCCGATTTTCACGCAGTCGGCGCACTCCCGGCGCTTGGCGTTCCGGACGGTCGTTACCGCACTGAGATGAGCGCAGGTAGCGTCGGACATCGTAGACCTCCCGTTTCCCCTCGGGCGCGACGCCCCAAACGTATTCATCTTGGGTTCGGGTCGTACGGGGCTGCCGGGCAGGCTGGAGTGCCTGCACGTTGCTATGTAATCATGTTGTCAAGTCAAGCGTCGCGCGAATGTCCGCTACGGTGGCCCTCAAACGTCTAATGAGTGGAAGCGCGCAGGCCGTCGCAGGCAACCGATCGAACCCCAGGAGGATGCACCATGAGCGAGTTCGTCTACCTGTACCGCAGCACCGACGCGGCCAGCCGCGCGGCGATGGGATCACCGGAGCAAATGCAGAAGAGCATGCAGACCTGGATGGCCTGGATGAAGCAGCTTGCCGACAAGGGTCATATCAAGAACCCCGGTCACCCGCTCGAGCGGGCGGGCAAGCTGGTCAAAGGCAAGCAGCGGACCATCACCGACGGACCATACGCGGAGTCCAAGGATATCATCGGCGGATACACCCTGATCGAGGCGAAGGATCTGGCGCAAGCCGTGGAGCTCTCCATGGGCTGCCCGATCCTGGAGGGCGGAGGCCTGGTGGAAGTGCGTCCCGTCCTGAAGACGGGCATGTGATGGAGCTGCACGAGCACCTGTTCCGGCGGGAAGCGGGGCGGATCGTCGCCACGCTCACGCGCATCTTCGGTGTCGAGCACATCGCGCTGGCAGAAGACGTGGTACAGGACGCCTTCTGTCGCGCGCTCGAGGTGTGGCCGTTTCGCGGCGTGCCGGAGAATCCGTCCGCGTGGCTCATGGCAACCGCGAAGCATCGCGCGCTCGACGTGCTGCGGCGCGAGCGCACCGCGCGTACGTTGGCCCCGGAGCTGGGCCGCTTGCTCGAGTCGGACGAGCAGCTGTTTACCGAGGACGCCATCAAAGACGATCAGCTGCGCATGATGTTCTCGTGCTGCCATCCGCGCCTGTCCGAAGCGGCGCAGGTGGCGCTCATGCTGCACATCTTGTGCGGGTTCAGTGTCGACGAGGTGGCCGGTGCGTTCGTCAGCACGCATGCGGGGGTCGAGAAGCGGCTCACGCGCGCGAAGCAGGTGCTCGCCGAGTCGGGGCGGTTGTTCGAGATCGCGGACGCCGCCGACTTCGCCACGCGGCTTCCGGCCGTCCACCGGGCACTGTACCTGCTCTTTAACGAAGGCTATCACGGGGCGTCGCCCGAGTCGGCGGTGCGCGCCGAGCTGTGTCGGGAGGCGCTGCGTCTCACGGCCCTGCTGTTCGAGTATCCCCTGGCGTCGACGCCGGCCACCTACGCGCTCGCGGCGCTGATGTGTCTGCATGCGGCGCGCCTGCCGGCGCGCCTCGATGCCGCGGGCCAGTTTCGCGTGCTCGCCGATCAGGATCGCTCGCGCTGGGATCCCAACCTGATGGCCGAAGGCCAACGGCTGCTCGAACGCTCCGCCACGGGTCCCCAGCTGACCGAGTATCACGTCGAGGCCGCCATTGCGGCCGTGCACGGGTCCGCGCCGCGCGTGCAAGACACCGATTGGGCGCAGATCGTGTCGCTGTACGACACACTCCTCACCATTCGGCCGTCCCCCGTTGTCGCGCTCAATCGCGCGATCGCCGTCGCGCAACGCGACGGCCCGGAGCGTGGGCTCGAGGAGATCGCGGCGATCGCCGATCGCGGCCGCCTCGCCGACTATCCGTTCTACCACGCGGCGCTCGGCGAGCTGGAGCTGCGCCAGGGGAGGGGCGAGTCTGCGCGCGGGCACTTCCGGGCAGCGGTCGGGCTGGCGCGCAACGCCATGGAACGACAGTTTCTCGAGCAGCGCATCGAGGCGTGCCAGGACGGAGGGATGGAGATATGAGCGTTCGGATCGGAGCAGCGGCACTGCTACTGATCATCGCGGTAGCCATCTCAGGATCCGGGCGACGCCCCGCACAACGCGATCGCGACGGCCTGGAAGCGATTGAGCGTCAGTGGCTCGCATCCGAGCACGACAGTGCAGCGCTCGGGCGGATTCTCGCAGACGACTTCCTTCATCCGGTACCCGCGGGAGTCTTTCTGACGAAGGCCGAGCACATCGACTGGGCCGTGAGACATCCGGCCCCGAGCGGTCGGCAACGGCGGTTTGATCAGCTTCGAATCCGGCGGTATGGCGACGTGGGGCTGGTGACCGGCTTCGTCATCTCGACCGGCGGCGATGGCCGGGAGGATCGAACCGTGTTTACGGATATCTTCGTGCGTCGCAACGGGCGGTGGCAGGCCGTCAACGCTCAGGAGAACGCGGTCCAACCGATGCCAGGTAGATAGCGGGTCGACCTCCTCCTAAAGCCAGTTTCAAGCGCTGGGCTCGCATGCTGCGCTAGCTCTGCCGCTCACTCTGCGAACGGCGCCCGCTCGATGGCGTCACAGATGTTGCCCGGATGGTACCCTGGTACCGCTCGCTCCCCAATATCGCGCATGAATGTGCGACCAGCTCCAACGGGATGGCGAGTCACGACCGCGGCACACGTCGCAACGAACGCACGCTTGAACCCCAGACGGGGAAAGGCCTGCATCACCTCCGCTCGCTGAGCCTCGCTGATGCGCTCCAGGTCGGCCCCGACCACGTCGGCGCCGGCTCCGGCCGCCACGAGGGCGATTTCGGGCCGCTTGTGGTCGGCGATGGCAAGCGGATGCATGGCGATGCCATCCCATACGACGGCCGCCCGCTCCGGCGCGAGCCCGTGCTCCCGCAGAAAGCGCTCCGCCGCAATGGCCCCTTCGATCTCGAAGGGCATCTCGCCGGCGAAGCGCTCGGTCAGGCCCAGGTCGTGGAGCAGGCAGCCCAGATAGAGGAGTTCTTCGTCGAAGCTCTGCCCGTGCGCCCTGCCGATCAGCGCGCCAAGTACGTAGGTGCGGGCGGCGTGGTTGAACAGGTACGGGGGCGAGGACTCCCGCGCGAGCTCCGCAGCCTCGCGCGCGATTCGGGAATCAACGATGCGAATACCGGCGACGTGTGTCGGAACCTGTCGCTCTCTCATCGGGGGACTCCTCGATTCTCGCGTTCCGGAGGTCACGGGCTGCACCCGCACGCCGAGTCTGCGGATCCCCGCGCATGCGGCACCGGCGACTGCGGCCCCGAATTGGCGACGGTTCATGACACCTCCGTGGATACGTGGCGCCGATCCTGATCGCGCGCCGCCTCGTGCTGGAGCGTGAGGTGCAGGGCGGCATACGCCCGCCACGGGCGCCACCGCTCCGCTCGGGCGAAGAGGTCGCGAGGTGAGCGGCTTGCGGCGGGGAACGCATCCGGCCAGTACAGGGCGGGCGCGACGATCGCCATCGCGAGCGGTTCGCCCACGGCGACGACCTCGAGCACTGCACGCCGCGCGGCTTCGACGTCGGTTCCGGGATCGAGCCGCAGCCGGCCGTCCGCTATCGCGCGGGCCAAGGCCGCGATGACGGCGGCCCGACGGGGCGAGACGCCCAGCGCGGCGATCCGCGCCCCGCCCGCCGCGGCCACGCGCTCCGCCGTCGGAACGTAGTGCGTGAGTCCCGGGAGGGTGGGTTCGATCGGCTCGCCCAGGGCCCGCATCACGCGTCGCCGCAGGGCCTGCGTCGCGAGCAGGGCCCGCAACACTGCCTCGAAGCCGTCCATGGCGCCGGGGAGCCGTAGCCCGGGCCGGCGTCGCACGAGCGGCGCGAGGCCCGCCCGCGCCAGGTGCGCGTCAATCACCCTGGGCTCGGCATCCAAATCGAACACATGCCGCAGCCGCGCGATCAAGGGCATGAGGGCCGGCACCAGGGACGAAGACACCGCGACCTCGACGTGGGGGCCATGGGCGTCGGTCACGGCAATGACGCCGGCGTAGCCGGCCAACCGCACCGTTCGAGCGTAGCGGCCACCGCTCGCCACCTCCACACCCGGCAGCGCGTCGCGGGCCAGGCACGCGACCAACGCGCGCCACGCGAGCGGTGCGCGATAGGCGAGTGCGAGCCGCACCACGTCGTCCGGGGACGTGCCCCCCTGACTCGCCGGCCGCAGGGCCGTCGGGTTCAGGCGGTAGCGTTCGCGAAACGCCGCGTTGAAGCGCCGCACACTCCGAAAACCGCTGGCGAAAGCGATCCGTGTCACCGGCAGGTTCGTGTCCGTGAGCAACCGTTTGGCGAGGAGCAAGCGGTGCGTCTGGGCGAGCTCGAGGGGCGACACGCCGATCGCGCGCTGCAACGCCCGGCGGAGGTGGCGTCCACTCACGCCGAGCTCGCGCGCCAGGGGCTCCACGCCGTGCCCGTTAAGCGCACCCGCGCCGATGCGCTGCACGGCTGCCTGCGCCAGGCGGGGCACGGCATCGATGAGGGCGCGCCCCGGGGCCAGCTCCGGGCGGCAGCGGAGGCAAGGGCGGAATCCCGCGTGCTCGGCGGCCGCGGGCGACTCGAAGAACCTACGGTGCGCAGGGACGGCGCCGCGCGATGGACAGACCGGACGGCAATAGACCTTCGTCGTCGTGATGCCGACGAAGAAGATGCCGTCGAAGCGGGCGTCGCGCGCGCTGAGGGCGCGCTGACAAATGTCGGCAGGCAACATCCGCGAGAGATTCTACACGCCGGCGTGAGCGCCGGCTAGCCGGATTCGGACCTCCAATCGGGGTCCCGATTGCGCGTCCGAATGCGGCGAGCGCGCCGGGGTTCGCGGCCACATCCTGAGAGTCGTTTTCATGACGTCGCCAAACGCCAATCCATGTCACGATGGAGGGTCCAATGCGAACGGTCTCGTGCGTGATCTCGCTCGCCGCGGTGTGCGCGTGTGGAACTCCTGAGGGGCTCACACAGCCACGCGCATCCTTCAGTCATGTGGTCGTGCCGCCGCAGTACCGCGTCGCGACGCTCCCCACACTCGGCGGGGCAAGCCAGGGTGGGGGCATCAACAATCCGGGCTGGGTGGCGGGGTACTCCGGGCTGCCGGACGGTACACGGCACGCGGCCCTGTGGCGCAACGGAGCGATCACCGACCTCGGGACGCTCGGCGGAACGGAGAGCGGGTTGCACAGCAACGTGCAGTGGCCGGGGCTGAGCAATGACGCCATGGTCGTAGGGATCTCACACACCGCGGCCTTGGATCCGCTGGGGGAGGCGTGGAGCTGCTCGGCGTTCATGGCCGCGAACGGCCACATCTGTCTCGGGTTTGTCTGGCAAGGAGGGGTGATGACGGCGCTGCCTACGCTCGGGGGCAGCAACGGCTTCGCCGCCGGGGTCAACGACGCGGGCCAAGTCGTCGGCTGGGCCGAGACGCCGCTGCACGACCCGACCTGCAACGCGCCGCAGGTGCTTCAGTTCCGCGCGGTACTGTGGGAGCCCAAGAGCGCTCGGACGACGCAGCTGCCGCCGCTCTCCGGCGATTCGACCTCAGCGGCGACCGCGATCAACGCCAGGGGCCAGGTGGTCGGCATCTCGGGCGAGTGCGACGTCGCCGTCGGCCGACGCAGCGCCACCCACGCCGTGCTGTGGGACCGCGGCTCGGTCACCGATCTGGGGAGCTTGGGCGGAGCCTTCTGGCACACGCCGATGTCCATCAACAATCGGGGCGAGGTCGTCGGGTTCTCCAACCCGCCCGGCGGCGACATCGATGCCGACAACCTACGTGCATTCGTCTGGACCCGAGCGGGCGGGATGAAGGATCTGGGCATGCTCTCCGGAGACGGTCTGAGCGAGGCCCTCGACGTCAACGACCGGAGGCAAATCGTCGGCGTGTCGTGCGGTGACGTCTGCCACGCAGTCTTGTGGCAGGACGGGGTCATGTACAGGTTGCAAGACCTGGTTGGTCCCGGCTTCGCCGGTCTCGTCTGGTCTGCCCGGAGCGTGAACGATTCGGGCCAGATCACGGGGCGGTTGATCGACCTCGGGAGCGGCAAGGCGCTCACGTACGTGGCGACGCCGATCACGACGACGCCCTAATGGCGTGGGCCGAACCGGGGTGCCCTCAGGGCGACGACCTGCTCGCGACGCTCATCGTCGCCGGGGATGCCGACATCTTCCCTCCGGCGCATGCGGTAGAGCTGTTCGGGCTGTTGGGCGGCGGCCAGCGCGACGGCGGGTGGGACGGTGCGGGGCGGCCGCGGTCATTCCCTTTCTCGACGAACCGACGACGACGGGCCCGTGATTCGTGGGGCGCGCATGGGTCTCGAGTCCAGCGGTTGGAACCGCAGACCGCTCGGTCCGATGTATGCGGATTCCGGTCGAATCAGCCGGCCCTCGCGAAGCTGCTCGAGGCAATGGGCCGTCCAACCCAGGACGCGGCCGACCGCGAAAATCGGGGTGAACAAATCGTTCGGGAGACCGAGACCGTGCAGCAGGAGTGCCGTGTAGAACTCGACATTGGTATTGAGCGGGCGGTCGGGTTTGTGTTCCGCCAGGAGGCGCACGGCCGTGGTTTCGACCGCACGCGCGAGCTCGTACAGCTCCCGGTTGCCCTCGGTTGCATAGAACCGCTCCGCGGCCATCGCGAGCACGTCCGCGCGAGGGTCCCGCACGCGATAGACGCGATGGCCGAAGCCCATCAGTCGCTCCCCGCGAGCGAGCTTGCGACGAATCACGGCTTCGGCTCGGTCGGCCCGTCCGATTTCCATGACCATATCGAGGGCGGGTCCGGGAGCGCCGCCGTGCAGGGGGCCCTTCAATGCTCCGACGGCACCCGTAATGGCTGACACCAGATCGGAGTGGGTGGAGACGATGACGCGAGCGGCGAAGGTCGACGCGTTGAGGCCGTGATCGCAAACCGTGTTGAGATACGTTTCGATGGCGCGAGCACGCTCGGGCCCGATTTCAGTTCCAACGATCTGATGGAGACAGGATTCCGCGTGTGACAAATCCGCTCGCGGCTCAACCGGGTCCTGGCCATGCAGCAGACGCCAGTACGCCCCGACGATGGCCGGGAACGTGGCGACGAGGGTGCGCGCATCATCTTCGACCGATCCGTTCCGGCCAAGGCTCAGGGTCGAGGCGGCCATGCGCAGGGCGTCCATCACGGGGCTGGCACGCTTGGCAGCCTCGCGCAACAGCGCGAGGGTCGCCGCGGGTGGACACCGCCGTGCGGCCAAATCCGCTCTCAGCGCATCGAGCTCCTGAGCATTCGGCAGACTGCCATACCAGAGAAGGTGCGCCACTTCTTCAACGGTGGCGCGCGGCGCGAGCTCCTCCACCTCGTAGCCCGCGATCGTCAGCCGGCCGGCCAGGCCATCGACGCGGCTCAAACGCGTCGTGGCGGCGACCACGCCTTCGAGACCCTGCTGTGGTTCGGTGATCATTGACAGAAAGCTAGCAGGGAGCCGACTCGGTACTGGACCGCGAGCTCGTCACTCGTTGAGGACCGCCAAGTCGAGCCGGCGAAGACGCTCGGGGTCGGCGGTCAGGTCGATCGCGACGATCTTCCCGCCCGCCGTCGTGAACTCGAACACAACACGCGGCTGTCCGCCCGCGGCCCACACGAGCCCCGGTGCGCCGTTCACGAGCGCCGGTTGAGCGGCTTGGGCGCGTCCCTTGAAGGTGTCGGCCACGGCTTTCGCGCCGCGGACCTCCGCCGTCGCGCCCATTTGCACGGCTGCGGGGTCGGCTCGCAGCACAACGTCCGGGGCAAGCACAGCAACGAGTGCATCGAAATCACCGCCGCGCGAGGCGGCAAGGAACGCATCCACAAGTGCTTGCTGCCGTGTGCGATCGGGGTCAGGAGCCGTCGCTCCCTGCACACGGTGGCGAGCACGGCTCGCGAGCTGCCGCGCCGCGGCAGGCGAACGCCCCACGATGGGAGCGATCTCGTCGAACGGCAGGTCGAACATATCGTGGAGCACGAACGCCACCCGCTCGGGCGGCGACAGCGTTTGGAGCACCACCATCAGCGCGAGACCGACCGAGTCGGCCAGGAGCGCCTCGTGTTCGGGGTCGATGCCGGCATCGCCGCCCGCGATCGGCTCGGGCGCCTGCGCGCTCTCCTCGAGCGGCTCCTCGGGCCGCGCTGTGCGCGAGCGCAGGATGTCGAGACACAGCCGCGCGACGACCGTCGTCAGCCATCCCCGGAGGTTCTCGACTCCGCTTGTGTCGGACCGGCTGAGCCGCAGCCATGTTTCCTGGACGGCATCGTCCGCCTCGGTCTGCGAGCCGAGCATCCGGTAGGCCACGGCCCGCAGATGGGTCCGGTTCTCCTCGAACCGCTGCGCCAACCAATCGTGGTCATGCATCAGTGACATTTCCTCGACCCGTCTAGACGGGGACGAGGACTCCGAGCGAGCGGCTTTGAGGGCGCAGCGCCCAGGAAGCGACCGTGAGAAGAGCCAAGGCGCCCGTCACAATCACGTGCCACGCGGCATCGCCGGACACGGCATGCGATACGGCAGCGCGCGTCATGTTGAAGAAGATACCGGCATACGCCCATTCCTTGAGCCGCGGAAGACGGGGCGCGAGCACTGTTAGGCCTCCAAGAACCTTCCAGAACCCGATGATCGAGGCGAAGTACGCCGGGTAGCCAAGGCGCACGAGGCCGTCGATGTTGTCTGGCCGGCGTAGCAGCTCCGCCGCACCACCTGACACCATCGCAAACGCGAGGAATGCGGTGATCGCCCAATAGCCAATCACTTTGATTTTCATAATCGTGCCTCCTTCATCCATCGGTCACATTCCCGAGACCCGTTCCGTCACAGTAGTGACGAAGGACACCCCAACCAATGTGACAAGGAGATCAACATGAGCCGATCAAGGGGCCGCTGGGGTCGCAACCCTGGGGGGGCGCGAAGTGGGTTATCTGATGGACAAGTTCGGCATCAACTGGGTCGTCAGTATCGAGCCCAACACGTGAGGCTTCACCCGATCGGCCAGATTCGGTCGACCCTGAGGACGCGGGAGGAGGCGCCGCGGCAGGGTTCGGAGGGAGCGCCGGACGCCTGGCTCGAAGTGAATCCGGCGTTCGCGCGAGGACTCCTCGGGATCGCCGCAGGCGACGAGGTCATCGTCGTCACGTGGCTGCATCGTGCGGATCGCGACGTGCTCGAAGTGCATCCGCGGGGCGACCCTGAGAACCCGCTCGCCGGCGTGTTTGCCACACGCTCCTCAGATCGGCCGAACCCATTGGGGCTGCATCGCGTGACCGTGCGCCAGATCTCCGGAACCCGGCTCTTGATCGGGCCGATCGAGGCCATCGACGGGACGCCCATCGTTGACGTCAAGGCGGTTCTCGTCGAGGGCGCTCAATGACGCTTGAAATGCGAACGCGCTGCGCGTGATCAGCGCTGGCGCGGCGCGAGTCGCTGCCGGATGGCGCCGAGGTGGTACGCCGTGTGAGCAATCGCGCCGATTGCCACGCCCAAGGCGTCCTCGTCCCACATGGCGTGAGTCTCCACCGCCACGACCAGACTCTTGTACTCGCGTCGCAGTCGAGCCTGCAGGTCGGCCCACCCGGCGTCGTCCACCATGGTCACCGTCCAGCTGGGCCCCCGATCGCGCGACGTCTGCTCGCCGCTCAAGGCCCGCGTCGACAGCACGAGACTCGCGCTCACGTGCTGGACGTGACCGGCGATGGTCGTTTGGCCCGGTCCCCCCCGTTCGGACGCCTGGATGGCGCTCAACCTACTGATTGTCGCGAACAGGCCGGTTCCCGGGGATGCTTCGGTGAAGTAGGTCCAGGGGCCGGGAGGCCCCTCGAAGGCTTCGACGAGCATCCGGGTCAGCAAACTCACCGTCACGGCGGGCGGCGTGCCGGTCATGACCGAGATATAAGCCTCGGCACGGCTACCGGCCATAGCCGGCCCGCGTGATTCACTCGCTCGCGGGCCAGAGCCACGCCGCCCCGCGGACGCCACTGGAGTCACCGTGGGCGGCGCGAACGACGCGCGTGGCAACCGGACCTGAGCCCGCTCCCGCCGCGAACAGGTAGCGTGGCAGCAGCGCGTACGCCGCCTCCGGCAGTCCGGTGATGTTCGACATGCCGCCGCCCAGCACCACGACGTCGGGGTCGAGCACGTGCATCAGCGACGCGAGGGCGCGGCTGAGACGATCGTGGTATCGGCCCAGCGTCGCCGCCGCGCCCGCGTCGCCGGCCGACGCCGCCCGCACGATCTCGCGGCCCGGCAGTGCGAGGCCGGTATGCTCGACGTGGTCGCGCTCGAACGCGGGGCCCGAGAGCCACGCTTCGATGCAGCCGGGCTTGCCGCAGTAACAGGGCGGACCGGGCCACTCCTCGGACGTGGGCCAGGGAAGCGGATTGTGCCCCCATTCGCCGGCGATGAGGTTTGCGCCCAGAAGGATGCGGCCGTCAACGACGATCCCACCTCCGACTCCGGTACCGAGGATGACGCCGAACACGACGTGCGCGCCCGCGGCCGCGCCGTCGGTGGCCTCGGAGATCGCGAAGCAGTTCGCGTCGTTCATGAGCCGCACCGGGCGGCGGAGCCGCGCCTCGAGATCGCGTCCCAGCGGGCGACCGTTGAGCCAGACGGAGTTGGCGTTCTTCACGAGCCCCGTCTGGGGCACGACCGTCCCCGGAATGCCGACACCCACCGTGCCGGCTTCGCCGGCAGCGCGGTCGAGCTCCCGCACCAGCCCCGCGATGGCGTCGAGCAACGCCACGTAATCGGGTGGCGTGGTCACGCGGCGTCGGGCGATCTCCGCACCGGCCGGCGACAGCGCGACTGCCTCGATCTTCGTTCCGCCGAGGTCGATGCCGATGCGCACGGATATCGGGCCTACACTTGCCCGAAACCGCCATCATGGCAAACATCGAGGCTAGGATCACCCCTCACGGCACCACCGCCAACTCGATCAGCCGGGAGTCGGCCTGGCCCTGGTCGTCCACGGCCCGCACCATGAATGAGCCCGGCGCTTCCGCTCTCCAGGCGAGGCTCCCGCCAGGGGGCGCCTTGCCGACGAAGCTCTTCCCTACGAACCAGTAGACCTCTCGCACGCCGGCTCCGGTGGTGGCTCGCAGGGCGATGGTTTCCTGGCCGAGTCGGTGAGCGCGCAGCGAATACACCACGCCTCGCAGCGGGGAGGTGATCTGCGGCCGGGGACCTCCCGGAGCCTCGGCGAGATGCGTCTGGCAGGTCGGGTCGAAGGGCGGCGGAGTCCGGCGAGGAAGGCCCGCCTGCTGGAACAGCTTGAGCATATCGGAGCCCCACATTTCGTACACGACACGATGCACGGGCCCCGGGGTGTACGGTGGGCACGCCCGCAGCCCGGTACGGTCGTCAATGAGGAGCGCCTGGTGGAGGGTGCTTACCCGGATGGGTGACTTGCCGGGGATGAACCACGTCGGCACGGTCCGCGGGCAGTCGGCATTGGGGAGGTCCCCTGAGGCCGCGCACACATCCACCATGGTCAAGCCCGCGGGGAAGGTGCGTACGGGCTCCGCCAACGACGGCTCCTGGGCCTCGATCGCATCCACCACCTGGAAGAAGAGCGGGGCCGCCACTTGCACGCCGACAAACGCGGGATTCCCGCCCCCGTCAAAATTCCCGATCCAGATTGCCAGGATGTAGGGACCGAACATCCCGATGGTCCAGGCATCGCGAAAGCCGTACGACGTGCCGGTTTTCCAATACACGGGGAGGGGGCCAGGCCTGGCGGCGGATAGGTCACCGGGCCGGGGGTTGTCCTTGAGCATGTCGAGCGTCACGTAGCTCGCCTCGGCGCTCAGCACCCGCACACCGGCACCTCCGCGTTGGTCCGCCCGATACCGCACCGGGTGCAGCACACCGTCATTCGCCAATGCGCCGTACAGCGCCACCAATTCTTCCATGGTGAGAGAGCCGCCACCCAGCACCAGCGCTAACCCGTAGTACTCTCGAGACCGCAGCGCCGTGACACCCGCCATCTCCAGGAAATCGTAGAGGTCGGGTTTGGAGAGGTGCGAGGCGATGGATACCGCCGGCACATTGCGACTGCGGATCAGCGCATCCTTGGCGGTGAGCGGTCCCACGAATCGGCCGTCGAAATTCTCCGGGCTGTAGGCGCCGAAGGCGGACGGGGCGTCCTTGAGCACCGTCATCGGATGCAGGATGCCCTGATCGAGGCCCAGCGCGTAGATGAACGGCTTGAGGGTGGAGCCCGGAGAGCGCTTGGCGGCCGTGCCGTTCACCTGGCCCGCGATCTCGTTATTGAAGAAGTCCGCCGACCCGACCAGCGCCTTCGCCTCCATCGTCCGCGCGTCCACCAGCATCGCGGCGGCGTTGTGCACGCCCAGCCGGGCCTGCGCGGCGACGTAGCCTCGGATCTGGCGCTCCAGCAGGCCCTGCAGCCGGCGGTCGAGCGTGGTGTGGACTTCCGGCGCTCCGGCGGCCTCCGCCAGCACGGCGTCGACCAGGTGAGGCGCCCGGAACGGCAGCTCTCCGGGTGACCCGGTACGGAGGGCGAGTTTCATGAGACCCGGCTCACCTTCGATCTCGGGATGCGTCGCCTGCCAGCGCTCATACAACTGCGCCCGCGCTGCGCGCAGCCCCGCGCCCAGTCCTTGCTCCGCGTTCGGCGTCCGGCGCGTCGGGTTCTGCGGTAGGACCGCGAGCGTCAGGGCCTCGGACAACGTCAACCGACTGGGATCTTTGCCGAAATAGATGAGGCTCGCCGCCGCGGCACCCTCGAGGTTGCCGCCATAGGGAACGAAGTTGAGATACGCCTCCAGGACCTCTCGTTTGGTGTAGCGGAGCTCGAGCTCGAGTGCCCGCGCGATTTGAGCGAGTTTGCCCCCCGGCGTGGAGGAGCGGATGCCGTAGAGGATGCGGGCCAGCTGCATCGTGATCGTCGAACCGCCCTGGCGCCGCGCCCGCACGACGTAGGTCCGCCAAGCGCCGCGTAGCAGCGCCAGCGGATTGACGCCGGGATGGAGCCAGAAGTGCCGGTCCTCCTGCAACAGCGTCGCGTCCACCAACAGCGGCGAAATTCGATCGAGCGGCACCCACACGCGGTACTTCTCGTCCGCCGAGAGCGTCAGCCGAAGCAGGCCGCCGCCCCCATCGTACACGGCAGTGGAGGTTGAGAATCGCGCCCGCAACGGCTGATGCGGAACGATGCGCGGCAGCAGCCAGAGCGCCGCTACGACGCAGCACCCCGTGATTCCCCCGCGCCGTAGCCAGCGCACGATCGCGCCTCGGATGATCGGGCGCGTCATTTCGGGCCCCGTACCACGATCCTCCCCGGCTGCGACCAGGCCCGCACCGCCCGATCGTACATCCCCTCGCCGTGGGCCGGCGGCACCGCGAACGAGCCCGCCGCCGTCGCCTTCACCGCATAGACGAACTCGCGCGCCGACGCATCGGCGAGTCCGTACACGTTGACCCGGTCCTCGCGCACCTCCGCGTAATCCGGCGACCACGATCCCACGGCTTCGCCGAAATTCGGCGTCCACGTCGATGCCGCCTCCTGCTCGCCCTCGCCTTCGCCCTCGCCCCCGCTGGCCGTGCGACGAACGGGCGCGGGCGGATTCTCCACCACTTCGAACCCCCCCGGCAGCAGATCGACCAGCGCCACGCTGGCGACCGGTCGAGGACCGAGCGCCCGGAACCGGAGATGCACTTGGAGCTCGTCGCCCAAAGTGACATCGGTGACGGGCTTCCCGTTCCTGTCGGTGTATTCCCGGAACACCTCGAGCCCCTGGGAGAGCGGCTGGGCGGGAATCGTGCGATCGAACCCGGCCTGCGTCAGGAGATAGAACGCGTTGACCGGCGCGTCGCTCGAGAAGCCGATCTGCTGCGCGGCGGCAGAGACGTCGGTTTCCGGGAATGTGCCCGCCGGCAACGGCAGCGCGCGATGCGATCCGTCCTTGAGCGTCTCCGTCACCGTGTAGCGTCCGCTGGCCGCGGGCCCGGTGGCCGCGATGTACGCGTCGAGCGCCATGATCGTGTACGCGCTGGAGAGGCTGTTGTACGAGCCGTGCTCGATGGGGGTCACAATCGCGTCGATCGCCTGCGCCTTGAGGCCGCCGAGCCGAGCGGGGAAGTGCCGGGCGAGGAGGTAGAGGAGCATCGCGTCGTGCGTGAGGCCGTCGTCGTAGAACTGGTACTCGGCCGGACGCTGCTGGTCGAAGCGAGACGCGCCGATCAACGTATTGGCGTGCCCGTCCTGACGCAGCAGCTGGTAGGTCGCCGCCAGGAACGCTCCAGTCAGGTCCTGCCGCCACGCGTCGGCATAGTTCGTCTGCACCCGTCGCTCGAGCGACGTGGCGTAGCCGGTGGTGACCACACCCTGCCGGGTGAGTAGATAGATCGCGTACGCGCGGGTGCGCTCGTCGAAGAGACTCGCCCCCTCGGATCCCGCGAGGTGCTGGAGATACCCGGCGCCCTGGGACAGCACTTCCGGTGGGACGGGGAAGCCGTGTTCCTGGGCGTCGAGCAGAAAGTGCTGGGCGTACACCGAGACGTAGCCGTCCACGTGGGTGTTGGCGGCCCAGAGCCCGTAGGCGCCTTCCTCGTTCTGCCGCGACCGCAGCATGTCCAACACCTTGTCGACCGTCGCGGCGGCCTGCGCGGCGTTGATCCCGAACTCCGGGCGGCGGGCGAGCACCATCGCCGGGACGCCCTGGCTCACGAGCTGCTCGGTGCAGCCATACGGATACTTCGCGAGATAGCTCACGAGGCCGTGCGCCAATCCCAGCGGGAGGACGGACATGCCGGCGCGCACGGTGCGGAGCTCGGGAAAGAGGTCACGATCCACCGGAGCCGAAGCGGTCCCACCCGCCGGCCGCACGCTGCCGACCGTGAGCGCGGTGCGGTATGGCACGGAAGGCCTGAGACTGAGGCTCGCGGTGATATGTCCCGACTTGCCGCCGAGGTGGCTGGTGAAGGCGAGGTCGGCGTTGCCCAGCTTGTCCCGCGCGCGGAGGCGGAAGGTCGCCGCCCCCTCCCGCAGCGCGTCGATCGGCAGCGTCGTGCTGGCGGCGCCCAACACCTCGAGTTGCGGCGACGCCTGAAGCGTCACCTCCACCTGCGCCCCTTTTCCGGAGCCGGCCACGTTGTTCGCGACGCCGAGGCCGACCTCGAAGGTGTCTCCTGGGGCCACCATGAGCGGGACGTTCGGGGTGAGGACGAAGTCGCCTCGCACGAGAGTCTTCGCCTCCGTCGCCCCGACGGCGTCTTCGTTCACCGCCACCGCCATCACGCGGAGCGTGCCGTTGAAATATTCGGGCACGGTGAACGTGTAGTTGCCACCCTCGGGGCCGGCATCGCGCACGCCGGACCAGACGGCCACCGGCTTGTCCCGCTTGCGCTTGAAGGGATTGAGGTTGCGGCCCACCATGGCTTCCTGGTCGCCGCCGGGGGCGGAGGCCGTCATCAGCCGCGCGAACTCCGGCAGGATGAGGTCGAGGATTTGGCTGGTGTGGACTTCGAGCGCTCGCTTCTGGAAGAAGAACCCGAGCGGATCCGGCGTGTGATAGCCGGCCACCTGGAGAATCCCCTCGTCCACTGCGAAGACGGCGATGCGTGAGGGCCGGTCTGTGCTGTAGTGGATCTTGAGCGCGTCACCGGGCTTGACGAGGTCCGGCGCGTCCAAGGTGATCCCGGTTTTCCGCCGGTCCAGGCTCACCGAGAACGGAGCGACGCCGTAGCTCAGCGGGCTCGTGAACACCTCGTCCGAATTCACATCTCTCACGAACGACACCGAGACGTAGCCATTGCCTTCCACGCCGTCCGGCAGCGGAATCCGCTGTACCGAGCTCGTCGTCGCCGCCCGGAACCAGCGCCACGCGTACACCCGGTCGCGCTCGATGGTGATCAAGCCGGCGCCGGCGTAGGGTGCCTGGACCTGGAGCTCGATGGCCTGGCCCGGCGCGTAGTCTCCCCTGTCGAGCGTCAGCTGCAGCTCCGCGTTCCGCTCCAGCGATCGCGTGAGGTTCGCGGCGCCGGCCACGTTGTACTCTACCCGGGACAGCTCCGTCCCCGCCGAGTCTCGGACCACGAGCGCGAAGTCTCCGGGCTCGGCGGTCGGAAGCGGCACGGTGAGCCCCGTGGCCGCGATCGCAAGGGGTGCGTCGCTGACCGGGACTTCCTTCTTGACCGACTGATACTTGTACGTCCCGTCAAACTGCCGAGCGAGTACCGACACGTACGTGACGCGGATCCGCGCCAGGCGAAGTTTGCGGACGCCAAGCTTTTTGCCCTCGGCCCCCACCGCCACGAACTCCACGCCGCGCTCGGTGTCCTTGTGCAGATAGCGCAGGTCCCCATCCGGCTTGTAGCCGACGAGGAACGGCTGGTTCGACACCACCACGGCCGCCTCCGCGGTGACGCTACGACCGCCCTCGGCCTCGTACCCTTCCGTGATGAAGCGCAGGCGATAGGTGGCCCGGGCAAAGCGCTCCAGGCCGAGGTTGAATTGCGCCTCGCCGGCGGCATCCGTGGTGGCGGGCGGCAGCTCGTCCGAGTAGGTCTCCTTCGCCTTCTGCGGGTCGGAGAAGCGGTACTCGTCGAGTCCCCGCAAGGTGGGGAAGCCGGGCGTCAGCTGCACCCTCGCGGTCACGCGGCGGCCGGCGGCCGGGGTCCCGAAGAGGTTTTTGAGCGTGATCCGGGCCGTGAGACCGTCGGGAGAGACCCATCCGTTCACCGATTCAGCCGAGAGATGCGCGGCCATCGTCATCCGATCGGGCTGGAATTCGCGCACCTGCACCGTGACGGTGCCCAGCAGCGCGCCGGCGCGTCCATCCTTCACGATGTACAGCGCGATCGTCCAGGTCCCGGTCGGTGCTGCTTCCGCCGTGGTGTACTGAATTTCTTCGAACCCCTGGGGGGAGAGCTTGAGCCGTTCTCGCTTCACTTCGAGGCCCCGGGCATCGGAGACGACCGCTTCGAGGGGGATGCCGGCGAGCGGCGTCGCCCAGTCGGCCGGCTTCACGATCACGCCGATGTGGAACGCATCGCCGGGCCGATACACGCCGCGATCGGAAAAGAGATAGGCGGAAAGCTTGTCCGCCTGAAGCGCATTCGACACCCCGCCGACATCGAACCGCGAGAGATCGAGCTCCCGATCACCGCGATCCATCGGGAGGAACGAGAGATCCTCCCCCCGGTGGGCGGAGTAGAGGACCGGCGTTCGCTCCCGCTCGAAGGACCTGAGGCTCGGGAACCGCACGTGGCCCTCGGCGTCGGACTCCGCGGAGAGCACCGTGAGGCCGTTCTTGCCGACGACATCCACGGTGACGCCCGCCAGCGGCGATCCCGTGCGCAAGGACTGCACGAAGACGTCCCGGCGCCCGTCCGCGCCGTTCTTGGCAAGGAGGCCGAGATCGGTGAGGAGGATCAGGCGGCGATCCACCGGCGCGATGCTTCGCTTGGAGATCGAGTCGTAGCCCTGGACGGAGAGGAGGAAGAGTCCCTTCGGCGCGGCACCACCGGAGATGTAGCGGCCTACGTCGTACGGCTGGTAGTGCGCCTTGCCGGGCCCGAGCGGCGGGATGGGAATCGTGTCGGCCTGGCGGGCCGTGAGGTTCGAGGCGTCGAAGTTGTAGTTCGTGAACTCCGTCGTGCCGAAGACGAGGCTCGTCTGCGTCACGAGGTGCTGGAGCTGATTGGGCACGACGCGGCCGACCTCCACCAGCAGCGAGGGCACGTCGCGGCTGTAGATGGAGATTTTCCGGTCACCGCTCAGGCTCAAGAGCGAGCCGCTTCCCAGGATCTTGATCTCCTTGGGGAAGGGTGGGATGACGGCGGTGCGGTCCCAGGTCTCGCCCAGCACGTAGCCACCGAACGATCGCAGGCCCTTACTCACGCGGACGTAGATGTAGCGGCCCGGGTCGGCGGCGTAGCGAAACGCCTGGCGGGACGTGAATTCGCGCTCCGCCGGGACGGGTGTGAGCGTGAGCGGCGTGGATGCCTTGAGGATATCGGGGCCGATGATCTCGGCCCGGTTCCACACAAAGGGGCGGACCCGTTGGTCCGGCGGCGTGCTCGGGTTGTATACCGGAAGGACCCAGGCCGTGACGTTCTGCTGGATGTCCTTCTCGCCGACATCCGCCGACGTCGAGAGGATGAGGACCTGCTCCGGCTCGTAGCGCTCGTTGCGGACGAGGGTGAGCTCGGCGCGCTGTACCGCAAGACTGAAAAGGCCGGGGATCTGGACCCGCTGGTCGAGCGCTTGCCGGGTGGCTGGGCCACCGCGACTGGAACGGACCCCCGCGTCCACCGTCACGCGCATCAGCGCGTCCTTGGCCGGGATGGTGAGCGGGCCGGAGAGTATCGACGCGGTCAAGAGCTTCTTGTCCGCGGCCATCGTGAACGGCAGGGTCTTGAGTCCCTGCAGGAGACCGCCGCTCGCGCCTTCCATACGCAGCGACACGTGTCCCCCGAGCGACGCGGTGTCCACCGGGTGGCTGAAGGTGAGCTTGAGCACCACTCGCTTGAGGTTGGGGTCGACGGGATCCTGGTAGAACTCTGCGGCGGCAACGGAGGCGGTGAAGGGCGCGGTCGAGAAATCGAAGCTGTAGCGCTCGAGTCTGACCGTGGAGGCCACAAACCCCTTCCGCGCGAGCGACACGGTGAACGTCTGGCCCACCGGCCAATCGTCGGCGGGCTCGAAGTCGAGCTCGCGGTCCCCGACCCAGCGCCAGGTGCCGGCGATCTTGGGCGAGAGGTCGACGCCCGTTTTCAGGAGCTTGCCGAACAGCTGAAGTGGTGCGACGGCCGACTCGAACATCACGCGGAGCGGCGCGGGCCTCGGGTTGTCGGCCGTCAAGTCGGTGGCGGCCGGCGCGCTGACGGCGAAGTCCGTGCGCACCGCCCGGGGACGATGGCGCCACACCAGCACGCCGGCCCAGAGCGCCGCCAGACCCGCGGCTGCGACGATCGCGTTACGCCGGAATGCGCGTGGATTGGCTGCGGCGCGGGCGCGAAGGGCCGCGCCGCGGGCCCGCAGCGTGGTGACCCAGGGAGGCGGGTCCCATGCCACATCCCCGACCGTTGCCTTGAGGAACCTGGCGAGGGAGCCGTACCACTGCTCGAAGCGTGGGCTCACGAGAACCTCTCGGGTAGGAAAGTAAACAGTCCGGCCATCGTTCTGACAGGTTCCTAACTGCCCGCGAGTGCCCGTCTGACGAGTTTGCAGCGATACTTAGCGGACATGCTCCTCGCGGTGTTGGTCCTCCTCCATTGCTGCGACTCCGCGCCGACCTACTCGGGCCGGGAGCGCCAGCTCGACGTGCCGATTCCACGCTTTGAAGCCGATGTCCTCGTGGACGGCGACCTCGCCGACTCCGTCTGGGCTCGTGCCGCGCGGTTGACCGGCTTCTCACAGTACGCTCCCAACGACGGCGTGGCGGCCGCGGACTCCACCCAGGTGCTGGTCTGGTACTCGGCCACGGCGATCTATTTCGGCATTCGGGCCTTCGAGCGGCACGGCCGTCCCACCATGACCTTGGCGAATCGCGACCAGATCTTCGACGACGACAACGTGCAGATCCTGCTCGGCACGTTCAACGATGGGAAACGGGCCTTGCTGTTCGCCGTGAATCCCGTGGGTGTCCAGGGAGATGGCTCCCTGATCGAGGGTACCAACATCACCGCCAGCGGCTTCATCGGCGGCGCCGTGGTGGGACGCGAGCAACCCGACCTGAGTCCCGACTTCGTGTTTCAATCGCGCGGGCGCATGACGGATTGGGGATACGAAGTCGAGGTGCGCATTCCGTTCAAGAGCCTGCGGTATCAGCCGCGCCAACCGCAGGACTGGCGGTTGAACATCGTGCGCCAGGTCAAGCATTCGGGCGTCGAGGATTCCTGGTTTCCGGCGCGCCGCGCCAGCGCGACGTTCGTCGGGCAGTCGGGCAACCTGGTCGGTCTGAGTGGGATGCATCGTGGGCTCGTCATGGACTTGAATCCGGAGGCGACCGGGAAAGCGAGCGGTGCGCCCACTCTCACCCGGGGCTATCGGTACGACGTGGGAGACCCGCAGGTGGGCGGCAACGTCCGCTGGGGCGTCTCGGATAACCTCACCCTCAACGGCACGATCAAGCCGGACTTTTCGCAGGTCGAATCGGACGCGGGCCAGCTCGCGTTCGACCCGCGGCAGGCGCTGTTCTTTTCGGAGAAGCGGCCGTTCTTTTTGGAAGGAAGCGAGCTGTTTCAGGTCCCGCAGAACCTGATCTATACGCGCCGCATCGTCCAGCCGGTCGCGGCGGTCAAGCTCACCGGGACGACCTTCGGCACCGACATCGGTCTGCTCTCGGCGGTGGACCAGCAGTTCGCGTCGGCGACGGGCACAGACAATCCCATTTTCACGATTCTCCGGGCCCAGCGGAGCCTCGGCCGGGGTTCGCGCGTCGGCCTCGCGTACACCGATCGGATCGAGGGCGGCGATTACAACCGCGTGGCCGAGGTCGACAGCCGGCTGGTCTTCAAGGAGATCTATGGGCTCAACCTGCAGCTCGCCGGCAGCCGCACGCGGACGGGCGGCGTGACCACGACCGCGCCGCTGTGGTTGAGCCAGTTCACGGTGCAGCATCGCATCTGGGGTCTGCGCAGTGTGTTCGCCGGCATCTCGGACCAGTTTCGCGACGCCAGCGGATTCATCGGCCGGGCGGCATCGTGCATTCGTACGTCGATCCGAGCTACACCGCCTACGGGAGCCCCGGCGCATGGCTGCAGCGGTTCACCGGCGACGTCCTGGTGGACGGCATCTGGCAGTACCAGAATTTCATTCACGGGCGTCATCTGCAGGACAAGAAGCTGCACTTCAACGGTAACGCGACGCTGCGCGGCGGATGGAACGTGGGTGCGGGATACTTCGTGGAATCGTTCGGCTACGATGCCGACCTCTATGCGGCCTACCGTCTCGGAGCGTCGGGTGCACCGTTCACGGGACAGCCGACGATCACGAACGGCGAATACATCGTCCAGATCGGGACGCCGCAGTGGAAGCATTTCAGTGGGAGCGGGTTTTTTCTGCAAGGCCACGATGAGAACTTCTTCGAGTGGGCCTCGGCCGATCTGCTGTTGCTGAGCGTGGACGTGTCGTACCGCCCCACAGAGCGGCTCCGCAACAGCGTCAGCTACTTCTGGCAGCAGGTGAATCGGCGCACCGACGGCAGCCTGGTGAATGTCGGTCGCATTCTGCGGACCAAGCTCGAATACCAGCTGTCGCGTCCATTGTTCGTCCGGGTGGTGGGCCAGTACATCCAGGACAAGACCGACTCGCTGCGGGACGACTCACGCACCGGCGCGCCGATTTTCATAAAGGGGGACACGCTGGCGCGCGCTGCCGCTTCGCACAGCAATCTGTTCCACGCCGACGTGCTGCTCAGCTATCAACCGGTCCCGGGGACGGTGGTGTTCGCCGGGTACGGCAGCGACATGGTGGACGAGGAGGCATTCCGGTTCCGGGGGCTCAGGCGGACGGACGATGCGTTCTTCGTCAAGGTGAGTTACTTGTTCAGGCTCTGACCGGGAGGTCGGGCCTACAGGATGGACGCGAGCGGGCAGGAGAACCCGGGCACCACGTCCTCGCCGTCGAGCGCGCCATCCGCCGGCGCGATCGTTTCGCTGCCGTCGTGGCGGTAGACGCGTGCCAGCCGGCGCTCCGGATCCACGACCCAGACGAGTCTCGTTCCGGCGGAGAGCCAGTCGGCGACTTTGGCGAGAATCTCGCCGGCGCGGTCACCGGGCGACAGCACTTCCACGACGAGGTCGGGGGCGAGATCGGGGAAGCCAACCGGGATGGGATCGGGGAGTCGCTCGCGCCGTACGCATGCAATGTCGGGAGCACGGACGGTATCGGGGCCGCGCGACAACGTGAAGCCAGTCTCGGCCGCGAAGACTTGTCCAGCGCCCGTGCGCTCCACGTAGTTGCCGATCCGTAATGCGAGGTTCATGGTGACGCTGCCATGGCGCCCTCCGGGCGGCTCCCGGACGACAAGCACGCCGCGGACCAGCTCCGTTCGCTTGTTCGGGATACTCGCGTTGAGCAACTCCTCGGCGGTCATCTGCGTCGGGGGCATGCTCAGAACGTAGGCGCGCTCGGCGGGCATAGCAACCCGAATTCTAGGTGGGCATGTCAACGCGGGATCAACGTGTAGACAAGTCGCCTCCTCCCTGATAGCTTCGCCGCTTCCCAATCGACCTTATGCCGCCTTTTCTCGCAGAGCTGCTCGGCACCATGCTGCTGATCATCCTGGGCGACGGGGTGGTCGCCAACGTGGTGCTCAACAAGACCAAAGGCCAGAACGCCGGGTGGATTGTCATCACGGCGGGCTGGGGGTTCGGTGTGACGGTCGCCGTGTATGCCGTCGGCAGCTTCAGCGGCGCGCATTTGAATCCCGCAGTGACTATCGGCCTCGCCTCGATCGGGAAGGTCGCGTGGGCCTCGGTGCCCATTTATGTCGCGGCGCAAATGCTCGGCGCATTCCTCGGCGCCACAATCGTTTGGCTCGCCTACCTGCCGCACTGGCCCGTGACGGAGAGCCAGGCAGGGAAGCTGGCCGTGTTTTGCACCGGGCCCGCGATTCGCAACTCGGCCGCGAATCTCCTGACCGAGGTCATCGGCACCTTCGTGCTGGTGCTGGGGGTGCTGGCCATCCTGACACCCAAGAACCTCAACCCGGTACACGGCTGGGACGCAGGGCTAGGCCCGTCCCTGGTCGGTATCCTCGTGTGGGCCATCGGCCTCTCGTTGGGCGGGCCGACCGGCTACGCGATCAACCCTGCCCGCGACCTGGGTCCCCGGCTCGCGCACGCGCTGCTGCCCGTCGCGGGCAAAGGACATTCGGATTGGGGCTATGCGTGGATACCGGTAGCCGGGCCGATCATCGGGGGTGTGCTCGCGGCATTCCTTTATAAGACCGTATGGCCGGCATGAAATACATCCTGGCCCTGGACCAGGGCACCACCAGCTCGCGCGCCATGGTGTTCGACCACAGCGGCAGCGTCGTTGCCCTGGCGCAGAAGGAGTTCCGCCAGATTTTTCCCAAGCCGGGCTGGGTGGAGCACGACGCGACCGAGATCTGGGCCACGCAGCGGCACACGGCGACCGAAGCGCTCGCCAAGGCCGGCCTGACGGCGACCGACATCGCCGCGATCGGGATAACGAATCAGCGCGAAACCACGGTCGTCTGGGACCGCGAGACGGGCGAGCCGGTGCATCACGCCATCGTGTGGCAGGATCGTCGCACGGCCACCCGGTGCGACCAGCTGAAGGCCCGCGGGCTGGCGCCGGCGTTCAAGCGCAAGACCGGCCTCGTGATCGACGCGTATTTCTCGGGCACGAAGCTCGAGTGGTTGCTGCGCAACGTCCCCGGCGCGCGCGCCAAGGCGAAAACCGGCAAGTTGGCGTTCGGCACCGTGGACTCATGGCTCGTGTGGAACCTGACGGGCGGCCGGGTGCACGTGACCGATCCGAGCAACGCGTCGCGCACGATGCTGTTCAATCTCCGGACCGGCGATTGGGACGACGAGCTGCTGAAGCTGTTCGGCGTCCCACGCTCGGTGTTGCCCGCGGTTGGCTCGTCGAGCGAAGTGTACGGCGAAACGACGCTGCTCGGCGGTTCGATTCCCATCGCGGGCATTGCGGGCGATCAGCAGGCTGCGCTGTTCGGCCAGGCGTGCACCCAGCCCGGCATGGTGAAGAACACCTACGGCACCGGTTGTTTCATGCTCATGAACACCGGCACGAAACCGATGGCGTCCAAGAACAATCTCCTGACGACGGTCGCGTGGCGCATCGGGAACCGGACCGACTACGCGCTGGAGGGCAGCATTTTCATCGCGGGTGCGGTGGTGCAATGGCTGCGCGACGGACTGGGCATCATCAAGTCGTCGTCCGAGGTCGAGGCGCTGGCCTCCCAGGTAACGGATCCGCAGGGCGTGTATCTGGTCCCCGCATTCGCCGGACTGGGCGCGCCGCACTGGGACCAGTACGCGCGCGGCATCCTCGCCGGCGTTACGCGCGGCACGACCGCGGCCCATATCGCGCGCGCCGCGCTCGAGGGGATCGCGTTTCAGGTGGCCGACGTGCTGCGCGCGATGGAGGCCGACGCGAAGATCAGGCTGAAAGAGCTGCGCGTGGATGGCGGCGCGTCGGCCAACAACCTGCTGATGCAATTCCAGTCGCATCTGCTGGGCGTGCCCGTGGTACGGCCCAAGGTCACCGAGACCACGGCGCTGGGGGCGGCGTATCTCGCGGGCTTGGCCGTGGGCTACTGGAAGGACCAGAAGCAGATCGCGGCGCAGTGGCAGGTGGATCGCCGCTTCACGCCCGCGATGAAACCCGCCCAGCGCAAACAGCTCGAGACGGGGTGGCGCAAGGCGCTCGAGCGGGCGCGGGGGTGGGAAGCGAGGGGCTGAGCTCGGCGAGGGGGGCTGCATGGAAGTGGTCATCAAGCGGGACTACGGGCAGATGAGCAAAGCGGCGGCGCAGCTCGTCGTCGATGTGCTCAACACCAAGCCGAACGCCGTGCTCGGCATGGCGACCGGGTCCACGCCGCTCGGCCTGTATCAGGAGCTGGTGCGGCTGCACCAGGCGGGGCAGGTCGACTTCTCGCGCGTGACGACGTTCAACCTCGACGAGTACGTCGGCCTGCCCGCGAATCACCCGCAGAGCTACCACTACTTCATGCACGAGCACTTCTTCCAGCACGTGAACATCCCCCGGCACAACATCAACATTCCCTCGGGCACGACGAGCAACTACCCGGCCTTCTGCCAGTGGTACGAGCGGCGCATAGAGGAGTGCGGCGGGATCGATCTGCAGATCCTGGGCATCGGCTCGGACGGCCACATCGCCTTCAACGAGCCGGGAAGCTCGCTGAGCTCGCGCACGCGGCTCAAGACGTTGTCCAAGCAGACCATCGACGACAACGCCCGGTTCTTCGACGCCCGAGAAGATGTGCCGGTGTATGCGATCACGATGGGTGTCGGGACCATTCTCGATGCGCGCAAGCTCGTCCTGGTGGCGAGCGGCAAGACGAAGGCGAAAGCGATCGCCCAGGCCGTCGAGGGGCCGGTCACGAGCATGGTGACGGCGAGTGCGCTGCAGCTGCACCGTGACGCGAGCGTCCTCGTCGACGAGGAGGCTGCCGCCGGCCTGACCATGCGCGACTACTACGAGTTCATCTACGCGGCCAAACCGGCGGCGCCGAGGGCGTAGTGAGCGATCGGCCGATCATCCGGGTCCAGCACGGCGTGAAGTCGTTCGGGAAGGTCACAGCGGTCAATGACGTCTCCTTCGACGTCCGGGCCGGGGAGATCTTCGCGTTCCTGGGCCCGAACGGGGCGGGGAAGACCACGACCATCAAGATGCTCACGACGCTGCTGCGCCCGACGACGGGCTCGCTCGAGCTCGACGGACTCGACGTCACCACGCATCCCATGGAAGTCCGCAAGCGGTTCGGCGTCGTGTTCCAGGATCCCAGCCTCGACAGCGACCTCACGGCCTGGGAGAACATGGATATCCACGGCGTGCTGTACCATGTGCCGCGCCAGGTCCGGCGGGAGCGGTGCGAGGCGTTGCTCCGGATGTTCGAGCTGTGGGAGCGGCGCGACGATCTCGTGAAGACGTTTTCGGGCGGCATGAAACGCCGCCTCGAGATCGCCCGCGGGTTGCTGCACACGCCGAAGGTGCTGTTTCTGGACGAGCCGACGCTCGGCCTCGATCCGCAGAGCCGTAATCAGATGTGGACCCACGTGCGCAGTCTCAATCAGACCGAGCGCGTCACCGTGTTCCTCACGACGCACTACATGGACGAGGCCGACCGCGTGGCGGATCGCATCGCGGTGATCGACCACGGGCGCATCGTCGCTACGGGCTCGTCGGCGGAGCTGAAAGACCAGACCGGCACCGATTCGCTGGAGGCGGCGTTCCTGGCGCTCACCGGCACGACGATCCGCGACGAGAGCGCCACGGCCGCGGACCAGATGCGCCAGGTCGCCCGCGTGTGGAGGAGATAGGCGCATGGCCGTGATCTTCGTGCTGTGGCTGCGGGAGATTAAGAAGTACCTGCGCTCGCGCGTCCAGATCGTGGCGTCGCTCGGCGGCCCGCTCATGTACCTGGGCGTGCTCGGCTTCGGCCTGGGCCCCGTGTTCCGGCGTGCCGGCGAGGGCAGCTACCTCCAATTCATGGCGCCCGGCGTGATCGGCATGGCCGTCCTGTTCACGGCCATGTTCTCGGGGATCGCCATGTTGTGGGACCGCCAGTTCGGATTCTTGAAAGAGACCCTGGTCGCCCCGGTGCCGCGCCTGGCGATCATGATCGGCCGCACGCTCGGCGGGGCCACGGTGGCCGTACTCCAGGGCGCGCTGATCTTCGTGGTGACGCTCATCGCGGGCTTCCGTCCCGTGAGCGTCCTCGCGGTGCCGCTGGCGTTCCTCGTGATCGTGCTGATCGCCGTGGTGTTCGCGGCGCTCGCGACCGCGATCGGATCGACCATCAAGGAAATGCAGGGCTTCCAGATGGTGATGAACTTCCTCGTGATGCCGATCTTCTTTCTCTCCGGCGCCATCTACCCGCTGCAGGGACTCCCGCGCGTGCTCGCGGCGCTCACGCGCATCGATCCGCTCACCTATGGGGTGGACGGCGTGCGCGGTCTGCTGATCGGGTCGGCGTACTTCGGCGTCGGGCTCGACCTCGCGGTGTTGTTCGGCGTCGGGGTCCTGTTCGTCGCCGCCGGGGCGTGGCGGTTTTCGAGAATCGAGGCTTGATGCTGGCGCTGCAGACCCCTCCTCCTGCGATCGTTTACACCACGGCCGAGAGCACCAGCCTCCGGCTGACGCCCACCGACACTCTGGTGTTCAAGCCCTCGGAGCCGACCTCGGAAGGAAAGGTCTACGTCTTCGTCGATCCGCGGAAAACGTTCCAGCCCGTGATCGGCATCGGCGGAGCGCTTACCGATGCCGCGGCCGAGACGTTCGCCAAGTTGTCCGCCGCGCGACAGGACGACGTGATCGCGGCATACTACGGCAGCGATCGCGGGATCGGTTACACCCTGGGTCGGACCAACATCAACAGCTGTGATTTCTCGAGCGAGAGCTACACGTACGTCACCGAAGGCGACTCGGCCCTGACGTCCTTTTCCATCGCGCACGATCTGCGCTACAAGATCCCTCTCATCAAGCGGGCGATGGCCGCGAGCGGCAACCGGCTGAAGCTGTTTGCCAGCCCCTGGAGCCCGCCGGCGTTCATGAAAGACAACAACGACATGCTGCACGGCGGTCACCTGCGCCCCGAATACGCTCATGCGTGGGCCCGCTATTACACGAAGTTCATCGAGCAGTACCGCCGGGCGGGCGTGCCGCTGTGGGGCATCACGATTCAGAACGAGCCGATGGCGACGCAAACGTGGGAATCGTGCGTGTTTCAAGCGTCGGACGAGCGGGATTTTCTCAAGAACCACCTCGGCCCCGCGATGTGGCGGCAGGGACTGCGGGACGTCAACATCATGGTGTGGGACCACAATCGCGACCTCATCATCGAGCGGGCGCTGGCGATTTTCGACGATTCCGCGGCCGCGAAATACGCCTGGGGGATGGCCTTCCACTGGTATGAAGACTGGTCCGGTGGGACGCAGCTGTACGGCAACGTCGCGCTGGTGAACCGGCTCTACCCCAACAAGCACCTGCTGTTTAGCGAGGGCACGCCGGCGAGGTTCGACTCAACGGCGTACGGCCGCTGGAGCCTGGGCGAGGCGTACGGGCGGTCGATGATCAACGATTTCAATTCGGGCGCCGAGGGATGGACCGACTGGAATATTCTGCTCGATGAGCGGGGCGGTCCCAACCATGTCGGGAACTTCTGCTTTGCGCCGATCCATGCCGACACGCGGACCGGTAATCTCATCTACACCAATTCGTACTACTATATCGGCCACTTCTCGAAGTTCGTCCGTCCCGGTGCGCGTCGCATCCTCGCGTCTCCCAGCCGCAGCATGCTGCTCGCCACCGCGTTCGTCAACCTGGATGGCACGGTGGCGGTCGTGGTGATGAACCCGACGGCGCGGGGCGGGCAATACTCGGTCGTGGTCGGCTCATCGTCGGTGGAGATCGGCTCGCGGCCCCACTCGATCCAGACGGTGGTGTTCAGGGCTAGTTGACGCGACGGTGATCGTGCCGGCGCAAGGTTGTGTTTGCCATATCCGGCGAGTCCGCCTACGTTCCGAGCATGTCGCCTCCCACTTTGGTGACGGCGGAGCAACTCCTGGACGTAAGCATTCCCGGAAAGCGGGTGGAGCTCGTCCGTGGAGCGCTGCTCGTCCGGGAGCCGGCCGGGTTGCGTCAGGGCCGTGTGGTGGCGAGCCTATCACGACGTCTCATGGACCATGTCGAGGCGAACGGCCTCGGCCAGGTGTACGCGGGGGACACGGGTTTCACCCTCGCTCGCAGCCCTGATACCGTGCGGGCTCCGGACATCGCCTTCATTCGGCGGGATCGAGTTCCCGATCCGGAGCCCGTCGGCTATCCGGACTTGGCTCCGGACCTGGCGGTCGAGGTGCTGTCGCCCAGCAACCGGCCGGGAGAGATGCTGGCCAAGGTCGCCGACTGGTTGAGCGGTGGGACAAGCCTCGTGTGGGTCATCGACCCGGAGCGACGCGAGGCCCGGGTGTACCGCCAGGACGGCACTGAAGCCGTCGTGCCGGGGAGCGAAGCCCTGAGTGGGGAGGACGTGCTGCCCGGGTTTCGTTGCGCGCTCGACGCTATCCTCTAAGATGCTTCGCGGGCGCCTAGATTGAAGCGTGCGCGCCGAGACCTCGGGAACTACTGTCATCGCCGGTGGTGGTCCCGCCGGCATGATGCTCGGTCTGCTGCTCGCCCGCGCGGGCGTGGGCGTCACGGTGCTCGAAAAGCACGCGGACTTCTTCCGTGACTTTCGCGGCGACACGGTGCACCCATCCACGCTGGAGATTCTCTACGAGTTCGGTGTGCTCGACGAGTTCCTGCGGCTGCCGCACTCGAAGGTGCGTACCCTCACGGGGCAAATCGGAGAGACCACCCTCACGCTGGCCGACTTCGGTCACCTGCCGGTGCACTGCAAGTTCCTGGTGCTCATGCCGCAGTGGGATTTTCTGAACTTCCTGGCCCAGCGGGCGCGGGCGTACCCCTCCTTTCGGTTGGAGATGCAGGCGGAGGTGACCGGGCTGGTGGTCGAGGGTGAACACGTCGGGGGCGTGCGCCTGCGGACGCCCACAGGAGAACGCGAGCTGCGGGCGGAGCTCGTCGTTGCCGCCGACGGGCGGGACTCCCACGTGCGGGCGGCGGCTGGACTCGAGGCGATCGACTTCGGCACGCCCATGGATGTGCTGTGGATGCGGCTATCCAAGCAGCCCGGCGATCCGGAGCAGTTGTTCGGCCGCATCGATTTCGGACGGATCTTCGTGATGCTCGACCGCGGCGACTACTGGCAGTGTGGCCTCGTGATCCGGAAGGGCGGCTTCGCGGAGATCCAGCGGCGCGGTATCGAGGCCCTGCGCACCGATATCGTGGAGCTGAACCCATTCCTGGCGAATCGGGTCGGCGAGCTGCGGGGTTGGGACGACATCAAGCTGCTCACGGTGCAGGTCAATCGCCTGCGGGAATGGTACCGGCCCGGCCTGCTCTGCATCGGCGACGCCGCGCACGCGATGTCGCCCATCGGCGGCGTCGGGATCAACCTCGCCATCCAGGATGCGGTCGCCGCCGCGAACATTCTTATCCCCGAGTTTCGGCGTGGCTCGACCATCCTGATCGCCGCCTTGCGCCGGGTTCAGCAGCGGCGCGAGCTGCCGACGCGCATCACGCAGCGCGCGCAACTGATCATTCAGAACAACGTCATCAAGCGGGTGCTGGGCCGACCCGGTCGCATGAAGCCGCCGCTGGTCGTGCGCGCGCTGGGGGCGTTTCCGGTGTTGCAGCGAATACCGGCGCGGCTCGTGGGGTTGGGGTTCAGGCGGGAGCACGTAACATCCTGACTCCCGCTCAGCCTCCCAGCGACCCGCTCGTCCAGCGCGTGAAGGCTTCCCTGTCGGGTGCCCCCCGCCTCCAAGAGAAGCGGATGTTCGGCGGCGTGACCTTCATGGTCCGCGGCAAGATGTGCGTCAGCGTCGGCAAGGGCCGGATCATGTGCCGCATCGATCCGGCCCTGCACGATGCCGCGCTGAAGCGCAAGGGCGCCCGAACGGTGGTCATGAAGGGGCGTGAGTACCGCGGCTGGGTGTACGTCGATGCGGCGGCGGTCAAGACCAAGCGCGAGCTTGACTACTGGGTGCGCCTCTCCCTCGGCTACAACAAGCAAGCCAAAGCGTCAAGCTGAGCTCCAGGTAGCCTGGCTACTGCGTCGTCGCTCCAACGAGTCCGGCGAGCGCTGCCAGGGTGGTTTGGGCCGCATTCAGGCCGAGCCGGAAGTCCTTGTCGGTGTAGGTGGAGTACAGGTCGGTCGGCTGATGCCAGTTCGGATCCCAGCCCGCCCCGATCTGGGTGCCGCGCTCGTTTTCGCGCAGACTGATTGCCGCCACGAGATCCTGGAACGGCGCCGAGTCGGTGTTGGTCATGTGCGGGCCGACGGATGCCGGATAATCGGTCGCGTACTTCTCGTTGGCCGCCTGAAACGTCCACGCCAGCTGCTGGGCCTGTGCCGCGAATCTGGCGCTCGACTGGAACTCGATGTTCACATCGGCTTCGGGCCGCTGCTCGGGGGCGAGCGTCCCATCGGCGCGCGGCATGCCGTGGTCGAACAGCATCATGTCGTGCTGGATCATCCCCAGCCACGTGGGTTCCGGGTACCTGCCCGAGCCGGGGGGATCTTCCTTGCCTTGCAGCGCCTGGCGCTGCTCGACGTACGCGCGGGCGCCGTTGAGGCCCGTCTCTTCGTTGTTCCAGAGAATGAAACGGATGGACCGGTCGGTCCGGACATCCGGGGCGGAGAGGACGCGGGCGAGCTGCATTACGAGCGCGGTACCGGAGCCGTCGTCATTCGCCGCCTCACCCCACCCGTGGCCGTCCATGTGGGCGCCGACGATGTACATCTCTACGGGATGACCGCTGCCGATCTTGGTGCAATACACCTCTTCGCGCGCGCCCGGAGTCGTGGCTTGCGCGTCCAGTGCGCGCACCCGGCGGTCGGGCTGCCGCAGAGAATCGGTGTTGACCCCGGTGCGGGCGCGAGTGCCGCGGTAACGGCCTCCACCCGCGGCGCGCGTGGTGTCGCGTGCCGGGCCGGCCGCTTCCGTCGGGGCGCGCGGCGGCGGAGGCTGATAGTCGTACTTCAGGCGGGCGACGTCGGCACAGCCGTAGCTCCGCAGCTGAGCCTCGATCCAGTTCACCGCGGCGCGGTTTCGGTCCGTGCCCTGGCGGCGGTCACCGAACTGGGTGAGACCCTTGATCGTCGCCTTGTACTGCTCGAGGTCGAGCCGCGCGACGAGCCGGGCGATGGGGTCCCCGTCCTGTGCGGCGGCGACGGTCGGGGCGAGGCACGCAGCGAGCAGCATGACCACGGGTCTGCACATGAGTTACCTCTCGCGTACCGCTTCGAGTGGTTCGGGAAGTAGCGCTCCTACTGCGGCGTCTCGAGCGGACGCTTGCTCCGCTCGTAGAACTCATTTTGCAAGCGCAGGCTCTCCTGGTCCGCTTTGACCGCGCGGATCGCCTGGGCGATGCCGTTGATCCACGTCTTCGCTTCGAACTCGCCCAGCTCGCGCGACGCCACGCCGCCTTCGCCGGCATAGTGGTTGGGGAACCGCGCGTACCACCAGATCCCGGTGTACAGCCCCTCCGGCAGCTTCACGCGCGCTTGATCGGCACCCGATTCCTGCGGGGCGCGATCCAGGTGCACGAGATCGGGCCGGGCGATCATGCTCATGGACGTTTCGCTCTCGCCGGCATGCATATCGGTCGCCGGGTTCGATTTGTGCTTCGGCTCGCCCGGCCCGCTGCGCGATATGCCCAGCACGTACACGACGTAATCGTGCGGCGCGTCGAGCTGCGTCTGCGCGAAAAAGGGCAGCAGGCTGTTATTGCCGCCGTGCCCGTTCACGACGATGATCTTCTTGCAGCCATTGCGCGCCATCTCGTCCGTCGTCTCTTGCAGCAATTGCAGCTGGAGGCCGCGGCTATAGGCCACCGTGCCCGGCTGATGTTTCGCCTCGAAAATTTGACCGAAATAGTACTCGGGAAACACGATGGCATATTCCTGCTGGGCGGCGTTGAGCGCCGCGTAGCGCACGTTGAGCAGATCGTTGCCCAACGGCAGATGCGGCCCATGTTTCTCCAGGATGCCGAACGGCAGCAGGCACGTGCCTTGTGCGCGGCCGATGGCGCTCTTGAAGTCGGCCGCCGTCAGTTCCTCCCAATGCACCGACGGCGCGGGTGAAGGTGACTGGCCCCACGTGACCGAGACGCAGAGCACGTTGATGGCAACAAGCAGTGATTTGTACAAGGTGTCCTCTCCGATGGTTGTGAGCCGTTGGTAGACGTCCCGACCGCCGCCGCTCATGTGCGTGTGCGCCCCAGCCGCCACGCCCACACGACCAGCCCGGCACTCAAGGCGACGATGATGACGTCGCTGGCGAACACGTGAGACCGGTCGATCACCTCCCAGACATGGCCGACCGCGATGACCGCGAACAGAATGCCGGTCGTGTACAAGTAGGCTTTCATTGGCGCAGCCTTCGTTTGTGAATAGCGCGTTCGATAGGTGACATCCCGCTCAGTAGAGAACATGGTGTCTCACATCGTTGGTAAGCAACCGATCCCGCGGCGCCTATTCCTTGCTTGACTTTTCATCTTTCGGCGTGGATTGTCTATCGGCTCACAAGTCCCTCCCTTTTGCGTTTGGCAGTGAGAAGAGGGGACTGCATCCCAGTCCCCATCCTGCCGAGGGTATCGCGTATGATCGTGCTCCGTCGCGTCCTGCTCTCGCTGGCCGGTGCCCTCTTGTGCGCCGCAGCATCCCTTACTCCCGTCGGCGCGCAGCAACCCACGGGTACGATCACCGGGCAGGTCATCGACAGCGCGACCCGACAGCCGCTCGGCGGCGTCAATGTCGCGGTCGAAGGCACCGGACTCGGGGCGATCACTCATGAGGACGGTACGTTTTCGATCCTCGGCGTCCCCGCGGGAACGCACACGCTGCGGGCGCGCCGGATCGGCTACGCGTCGGTACCGGTCGTCGTCAACGTGTCCGAGGGATCGGCGGTGTCGGTGACGTTGGCGCTCGAGAAAGGAGCGGCGGTTCTCGATGAAATCGTGGTCGTTGGATACACCACCCAAAGGAGAGCGAACATCACGGGCGCCGTCGCCACGGTAGACCTGGCGGATGTGGAGACTCGACGAGTGCCCGATGTGGCGCAGGTGTTACAAGGCCAAGTGGCCGGTCTGGCGGTTACACAAAGTACCGGTGCGCCGGGAGATTCAATCAATATTCGTATCCGGGGTGAAGGGACGATCGGTAACAACAGCCCGCTCTTCATTGTGGACGGAGTCCCCAGCCGCGATATCTCGTTTCTGAATCCCGCAGATGTGCAGTCCATGACCGTGCTCAAGGATGCCTCCGCTGCCTCCATTTACGGCTCCCGGGCTTCTGCCGGCGTCATCGTGATTACGACCAAGCGTGGAGAGAGCGGGAAATCCACTTTCGAGCTTAACTACTATGCCGGGATTCGGCGGGCGACCAATCTCCCGACCATGCTGAATGCCACGCAGTACATGAATAAGATGGAGGAAGCCTGGAACAACTCCGGGTTTACCGGCACCAACCCGTATACGGTGGACAAAGGCCGGACCGATCTGGCCAATACCGATTGGTTGCACGAGTTGTTCACCACGGGAAGATCTCAAAACGTGCAGCTGACCGCGCGTGGAGGTACTGACAAGGTCCAATATCTCATGTCAGGGGGACTCAATCAGCAGGATGGCATCATCATTTACGCGCATGACAGGTATCAGCGCCTCGATTTCAGGACGAACATCAACGCGGGCGTGAGTGATCGCTTCAATGTCGGAACCAACCTCCTGCTTTCCTATGCCATGCAGGACAAGCTGTCCTCGAAGGGAGATGCGCCCGGCATTATCCGTCACGCCTTGATCAGGCCTCCCGTCATACCTGTCTACAAGGATCCCAGTGATCCCACGTATTCGGCGAGCGACCCATTTACCGATTTGCCGTTTTTCGCAACGCCTTGGGACAACACCAACAATCGATACGAGTTCAGCTCTAACCCCGTTGCCCTGGCATACTTCACCAATGACAAAAGAAATAACTTCAAAACGTTCGGCAATATTTACGCAGAATACGCTGTGTCATCGGCTCTGAGATTCAAGAGCAACCTCGGGGTCGATTTGAACTTGAGCCACAACAAGGCCTTTAACCAGAATTTCGGCGATGATAACGGCGGAGGGAGTGCGTTAGACCAGGGGACCGGTCGTCAAAATCGTCCCACCGGGTTGAACGAAGATAGAGGGCAGGAGACGACCATCAC